>Ga0247837_1003400_pt1 | contig 27848 bp, 21 predicted proteins | sample LaCtaG_2_FD_187115 | JGI IMG/M metagenome (GOLD analysis project Ga0247837, IMG submission 187115) | Freshwater microbial communities from meromictic Lake La Cruz, Castile-La Mancha, Spain - LaCruzMarch2015_14.5m | ecosystem: Environmental > Aquatic > Freshwater > Lake | place: Spain: Castile-La...
GTCTTATTTTTGACACTGTGCTCTGCTTCCAGATAATGCGTCAGTCTTTTCCATCCCTCAATTTCAGTTATTTCTTGCGCTTCAGCTCTTTCATCGAACCACCAAAAAGTCGTGTAAAAAAGCGCACTCCTATCGCATCTGCTATTCCGCTGTGCTGCTTCGCCTATCAACCCCAATCGATTTCCTATTTGCTGTCTTCGTTAGCTAAGTCGGCTTCTCTTATTATCTAGCTAATCCTCCCGTGCCAGACCGACTTGATCTGAGTCCATCACTTCCTCTGGCTTCTTTTCCACTTCCTCATCCGGCTCCTCAAGTCTGGGCGGAGCTGATTTGGCCTTGAGCGCCACCCATAAGAGTGTCAGCAGCGGAAGAAGTACACACAGAGCGACTGCCAACATCGGGCCATCCAGTGCACACAGGTTGGCCCGGTCCTGCCCATCACTCAGGTGGTAGCAGTCTCCGTAGAAGAACGACATCGTGACTACGTGCCACTGGATGACCACTGCGATGTGGCAGCAGCAGGCGAACAGGCCTAACACCGTGAACACCCAGTCCCGCAGGAAGTTGCGACCATTGAGAATGGCGACTGTCTTGCCTGTCCACAGCAGCAGCACTGCCAGACAGAAGATGTCCACAGCGAGGAAGGCTCTGCCTGCATAGCGTAGGTCACTGAACTGGTTGCACCAGGAGTTGTACACACTTCCTTCTTGGTGACACACCTGCGCCACAATGTCGTGGTAGTATTGGTCGTCCCAGGTGCCCAGGCAGTGGTGACACTTCAACAGACCGCCTTCCCACTTGAACTCATTCGTGCCCTGGCGCACCCAGCGATGTGTGGCGAGGCAACCACTCATCAGGGCCATGAGGAAGAGCTGCAGGAAGAGCACTGCCAGCCACCAGTGTCGCATGTGCACACGCCACACCACCTTGTCCAGACTTTCCATTACAACCACTACGAAGGCCTACACAGTGCAGAAGACGGGTCTCCTTTAGCTATCGATGAAAGTGCCTTCTTGGTAGCTCTTCACTAGCGCAATTAACTTCTTTGCAATTGTCGCTGTTTTGCCTCGGTACGGACGTTGGACCAGAGTAAGAGCAGTTTCCCCTGTCCCGGTCATTCGCTGTGGGTTGGCTCCATGTTTGAGCAAGAGCTTGACCTGCACGAAGTAGCCCTTGAGACAGGCCTCATGCAGAGGCGTCCAGCCTCGCGCATCCTCGCAGTCCACCACACAGCCTATTCTCAGCAGCTCCATTTGCATGCCCACGTGAAACTCGTCGCACGCATACCAAAACGCCGTCTTCCCTGCTTCATCTCGCTCGTTCACATCCAGTCCCTCTCTCAACAGATAGTGAATCAGGCTTTTGTGTCCTTGATAAATGCGGTAGCAGTCCACGAATTTTAACAATCCGAAGTCACCACCCAGGGAGTGGAACTCTTCCAACAGTTCGTAGTTGGGCAAAGAAAGCCAGAGACACGACCCTCCTTCTGCAGGGCTGTTGATCAGAGCTTTCAGCTCTTCTGGGGAGGCCCGGGCTTGAGGCAGGATCAGGCGCAAGAATTCCAGTTTCTTGGTCTGGGCGATGCGCTGCATTAGTGAAAAGCCACTGTGAGTTTCTGAAAGGAGGATGGAAGTCCACGACAGGACCTCAGTGAGCAGTGGGAGGTTGGCCAGTTGGGTAAACAAGTAGACGAAGCTGGGGAGAGTGGGAGAGCCTTGAGCGGGGTAGTGTCGCGCAACGGCTTGCAGTACGCGCAGTTCTGTGCAGTATTGGAAGGCATTGAAGGGCTGTGCGTAGGCCGGGCTGCCGCAAAGCAGTAGCACCTCAACACTTTCGGTGAGTCCTCGCATCACCGCCTCATCCAGCGGCCTCCTACCCAGTACATTTGTGACCTCAGTGTGGCCTCCTTTCCTAACTGAAAAGTACCTTGATCGCTGTCTCCAGCAAGCTTGGGTGTTTCAGCAGATAAAACAACAGCGACTCCTCGGCCGCTACTGTGGCTTCCGCACCTCCCTTCAATAGCACTTCCACTACACCCTGGAAGTCGCGCTTGCGTTCTATGGAAATGACTTGTATTGGAGGCTCCAGCTCTATCGGGTCCTCAACTAGTCCTTTAGCAGCCAGCAGCACTGGAGGCATTCCTCGTTCGAGGTACTTGATCATGTAGTTGAGGTCTGTGCGGCAGGTGCCGCCTATGTTGGGGTTGGCTCCCACAGACAGCAGCAACTCAGCAATGTCGGGAAAGCCTTTGGCAGCTGCGAACTGCAGGGGAGATACACGAGTTTCGAACTTCTTCACCGCGCCTCTGTCCAGCTTCAGCTCTTGATCCACTTGAGTCCTCTCCAGACCGAGACCCTTGTCTGGCTCGAGATCTTCCAGACTGTCCAGAAAGGCCGCCACTACTGCGGCATTTCCTGCGCAGGCAGCAGCTGCTAGTAACGAAAGGGAGACTGTTGTGTGGTCTATCTTGAAAGTGAGATCTAGTAGGTGAGCAAGAGGCTTCGCACTCTGAGCGTAGGCCATAAACGCATCAGCTTTGCCCACTCTTGCATCCTCCCAGATTTTCATCTTCTGCATTCGCAACTGTTCCTCGAGGTCGGAACTGAGCGGCAGAAAGCCGATGGGAGTAGCGCTGCGACTGGCTAGGTTACTGAGGAGGCTCTGTAGACTTTGCCCTGTAAGGAAGGGACTGTGCAAGGACCTGGGAGACTCAGGCGACTCCAAGTGAGGAATAGGAGTGAGTGTGGCTCGGTACTCATGTGCAGTGCTGAGGTCGATGGAGAGGGACAGAGAGTTGAGCGAGGCAAACGGTAGTTTCATGTTCGGCCTAGCTTTGCGCACCGTCATGTGCTTCAGTCGTCTCGATACTAAGTGCAGACTGAGCCAGTCTGCGGGTGCTAAATACGGAGTCAGTAGGTGCCAACAGTCGAAGGTACGGGCATTGGCTCGCACCTCAGTCAAGGAAAAGCTGGTGAAGTGCACGAGACTTTCAGACGTAACGCTGTCACGAGCAGAACAGATGCACCCCATTATACTGCCCCTACTAACTAGACTATGCGCGCTTGACTTGCTCGGGAGCTGTTTGCCGGTCTGTCTAGCGCTTACCGAGACGCCGGACCAGTGCTACTTTGGCCCGCAGACTTTTCAGTTCCGCAAAGATCCCTGTCTGACGTGGGGAAGTGGGCAGTGACTGCGCTTTGGGCGTTGTGGGCTGTCTTAAAGAGGGGAGACTTCTTTGCTTGATCAGCAATCTCTCCGTATGCAGTAAGGACTGCTCGAGTTCTTCACTTTCCGTCTCTGCGAGAGTCGGCGAGTCTGAAATCGTGGGTGGCAGCTGCAAAGGGACTTTATACCCCGCCACAATTTCCTCTATTTCCACCCACCGCTTACTTCTCGCCTTCGCGAGAGAGTCATATTTCCACGAAAACACAGTCCTGAGCAGAGCCTGCGTATCCAACTCCAAAGGAACCCCCGCCCCTTTCTGCCGCTGCGACAACTCAGCCTCTGACTGCTCCGCAAGCACACTCACTGTCGTCTTCGCCTTTGCTTCCGCCCTCACCAACTCCACTGCTAAGTCGAGAAACTGACGTCCGAGGTCAGAAGTCTGTTGCTTGCACTTCGCATGCGCCCTACGCAGTGCCGCTGCGCTCCATCGTGCGTCAGCGCCTACAAAGTGCCTGATAAAGAGCAGCGCAGGCATAGTACGAGAGCCAGAAGCAAGCGGCTCGGGACTTTCGGGCAGAGGCTCGAACGACCTTTTTGGGACCTTGCGACTAACGGGACTTTGCATAGTCATGCTTTTGCGCAGCCGACGATCTGTCTTGTCGTTGCTTGTCTGCAGAGTCGAGCTATCTTCATCCCGAGATAGGCTGAGGGAAGAGTCCCCGCTGTACTTGGCAACGCCTTGCAGACTCTGCAGAACCCGCTTGGTCAGGTCGGTTATTTGCACGAAGCAACGTAGTGCGGTTCTCTCCAGATTTTCACAGTCTTGAGAGTCCACTGAAGCCTCTCCAGTCACTATTTGGTTGAAAGTGCAGCCGAGACCTGCACTCTCGCAGTCTTGTCTTACTTTTTCCCAGCACTCCGAACTGTCCTGTTCTTTCAACAGAAGGTACTCAGAACGTAGAGCGGCTTGCATCCGCTGTAACTGAGTGGCTTCATCCACTAGGTGCAAGTAGCGCTGCGTGAGTGTGCCATGCTCCGCTGTCAAGTCTCGGTAGTACTCACTAACTGTGTGCACGTCTTCATCACTCAAGGGCTCGTGCAGAGGCCCAGCATGTCTATATAACTGGTACATGGCCAAGGCAGCTGCCTGCGCTTTCAGCCTTTCGAACTGACTGCATGCCTCGGCCTGCCTCTGTGTAGCCAACTTGTTTCGCTGGACAGACCTTTCCACCCCTGCAATTGCACTAGCAGTTCTGTGCAAGGTCCTGAGCTGGTGTGCGGAGTGGGAAACAAAGCTAAGCGTGAGACTCTCCACACTTCTGCTGGAAGCCAATCCAAAGCCGTGGAGGCGGCCCAGGTGGGCAGTGCGCTTCGCCTGCTGAACTCTGTGTCCCTTCTTCTTGTCCTCTACTTCAAATCTCCCTTCCTGAGCCACGAACCCTGCCTTTTCGCTAGCCGAAAGGACAGCAGTTCGAAGCCTAGCCACGCCAGTAGACTGCAGTTGTAGGTCCAGAGTCTGTTTCTTACAGACAGCCTGCATGAACTCTACCAAAGCAGCCGCTGTGCGAGTGAAGAGCTGAGTTAGCTGAGCTGCTTCCTGGAGTGCTTCCTCGTAGTGGTCTTGCTCGGCCAGAACTTGGGTCTGCAGCACTTGAATTGCCTCGTAGTGAGGACTCGGGAGCTGGAGACTGCCTGCTTGCAGCTGATCCTTCAGTCTCTTCACTCTTTCTTCCTTCATCCGTACCGAGTGCATCGTGTCATTCAACACTCTTGAGAGCTGCGGTTAGCGTACGTAGCCAATGTCCTCTTCCCTGCTGCGCTCTGTGGGTCCCTGTGAGACCGTCGGCAAAGACCTGTACTTACTCATCCAAATAATGCTCTTTCTCAAGCGAGAGTATGTGGAGGACTCGGACGAAAGTTCCTCAGGCAGTGAAGAGGCCTCTGCGGGGCTCAGCCCTGCTCCTGTGACCTCTGTCCCTGTGGCCAATACACAGGGCTGGGTTGCAGAGCCTCTCACTCAGCCCAAGGCGAAGGAGCAGAAGGTGGGCATCTACATTCCAGAGCCTCCAAGCAAACGACCTGTTTATCAACGAGTAAGGCCTGGCAGCGCAAGCACTCGGCGAGAGACAGACAAGACTGCTATGCGCACTCGGATGATGGAGCAACAAAAGAATCCACTCACGCCATTGCGCGTCTCCGCTGACCAGACCCTGGATGACCTGGACGAGTTGCTGCAGAAACCAATTGACAAGGTTTTCGCTCCAACTGCTGTTCATGCAGGAGTCTATGAACCCGCCCTCGCTAACATAAATGTACCCTTGCCCGCTGCTGTCTCATTCACCAAGACAGTCTTCAAAGCTGAGGCGATTGAGGAAACGAAGTTGAAGGACGTCCAAGCAACTGTTAGTTCGGCTTCTAAGAGCCGCCGTGAGTCTGGAATGCCTTTTTCTTGTGAAACGCGCTTCGCATTTGTGGAGAACTCACCTGTTAAGCCCACAATGGTCCGCGAAGGACCAGAGCAGACTGAGTCCATCTGGGGTCCACCCAATCCTCAGCCCGAGCCAGACTCAAAGAAGCCTGCAGTTCTCCCCCAAGCAGAGGAAGTGAAGGAAGAGTTTTTAGTTAGTAGACCGACTACTGCCGCTACCCCTCATCGGGCTAACTCCTTGCCTGCTACTGACGACTCTCCCAAACTCGTGCCTCAGCCTGTACTAGTCAGAGAGCTGCTGCAAGACATGAGGAAGTTCCTTACTTCTCCGCTGCCGAGGAATGTGACGGTGCTGTGCTCGATCCGCAGAGACAGCAGGGGAATCAAAAAGCGCTTCTACCCCAAGTACCTGCTACACCTCTCCGAGGGACACACCTTCCTCTTAGCCGGCAAGAAGCGAGCCAACAGTAAGACCTCCAACTACCTTCTCTCTATGAACCAAGACGAACTCTCCACCCACAACCCTGCCTACCTCGGCAAGCTCCGCTCCAACTTCATCGGCACTCAGTTCGTCATCTACGACACAGGCCTCGACCCAGCCAAGAAGTCCGCCCGTCCCGACACCATCAGAGAAGAGTTGGGAGTGATTCTGTACGAGTCCAACCTGATGGCCAGCAAAGGTCCGAGAAAGATGAGAGTGCTGCTGCCGTTTGTGAACCTGCAGAACGAGCGACTGGAGTGCAGGCCTACAAAGAAGGGGGAGTGCATGGCAGAAAGGTACAACCAAGGGGACAGTGCGGAAATGCTGACTTTCTTCAACAAGCCGCCCAAGTGGAACGACCACATTCAAGCGTTCGTGCTCAATTTCAATGGACGAGTGGACCGCGCCTCAGTAAAGAACTTCCAACTGATTGACGACCAAGACGAAAGCCAAATCTATCTGCAGTTCGGACGTGTGGGCGACAAAGACTTCAACCTGGACTTCCAGTGGCCTTTCAGTCCTCTTCAAGCCTTCGCCATCGCCCTGTCAAGCTTTGATTACAAAATAGCTTGCGAGTAGACGGACTGCTTATCATTAGTGTAAGGCTTGCAGTGTTCGGAAGGTCTGCAGAGGGGAGGGCACCTGCGCCTGCACTGCAGACCTCAGTTCTTTCCTGCCTTCCTCTGCTTTCTCCTGCTTGGCAGGGGAACTTTTGGGTCTTTGCGAGTCGTGGCGAGGGGCTTCGGCCTTCGTTCGCTTTGGCACGCGCAAAGAACTCGCACTGGAGACCACTACGGCTTTGCGGGAAGGCTCGGGCGCACCCTTCGCTTTGATCCGTAGCAACATGTCGTCCAGGTCTTCCAGTCCTTTCCCGCGCAGAGACTCACAGGAAAAGGACTGAACGGAGCGGTCAGTGCCCAGCACCATTTGCAGCACAGAGTCAGTGCGCAGCTCTGGAGAGTAAGTGGGGCGCCTGGAAGAGAGACGAGAGCGGTGCGAGTAGAGGCGCCCTACGAGCTCTTCCGCCTGTCTCGGACTGATCTTCCCTTCCAGCTTCGGCACACTTTTCACAGCCGGTCTGCTGAACTTCGAGTGCGCATTCATCAGTCTTTCCCCTGAAATCCTGCTTTGCTGGGCTGTGAACACCTTGCTCGAGCCGGCTTCTTCCTGCAGGGCAGTCTGCTTCCTCCCCGGGGACACGAGTCTCTGCTGCACCGCAGGGTCTCGGGCTCGTTGGTGGCGACTGTTGGCCAGGCGGAGTGCCTCTAGGGCTTGGCCTTCTTCGCGTTCTCTCTGCTGGCTCTCCTGTCTCTGCGTTCTGCTCTTCGCGTCTTCTGCGAGTCGAGTAACCAACAGCTCCGCCTGTCCTTTCTTCAACTTCAATCTCGGCACCTCCACCTTCTTCCGCTCTCCACTGTCCTTCGTAGTGCGAGTCCTGCGCTGTGCGTCTCTCAACAGTCTCGAATACACATTGCTTGGCTGGGCAATAGCGGGGGGTCTGTGGCGCAGAGTCTCTTCATCAGCGAGGCGCTGGCGGTACTCTTCCAACTTCCTGCGAGCTTCACTTCTGCGACTGGTGTCCACGGCCAGGCGCTGGAATACATGTGGAGCTTCGGGAGAACTGAGCGGCAGGTTGTGCATCACGAAGAGGGAACTGGTGTCTGAAGGGACGGAGAGCGGAGGGGCAGGCTGGGGCGGAGACCAGGGGTGCGCCCCTTCCTCCAGCAACGAACTCTGCCCACTGATGTGCGGACTGGGCCGCAGACTTCTCACAGGCGATCTCTTGCCCAGCCTAGGTTCCATGCGTCCTACTGTACATATGTGTTACCCTTCAGCTTCCTCAGGATCTGCGACCGAATCCGCTCAATGGAGGCATACTCCTGGGGCTTCACTGGACGCGCTTTACTGCTGACTTTAGTAGCGTACTTCGGTTTGTCTGCGGACTTAGGCGGGGAAAGGGTGCGTAGTGGAGGCGCTCTGGGAGTGACGGAGCGATGAGGCCTGGGCGCGGGACTGGTGGAGCGCTTTTCAGGCGTGAGGTTGAGAGACTTGAGACTGAGGAGCAGCTTTTCCAGGTGCAGTTTCTTCACAATGTCGTACAGCTCCAGCACTTCCCCGTCGTCCACTGTGCAGAGCGGGGTCTCCTGCAGGGTCCTCAGCTCTTGTCTGAGGTCACTGATGGCTGCCTTCATTTGTGTGATGTCCTCCACTATTCTGCCTCTTCCCAGGTCCTCTGCTGTTCCAAGCTGTTTCTCCAGCTCCACTTTCTGCCTAGAGTTTACCCTGTCTTCGTGGATTTCTAGCAGTACCTGCAGTTGATGACTCTGAGAGCGTCTTTCCACGCTTTGGAACTCAGAGCGCAGTTCAGCTCGGAGGGCCGACAGCTCTCTGCGGAGAGTGTCAGCCAGGCCAGTTTCTGCCTCACACAGGTCGATTTCCCTGACATTGCACGTGACTGAATTGCGGATGCTGCGGGCTCTCTGTGCGTACCTGAGAGTCTGCAGAGTGCTGTCAAGGACAGAGGGACATGGAGAAATGCATGCCACGAAAATCGTGAGTGTGTTCCCTCCAAGCGAGTCCTTCAGCAGGCGAGTGAGTTTGGAGTTGCGGTAAGGCACGAACCTGTCCTTGGTCCTTGGGTCACTGAGCACATTGATGCAGGTACTCAGAGTCAGCAAGGACTTGTTTATACTGGCGGCTTCTGCCTGTCGGTCGTATCTACTCCCTGTGCTTGAGAGACGCTCACTCCCTGCTAAGTCGCCGAAGGACAGCTTGGACATGCTCAGTCTTTCCACGGAGCCGGACCGCTCGTAACGCTCCAGATAGACTTGTATCAGTGCATGCGCTCGAGTAGAATGCAGGTTAGCACACGTTTCGGCCATGGTTCTCCGACCACTGCCCAAGGCTATGAGAGCTGCTGCCTCTGGCCAGGTCTCCACAGGGTAGGAAGTGAGGTCTGGCAGCAACAGCCCTGTGGAGGTCTCCATGATGGCAAGTTCCTTTGGGGCGGAGGTGGGGTCACTCAGCAAGTCTTTGACGTGTTCGTTGTATATTTCGAGGTAGCTCAGGCGGAGCCGATGCTCACTTCCAGTCAGAAGCTGCAGCAAGTCGCTCAGAGCCAGACCCACAATCCCCGGCTCTTCCGCAGTCGCTAACTGTAAAGTTCCAAACATCGTATGGGTCTTTCCCGCTCCTGTAGCTCCATAGGCTAGTACACAGGCATTGTACCCTTCCAAGACCTTGCGAACCGCGTCTTGCACGGAGTGACTGTACAGCTCAGCTGTAGAGCCCTGCTGCACTTCATCGAACTGGAAGACTTGCTGTTTGAGGGCCGAGCCTTTGACTTCGGGAGTAGTGACCTGGGTAAAGGCTACAGTGGTGGGGGAGCAGGCCAGGAAGTGTCCGCGGTCTGTCTGCTTGAGACGCACGCACACTCGGAACGGTGCCAGTCGCATTCTTTAACGTATCACATCTAGGTGGAATAGAGCAGTCCAGCCTAGCATTAGCTAGTTGGTCTGGGCCGACTGGAGGTTTCGCTGGGCTGTTGAGACAAAGGCGCAGGCGACTCTTGGTTGAATTCGCCCTTGCTGGCCTTTTGGTCGTCTGAACTGGCAGCAGGCCGCGCATATACGAAGTCTTCAAAGGTCTCCTCAGTGAATAGACTCCGCACATGTCTGAGACTCACAGCGGTCACTGTGAGTCCCGCTGCGACTTGCACGAGCAGCCAGACTAGCACTAGTATGAATATAATTGCGCTTTGTTCTTCGGCTGGTAGGTCCACTTTCTCGTACACCACTATGAGAGTTAGAGCCAGGAAGAGCTTGAGCAGACGCAGCATTGACTCGCAGAAGTTGTGCTCGGGCAGACGAAAGGGCCTCAAAATGACTACTTCTGCCCAAGATAGAGTCGCTACAGTCAGGATTAAGTAGGCCTGGGCGCCCCTCCATTGCCCTAGTATACACACTGCAAATGCCATCGCCACGTTCTCTGAAAACCCCAAGTGCATATATGCCGTCCTACATCCCCCTCGGTATTCCCTGTATAAACTTCCAAACAGTCCTTTCAATGGCTCCTCCTCTAGCACTGCAGGCCGCCTTAGCATAGTGGCAGCCAGCAAAGCCAAAGGCAGGACAATGACCACTAGGAAGCTAAAAGCAATCCCCGTACTTGAAGACCAGTGTCCTTTCTTGCCACTATCAAGGAAGCGGATTTCCAGCAAGACGCTGAGACAGAGGCGCAGGTGAACGAGTTGCAGGGTCTTGACCAGGGGCTCGAGTTGCAGACAACGGCACTTGGGTCCGCAGTAGAAGCGGAGGGCGAGCCAATAGAACAGACACAGTGCTGCGGCTAGGAGCAGTGCTGCAGTTGCAGTGAAGCCGTTGCCGTAGTAGGTGGGGCTCCAGTGGTTGAAGGAAAAACCACTTAGGTCTCGAGGGAGAGACTGCAAGAAAGGCACGTCCTGCGCTTCTTCTATGAGTCCGTCGAAGTAATCTATCCACACCCAGGACTCTGCACAGCGCAGGAAACGCGAAGAATCAGAGCTCCAGCCCGGCACAGCATACGCCAACACACAAATCCCCTGCAGTCCCAGCACGCCCCGCACTCCAAAGTCCGCCACTTGCTCCAGCACAAACTTCAGTCGCTTCGTCCACAGACCCAGCACGAAGCCCCACACAGCTGCAGGCAACGCCACAGTCACTATTGCCAGTACAAATAGCACTGTGTAAGCCGCGCTGGCGTCATAGGCCCGCAGTGCTCGCTCTTCCATTGTCTACTAACACTGCTTAGATTAGACTTTGTGGAGTCTCACAGACAGCAGGCTTGGGATGTGTTGTGGTGTAGACATGGCTTCATTCTACATGATTGCACTCGCTGAGAGTAGGCGTGGGGCTGGAAAGTCGACTGATGGGAGTGCAGCTCTGCGGAGCAATAGAGGATGGGTAGCTTTTTTCAGCGAACTCCTCTCTGAACAAGTCGCCCAGCAGGAAGTTGGTGCCTGCGGGCGCCTCCTCCAGCTCTGCCAAGGGCGCACACAGGGCGATGTCTACTTCCAACTTGCTCTTGTCAATTTGCACGCCCTCGTTGCGCAGCTTCCCTTCCAAGTACTGCGCAATTGCCTTGTCTTCGCACATGAGCAGCGTTTCTTCATAGTGGTACAAGAGGTCGACCTTGATTTTCTCCACCAAGAACTTGATGGCTTCGTAGTGCTTGCCCAGTTTGTGCTTCTTGGCGCCCACTACAGCCATTTGAATTGCACTTTCTCCCCGCTTATTCAGCTTCTTGAAGTCAGCCCGGCATTCTTCGTGCAGGAACCGAATCAGAGCCAAGTCGCCCAGACGACAACTGATCAGTGCGCAGTTCTCCTCTGTCTTTTCATCCTCTGCATGCACATCAAGATCCCTAGTCGTGCCCTCCTCTCTCGTGTAACTCGTGATGTAACGCACTATCTCCAACTGTCCATGCTCACAGGCTCGCTGCACAGCAGTGTAAGTCACCCCAGCAGTGCGAGACACGTGGTGAATTGGCACTACTCGTGCCTTGTCAGCGAAGATAGAAAGTTGCTCATAGCTATCTTCATAGCTGAGCAGCGGAGACTCTTCTGCAGGACGCTTTATATGTTTGGGCAGGAAGTAGTGCAGCAGGTCAATATGTCCGTGTTCACATAGGATATCTACCGGTGTTTTGCCGACTAGCTTGTAGGTTTGGTAGAGTTTGGCGAGGGAACTGTTGGCTTTTTCAATTAGGAACTGGGCAATTTCCACGCGACCGAGACGGAAAGCATAGGCGAGGGCGTTCAGGTCCAGGTCTTGGATGTGCACCAAGGGGTCGTCCACGTCCAGCACAGGAATAGCGTAGGGCAGTAGTGCTTTGGACATGTAGTTCTCAAACAGGCTCTGTAGGGACTGGACGCGGTCTTCTTCAATGGTGCCAGCGATTGCACGTTGCAAGTTCTCTCGGCTCACTACCATTGTGGGCGCCCCTCTGCAGATGCAGGAACCCATTGCTAGCTGCCTGCTCTTTATTTCCACTTAAATCTGACTGCTAATACTTGGCTTTCTGGCTGATTGAAGAAGCCGAAAGTTACACGACTATATTAGTCCTCAGTTAGAGCTATCCGCAGTCTCCACACTTTCCCTGGTTCCTCCACAAATCAGTCCTTCGAACACCTTCAAGTCAATGAGTCCGTCTCCCTGCAGTCCTGCTTCCATCAGTATCTGCGCCCAGCGGTCATCCTCTTCCAGAGTGCCATTGGCCAGCCACTCCTTCAGTTCCTCCACAGTAATGTAGCCTACTCCGTCCTTGTCGAAGTGGCTGAAAGCTAGCTGCAGACTTTCCTGGCTGAGCAGCACTTTGCGGTCAATGTTGGCTTTGATGAACTCAGTGTAGTCAATGGAGCCGGAACTGTCGGAGTCCACTTGAGACATTATGCGGCCCACTGTAGTTTCTGCCTCTTCAGGTGGCATATCGCGACAAAAGAAAGGCAACAGATCTTCCTTGCTGAGCACTCCATCTCCATCAGTGTCGCAGGCCTTGAAGAGGCTGGACAGACGAGTCAGTTGGCTGCTCGCTAGAATATGCGTGCAGATAAACGTATACAGTGCATCTCTGATCTTCGTAGTCGCGTTAAAGTGCTTCAGACTCTGCACCACGGTGGAGATATCCGTGGGCGTCATTTTCGCCTTTTCGCTGGTGATCCAGGGGTGTAGGTAGGCTTCCTGTGCGGTTATGCGTCTGTGCGGGTTGCGCACCAACATCTTGCGGATCAAGTCCTTGGCTGCCGTACTGATATGCGTCCACTCTGGACCCTCGAGACTGTAAGTACCTCGCAGCACTGACTTGACGATGTCTTTGTGAGAGTGCCCAGAGAAGGGTGGCTTGCCTGTGAGTAGGATGTACAGGACCACTCCCAAACTCCACACATCACACTTCTCATTGTAACTGCCATTCAGCACTTCCGGCGCCACGTAGTACGCAGTGCCCACCGACCCTGTCACCTTCCCCTTTATATCCATCAATATCGCCGCATCGAAGTCAATCAGCTTGAGGACGCCGTCCGCCTGCAGCAAGATGTTCTCAGGCTTGATGTCCCTGTGAATAATGTTCCGACTGTGCAGGTAGGAAATAGTCGCTAAGAGCTGCTCCATGATCAGTGCCGCTTCCTTCTCAGACAGCTTCTCTTTGGCAATGATCATGTCGAAGAGTTCGCCTGCGGAGCAGTACTCCTGCACGAAGTAGTAGAAGTCTCGGTCCTCGAAGAACTCGTACAGCCGCACGATGTTGGGGTGGTCCAGGGCCTTGTGGATCTCCACCTCGGTCAGCAGAGCTCCCGAGTCCAGCAAGTCCTGGTCCACCTCGGACTTGTGGATCAGCTTCACCGCCCGCAGCTGGCCGGAACGCTTGTGGTAGCACTGGTACACGGAGCTAGACACTCCCTTGCCCAGCGGCTTGGAGATGGAGTAGACGGAGGAGAACTGCTCTTGGTTGGCTTGGATGTACAGGCTTGGGGAAATCGTTAGGGAGTCGTAGGTCACTCTGCGCTTCGGGATGTCCTTGGCTTCTAGCCGAGTGGGGTTCGCACATAAGCAGCCCATTAATTAGTTTATAAGTCCAGTGATGGGTGCAAATCCAGCTCCGCTCCCCCCTTCCAGCCACACCTTATTTTCTTGGAAATAGGCTAGACATTGCTTGGAGAGAGGGAATAAGGGGGAGACTTGACTTAAAGATGAGCTGCCGTCTAGTAACACTCCAAGGAACTCTTGCCCCTATATGTAAATTACCTTTTCTTCCATTCACGTAGTTAGATTTCGGCAAACTCCCCAAGTCTCGTTATTTCCCAGCTTTGCAGTCAGAGAGACTTATCTAGTAAGCAACATTGTTCTCTATACAGCAGACATGGAGTCAGACGACTTCGAAACTCTCCAAAAGCACCTCTCCGAAGCCAAAGTCCGCCTCGCCATGCGCAAAGAAGCCAACCTCGCCCAAGCCCACAGTCTCAAGTGTCTCCTCCAGGAGCACTCCCAGCTTTCCCTGCTCCTCCCCCCTCCCTCCCTCACTACACGCTCCTCTGAGAACCCTCTGCTGCAGGAGAACTACCAGAAGTGGACGGCGCTGCTGCAGGACTGGAGGGAACAACAGGCAAGGAAACTGTATCGACTGGGAGTTCCGCAGAACTTACGGTCTCAGGTGTGGCGGAGGGCAATTGGGAACTCACTGCGCATCACACACCAACTGTACTATATACTGCTGGATAGACTGAAGAGAGGGAAGAGGCTAGCAGAGGAAGCGAAGGAAGACAGGGTCTTGGAGGTGTACAGTGTGCTCACAAGCAGCAGACCGGACTTGCCCTGGCCTGACTCTGTGCTGGAGCTGATCTCCCTGTTCCTCCACTACCTCAGTCCTCCCGACGTATTCATCTCTCTCTCCAACCTCTACTCCAAATCCCATCTGCTCAGCGGCCTGCAGACCCACGACAGTGCCCAAGTCGCAGTGTACTACTCCGCCTTCGAAAGCAGACTAGCGAAGTACTGTCCACAGACCTGGGCGCGCCTGTGGGAAGCGGGAGTTCAGGCAGATGGGTTTTTGACGCAGTGGCTGGAACTGCTGTTCGTGAGGGCGCTGAGTGGGGAAACTGTGGAGAGAGTGTGGGACGCGTTCTTTGTGGAAGGGGACGAGTTGCTGCTCAAAGTCGCACTTGTGCTGGTTATGCAGTGGGAGGCATCTGGGTCTTCCTCTGTTACTGACTTCCTTCAGTGCGGCCTGTGCCAGCCTTCCCTGTCCGCCTCCACACTCTTCCAGCAACTCAAGCGTCTCAAACTCTCCTAGTGCCGTTGATCTAACCCACTTCCCCTAGCTCACTAGTAGGCGAAGATATAGCGGGAAACAAGCTTTAAAGAACTACAGATATGAAGAGAGGAGGAGGGAGCAACAGGGCGCAGGCCTGCCAGTTCCACCACTGCCCCTACCTTCCACTCTTCCCACTGACACACGACTCTCACCTCTCCAATCTCCCCTCTCAGCTTCACAATGGTCACTCCGTACTCCCTCATTCCTTCCAGCACTTCCAGACTGAGCACCTCTTCTTGCTTCTCAGTCACTTCAGTTTCCACGAAGTTGTAGACCTGCGCAGCGCCGGAGACTGCTTCTTTTGTCTTGGCTGAAAGCGGCTTGGGACGCTTGAGTCTTGGAGGCTTGAGAGGGGAAGAGACCCGCTTTTTTACGGGAGAGATGTGCAAATGAGGCAGAGGCAGTGTTCGCTGTGAAGTCGCAAGAGAGAAGTGGGGCACTTGGGAACTGACTGCGTAGGAAAAGACCTCTTCGCCCATATAGCCACTGAGTGCCGGTCTGCGTCTTTCCGGGTGAGGCGACTGATCCATTATAGAACTAAGGAGCTGGGTTAGGTAGGAAAGGGCAAAGCGTGTCTTCCCTCACCTTCTGGCCTGTCGACAGGCTGACAGCGCGAATAGCGCCATTGTTAAAGGCCACAAAGAAGAGCTCCGGCCCCAGGACCAGCGGCGACATGGCTCCCCAAGTCGCATAGGTCCAGTGACTCGCTACCACGAACTCCTTCTCCTCCTTCGCCAAGTTCAGTCTGCAGATTTTGTTCCAAGTGACGATGATCAAGTGGTCATTTGCTACCACTGTGCGGGTGTTGCCTGGATCTGGCACGAGCATGGGCAGAGCTGAGAAGGTCTCTGTGCTGGGGTCGAACACTTCACATTGCACTACTTGGTTGCCTCCACAGAGGTAGACTAAGTGCTTGTAGAGGGCGGGGTTGAACCAGGACCGGGCTGTGATCATCTGGTTTTTCAGAGGTAACCAGTCGGAGATACGGAAAACGTACTTCTCGCATACTCCGAGAGAGGCGGTGTCGTAGCCTCCGAACACGTAGACCACGTTGAAGTAGGCCAGAATGCCGTGTCCATGTCTCGGAGTCTTCATATCGTCCAGCTTAGCCACTGCCCCAGTCTCCAGGTCTATGTCATAAGCGTCCGCAATACTGACTCCTGATGGGTTTCCCCCACACACTAGTAAATGTCCATTACTGAGAAAGCCGGTGGCTGAGAAATTCGACACATTAATGGTTCTGTTCAATTCCACTTTCTTGGTCCAGGCTTTGTTGGCGCAGTCGTATATAGCCACTAGGTCAGTCCTCACTTCCACGAGCAAATTCAACGGCCGCTTGCGTGTATCCGCAATAAGCGTGCTCAGTTCGATGGGCAGACGATGCTGGCGAGTGAGGAAGTACTCTAAGTTACTGGTCTCTTTGAGTTCAGCAGTGGTAAATCCACTACGTAGCAGTAGTGTAATAGTGTCGGTTATTAAGTCGCCTATAGGTCCCATCAACTCCGCTTCCTGGACATAAGCGAGCATATTGTTGCACAGACGAGTCACCATTTCCTGCGATTTCTGCTGGTGGTACAGTACTCCCAAGTGGTTTTCAAAGGAATACAGCAGGGACCTGGACACACTTGTGGAGTACAGGAAGCTGAGGAGGTTGTGGGCGCATGAGCGCACTTGTGGTAGGATCTTTTGCTTGTTTTGGTAAATGTACGACTCGGAGATTTGCCCGGAAGTGTCGAGTTTGCTTTTCCAGTTTACTCCCATGATGCGCTCGATGTCAGGCTTCTCATCAAGCGTGTTGAAGTCGAACAACTCCAATATTTTGGGGTCTTTCAGGCGAGTGTAGTACCAAAACACGCTTGTAAAGGGGTCTTGCGGAGCCTGTGCGTCCATCAGGAACTCGCGCACAGACTCAGAAGCTCGGTTCACTCCATTCGTCATAGTGACTTTGAGCTTTTCCAACTCGTCTAGTTGGTTCTTGAAGACGTCGTTCATGATTTTGAGCATTTGCTTGTGCTTGACCTTGAGTGCGTCTTGACAACTCGTGATCCGACGGATGACTTCGATGAGGTACTTTTTGCCTTTGGAAAGGTAGGAAAGGTACTGCGAAAGCTGCGCGATGTCCCCACTGCAAGTGATTTTCTTCGAGAAGGAGATAGGGACGAAGTTGTGCACTGCCTCAGTGTTGCGCTTCCAATGTTGTCCCTGGCATGTCTTGCACAGCAGCGCTACAGGGAAGCGACAACAACAGAAGTCGGTTGCAGGGAGGCCGTTGCACATCTGACACAGAGTAACTCCACTCGGCTCCACTGCAATTACAGGTGGATCTGAATCTCTCTTGCTTCCCTGTGGCCTGACTATGCGAGTCAAAGTGTGGTCGCCGGGCTCGTCGAAGTGGGTGTCGATGCACTGCAGACACAATGTCACGGACGGATTGGAGCAACTGCACTGGTAGGTGGCAGGGTGGCTGGTGTTCATCTGGCAACGTGGACGGTCCATATCGACAGATTATTAATGCAGTACAGAGGAGTAAGGGGAGAGAGGAGAGAGAAATCGGGGAGGTTTTGTCAGGCTTTTGGCGTTTTCTGCACTCGCAAATCAATTTCTCATTCTTTAGAATTTTGTCTGGTTCTTCGTTTCTAACTAAATTCCCCACTTTCAGAACTATATATGCCTCTCGCCGTTGTCTGCCTCCATAGGTGTTTTCCTTGCAAGCCGACCAGTCCGCCGGACGTAGCAATCGATGAACGACTTCCAGATGCAAGTGACGAAAAGAGGAAAAGTGCAACTCAGCAGCCTAGCAGTCCACAAATGGCTAGTTGTATACTAGCAGCGATTAAATTCCAACACTCCAGAGGTATGGATAAGTCGAACATTTGACGGAAATGAGGTAATATGGACGAGAACTTCGGCTTGGACGAGAGTCGAGAGGCCTTGCAGCGACTCTATCCTCGTCTCTCTCATGACTCCTCGCATGTGACTTGTCAAGACCTTCTCGACTTCTTCCGTCATACCAAGCTTTGTCCAGTATGCCTCAATCAGGAACTAATCAGTGCGATTCAGCTATTTCAGCTGATATCGGCGGCGCTGAGAACAGCGGGGGGACTACAGTTGAAGGACCCTGTGCCCTATATAGTGTTTGAAAGACTGCTGGGAAGTGTCGCCAGACAGTGCTTCCGCGGAGGGGAGAAGACGGCATGGGAGCAGCTAATTGCACACATCCGAGTGGCTTGCTTTGCAAGATACAAGGTGATTCTCGGCTCTGTCTCTACTGGGCAAAGGGTTAAAACTCGCAAAAAGACTCCGCGGGCTCGGCCTAGCAATCCCTATGCCAAGTCCAGTGCGAGTACGCCTCGCAGTGCTCTTTCAGCTGTGCAGTCTCTCAACCAGAAAGTCAGTCGTCTATACAACTTAGTGACTCCCAGGAACCGTGCAATTCCGACTCTGCATCACTCCTTCCTGCCAGGCTCTAGTTCGCAGAGAGTGTTGTTCCACAGAGAGGAGTCCGGGGCTCAGACTAGTCGCGTCCCTGAAGAAAAAGCGACTTCGAACTCTCTCGACCCGGTGCTGCTTTCCAGTCTGCAATCTTCCCTGTCTACCTTCGTTTCCACCTTCGCCTATCTCCAGCACTCCTCCAAGCCCCACCGCAAGCAGCACACTGCCCTCCGTTCCCTCCTCCGCTCCCTCACCCACTCCCGCCACCAAGTACCTTCCACACAGCGACTCAAACTGCAGCTCGCAGTGCTCAAGTGGCGCCTGCAACTAGTGCATAAAGGGAAGACTTAGCTACGAGACTTTGACTCTTCTTCACGTAGAAACTCGTCTCTGACTTCGAAGATTCGCTTTGTGCCTGCTTTGAAGCAGTCGATGTTGTAGTCGATCAACTGCTGTCGCTCGAAGTTGTCGTCCTTCACCAGGCACACGAGTGCGAGCAAGTGCTCGATTTCGCGTAAATAGAGAGTGAGTCCGTTGCTTAGTTTGATGACGGAGGTGGAGTGGTTGTCGAAGGCCTTGCTGTAGTTGGCGTCGGAGGGGATGCTGAGTGGTGCTTACCCGTAGATGCAACTCACGTCGATCACCATGTCAATCATGTCGGAGCAGAGTTCGTAGGAAAGCATGTCCACTGGGGTGGAGTCTGTAGCGATGTATAGCTTGCTTATCACATCGAACACGTACACTTTATCCAGTCGACAGTGAGACATCAGTATGTCCAGCATATTCTTCAAATAGGCCACTTCAGGCGTAATCTTCTGAATGACCTTGCTGAGTGCTTCATAGATGCTATGGTCGTATATGCTTGTGAGGTGGAAAGCAGGCTCGGGAATGCCCTTTTCAGCTGCATACGGCCTGACCATTTCCGCTATAATCGTCAAAATTTCAGCTTTAGTTTCTTCATGTGCGAACATATCTCCGTCGATTTTATGAATAAAGACTTCGAAAATGACCGTCGGGTTCAAGCCCTGGCAGGCCACCATAGTCTGCATCATCTTTTCCACCACCCGCTGATACGGCTCGTCCTGCGCATCTATGATGTAGATGATGACTGCTGCATTGGTCAAGTACTTCTTTTCCTGGGAGTTCATCTGGTTCACTTCGAAGGTGCCGGGGAAGTCTCGGATAGTCAGCTTGGTGTAGGGGTTGTTTTGGACCTGCAGGGACTCCACCTTGGGAGTGGTCTCGATGAACCAGGTTTCGTTGGGGGACATCTTCTGGAAGACGACCTTTTGGATAGAAGACTTGCCGGCTTTCTTGTTGCCGAGAAGGACGATATCCATTATATATGGACTAAGGGGAGAGGTAGAGCCTGGCTCAGCTGAAGTATCTCGCCTATAGCTTCCCTTCTCTATACTCCCCTACCAAAGTTCTCTCCCTCATTCCTTTTCAAGCAAGTAACAGCTTCACTCCTACCTGCAATGCTCAGATCAGTCTACAGTGGGAACTAATAGAGAAGGTGTAGAAATGATGAAAGCCGAGTTATGCGTAAGCGCTGGTTTTCCTTAGTTTATCGATCTTTCAGACAGACGTCTATTGAGGGTTTCGCCCCCAGTGCTATTTCCAAAGCACCCTTTTCAGCTAGTTGCCACCTGCAAATGGTAGAGAACTACCTAATTTAGGCTTGTGCAACTAGGTGGTTGGACATGTTGTTCGTGCACTGGTTGTACCAAAGCATGACCAACGGCCCCGCCAGCATGGAGTATACCACCAGTCTGTACACCCTGTAGTGACTATAGAGTGACCAAGGCACTTTGTGCATTTCTCTAATCTTGATGAAGATGATGCAAATGTAGACGACGTTGAGGAAAAAGACACCGGGGAACATAAGCAGCAGGCAGTGCCAGGCGTAGGGCAGCATGATGAACCAGGGGTAGTGCGGCATTGTGATGACGATGGGCGTCGCCACCAGCGACACAATGTGGTGACAGAAGTAGGACCAGCCGCATGCGGAAACAGACGGCAGGTAGAAGAGAATAAACACCGTGTCGCACAGGTAGTAGATTCCATACGGTGTCGTCAATGCCAAAATGTACTTATCCAGCCTGTCTGCCTGCGGGTACTTCTTGACATACACAGAATAATCCGCCTGGTAGCAGTATCGGTAGTAAATGACGCAGGCCCAGGGCAGTGCACTTACCCAGCTGTAGAGCCAGAAGAGGTAGGAGTGCCAGCTCATTACCATTAAGATGGGAACTAGAGGCTTAGCTGCTGCTCTAACTCGCTCCAGTCGCTGGGCTTGCCTTGGAGGTGGTCGGAGTCGATTTCGTAAATAGAGATTAGGCCCTTAGACGACCCGGCAGCCAGTCGCAGGCCTCGAGAGCTCCACCCCAAGCGATTCAAAGCACACGTCGACCCCTTCTCCCTGTACTCTGGGTTTTCAGTGCTCGAAGCCAGGTTCCACACGTCTAAGTTCCCGTCCCCGTCGCAAGCTGCGAAGATGGAAGGGTTGGAAGGACTCCACTTGACGTCATATACATAGTCTTCATAATTTTCGAAAGACAGTATCGGGTTTCGAGAGATTTTGGTGTTCCACAGCTTGACAGTCCAGTCCACAGAGCTGGACAGCATCAAGTTGCCCGCTCCTTCAGAGTACAGGTTGTCCCCGACCTTGTGCATGTCCAAGGCAGTGATAGGCCCTGTGTGCGCTTCCAACGTGTCTATCGCCGACTCCACCATCTTGGAAGCCAGCAGCTGCGAATAGACGACACTGCCGTCCTCCATCCCCACATAGAACGCATTGGTCTCATTATCGGGGAAAGCCAAAGCCAGGCAAGCCATATCCTTGGTCTTCTGCTTTACCTCTATACTGGATGTCGGCTGCGACAGCATGCTCGTGCTCCACACACACACTTTCCCGTCACTCGACAAAGACACGACGTTATTGGCATTCTGCGAGCCTGTGATTTGCAGAGTGCTGATAGGCTGGCTGTGCGCCTCAGCCACCATGGGAGTCCGCTGCACTGGGGTGGTCTTCGCCCGCAAGTCCCAAATCACAAGTCTGCCCGAGTACAGTCCGCCCAGGATCAAGTTGTGGTCGAATTGGTTGAAAATGGCGGAAGTGACAGTGGACTGGCAGTAGAGGGAGAACTCGGGTCGGTGGCGCAGGGACAGGGACCAGACCTTGACTGTGCCTTGGGGGTCGCCGGGGGCTTCGCGGCCTGCGAGGGAGTAGCTGGCGAGCAGCAGTTCTTCGTGGGCGGGGGACCACTGCAGAGCACCGATACAGCGGTTGGTGATGGCGGGCTCTATGAAATCCAGAACATGTGTCAATTCCACTCCTTCTTTGGTCTCTTCCTCTGTGTCGTTCCCACATATGTCAAATTCCTGGCCCAATGCTCTCTCCACCAGTCGGCTCGATTTCGTGAAGAAGTCGTTGAATTCGGCGGAGGCAATCACAAGTTCTGTGTTCATGCGGTCTGCGGGTTCTTCCCCGGCTTTGCCTGGCTGGAGGTCTGCTTTGCCGTGACCCTGGACCAGGCGTACGCCTTTCTGCTTGGTTTGAGGCTCGTGCTGTACTCCTTCATCTACATCATCGTCTTCCCCCTTATTCCCCGCAGTCAAGTCATCGACCTGTATTTCCCTCTCATACATCATCGCCTTGACTCTGGGCAAAATGCTCTCCGCAGTAGTTTCCATCGTCAAGCAGCTTTTCACCTGTCTCAGCGGACTCGCAGCAGGCACGGCCACCACAGTCTGCGGCACTTCCGAGGCTCTAGGAGCGTTCAGCACCCGGCTAATCAGCTCGTCTACTGGGGTTTCGCCGGGACGGGGGAAGGCTCGGTGGGTCTGCTCTTCTCTGTTCTTCTGGTCTTCTTCGCGGGCGCGCTTGGCTGCTTGCAGCTCCAATAGTCGCTTTTTCTTCGCTTCTTTGTCGAGCTGCAGGCGACTTTGGAGTTCGTCCATATGGACTATAATGAGGGAATCGAGCTGATGGGAAGGCGGAATAGCTGGTTATAATCGATGGAAACAGCGGTAAGGCAGATGTTTGCTGCTCTGACTCAGCGCTATAGTCGCCTGCTCGCACTGCTTTCTATGCCACCTGTGGTTTCCCCTGTGGCTAGCTCGGATCAACATGAACCCACACTCGCCAAATTCACCAAAGTCAAGTCTACACTTCTGCAGCTCCGTAGAGACCTTTCAGAGGAAAGGAAGCAAAGGAGTACAAGCGAAAGGAAATGGGAGCAATCAGCAGAGGACTGGAAGGCGCAAAGCAGGGACTTAGAGGCAGGGCTGAAGACTGAGTTGGAGCGACAGAGGGAGACCTGGGAGGGGAAGTTGGAGGCCCAGGTCAAGTTTGTGGAGGAACTGTTGGCAGATAAGGAGGGGAAAATAAGGGAAATACAGGAGTGGAGGAAGAGGTATGCAGACCTGGAAGCCAAGCACCAGCAGGCCCTCTCCACCGCCCACGAAAAGGCCTCCAAAGCGCTCAAAAAGGCCAAAGACCAGTGGACCGCCGAGGCCAACGTGAGGTACTCCCCACCTAGACGCGCCCTCCTCGCCAAAGACATGGAGCGCCAAGCCAAAGAAATGACCGCCCGAGGCCTCGAGCCCCAGCTCATGAAGCTAATAACAGACCAGCAGGCCGCTATAGAGGAAGTCAAGTTAGCCTGTCAGAGGCAGTTGGCGGAGGCGCTGCAGATGCAGGAAAGCCGGAATCAGGCGGGCATTGTACTGCTTACCTAGTCGGAAATGCGATTGATGCACTCGCAAGAACTGGAGCAGGCCTTATCACAACAGCAATCTATGCACTCAAACAGACTCTTGCAGGTGCAAGACGACCACCAGAAGGAACTCAGACGAGTGGCAGAGTACTGGAAAGACACCCTCCAGCAGACCCGAAGCCAGGCGAATGCTGAAAAGGAAGAAGCCACTGCCAAGCTCAAAGTCGAGATTGAGCGCCTGGAATACGCTGTAAACAGCCTAAAAGCCGATCAATTTGCCTACCAAAAGGACCTGGAAATCAGGGTGGAAAGGGAAAAATCTGCCTGGAAAGACCAACAAACGGCCTTAATGGCTGCTGAATTGGACAAAGCGCGAGTGCAGGTCCAGACCCAGGCGGAACTAGCAGCTCACATAGAGCTGGAAAGCACTATTAAGCGCCTGGCAGAGGACCAGGCAGTGCTGATGAGTAGGCTGGAGGGGAAGTACGAGGGGGAGCTGAGGGAAATGAGGGAGAAATTGACTAGCCCACGAGAAGGGAAAAAGGGCAAGAAAAGGACTCCAAAGTTGGAGCTGGAAACGCCGACTTTGGGCAGTAAAGGGAAAAAGACTGAGTAAAAAGGCCTGAAAAGGAGTAAAATATAAGGAAAATAGCGATTTTAAGGAAATGTCCCCTAATTAGATCCACTCCAGCGGCGTTCTGGCAAAGGGCGGGAAGCGCGGGCAGGTTGAAAGTATATAAATATGTCCTTGAAGCGGAAGCTGCCCAGCACTTCCACAGATGCGGGGAAAAGGCCTAAACTGGACTTTCCTCCCCAATCTGAGAGGCAGGCAGTGAGGCGACCTCGAGCCTTCTCCTCCCCTCCCAAACTGCTCACCCAACCTTTCCGCACTCTTCCAGGCGTCCCAGCCCACACAGCCCTGCGCGCCCTCCGCCGCGAGTCCTTCGACCGCAAGCAGCGCGAGCGTCTGGCCGAAGCCTCTCTAATGCATCAAGAAGACCAACTCGCCCACAGTCTGCGAGACGAACAGTCAGTCAAAGAACTCAGGAAAGCACTGGTATTCAAGGCGCAGCCCATACGCAGGTATACGATGGGGGAGGGGAGGAGGAGGACTGTGAGGTCGGTGACTGTGCCCAAGGCGCCGAAGTTGCAGACGGCCATTAGAGCGGAGTACTACTGCCTGACTCGCAATTCCTACTTAGAGTAACGCAGTTACTAGTAGCTGTAGACAGTGCTATAATGCATAAGTATATACACTGCATAGACTGACAGGGTGAAGAACTTCAAACAAGCACTGTTTCTCGATACATGTACTCAAGAATGTCCAACTTTCCCAGTGGACAGTCCAGCCTAGCAGAAATCGGCTCTCCGTAGGCGCATTTAACCTGATGTCCCCAGTGCAGGAATTCAGACTTGGGCATTTAATCACTTTGTATTTCCTTGTTAATGAGAAGTTTCCTTATTACATATCATAATTCCAGCCTAACTATCTCCACATCCTCCGTCCCTCAACTCTTGTACCTCTGAAGAGCACCATTTTTACCACCAACCTAAAGGACCTCCGCATTGCCGTCCTCCTCTGTCCCCGTCATAATCGCCAGCCCTCCTTTGCCACTGCTAAAGGCTCGCAGTCCTTCGCAGCCCAGCCGATACCTCAGACCCACTTCGCAAAAGGCAGCTTTCGTGACCAAGTCCGGGTCCTCACATAGCTCCGACGACAGTTCCAAGGCTTCTCTGTACAAATGCACTGTCATCTCAGTGTGCATATTTGGCTCTAAGTCGCGTACTAGTCGCTGGAAATCCGCCAAACTGCGAATTCCCTTTTTGCTAGATCTTTCGTATGCGACTTGCAATTTCCCCTGCAGTCGGTCTTCCTCGAGCCAATACACCTCTGCAAGTGTTGTCAACCAGCTGCACTTTGTCACTGAAACTGACCTGTTTTGTCCCTTCAGTGCCCACTCCTTGAACGGCAGTTTCTGTATATCAGCAAAGCGGAGTTTATTGGGGGTCAGAAAGCGGTATATTTCCACCAACTTCTCGTGATTGAGACACACTTCGAATGCGTCTTGCGCACATTTCAAAAAGTCGTCTTCTGTGACTTCCCCACTTTTCTGCGGGTCCGCCTGTATGAAGAAAATCTTAAAGTCTCTCCCGACCTGCGCCAATCTGCCGCAAAACAGCACACAGCTTTTATCGAATTCCGTCAATCCGGCGACATGCAGCTTTTCCATTACTTCGTAAGCGATTGAGTGGTGCTGGGGGAACAGACCCATTAGTCGCTCTGCAATGTCAATTAGCAAAGCCGACCCTCCGAATTCCAATTCCGATTTCGGACTAGTATTGGATTTGTACGATTTCTGGATATCTGTGAATTCTGCCCGCGCCCTGACTAAGAAGCAGTTTAGAGTGTTGTCAAACGGCTTATCAGCGAACACATTCAAAATCCTGCAGAACAGCAATCCGTACGGATGGCGCTTAGTAGCCAGCATTTCCAGTGCATTCAGCAGCGCTCCGAGGCTTTTCATCACCAGTGTCTTCAGTCCTTGCTGCATGAAGAGGAAATCCAGCATGAACTCCGACATGCTTTTCGGGGAGCGGCTTTGCTCGGCTTCGGAAAGGTCGCTTTTGAGCTTTTCGAGCATTGCGAGTTCGAAGAGTTTGAAGACGTTTGAATTCAGCATTGGAGGCTGCCGCTTCATTTCATCGTCCAAAAGGGCGAATAATCCGCCGCTCTTTTTTGCCTTCGGCCGAGGTTCTGTGTCGATAGGGACAGTCTGCATGCCGGTGGTGCCGAAGGGCTGCCAAGGGTCGGTTTGGACTTCCTTCTCGTCAGTGCTTTCCTCAGTGTCCAGCGACTCTTCACTGTTGCAGCGGGAGCCGGTGCGCCTGTAAGCCCCAGTTGATTCGGGAATCACAGACTGAACCGGCCTTGATAAGGTCTCAGCGGCGGGGTGGGACTCGTGAGTGGTCTGGAAAGAGTGGGGAACTGGACCTGCTATGTGTGAGGAAAAGGCCCGCGGCCTGCTGATTTCCATATCCGCAGTAGTCTCAGTGGACTCTCCTCTCACTAACTTCAAAGGACTGAAAGGGTCTACCTGTCCTGAGGCAATAGAAGTCCTCAGTCCGCCTTCAGCCGATACGCGTTCCAAACTCTTCAAAGCGTCAGTTTGCACTCGAATTGAGCCCCGGCGCAGGTCTGTTTTCGCAGTTTTCGAGCTTGCAGCTATCGCCTTGACCAGGTTGTACCCCAGTTCGTCTCTGCGTTTGTAGTGCCGTTTGTTGGACTTGATGTTGATGAGTTCGCTGATGGAGTCGAGGAGTTGGCACTGGGCTTCGTGCCGGACTTCCATGTCTTCGAGGTGTTGGCCGAGCTCGCCCACTACGACTTCGAACTCTTTGAGGCCTTCTGGTCGGCGGATTTCGCTGATTTCCGTCTCCCGCTCTTTCAGCAATTCCGCCACAAAGGCCTTTTCCCCCTGCAGTCTCTCTATCATCGCATGCGCTTTCTGCGTCTGCCGCTTCGCCTCCTCCAGCCTACTCTGCCACTGGTCACTCATCATCTTCAAACTGGTCTTGATGCGAGTCCTCTCCTCTTCCACCTGCCTTTGTATATCGCTATAAGCCCGCTTTATCTTTGTGTCGTTCAAAGACACGGCCACGTCCATTAAATGACAGGCCAAAAGCCAACTTTGGTCGAAGTTTTGTAGTAAAGTCCGGTCGTTTACCTTTTTTAGGAGGAGTCGGAAGGCGCGGCTGACTTCTTCGAGGGTGCTGAGCAGGTCTTCGCCTTCTAAGGCCGCTCTTTGCTCGTCTTCCAGACTTTCGAGGCGGTTCTTCACGTTTGTGAGTGTGTAGGACGCGGTTAAGACGTCTGAGTCGCAGGAAAAGTCCTGCTTCGCGTCGTTTTTCGCCTCCAAGTCCATCGCTTCCAGCGTCCTCATCAACTTAAACCACGCATCATAGCACGCCGAGTTCTCAGTCCCCACACCTATATTGAAGCAGGCCAGCAGGTGCGTCTCCAAGTCCTTGCGTCTGGAAGTGCGCGCGCTCTCGCAGAGCCCTCGGATTCGCTGCAGAATGTCTTGTTTGAAGATGTGGTAGTTGAAGGAGGACAGGTTTTTGCTGCCTTTGTAGGTGCTGCTGGGCTGCTTTTTCGCGTAGAGGGATTGGGAGGGGCTGGGGGACGGCACTGAGTCGAGGACGGAAGCGTCGGGGGTGCTTACAAGTCGCTCAAATCGAGCCAAAGCGGCTTCTTTCTTCTCAATCATGTCCTTGATTAGGTTGTGAGTGAGGTCCAATTGAGTCTGCAGCATGGGGTCGTTTTTGATGCTAAGAGGCGAGGGAGGAGGTGGGGACAGGGAGTTGTAGTCGCGGATAGCCTTGGGTTGGTCAGGCGTGCGGCGGTACTCGTGCGAAGCCAGGCGAGAAAAAGTGGGCGAGACGTAGCCAGGCCTTTCCAGTGCCTGCGCTATTGTGTAAGTAGACTTCTGAGCGATGGAGGACTCCAACTTCCGTAGTCTGTTTTGGGATATGGCGGAGCGAGACCTGCCCTGTACTTCCCGGTCTGGAGACATTGGCAAAGCCTTCACAATCCTCATATTGTCAAATTAGCCTGTGAATGTCGCTAAAACAGGGAGAAATCAAGGATTCCAGTACAGCGCTCAATAGTAGGAATAGCCGCTAGAGCTAAATTATATAAACTGTAATGGTCTTTCTGCGGCGTAACTCCATAATTACAGGCTTACTATGCCTCATTTATGAAATATTTAGGCTTCTT
>Ga0247837_1003401_pt1 | contig 27843 bp, 4 predicted proteins | sample LaCtaG_2_FD_187115 | JGI IMG/M metagenome (GOLD analysis project Ga0247837, IMG submission 187115) | Freshwater microbial communities from meromictic Lake La Cruz, Castile-La Mancha, Spain - LaCruzMarch2015_14.5m | ecosystem: Environmental > Aquatic > Freshwater > Lake | place: Spain: Castile-La...
CTCCTTATGCTATTGATTTAGGAAAAGCTATGTTTGATAAAACATCAGTTCAAGATTTACAAACTCAAGGAAGTGCTATGAGATTACCAAATACAACTTATGCTAAAAATGGTGGTAAACTAAATGTTGTACCATTACCTAAATTTCAACCTGGAGGTAAAACTCCTAGAATGCAAAAAATTGGTGATTATTCTTTTGATTCTAATTTATTATATCCAGCATCAAGAGCAATTCAATTACAAGCTAATACTCAAGGTGATTATATTAATAATAAAGTATTTATGACACCTGATTATAAAATGGTAACAAGAAATCCAACTGATGGTAGTTATAGATTTTTTAATCAACAATCTGTTCAAGAACAAACAACTAAAAATAATCCATTAAAAGAACAATTAAAACCTAATACTACAGTAACTACAAATAGAAATAATAGACAAGTTCAATCTAAACCAATTACTCCTGCAACTAATACAAATCCAACTGTTCAACAACCAATAGTACCACAAAAAACACAATGGGAAATAGATTTTGATGCAAGAAATAATCTTCCAAAAACTGCTGCACAAATGGAAGATGATAAAAAATGGGAATTAGAATACGATAAAACAATAGGTATCCCAAATTCACTTAGGTCATTAGAAGCTAGTAAACTTATTGAAGCTAATAATCAAAAGAAATTACTAGATGTAGTAGAACCACCTAAACAAAAAGATAAGTTATCAGAAATGTTAAAGAGTGGATTAATGTTAAAAGGTTCTGCAATGGCTGGTTCACTATTTAGTGCATTACAACCAGCACAAAAAGAAATATTAAGACTTCCTGATTTTGGTAAAGCTGATGATGCAATGAGTAAAGCTACTGCGTTCTCAATGAATCCTGCACTAAATGAAGTAGAACAAGCTAGAGGTAAATCTCAAGAAGCTATTAGAAATATGGCTACTACTGCTGGACAACTTACATCTAATTTACAATCAGTAAATCAAAGAGCTGGACAACAATCAGCAGGATTAAGAGTACAAGAACAACAAATAATAAATCAACTAGCTGGACAAAAAGCTGGATATGAAACACAAAAAGCATCAGCTATACAACAAGAGTTAGCTAGATTTGATGAGAATACATTAATGAACAAAGCTGCTACACAAGATGCTAGAGTTGCATTTGTAGAGAATATAAATAATCTTGGAACAGAGATTATGAAACAAGGTAATGAACAAGATATTGCTGACCAACAAGATAAGTTAGCTGTACAAAATGCTAAACTTAAAATTATTCAATCAGCATTTGAGAATCCTGATATAATATCTGGTGCTAATTTAGAAAGTATATTAAAAATGATTGAGAAAGGTGATTATACAAATATACCAAAACTATTTGGAAAACCATCTGACACTAGAAGAGTATTAAAAGAAGAAGCAGATAGACAAGCTGCTAAAAAATAATAAACAATGGCTATAAGTAGATTTAGAAAAACATTTGCAAAGTTAGACCCTACACTATATGTACCAGAAAAGAGAAATCTTGTTCCTGATATAACTCCTTTAACTAATATTGCTACTGGAATGCAATCACTATTTGATGATGTTTCATTAATACAACCTCCAGTACATTTAAATAATGATGCTAATGATGTTCAAAGTAAATACTTGAATCCAATAAAAGAAGCTAAAGATAAAGCTCTTGAAACATTTATTAGTAATAATTCATTAGAAGGAGTAAAAGCATTAAGAGATATTAAGAAGTTTATGATTGAAGCTAATCAACCTGGAGGTGTAGCTTATAATTTTAAAGCTAATGCTGAAGCATCATCTAAATGGAATGAAGATTTAAAATCAAGATTAGCTAAAGGTGATATAACTCGAGATGTTTATAATAGTTATGTAACTGATGCAAGTAAATTTAAATCTTATAATGATAATGGAGAGTATAGTACATTTCAAGGTGGACAACCAGCATCTTATGTTGACTTAAAAAAGATGTTTGATGATTCAGCTGGTAAATATAAAGCTGATAAAAACTATAAACTGCAATCCAATGGTATATACACACATAAAATAACTAATGAAATTGTAGATTTAAAAACAGTATATGCTGGTTTAATGCAATCTGTAATGGCTGATACTAAAGCTTTTTCTTATATTCAAGATTTACAACGTGTATATGGTACTGAAAAAGCTATGAAAATGGTAAATGACATGGCTTATAGTTCTGCTGATGCAGCTGCTCATGTTAATACTGATATATCAATGTTTAGTACTGACCAATTAGCATTACATGTAGCTAAAAAAGCAATAGATAAAGCAGCTGAAAAACAAGAAAGACTTGCTAATGGAATAGATGTTCCTGTTACAGTTAAAGAAGGAATTGAAGGTAAAATTAAATTAAGTAGTGGAGCAACTATAGAAGATGAAATGAAAATGGAAGGAAGTAATGTGGCAAATGGTTTTTATAAAGATGATGAAGGTAATATATACCAAAGACAAACTAATGGTACTTATAAATCATTAACTGGTAAATATAAATCATCAACTGATAAAAAAAATAACAGTAAAACACCATCATTTATAGAAGTGTCTTTTTCTGATAAAGAAGTTAATTCAGGAAAAGGATTAAAAAGTATAAATTTAGCTAATTTAGATAATGCAAAAGATAAAAAGATTATAGATTTTATTGAAAAAGAAATGCCTGGATTAAGAGAAACAGCTATTAATTTACAGAAAGAAAAAGGTAATACAATAACACCTAAAGAATTAAACGCTAGAGCAGTACAACAATATAGAATTAATCAAAACGCAATGTTAACTGAAGCAGTAACAATGGTTACTTTTGATGAAAAGAATGAATTAAGTGGTAGAACTCCATCAGAAGCAGCTGCATATTTAAGTACTATAGTTGATAAAACAATTGTTTATCGTAGAGATAAAAATGGAAATACTAAACCAGTTAATGATATTGTTGTAGCAGATTTAGCAGAAGAATTAGATAAATTACAATATAAGAAAAATAGCAAAGAAGAAAGTAAATATAAAATTATAGGTAAGTTTGATGAAGATAGTATATTTTATCCTAATAATTATATAGTTAAAGATAAACAAGGAAATGAATATCTTATTAATACTGCAACTCCTGAACAAATGGATAGAAGTCTTCGTTCAAGACCTTTTATTCAAGCAATGGAAAAACCAGGAAGAGCTTTTTCTTTTCCATATATACCACCATTAGGTAATGCTGTTATAGAAAACCTTTCTGATGGTAAAAAATTTAGTGGAATGAATATTATTCCTACAAGTAATTACGGAGGTCAACTATTAGATGATAATACTAAAGTAGGTGATATATCTATTATAGCACAACCTAAATTTAATGATAGTAATGGTATGTTTAATTACGGAGAAGGAAGTGATTTAGTAATAAAATTTACAGAAAGATTATATAATCCTCAAACAGGAGAATCTACTAAAGGAGATGATTACAGAATAGCTATAGGTGGTTCAAATTATACAGCATTAAAAGAAATTTTAAAAAACCAATAAAATTAAATTATGTCTAATCAGTCTATAATAAATCCTGATAATAGTAAAAGCCATTTAGAAGGTATAATTGATGTAACTAAGTTAAAAGCTAATACTGACCCTAGTTTAGTAAAAACTAGTTTTGTTGGTCAAGTAAATAAGTATGATAGAAATTTTGTAATGGCTGCTAATGACCCAATGGGTCCAAAAACTAGAGAACAAAATAGATTAATTAATCAACCTACAAGTTCAGCATTCATTAATGCAGGAATACAAGCTGCATCTGAAATAGGATTAGGAACATTAGAAGGAGCTGGATTTTTATTAGATATACCACAATGGGTTAATACTATAAAAGGAACTGAAAGAGATTTTGGTAATTGGTTTAGTGATAGTATTGGTGAATTAAAAAAAGAAGTAGCTGAAGATAATCCTATCTATGCAGTAGATGGATATCATCCTACTAATGCTAAATGGTGGGCATCTATGATTCCATCTATTGCTACATCAGCTTCATTAATGATACCATCAATGGGTGGTGCAAAACTTATGTCAACTGTAGGTAAGTTATCATCAAAGTTAGCAAAAGGAATAGCAAATAATAGTAAAGCAGCTAATTTATTAGCTAAAGGATTAGAGAAAACTGGAGCTGGATTACAAAACTATACTGGAGTATCTGCTGCTGTATTTAGTAGAATGGCAGAAGGAACATTGGAAGCTACTGAAGCTGGTACTCAAGCATACCAAAAATATATGGAACAAGGTATGTCAATGGAAGAAGCTACTGAAAAAGCTGGACAAGCATCAGCAGCTACATTTCTTGGTAATATACCTTTATTAGCATTAGACTTATTACAATACAATAGTATATTCAAACAGTTTGGTAGTAAAGTTGGTATTCAAGCAGCAGAGAATGCTTTAGATTTAAGTACTAAATCATTAGCAAGAAGAACATTACAGAAAACATGGAACACATTAAAAGTTCCTATTGGTGAAGGTGCTGAAGAAGGTTTACAATTTGGTGTAAAAGAAGAATCTATTAAGATGGCTGAAGATGGTATGCCTGATAATAGAATGGAAACATTAATGAAACAATATTCTGATATAGCTAAGAATGTATTACCAGAGTATTTTAATAATGATGAGTTTCTTACATCTATAACACTAGGTGCTGTAGGTGGTAAAGTATTTGATGTTATTACTCCAGCTGTAAGAAGGTTGGCTAAGATGGATAATAGTGTAGATGAAGATTTAAGAAGTGGTAAATTAGTAGCACCATATTATAAGACTAGAAAAGCATTTATAGATTTACTTCAACAAGATGAAGTTAAAGCTAATGAAATGCTTGAAGCTGCTAAGACGGACCCTAAGTTAAATAAACTTGGTGAATTAGATTCATTTGAGAATTTGTTAACTGTTTATAATGATTTAAAAAGTGATGAAGAATTAATGAAGAATCCTAATGCTGGTTTATTAATGAAATCAGAATTAGAAAGTGTATTGTATAAAGATTTAGCTACTCAATTAGAAGCTAAGAATATAGAAATTCCTGAAGGAATAGAAGATTTTGATTTAAAGTTAGATGCTTTAAGTCAATTAGAAAGTTATGAATTACAATCTCCTAAAGCTAATCCTAGAAATCTTCAATTTATTAAAGCTAGAAAAAAAGAATTACTAGCTGAGAAATCAGAAAAAGAAACTGCTCTCGGAGTTAAAACAACATACAAACCTAAAGAAGGATATAGTTGGGGTAGTAGAACACATAGAGCAGCTATTAACCATCATGCTAATATAGAGATGTCTAAGATATTATCTAATATATCTAATCTTAAATATCAAAATTATCTATCTGAAAATGGTTCAATGTATGCAGGATTAGATGCTAAGATTGAAAAGTCACTAGAAACTATAGATGATTTAACATCATTAAGAGGTAGTGAAGAATTTGATACAGATGATAAATACTTAGATTTTCTTTTAGACTTAAAGAATAAAAGAACTGATTTAAAAGAAGAAGTTAATCTTATTTTAGATGATATATATAAAGAAAATATATCTGATGAAACACATCCTATAAATAAAGTTGTATATAATGAGATAACTAATTCAGTTGAAGATGTAACTTATTTAAATGATTTAGCTAGAATAGATGAAATAAATAGGAATAGTCCTAAGTTTAGAAATCTATTTTCTCATGGAGTATCTACTAATTTTTTAGTATCACCTAATACAACTAAATATGCAACTAAACCTGAAATAGGTTCTGTTGTAAAGATGAATGATAATGAATTTCTACTATATAAAAAAGAAGATACTAAAGGATTCTTTAAATCATTAACTGATGAAACTGATAATTTTGAGTTAGAATTATCTGTTGTTAAACCAACTGATATTGTAAAATCTTATAGAATTGTAAAAGATTTTGAAAGTAATTCTAATCTTATATTACTAGAAGATAAAGCAGTAATTGTAAATGATGGAACTACTGTTTATGAAAGAAATAGTTCTGAAGGAATTATTAGACATGACCTTTTATCTGAATTAAGTTATCCTGAAATATATAATTTAGAAGAAAGTAGAAGAAAAGAATTAGAAAAAGTTGATGTAAGGATTCCAGCATTAAAAACAATAGGTAGTCCAGTAAATCTTACACCATTTACATTAGGTAATAAAAGTAAAGCTAGTAGAAAAGAAGCTGCAAGAAATTTAAATCTTAAAAATGGTGATACAGTTAAACTATGGTTCTACGAAAAAGATTCTAAAATACCTCATGCAATTCCTTTTGTATTTATTAATGGAGAATTATTAGATACTACTAATCCTTATTATAATCCTAAACTCGATGATAGAATTTTTGTTAAAGCACAAAAATATGAAACACAAATAGATTATAATAATAAGCAATACAATGCAATTAATGATAAGTATAATTTTAAGTATATAGAATTACTTGAACAAGGTAAATTAGAACCAAGTCAAGTATATACTATATTAAAAAATAAAAATGTTGAAGATAGTATAGATTTATGGGAAGCATATTACAACGTAGCTACAACAAAGTTTAAAATAAATAGTGATGAAGATATTGATAACATTCTAAATGTTTTAAAGTATAAAGGTATAACTATTAAAAAAAGAGGAGATAGTAGATTAGATGGTACTAAAATAGAAAAAGGATATGAAATAAATGGAGAAGCCTATAACTCTGTTACAGAATTAATTGAATTAGTAAGTCCTTATGATAAATTAAACAAAACATTTCAAGGTGCAATAAATGCTGGTAACTTTATTGATGAATTATCAAGAGAGATATTTACAAGTGATGAAATTAATAGAGTATTATTAATTAATAAATACAAGAGTAAATTTGCTAATGTTGAAACACTTAATGATGCTATTAATTTAATAGCAACTAATAAAATTAATTTACAAAAGAAAGGATTTAAGTTTGTTACAACTAATGTAATTTTATTTGATAAAAATAATACAAAGAAAGTTGCTGGAGAAATAGATTTATTAGCTTATGATAATCTAGGCAATATTCATATAATGGATTTTAAAACATTTACTGATAATAGTTATTCAGAATATAGTAATAAAAAAGAATCTATTGAAAAGTTAACTAAAAGAGATAGATATAGAACTCAATTATCTACTTACGCAGAATTGTTTAATAGTCTTACTGGATATAAAGTTTCAGGAATAAATATTATTCCTTATGTTTTAAATTACGATGCTGATACTGGAATTATTGATAGTGTTACAAGTAAATCAATAGATGATTTTAAAGTAATATCAAAAATTAATCCTATTTCTTTTAGAAATGAATCTTTTAATTCATCTTATGAATTATTAAAGATTATGGAAAAGACTGATGATGCTATTATTACAAAATCAAATCTTTCTAAAGTATTTAGTAGTTCTAATAAAAGTCTTAAAAGTAAAATACAATATCTTGATACTAAAACTTTTATTCCTAAAGAGAATACACTTAATATAGAACATGTTATTACACACATCAATGATTTCTTAACTAAGTTTAATGGTTATAAAAGTGTATTAAATAAAGAAGAATTAGCTATTATAGATAATTACAATGATATTGTAAATAAATTAATTTCTGTAAATAATCTTGATGATGAAAAAGCTGTAGTTACTAGTGGTATAACTGGTTTCGAATCGTATGTAAAAGGAGAACAAGAAATAAATTTATCTTATACATTTCAGAAATTACCTGAAATGCTTGTAGCTATTAATAATAACAAAGTTTATCAATTAGATATAGAAGATATACGTTATTCTTTAAAGAAAAAAGTTGATTTAGCTACAGATAGTTTTCTTTTTGTAATAAATGATAATAATTACGTATTAACTCCTGAAGAATATACAAACTTTATAGATAAAGGATATACTAGAAAAACACTAACCGAAGATATATTACAACCATATCTTGTTACTGATTTAATGGAAGATGCTGTATATTATCAATATGCAATTAATGAAGTTGAAGATGAAGTTGATAGTGATGCTATAGATATTGAAGACTTAAAAGATATTAATAAAACTAGTAAAAAAATATTAGCAGTAGAATCTATTAATGATGCTATTGATTCAATGCAAGAAGATAATAACATAGATTATAAAGCATTGTTAGAATCATATTTTATAGATAGTAATGAAGAAAATCTTTTAAAAAATCTATTAGAATTTGAAACAATTTTACAAAATACAATAGATAATATTGTAACAAGATTAGATACTATTAATCCTGAAGATGAATTGTATGAAGATTTATTATCTAAAATGAATATCTTAAATGATTTAATAAATACAATAAAAGACTTTACAAATAATCTTGAGACTTTTATAAATAATGAAGATGAGAATATTACTCAATATGATATTGAGGATATGTTAGATAACTTGTTAGACAAGTTAGATATTATTGAACATAATATACCTATATCTGATGAAGATTTACAAGACTTAAAAGATATTGCATCTACAGTTATAAAACCTATTGAATTACCTCAGAAAAAAAAGACTGTTAAACAAAACAGAACTTTAAAGAATAAGTATAAGAATAAATTTATCTATATTACTAAAGATGCTGTAAAAGATTTATTTAGTAAAGTTAGTTCTGATTATATTGTAAATGCTGATAAACTATTTGAAGAATATTTAGTAAGTAATAATATATTACCAGAAAACATAACTACTAATACTTATAGTAACTTTAAAAAGTCATTATTAACAGATAGAACTTACATTACTACAAATATTAAATTTATACCTATTAGTGATAATATTATTTATTATTCTGTTCCTCCTCCTAATGATGCTAAATTCTATAAAAGAGAATTAGGTCTTATAGAAATGAATTTAAAATTTGGTGATGAAGAAGAAATTAAAAAAATAGATTTACTTAGACGTAATGATAATGTAATTAACTTATTAACAACTGGAAACAAAGTTATAAGTGATGATACTATTAATGAAGCAAGAGAGTTATATAGTTTTAATTATGATGGTGTAGAACTTGATGAGAATGTTCCATATAATCCTTTTCTTAGTACTACATTAGTTACAAGAAGTGATTTTTATAATAGTGAAAAAAGTGAATTAGCAGAAAATAAAGATAGATTTTATCCAAGAAAATCATTTGTTCCTACAGATGATTCTGATAAACTATATAATATTCTTCCTGATTTGTTTAATGGTAAAGTAGTTGAAATTAATAATCTTCCTATTATAAAGTCTTCAAATGTAATGGAAGATTTTGAAAACTTATATAATAAAAAGAAAGAAAACTTACTTAAAGATAAAGTTAGCGTATTAGTAAGAAAGACTGAAAATAATAAATACATTATTGTATTTGCTAATAAAGAATATATAAATGATTCTGTAAAGTTTACTCCTATTGGAATCATGAACACTATAGAACAAGCTGTATATGCTTATGAGAAAACAAAAACTAAAAGAGAAAGTGTATTCTTAACAAAATTAATCAGAGAAGATATTGAATTATTAGCTTCTAATAATCCTACTGGAGAATTAATTGAAGTTAATTATGATAAGATTAATTTACTAGATGTTAGAAGTACAGGATTAAATAGATTAGATAGTCCTAAACCAGTTTATGATGTATTAAAAGATAAGAATAATCCTCAATTAATTATTCATATAAATGGTAAGTTCTTTAGTAACTTTAATATTCCTGATAGTAATTTAGAGAATTTAAAAAATACTTATAAATTAAAAGAAAATAATTCATTAAATATATTCTATAATACTACAGATAAACTTGGTAAAAAAGTACCATTAGGTTCTACATTAAAGTTTTATAAGGATGCTCACGATGATTATAAATTATCAGTTGAAAGATTAGTTAAATCTATTATAAACAATAGAGATAAAAAAGATATTAAGAGTTTAAAGAGCGATATACTAGAGCTTGGAAAAGGTTATGTATATATTCCTAAATTAAATAAAAATAGTCCTGATGGTGAGTTTTTAAAATATGCTAGTCAATTTAATGATATAAATGAATTTAATGCAAAGTATGACCCTGATGGAAAAATGACAATGCGTATTGATTTTATAAAGTTACAAGAAGATAATTTATACGCTATTAATGTTGCAAAAAACTATCTTACCAGTACAGTAGATATAGAACCTTATGCAAATATTCAATACTTTTTTGGTATAATAAAGAATGATAAAAATACTAATGAGTTAGATGAATCACTAGAACTTGAAGAAGAAGTAATAGATGATATTATTGAAGAAGAATTTGAAGATGAAGTTATTGTTAATACTAATATTTTATTAAATGATGAAGGTTCTTTTAAAATAAATAAACCTACAAGTCTTAAATATTATTTACAACAACTCAAGAAAGGTTCTCCATTTACAAATGAACTTAGTAATATTTATAATGCTAATGAAAGTATTCTTACTGGATTTAATGAATTATTAACTGACTTAAATAATTTAGATAATAATAGTTCATTGTATAATGTTATTGACCATATTCTAAAACATACTAATAATACTTCATTAAAAAGCATAGATAAAACTTTAACTGATATAGTTAAGAATTATAATGATATTAATGATAACAAGATAAATACATTAAGAAACTATGTAGATAGTTTTAAAGAATATGTTATTGATAATCAACAAACTTTTATTGATTTTTATACAGAAGCTGTTGATAATTCATACTATATTGAAAACAATGTTGAAATGTCTATTCATGAATTAAGAAAAGCATCTGAAGCATTGTTATCATTAGCTATACAAAATGGTTTAGACTTTAGAGATTTTAAAAATATTAAAAATAATGTAAAAGGTTCACCGTTTACTAATTTCTTTTTAAATGATTTAGTAACATTATTATTAAAGAAAGCTAATAATAGTAATATAAGTACTATAACAAAAATAGTTAAAGCATTAAGAAAAGATATAACTACTATTGAACTAGGTGAAAATAATGAGATTGTATTAATAAGAAATGAAGTAAATTATAGAAAACCTACAGGAGGTATATTGTATAATCAATTATTAAAATCATTAAAAGTTTATGGTTATGATGTTGATATAAATACTCCAAGTTATGAACAAGATTATGAAGATGATATTCCTAATCTGGAAGAGATTGTAGATAATAATGAATCATGGTCTGAACTTATAAAGTTTCAATTCCCTACTACTAATCTTTCAAGAAATGTTAAAGTATTATTACAATCAATCGAAAGTCCTGAACTTGATAAATTAGGTTTAAATATTAATTTAAATTATCCATTAAGCATGGCTTATGGAATAGTTATGGATAAATTAGTTAACTCTATTGATGTAAATGATGTAAAGAATAGATTACAAAATGAGTTTAATGATATACCATATATTAAAAGATTGAACTCATATATAATGAATCAAGAAAATGCTGATGAATTATATAGTCAGATATATACAAGTATTGGTAATAAAGTTAGACTTACTTATGAAACTGTAATTAAAAATAGAGATGGTAAGATATATGGTTCATTATCTAATAGACAGTCTTATGAGTTTATTATATCTGAAAGATTAAATTCTGATGTAAAGAATAATATAAAACATACAAAAGAAAGTATATTAGATATATTAAATCTCTATGAAAAAGATATTACTTCTGTATTAGCAAATCAAACTGCTGTACAAAGTATTGAAGCATTAATTGATGTTTATGAAAAAGGATTAGCTTTTTATAATTCATTAAAAAATGATAATGAACGTAATAAATATACTTTTACACTAAGATATAGTTATGATAGAAAACCAGTTAATGTATCTAGTTTAATAAAATCTGCAATAAAATATATACCTAAAAGTGGTAATACTTACCACATGACAGTAAAAGATAAGATACAATATCAAGATACAAATACTAACTTCTTAAGTTATATTCAAAATAATAGTGAGAAGTATTATGCTATGTTATCAAAAGATAGTTCTTTTACTAATCTTCCAGTAGTACAAAGAAAAAATCCTATTGATGTTATTCAAGTTATTGGTTACGATGACCAACAAAAAAATGTTGGCTATGAAATTGGTAAGTTAAACTCAAAACTATCAACAGAAATAATGTTAGTTATGCACAAAAGAAATGCTTATCCTATTGCAGTTCCTGGTGATAGTGGTAATGCTTTATATGTTAAAGGTTTAATGCCATCAGAAAAAACAAAAGAAAGTATATACAATGAGTTATACGAACTCATGTTATTTGAAAAGAAACGTGTTGATAGTAATGAAGAAAGTCCAGTTAAAATATATAACAAAAAGAAATCTGACTATATTATATTTAACAAGATACATGATATATTAAAAGAAAAGAATTTATCATTTAATAAATCAAATGTACTTATAGCTTTCGATGATTTCTTTGAAAAAAATTATACTGGTTATATTAGTTATTTAAAAGAATTAGGTATTGTAAATAATAAAGGAAGACTTAAAAGTAATTTACAAGGATATGATAGTAATATTTCTGAAATAGAAATAAGAAACTTTTTATTGTCTTATGCTTTAGGTGTTGTTAATATATTATTACTTACAAATAATGATATAGCTTATTATAAATCAATAGAAGATATATTTAAAAGAGGTAAACAAGTTGTATCTTCTGGAGAACGTATAAATACTTTAAATACTTATACTAATCTTACTACAAAAGAAATTGTTAGTATTCCAGAAAAAATAAGAATACTTATATATGAAGATGTAAAAGATGAGTTTAAAGATAGTGAAGAATATAAAAATATAGCAAAAGCATTAAATAGTACAAATTTAAATGATAAAGAAAATATTATATCAGAGTTTGATAGAACATCATTAACAGATGGACAGTCTTATATTGATTTAATATCTTATCGTCAAAGAATGGTGTCTTTATCATTATGGAGTGATGACCAACAAGACATGATGGATGAATTAATGAAGGGTGGTTCAATTACAGCGTATAATAAAAAAAGAAATCTTTCAAGTAAAGATTCTCCTTTTAATGTAATTAAACCTTTCTTCTTTGCTAATACTTCAGCAATAAAAAGAGATGCTCTTGATAATCAAGATAAAGTTCAACCATTTCAAAAGAAAGATTCAGAGTTTATAATTACACCTAACTATGGATTAAAAAAAGTTAATAGTAAAGCAAAAGGACTTATAGATAATCCATTGTATAATCAATTCTTTAGAGATTTACTAGAAAAAATGGGTTATGTTTTTAATGATACTACACATACAGTATCTTTTAATGAATCAAAAAGAACAATAGATATGGCTTCAAGTAATGAAGCTATTAAAGTAGGTGAAAGTAATACAGTAAAACCTGATAATCTTAAAGATGGTGCTATTGAAATTCCTTTTGAGTTCTGGATGAAACAAAATGAAACACCTAAAGGACACTTTAGTAAAGATAGTATTTTTGGTACACAGATAATGAAGATTATTACTTCTAATATAAGTGATGATGCTAAATTTAATATAGGTGGTACAGTATATTCTAAGAAAGACTTAGTACAAAAGTATGATTCTTTACTAATGGAAGACTTAAAGTACTCTTATGAAGAATTAAAGAATAAATTTAAACGTAATAAGAATGATACTAATGTTAGTTTTGAAATGTTAGTGAATTATCTTAAAGATATATTTGCTGATGATACACTTAATCTTCAAAAAGCATTAGAAATTATTATTGAGAATGGTGAAATATCTACAACATTACCATTATCACATCCAGCATTAACAGCTAAAGTTCAACCAAAATTAAATGCTGAATATAGAAATAATGTTACAGTAAGAAGATTTAGTGAAGGATATAAAGCTGCTAACGTATCTCCTTATGGTTTTAAAAATAAACCTCGTATTGTATGGAATACTAATAAAGATGGAGTTGAAGACCCAACATTAGGTATAAAACATTTTGAAGTTATCTCTCCAATTCATGATAAAAGAATCTATAAATTTGTAGATGAGATTTCAGGTCTTGTAGATATGAAAGCATTAGAAGAAACATATCCTGAATTACTAAATGGTGTATTATATCGTATTCCAACTGAAGATTTGTACTCCATATTTAAAGTTAAGATTATAGGATTTTTAACTGATGATATGGGTGCTGTTATAATGCCTTTATCATTAACAACATTATCAGGATTAGACTTTGATATAGATAAGATGTTTGGTTTCTTTAAAGATGTAATACCAACTGAAGAAGATTATCAATATATTCATAAAGAATTAGTAGATTTAAAATCAATTCACAGTAGTCAAATTAAAGAAATTACTGATGCTTATGGTAAAGAGTTTAAAAAGTATCCTAAAGAAATTAAAGATAAGAAAGCACAAATTGATGCAGAATATAAAGCTGCAAAAACAGTAATATTAAATAGTAATAAATTTAAAGAAAGTTATGAATCATATATTAAAATGGCTAAATCTGATAATGATAAATTAGATATCATGATGGCTGTTTTAAGTAATAAAGATTCATTAAAAACACAATTAAATCCTGGAGGTTTTAAAGTTATAGAAAAAGCTGTATTAGATTATAAATTCTATGATTTATATGATACAAATGGTAATCCACCAATTACAGAAGAACAATACAATAAAAAAGATGATTCAGCTAAAAGTAATTATTTATCTAATAAATCATATAGTTTTCTTAATCCAATATTGATAAATGAAGTTCAAATAGCAATGAATGTTGGTAAAGATATGACTGGTATTGCAGCTAATCATAATGCTGCTAGAACAATCATGCAACGTTCAGGAATTAAATTTAGTGATAAATTAAAAGTAATATTTGATGGTATTGAAAGAACATTAAATATTAATAATATTAGAGATTTTAATAATAATATTATTACTAAATCTATAAGTACAGTATTAGCAGCTGTATTAGATAATGGTAAAAATTTTTTAATTAAATACTTTGGATTATCATTAGATAATTATAATATACCAGATAAATATAATGAAGGTAAACAAATAAGTACAAGTGTTCCTAATACGTTTCTTGCAGTACTCCATCTGGGTTATCCTATTGAAGTAGCTATGACTTTTAATAAAGCATTTACTAATTTATTAAAAAATTCAGTACTTACAGAAAAAGAAAAAAAGAATATTGAACTTGATATTTTAGATTCAGAAGAATATGTTATAGATTTAAATAACAATGAGTTAATTACTTATCTTAAACATTATAACTTTATTAAAGATGGAAAAAGAAGTAAAGAACTTATAGCTATAGAACAAAAGTTATATAAGAATTTTATACTAATATCTCAAATAGGTTATGATATAAACAAAGTAGTAACTTATACTCAAAGAGGTAATCGTGGAGCAAAATCTACTTACTTTGAAAACCACTTAGATATATTAGATTACAAAACATATTTATCAGAAGATATAAATTATGCAAGAAACTTCTTTAATGTTAAAACATTAAAAGAGTATTTTAGTGAAGAATCTAATATATTTATTAATGATTTTAATAATTTTATAGAAACTCAATTCAATGATATAAATACTTATTTAAGTTTTCCAGATATATCATTGTCAGATAGAAAGAATAACGCATCTATTGCAACTCTTATTGAATCTGATAAATACTTTAGAAGAAAAGATGATAAACTACTTAAGAAAATATATAATGCTATTTATTATAAAGCTACAATAGATTCTTATCCTGATTATTTTGGTGAGAAAATTGATACTATTGATAAATACTTAACTGAAAATACTTGGAATAAAATAAAAAAGAAGTATAAGAATAATAACTTTATAAAATCTTTAAAGTTAGATAATACTTATGAAGGAGAAGGTATTAAGTTAATAATAAATACAGATTTTAAAGATACATATAAGAATGATGAATTAACAGATGAATGGTCTAAGTTAATGTTTAGTCGTGATGAAGAAGAAAGAAAAGTAGGTGAATTACTTGCTGTATATTCTTTATATACATCAGGATATGATATTGGTTATGGTACATTTAATCAATTAATACCTATTGAGTTTTACAATAAAGTGTTACCTAATTATAGTAAAACATTAATGAATACAATTAAGCAAATGTTAGAAGACCCTTTAGCTGGGTTAGATATATTTGCTATGGTAATGCACAAGTATAAAGGATTATCAAAATTTATAAATAAAAACAATGTTAGTGCTGAATATAATAGTAATGTAAGGTTTAAAGGAAATGTTATAATTGATAATGTTTTAAATAGTACTAATACTGTATATTATAAATTAAGTGAAGAATTATTTAGTAGATTTGATATTGATTATGATGAGTTAAATGATGTTGAAATATTAGATGATTCTTTAGGTGATATGCCATCATTTAGTGATGAATTAAATCCTGAAATACAGATAGAAAATGATTCTATTAAAAGTAATAGTGAATTAATATCTGATATAACATCTTCAGTTTTTAATAGTAAAGATTTAGATATTAGAAGTGGTTCATTAGTATTATATGATAATGAAAGATTTGTAGTAACAAGTATTGATGGCAATGAAGCTACTTTATTTAGTATTGCTAATAGTACTAAATATAAATATAAGATTCCAGTTAATCAACTAAGAGTATTAGGTTCTTATAATGCAATACCTTACAAGAAATCATTAGTAATTTTAATTAATAATGATACTGATATATTATCACTTACAACTAATAAGATAGTTTATAAAAATGATACAGCTGATAGAAGAAATATTATAAATGCTATCATGCTTACTGGTAATAAAAAGAATGAAGCTGCTGCAAATAATAAAGTTATTATAGAAAAACCTTTAAATGGTGTTGAGCATATTAAAGATTCTAAATTATCTTTAGAGTTATCTAATGAGTTTATTGATATATTATCTCCTGTAATAACTAAATCAGCTGAAAGAGAAAATGCTAGTAATAATTCTAATTACATGTTTTCTTTTGGTAAAAGATGGACAAGATTAAAAGCTGTAAGAGGATTTTGGAAAGATAAATTTGATGAACTTTTTAAATCTAATAATAGTGAATTTATTAAAGACTTTAATGAAGCTGAGAATTTACCAAACGATTATACTAAATTTCAAGCTTGGAAGATTTTATTAAATAAATGGATTGGTACAAAGTTTGATTTAACAATAACTCCTTATAATAAAGGATGGAATGGTAGTGGATATAATTATGCTTATTCTGATTTAGATGCTTATGGTAATCCTGTTGAATCTATGAATACAATATTACCTATAACAAAGTATGTAGAATCTAAATTAGGAATTGATTTATCTGGATATAATAGTGTATTAGCTAATATTTATACTGAAACACAATTTGTACCACCACATAGAGATACTACTGAAGATATTAATGCTGAAGGATATGCTATTGTTGTATTAAATATTGGAGCAAATGGTAGTATTTCTGAAGTAACTTCAAATACTAGTTTACCAATAACTAATGGAGGTATATACGCTTTTGGAGTTGATGGTGTTGATAGATTTAAATTCTATCATACAATAAATCCTAAAGATTTTGGTAAAGTTACTCCAACAAAACCAATTACTCTACCTGATGGTACTACTTTAGAAAACTATAGAATAACATTAACTTATAGGAGAATTACTAATCCTAAAAATGATAATTTAGCTGATAAACCTAGAAGAATACCTACAGAATCTGAAATAATAGATGTTAAAGATTCTATTAAACAATCTGAACCACAGATTATTATTGATGAATCTCAAACTACAGAAACAAGAGAATATACTCCTGAAAATATTACATCTTTAATACCTAATGAAATATTTGTATTTGGAAGTAATGCTAGAGGTATTCATGGTAAAGGTGCTGCATTAACAGCTAAAGAAAAGTTTGGTGCTATACAAAGACAAGCTGAAGGATTGCAAGGACAATCTTATGCTATAATAACTAAGAAAGATGTTAAAGTTGAAAAATCATCTACTTTACAAGAAATAGGTAAAGGTATTCAAGATATGTTATTGTTTGCTAAAGAGAATCCTAATCTTAAATTCTATGTTACTAAAATTGGTACTGAAAATGCTGGATATAGTATTCCTGAAATAAAAGGATTGTTTGAAAAACTTAGAAACTATATTCCTAACAATGTTATATTACCTAAAGAGTTTGAAGTTAGAGATACACCTAGAATAAAGATTGATGAATCTCAACAATCTGAATCTCAAACTAAAATAAATATCTATGATGGTACTAACGAGAATGCTGAATTAAGTAACTTTGCTATTAGACCTTTTGAATTATCTAAAAATTTATTAGACTTTTTAAATAAACAAGGAAGTGATTATTCTGGTATTAATTATAAATCTGTAGAACAAGCTTTTCAAAATATTAAAGTATCTTATAATAATACAGGATTTAGTGATACTTTAGATAAAGATATACTTTCTACTACAGATGGAGAAGAATTAAGAAGATTAGGACGTAAGATAGATTTAGATGTAACTAAATGGAATAAAGATTCTTCATATATAATGAAAGAATTAATATTAGAATCTTTTAAACAAAATCCAGATGCTCTTGCTAAATTATTAGCTACAGGTAATGCTATTCTTACACATAAATATAAAGGAGAAGAACAAGATAATGGTAGATTTTCTAAGATACTTATGGAAGTTAGAGATACACAACACTCTGAAACTCCTATTATTAAAGTAGATAAAACATTAATAACTGAAGAACCTATAATTAATGCTAAACCTTCTACTACAACAACTGTAGATAGAAAGATAGAAGTTGATATAGATACTTATCTTAAAAATAAAAACTCAAAATTAAATGATGACCAAATACAAACTATGAAATTAGTTTATAATAAATTTAAAACAAGGTCTTCTAATATGGTAGTAATAAATGGTAAAGCTGGAACTGGTAAAACATTTATGTTAAAAGAGTTAATAAGTTATATAAATAGTACTTTAGATAAAAATAATAAAATTGGAGTATTAGGTTCATCTATAGCAAATAACATTAAGAATAATCTAAAAACTGTAATACAAGATAATACTAATAGTAATATATCATACGGATTTCAATCTGTTAATAGTATATTAGGTATAGCTGATGACAAAAGAATAAAAACAAGTCAAGGATTTTCAGGAAAAGAAAAAGATTTACCAAAAGATGGTATTTTATTAGTTGATGAAGCTTCTATGATTAATTCAGAATACTTTAAATTGCTTGAAAGAAAAGCAAAAGATACTAATACTTTTATTATATACATTGGTGATAGTGGTCAATTATTTCCTGTAAAAGATAATAAAATGGCAGTATTTTCTTCAATTCCAAAATCAGACCAATTTACATTAACAAAAGCAATGAGACAAAAACCTAACTCATTGATAATTCAATATTCAAATCAGTTTTGGGATAAAGCTCATAAGATAGATACAAAAGAAATTGCTATACCAAATAGGATTAATAAAGATGGAGGTGTTGTTGAAATTACATCTGTTAGTTCTGATAATATTTTTGAAGCATTTAAATACGCTGTTGATAATAAAAAATTAGATTATATTAGATTTATAACTGCTGGTAACAATGGTGTAAATGAGTTTAATGATAAAATACATAAAAAATTATTTCCTAATCAAGAATATGGTAATGGTGAATTTATGTCATTTAATAGTAATTATTCATTAGACAGAGAAGGTACTAAAATAAGTTATGATAATGCTACTAAATTTATTGTAAAAGAAAAATTAACTGATTCTCAAATAACTTCGATGCCTGAATTAGATACTAAAATCGATATAGGTGGTTTTAAATTAGAATTAGAATATAATTATTACAGTGTAATGATTGGAAACAAACCAGATTCTTTCCCTATACTTACAAGAAATTCTTATATTAAATTAAATAAAGCTATAGAATCATATAAAGAAAATGATTATGAACCTACTGAACAAGAACTTATTTCAGACTTTGTACATCAATTTCCTGATGTTTCTTATGACTATGCTAATACTTTACATAAAGCTCAAGGACTTACTTTTGATATTGTAATTTATGATAAAGGTACAACTGAATGGCTTAAATCAGTAAAAAGAGAATCAGGACAAGATAATGCTTTTTATACAGCTACAACTAGACCTAAGAATTTATTGTTAATAACTGGTACTGTAGATAAAAAAGCTAGTCCTACTGCAATACCAGCTAAAAAATTAGGTTCTATTATAGAGATTAACACTAATATTACAAATAATACACAAGAAGATGTAACATTTGATAACTCAAAACCTACAGAAAGAGAAAGAACATCTACTGAAACTAAAACTCAACCTACTGAAACTAAAACTTCTAGTAGTGGATTAGAGATGGGAAATGTTTATAATCACAAAGGTGTAGATTATGTATATCTTTTTGATTTTGAAGGTGTTTCATACTACATAGATACTGTAAAAAATGATATTGTAAATAGTTTACCAACTAATTTATCAATTAAAAAACAGTTTCAAACTGCTATAAATAATGATAATAGTTTTATATATGTAAACAATACTGATAAAAAATTTATACATATATATACAGGTAAAAAAGAAGTAAAAACAATAACTGATTCAAAAGCTTATGAAATGTATTTATGTAAATTTTAACAAATATCAATAATAAAACGTATTTTTGTAACTAATAAAATAAAGAACTATGGCTATTCCAACTAAAAAAATATATGGAAGAAATGGTAAATTAATATTTGACCCAAGTAATCCAGAAGATGTAAGAAGTTATAAGGAAAAACAATCTTTAATGGAAGCATTAAAACTTGTACAAGGACTTGTAGACCCTAGAGGTGGTGCTGGATTAACTGGTATGACTAGAGTAATTAGTAAAGTTTTTGGTGCTAAAGGTGCTAAAGCTGCTAAAGCATTATTTAAAAAAAATAAAGCTAAACAAATTACTGATTTAGTTACAAAACCAATGACTAGAGGTAAAAAAGCTGTACCTAAAGCTACACCTACTGTTAAAGAAGTTGTAGAAACAAAACCTACTATACCTACAAATACACCTAGTACATTTAAAAGTCCTTTTGCTAATACATCTTTAAGACCATATATAAATACTAAAGGAAATCCTTTTGATTTTAATAAATTTAAATTAGATGGAGATGTAATAAATAAACCATTAGCAAATGTAATAGAAGGAGCAGCATTAGTAGGAAAAGGAGCAATGGTTACAGGAGGATTAGGAGTAGGTAGTGCATTATTTTCTTCTGAAAATAGAATATCAAGTCCTATAGATTTAAAAAGAATTGATAAAAGTAAATTAAAAGATAGTAATATTGAAGGTGTCAAAACTATTAGAGGTTCTGATGGTAAAGATTATGGTATTAAATGGAATAATACAACTAAAAGTTGGGATTATTATAGAGGAGGTGGTAAACCTGTTGTAAAACAAACAAATCCTAAACAAGAAAAAAGTGGACTTGCAATAGGTGGTGGAGATGGTGGTGGAGGTACTAAAGAAAATAATAGTAGTAGAACTGGAGGTAGTAGTAATCAAAGAACTACTACTGGTGGTGGAACTGGTACTAAACCTAGAAGTGCAACTGGACAAGCATTTGATAAAGCATTTGCTGAAGCTAGAAAACAAGCTGGTGGTGCTGGTGGTATATTTGAATTTAATAATAAGAAATATGGTACTGCATTAGAAGGTGAAACAGTACCTAAAAATAAAGTAGAAGTTGGTAAAACTACAGCTCCAATTATGGGTGATGAAGAATATAAAAAAGACCCACGTTTAGCAATATTAAGACAAGAAGATGATGATAGACAATTATTAGCAAGAACTGAAGCACAGAAAAAAGAAATGAAAGAATTTAAACCTACTGAACCATTAGATGTTTTACCAATACCTACTAAACCATTAAGTAGTCTTATGTTTAAAACTTCAATTTTAAATCCTAAAACAGGTAGTAGAGTTGAACCTGTTTCTTATGATACTATTGATATTGTTGATACTAAGTCAAAGAAACTTAGAAAGAAAAGTTATGGTGGTAATTTAGCAATGTTAAAATATATGAAACAATAAACTATGGCTTGTAATATAATAAGAGGTTTAGATGGTACTAATACTGTAGTAGATGCTAATGGTAATCCTAGTGCATTATATGATGATTTATTAGAGTTATTAAGTAATTATCCATACGTTACATCTGAATTAATCCCTACAGATGATATAAATAACTTAGCACTACAATATTATGAGTTAAGTAATACTCCTGAATTTAGGAGTAAATATAATTTAACATCTAAATTAGATGTAGAAGTTTCTATTGATAATATTATAAATCACATTAATACTGAATACAGTTTTAATGAAACTCAAGAAGTTAAAGAAGGAGTAAAAGATTTATTTGAATCTAATCCTGAATTAGCTAATGCTGTATATGAAGCTTTAGGGTTTGAAACACCCACTACTAAGTTAGAAGGGAGGAAATATATAGATAATAAAGTAGTAAATTTTGATGTAATAGAAGAATTGGCTTCTGCTGAAAGAAGTGATATTCCAAGTTCTATTTTAATTAAAAAATTATTAAATGAAGGATATTTACCTAAAATAAATGAAACTGGTATAGTTTTAGGAGGATTAGAATATGGAATATGGAGACCCAATCTTAAAAAAATAGAAGCACAAGGAGAAAATAAATCCACACTTGCTAAAAAAATAGGACATGAATTACTTCATTCTGTAACTCATAATATTATATATAGTTATCAAAACTTAAAAGGAATTGTTGATTTTAATGATAAATATAATAAACACAATATAAGACAAGGTTACATAAAACCTGTAAATTTAAGTAAATCTCAAATAGAAGCATTAGATAATTTAGTTAGAATAAGAAACAAGGTTGTAAGTTATATAGAACAAAATAAAGATAGAATACAAAAACAAGATAGAGGGTTTGGTACTTATGATTATTTTATAAAAACAAATTATACTGAATCTGAAACAGATTTACATGAGTTTATTTCTGAGGTATTTACAAATCCTGAACTAATAAACATACTAAAAGAAATACCAACAGAAGGTAAAAAATCAAACTTATTTAAAGATTTTATAGATTCTATTGCTAAAATATTAGGGTTTACTAATACTTCTATATTAGAAGATATAATAGCATATTCTGAAGAAGCGTTTTTTACACAATCACAAATAACCCAACAACAAAAACAAGAAGCTCAACAACTATATTCTCAATATCTTGACACTATCTTTCCTGATAGTAAAGTAAAAGATATTTTAAAACATACTACATCAGCAACTGTAGATACATTTAAAAAAGGTACTGGTAGATTAGGGGAAGGTATTTATTTTGCTGCTCCTGATTATAAAATGTATGATAAAGCTGGTATTAATGTTTATAGAGTTATTGTTAACATTAATAATCTTAAAAGATATGATAAAGGAGATTTTGTCGGAGTATCTAATGATTTGTTTTCAAGCGAAGATGAATACAGTAGCGCTCCACAAAAAAGCTTACAAGCACAAGATAAACTTGAAGGTATAGATGGCTATGTTTCTACAGCAAAAACAGGTACAGAATATAACATATTTGAACCAGAACAAATCCATATACTAGGAAGTAATAATGATATACAAGGATTTAAAGAGTTTGTTAGTAGTAATGTAATTCCTGAAGTAGAAACTGTTAATAATTTTGGTGTTAATACTAAAATAGATATACCAGTTGTTGATAAACTATCTGATAATGATAAAAGAAATGAATTAGATATATTACTAAATGCTATAAATAAACTTAAAAGAGATAAAGTATATTCAGAGAAAACTATTAATACTATAACACGAATGATGCGTGATATAGGTTTTAACATGGGTAGCTTTGAAGAAATAGTTGCTAAGTCTAAAAGACCTTATCTTAAAAAAGAAAATGCTATAGTAGATATAACTGCTAAAATGATTCATATTAGTGAAGGTGGTTCTGTATCTGATTTACTAGAAGAAATTGGTCACATTATATCTGCACAATTAGATGGTGCAGAGTTTGAAAAAGCATTAGAAATAATTAAAAATGAACCAAAGTATACTAATGAAATGCAGAAATATATAGCAATATATCAATCTGAAGAACAATATACTGGAGAAGATGCTATAAATAAAGCTGCAACAGAAGTATTAGGACATTTAATAGGAGAACAATTAGGTAATAAGTTAGAAGAAAATACAGACGAAACATTAGTAGGATTTATAAAAAACTTTATAAAAAGAATATTAGGTATGTTTAGGAATCAATTTGATTTACATAAATATGTAAGTCAATCTGTAGATTACTTTATTCAAACACCTAATAGACCATTTAAAAGAGAAACTTATTATTATTCATTAAACGTAAATAAAAAGAATTACGAAAGATTGTTGTATAATCTTAAACAACAACTTAATAAATTAACGGATTTAAAAAGTAAATATGATGAAAATAAAACTGAACCTAAATTATTTAAATCCAGTAGTAATTATAATAGATTAGCTAATTTAAAGAAACAAATATCATCAATAGCTAATGAATGGATAGATGTTAAAACTGATAAGAATCTTCTTGATTTCTTAGATTCAATGCTATATGATACAAATGAAGTTGTTGATTGGATTAAGAAATATATAGATGTTGCTGATAGTGATGTAGTTATAACTCTTTCTGATGGTACTGAAGAAACATTAAAAACATATATTACATTAGGATTTAAGGATGATTTTAATATATCAGATGTTTCATTATCAGCTCTATCTCAAGCAAGAGATTATGTTAATAACTATAATTCTGTAATACTAATACTAAACAATATTATAGATAATAATACAAGATTATCTCAAGAAGTTAAACTTGATTTAAAGAAATATGTAGGTAATTTAAGAGATAGATTAGCTTTTATAGAAAATAGTGTAAAAGAAATAAATGAATTAAAAACTCAAGAAGTTATTAAAAAACTTGTTGAAGAAACTGGAGTAACTTATGATTATGATTCATTGCCTGATACTGTAAGGAATGCAATGGAGAGTTATGAAAGTACAACTGATTTAAATACAGCAGAAGTATGGTTTGGTCCAATGGGAATGGTTAACTCATCTATATCAAGATTAGTAGATGGAACATTTAATCTTCTATATAATAATGCAAGAATTAAAACAATAGATTTCTCTAATTCTTTCTTAGATAAATTTAAGTCTTACATAGGTAGAAATATGTCATTTGTAGCAGAAAAGTATAACGGTAAAACAACTGGAGATTTTATAGATGAATACTATTGGGGACAATGGAATATAGAAAGAGTTAAGTTTATGAAAGAACTTAATACTAGTAAAGAGTTTAACTTTCCAATAGATGCTTATCTAAGAGGTGAGGAATTTGATGATATAAAATTATTTAACAAAGAAAGAAAAGAATTAGATGATAGATTAGAGAAATTAAATGATGATTTATTAGGAACAATGCTTAATAGTCAGGAGTATAATGAACTTAAAGAAATTATTGATAATTTAAGTATTAAAATAGAAGTATTTGAGGAAAAAGCTGATATGTTAGATAACTATTTAAATAAAATAAATAGTTGGTATAAATCTAATGCAAAACAAAGACATAATGTTGATGATATAATTAATCATTATAAAACTATTTTAAGTGATGATGATTTTAATATATGGTATGATAGAAATGTAGTTACTAATTCAAAAAATAAAGTATTATTTTACAAAGGAGAATTATCACAACCATCAGATAAATGGAAAAATAAAGATTTTAATAAACTTACTAATGAACAAAAAAGAATTTTATCAGAATTAAAAACATATAAGAAAGAGTTTGATGATATGATAGGACTTCCTGTAAATAACATGATGCCTCAAATGTATCAAAGTATGCTTAATAGTTTATATAGTGATAAGTTATCTAATATTGCTAAGAATGTTAAAGGTCAATTACAAAGAGCATTTACTAGAACTTCAGATGATACTCAATTTGAACCTGAAGATGAAATGAGACACTTTAAAGAAGATAATAGAGTTATAAGTTATTTAGGTAGTAGATATACTAAAAGATTACATAATCCTGAATTTATAAGTACTGATATACTTGGCTCGATGATTGGTTATGCTCAAATGACTTATGAGTTTAAAGAGAAAATGCAAAAGTTAGATACATTTGAATTACTAGCACAAAAGACAAAAGATACAAAATTTATAGACCCTAAAACTAAAAATGTAACTAGTGGAGATGCTTCAAATGCTTTTAAAAGATTACAAAATCATTTTGAAGCACATCTAATGGAAAAAGCTGAAGACCCTATAGAACGTAGAATACCTGGAACTAACATTAATGTTAATCTAAATAAAGTATTATCTAAGTTTAATAAATGGATACAACATAGCAATTTAGCTCTTAGTAGTATAACTCAATTAGCTAACATAGCTACTTCAAGAATTAATTTATTACTAGAAAATATTCTAGGAGAACATACAACAATAAAATCTAATACATTTGCTCATAAAGAAGTATATAAATTATATACTAGTGAAACTATTAAAGATATTGGTAGAACAAGAAAGACTAATAAGTTAGATTTAATGTTAAGATACTTTGGTTTGTCAGAAAGTGCTGATGCTTTATTTAATGATTTAGATAAAAACATAATGATGCGTAAACCAGTAGGTACTATTGCTTATGCTGGATATGAATTAGGTTCTTATTACATTAATAGTATACTACTTATATCTATACTTAAAAATAATAGAATTTATAATGGTAAGTTATATACTGAACAAAACTTTAAAAATGAAAATGCTACAGTATCATTCGATAGTCTTATATCTGCTTATGATTTAATATCTGTTAAAGATGGTAAACTTGAACATAAAGGTTTAACTAGTAGTGAAATAAACTTATTAGTAAATAAAATACGTGATTTATCTAAAAAAGTAGATAGTAAATTAACTAGAGAAGATTATGCTATGGCTCATAGTAATATCATAGGTATGTCAGCATTAATACATCGTAACTGGATTATTGATGGAGTATTTAGAAGAGTTAAAGCTAAAGGATTAAACTTTAAAACTGGAGAAGTTGATGAAGGATATTGGAGAAGTACATGGGAAGTATTAAGAAAAGCGTATTATAATCCTGAAAAGATTAAAATGTTAATGAATCTTCGTACTAATTATAAAAAGTTATCTAAAGAACAACGTTTAGGATTAAATAGAACACTATTAGATTTAGCTAGTATATCAGCAATGATAGTAATAGCTGGATTTATATTTAATGGAGAAGATGATGATGATGAAGATTCTCAATTCTTAGCATATTTATCTAATCGTATATTATTAGAAACAACATCTTTCTATAATCCTTATGAAATTATATATGCTATTACTGACCCATTAGTATCAGCTAGACAATTAGAAACTTTAATGCAATTAGGAAACGCTGTTGATTTTACTGAAATAGAAAGAGGTAAATGGGAAGGTTATACTAGGTCAGATAGATATTGGCTTAGTTTAATTCCTGGAGTTAAAGGTTTTATGCAAGGACAAGATACTAAAGCTAGTAATCAATTCTTAAAAAATAAACAATTAACGTGGTTGTATTAAAAAAAAGAGGACTAACAATATGTTAGCCCTCTACAATACTCCCTCTCAGTTATTATTTACTCAAAATAACTTACTAAACTTAGATTCATTGCATGAATAATGTGTAAATAAATTCTTGATATTAGTTTTTCTAATTAGAAATATATCTCCAGTATTAAA
>Ga0247837_1003403_pt1 | contig 27837 bp, 28 predicted proteins | sample LaCtaG_2_FD_187115 | JGI IMG/M metagenome (GOLD analysis project Ga0247837, IMG submission 187115) | Freshwater microbial communities from meromictic Lake La Cruz, Castile-La Mancha, Spain - LaCruzMarch2015_14.5m | ecosystem: Environmental > Aquatic > Freshwater > Lake | place: Spain: Castile-La...
ATTACACAGAGAGTACTAAAGAGCAGTCTACTCAATTCTTGTCGACTCTAAGGGAATTCCGCTAGCAATGACTACAGCCACCTAGAAGTGACCATTGAGAGCCAACTTCTCTCCTAATCAGGGCTTTCGCTTTCCATTGACGCTCAGTCATACACAAGAGCAGACATAAGATATAGCGCCATGGCATCCATCGTAGCCAACAAGCGCTACAGCACAGCCAAGAGAACCCCTAGTCCCTTTGTGTATGTCGAAGAAAGGCAAGTCAGTGTCTACGACTTCACAAAGCAGGCTTGGGACCCTGTCCCTCTCTCTTCCCCAGTGGAAATCGGCCTGGATTGTCGGTACGTGTGGGTGGAAGCAGGGCTGTTCTGCAGCGGAGGAGGGAAGGACTGCAAGCGTACATATCTCCTGGACAGGGATTGGGGAATTACCTATCTTTGTGACATGCTTGCATCGAGAAATAACCACGGACTATGGGCCTCAGCTAGGTCGGTGCTAACCTTTGGAGGTACCATTCACACAGGTTACTGTAAGGCCAACATTCAGATGATAGTCAGGCAGCTCTCAAGCACTGTGAAGAAGTAAGTCTGCTACTAGAGGCCGGGCAGCTACTTCCGAGTATGCACGAAGCCCGGTTCGACTTCAACCCCTGCGAATTCCTAGCATTGCTGTATCTCTGCGGAGGCTGGTGCTTCTCCATCGAAGTCTTCGACCCTGAGCACTGTGTGTTCCTGCAGTTGCCAATGCAGCTGACAGAGAGCACTGATACTCTCACATGCGTGGAGAACTGCGAACTAGTGGTTTTGTCCTTTAACTACACGACTCGGTGGAGGGCTGTGCAGCCACATGGCTTGCAGCTGGTATCTCGGAGCACTCGCCCTAGTGCTGATATGGCTTCGAGTCTACCTCCCATTGTGGACTCTGTGAATGGACTTATCTACTATTCGTGTTGTGGATCATGTGAGAGCATTGCTGTAGGGAATTCTGAGGATATAGACACCTAAGTAGCTAGAGGAGTAGTTCACGATTCATAGTAGAAAGGCTAAATCGAACTCCAACACTGTATCAGATCTAATTAAAGCCCCCAACAGAGCAGCTCAGTGTCTAAATCGAACACCACAGGCCTGGCATTGGAGTAGCAAACCCAGCCTACCTTCCTTCTCACCCTCATAGGCAGTACACTGCTGGAGGCTGAGTCTCTGATTCCCATCAGTTCTGCCATCTGCACACACTCCAGTTCGCTCTTGTGCAACTGCCACTTCAGCAGCACGTTCTCAGCTCCAAGGATGTACAGCGTTTCCTCCGTTGCAAACGTCACTGACCCAAACAGACTGCTCGAGTAGCCTACTGGAAGATTGCGGAAAGTCTCTGTGGGTAGGAAAAAGGCTTCGAAGGGCTGGCTGTTCCCAGTCAGGCAGCAGAGGTAGAACTCGTAGGCAAATCTGCAAGGAGTGAAGCAAGACTTCGGCGACTTCATTTTAGCGGAAATGGGTTCCCAGACCTTGTGACTGAGGTGATATTTTTCACTGGAATGCAGCGGATGAGCCACATTCCCTCCGAAGGCATAGGCCCAGTTCTCAGCACAGGCGAGACCCGGCCTGCCTCTGCTGACCCGCAGATCCACGAAGCGAGGCACTACATCCGTATTTGAGTCTATCTCCACTGAGTTTTGGTTGCTCACGCCTAGAAGCGTTTGAGTGTCGATCCAGCAGAATACCCAGGAGCGATCGAAAGAGAAATGCTCCAAGTGCTTGTTTTGAAACGTATGGGTTTCGAGGTCGTATAGACACAGAGTCCGATTGGATATGCAGGGAAGGAAATCACGGCCGAGGTAGAGACAAACCTCACGGACAACGTTAAAAGTTAGACGAACACACTGGGAGCTGCGGAGGAACACCAGCCACACTCTTGCTTGAATTGGAGTTAAGGCAGGCCGGTCTCCCATTTTTATAGAAAAGTGCAGGCTGTCAGACACTTCCACTAGAGCTCTGCTTAGTCTACCTGCATAGCGGCCTCGTGCTTGTCCAGGATGTGCTGCTTGACGTCCAGTCTCTTGATCGGGTCCGCAGCCGCGCACAGCTCGCACCGGTACATGATCTGGTTCTTGTCTCCACGGCTCTGCCCCGGCAGCAGGCGGAAGAAGAAAGTGGCATTAGTGGCCTTGTTCTCCACACTCAGACGGTTCGGGTAAGTGCTGGAAGCGCCGTCATACAGGGAGGCGGACTGGTCTACGGGCTTGCCCTGTGCGGAGTCGTAGGCGTTTTTGAGGCGGAAAATGAACTCTGCAGCTTCCTTGTTGGAGTAGCCGAACTCTGTGACCAGAGCGAAGGCGTCCTTGAAGACCAGTAGGAAGGTGTCCAGGTCGTAGCCCAGGGCCTCGAGCTGCTGGCACTTCGTCTGGTCGTGGTTGAATACGTAGCTCAGATTCATTATAAACGCGCCAATATGGCTAGGGGTCAGTCTATGGATCTAGCCAGCTCTAGCTCCATTGACATTGTCTAAGCCACATGCAGGAGTGCACTAGTCTCAACTATCACCGTAGACCCTGCTATATCCATATCCTTTGCATACATTGCTTAGTCAGGTGCCTTCAAATGCAGGCTAAAGTCAAGTCGATATCTTGCCAGCCGCAGGAAATGCCCATTTCCTACTTAGTTGTAGCGCTACTATGCCTAAAGTACTGCAGCGGCGCTAGAAAAAGAGACGAAGACTGGCTTTCGTAGTGACTGCACTCTCCTAAGAACATGGACGAGCACTTCTACGACGTGATCTTCAAGCAAGCCCTCGTCATCGACAACGGCTCCGGCCTAATGAAGGCAGGCCTAGCCGGCGAAGACCGTCCCTCGCTTGTCTTCCCCTCCTACGTAGGCAGACCCAAGCACCGCAGGATCCTGCCCGGCAATCACCACGACCCGGACTGCTACATTGGCCTGGACGCCGAGCAAAACCGAGGCCTGCTGAAGCTCAAGTACCCTCTGGTGCACGGAGTCGTCGAGAACTGGACGGACATGGAGAACATCTGGAGGCACATTTACACGAAACTAGGCGTGCAGACGCAGGACCATCCAGTCCTGCTCACCGAGCCGCCGCTGAATCCCTTCCCTCACAGAGAAAAGGCTGCAGAGATTCTGTTCGAGACCTTTTCAGTCCCTGGAGTGTTCATTTCCGTGCAGGCAGTGCTGAGTCTGTATGCTTCTGCGGCTACAACTGGTGCTGTGTTGGACTGTGGAGACGGAGTCACTCACTGCGTGCCTATTTATGACGGTTTCGCCCTCTCACACGCGGTTACTCGCATTGACTTGGCCGGGAGAGACATTACTGAGCATATGATGCTGCTGCTCCGCAGGGCTGGCTACCCCTTCCACACCTCTGCGGAGTTCGAACTCGTGAGGCAGATCAAGGAAAAGAACTGCTACGTAGCTGCAATTTACAATAAGGAGGAGCAGTTCCAGGAAGACCAGACCAAGAACCTCACCACCAACTACCTCCTACCAGACGGCCGAGCCATCAATATCAGCGCAGAGAAGTACAGAGCCCCCGAAATCTTGTTCTACCCTGAGAAGGTGGGACTGGAGTGTCCAGGAGTAGTGGACGTACTCCTTCAGTCGATACAGAAGGCGGATATTGACCTGCGGAGGACTTTGTACAACTCAGTGTACTTGGCTGGAGGGACCACTATGATGCCTGGCTTTCCGGAAAGACTGATGAGTGACATGCGGCGTTTGAGTCCGAAGGAAATGAAGATCAAGATTACCGCTCCTCCGGACCGGAAGATGTCCTGCTGGCTCGGTGGGTCCATTCTTTCCTCTCTAGCGGCATTCAAGAACATGTGGATAAAGAAGCAGGAGTATGAAGAAGAAGGCAAGCGCATCCTGCACACCCGTAGCAACTTTAGCTAGTAGCGAGGCTTCCGCCTGCGCATAGTCGGCTTGGACCCGGACTTCTTGCAGAATTGGAGCAGAGCCACCACTCCCAGGGCTCCGACTACACTACGTAGGGCTCACAGTATGACTTTGTAGCTGCTGGTGTCCCAAGCCGTATTCACAGATCTATAGACCGGCAGCACCTCCATCAGTCTCAGAGAAGTCTCTCCAGACGACACCAGCAGCAAATGTCCACTTTGATAGCGCGCAGCCTTAAACGGTCCCTGCGACTCTGGCAAGGCCACAGCACTGCTCTGCAAATCTTGGAAAAGGTTGGTGTGGACCATCAATGTATGTCTCTCCGTCCACACAAGCAATGCTCCTTTCGACCCTGCCAACTTCACAGGTCTTTCCTTCCCCGCAATCCTCCATATCACCTTGCAAATGTGTTCCTTGCCCACTGCATGTTTAGTGTCGAAGGCGAGAATGTCGCCGTTCTCATAGGCGACAAAGAGCAGCGTTTGGTCGGAGAGCAGGTGAGTGATAGGGACGGAGTGCTGGGTGGCAAGTACCTCTTCGCACAGGGAGGAGGGCGACTGGTGCGGCTGCCAGACACCAATGGTGCTGCCAGCTGCGAAGTACAGTAAAGCGCCTGAACGCTCCAAAGAGGTGACAGGGCCTTTGCCCAGGTCAGTCCGCCTCACAAACGTCCCATTCACGTAGTGGATATTGATTCCGCCGGCAGCATCGCCCAGCAGCCAGTACTTCGTACTGCCTTTGCCGTAGTACGCCACAGTCCTGATCTGCTGCTCCATCACTTCCTCGCCCTCCACTACCAGCCCCAGCGCTGCTCTGCTAGTCTGCGAGCCCCACTCTCCTACCTTCACAGTCGTATCTCTCTTGAGTGCGAACATATCCAGTCGAATGGATTGGAACCGGGCGGAAGTTGCAAGTGCGAAGTGGAGGTCTGTATAGGAACTACCATCGGCTGTGCCAGTGGTCGCAAGGAGTGTAATGGCTTCATTAGTGTCTGTATTGTGACGATAAAGCAGGCCTCCTGCGGCTTCCCGTAACTCTACCACTCCGTCGCTATATCCCAACAACACGCCGATATGGGTCAAATTGCTGGCTAGATGGCACTTACGGTCCTTGAACCCTACCATTGGCTTCAACAGCATCACTTCGATTGCTGTCAAGTTCCTCTCCAGTTGGATTTCCAGCCTGGTCATCAAGCGGCCTAAAGGTGTCTGTAGGGACACCTGTTCGCTGACCACCAGTCTGCGGGCAGTGGGCACAGCCTCCGAGGCATTCACCGAAAGGAGGAAGGACCGAGCCCGAGCCAGGAAGTCCACTTGGGAGAGCTGTGAGGGCAGCGGCAGGCAGTGGGCCAGCAGAGGCAGCAGTAGCCACAGCCGCATGCTAATAAAGATGTTCATACTCAACGAAAGGGAGAAGACGGGGAAGGGACGGGACTCTCGCTTCCTGAAGCTAGTGGTGGCGTCCGGAGCGGCAGTGCTCGCCATGCGCCTCGCTTCTCGCTACATCTTCAAGCCTAGTTAGCAGTAATAGATGGAGGTCCAGAGCTCAGGCAAGAGGGCGTGCGCAGTTCTGCCTCGATAGAGAGTGAGCGCACATTTGCCTTGCGAAGTGCAGATGTTCGCTTGGACGAATTGCCGGCTTCGATGAGTGCATGAATTTAGCGTTACTCAAAAGGCACCCAATTCGCAGACCTCTAGGCCACAATCTTCCATAGGACCTTTGCACTTGCACAATATACAAGCCTTTCCGTAACTACTAGTTTCAGTGCCAAACCACGCGTTTCCAGACTCTTTAGTCAGAAATCCTTGGCCGACAGACAGAAAAATTGAGTAATTTGCGGGCGCTTTAGCTTAGATTGCAGTCTAGGATGAGTCACTTCTTGCCTGCATCTGATCATTCCATAAATTGCGCCCGTTTTCGTGCTACTTTCCTTGGACCCACTATTAATTGTTTTCACTCTATCAGCTACTCACAATTTTCCTAACTGACTCACAAATCCAATATTCAAAATTGCACAAATATCGAAAAATAAATTTCCATAAACTATAGAATTTCATACATCCCAGTAAGGCTCTGCTGCCGAATGCCACTTCAGTGCTTATCCTCAACCACAGAGTCTACATAAAGAATGAATTACTTAGATCTCGGGTGCAGATACGCCTGCTCATGTCTCAGTCGCATCACAGTCCTCACCAGTTCCACATTCTGCTCAATCAGCAAGCTCATCTGCTGATCCCTCCGCATGTCTCTGGCAGCCACCTCGCCCATCATTTCCCTATGCAGCTGCATCATTTCTGTGAACCTGCCACACAGACTTTCCTGCAAAAGCGTCACAACACTCATAGGCACTTGGGAGGAGTCTTCAAGCTGGGAGGCGTGGGAAGTGCTTCCGCGGCCACGGTGAGGGTTGGGCGAGGGGAAAGCAGGAGTCTCGTGCTGCTGGAAAGCAGAGTCAGGGACCTGCATACTGTCTGCATGTCTGACACCAGTCCTAGAGACGTGATGGGAGAAAGTAGGAGGCAGTGCGGTGGGTTTCGGGGAGGCATCTTGCTTGTTGCTTTCTTGCTCGTGGTTGAGTCCTTGGTAGAGGACTTTGGAGAAGGGTTTGTCGGTGGCGGTCTTGGGAGACTGCTGAGATTCGCGTTTGAAGGAGAGATCTGCAGGCAAGTCAGGGTTGGAAATCAGAGTGATTACGAAGCGGCCACGGTGCGCCATTCCAATGCCAAGCGCCTAACTAGTGTTTAGGTAGCAGAAGTCCGCTGCTGGTCCTCATTGATCCTGTTCGCTGCTTGCTGCACTGCGAGTTGGTAGCCCTCCATGAACTTGTCTTGGCATGCAGCCAAGCACTCCTTTTCACTCCCCGACAGTGAGTCTCCAGTCTTCCGCAGACACTTGGGAATGCACTGCTTCTGCATGCCTGTCATCATCAGTGCGAAGATCATCTGGTCCATCTGCGACATTTTACACCCCTCGCTCGTAGGAAGACAGGGAGTCCTAGCTAGTGCAGTGCAAAGGCAGTTTCACTGGTGAACTTGGATCAGGTATCTATTCACTCTCTGTAGCTATGGAGACTGACATGCTTACATAGTGGTTCTTTGACCCTGGAGATGTACTGCAGTGAAGCCGGAGGCAGCATGCAGTGCCTTATCGCGTAATCATGGGATCTCGACTTCACGCCGAAGTCCAAGAGCTACGAAGCAATGGCTGGTAGTCGTTTATAAATGATTCACGGTCTCCACGACAAGAAGAAAGAAGAGCGCAAGGAAGACCGGAAGTCTTCCGACTTCTACGCAGGCGGGCAAAAGAGCGGACTGGCAGTACAGAGCCCAGAGGACGTAGACAGCATGCTGAACCGTGCAAGACAGGACAGCAGCAACCCGGCCACTCGTCCAGACCCCAATGAGGTCACAATCACTGTCACTCTCTACGCCAATGGATTCACAGTGGATGGCGGGCCGTTTAGGGACTACGAAGCTCCTGAGAACCGCCGCTTCATCGCAGAAATGAACCAAAACAGAGTACCAGGAGAACTGCTGTCCAAGACGAAAGGCAAGCCTGTGGCTGTCAGTCTGTCGGATAAGCGAAGTGAGAAGTACGTGCCTCCGCCCCCTCCGAAGTACGTGGCTTTCTCAGGCGAAGGCCAGCGCATGGGCGGCGGTAGTGCTGTCCCTGCAGGTACTGTGGACCTCAGCACTCCGGAGCCCTTGTGTGACTCTTCGCAGCCGACTACTAGTGTGCAGGTCCGCTTCCACAATGGCCAGCGCAAGACTATTACTGTCAATGTGACTACCAGGGTGGAGGCAATTCATGAGTATGTCATGATGGCTGCGCCGGTGGATGGAGACTATCAGCTGCTCGCGGGATTTCCACCCAAGGCGCTGACAGACTCGAGACAGACGGTGCAGGAAGCAGGCATCGCCAATGGGGCAGTCATCCAAAAGCTGCTTTAGTTAGTTTCACCCTTAGCTCTTTTCTACAAATCCTCAATACTGGACATATAGGCGGGTTGGCTTTTGTCTGGTTTGTGTTTTGGTCATTTGTAGCAATATAGACAGAACAACGGGATATTGCGCTCTATGAGCTAAGTAGTGGCTATTTAGGCTTCATCCTCTGAGTCACTATCATTCTCTCCCTCTTCCTCCTCCGAGTCATCACCAGGGCCGATGAAGATCAAAAAGACCAGACGAGGTGCCTCTACCTGGCACTCATAGGTAATTAGCCACATTGGGTACGACATCGCCGCTTCATACGTGATAAATATCTCCGACGAATCAGTGATTCCTTTGACACTATGGAAGCAGGCAGATGACCCAGGCCTTTGCGGCGGTCTGCGCAGGTCCTCATCCTGTGGCAACTCCACATACTCCCCCACAATCACCTGGCAAAGGAACATTTGACACTGATTCGCATCAGTGCGGAAGCAGTAACCATGCGAGTAATCCGCATTTTGTGCGTAGTAAGTGCCTTGTCCCCACAAGCCTTTTCCCAGACGACTATCCAGTCCTGTATCGCTCTGGAAGATGACGGTGGGGTCAGTGCCGCTGGTGCCGTGGAAGAGTTCCCTTATTTCCACAGCCTTGCCTTCAACTATGCTATAGGCTTCGTGTTTGTAGGCGAAACTGGTGTAAAGGCGTTTGTTCTGCAGTCTCTCGATGGTGACTAGAACACTGCTTTCTCCCATGGTTTCGCTGAAGCGGGCTGCGACGTCTTGGTACTCCTGGGAAGCGGTGGAAAGGGTCTGGATGTTCATTTCCTCAGGCTGACTAAGGAACCAGTCCGCAGGTTTGTGGTACTGGAACGCCTGTCCTTGAGGCATTTGGTTCAGTTCATTCAGCGCCTTCAATATTCTCTCCGAGTCTCCAATGAGTTGCGTATTGCTCAGCTTCAGTCCGTACTTCTGAGCCACTGCCTGGACTGTGACTTTGGGTAAGTTGGAGGGGAAGCTGATTTTAGTGTCCTTACGGTGTAGGACTTGGAGGGCTTGCTGGACGTCGGCTTTAGAGCCTTGAATGAGGCCGTCTTGGATTTTGACGGGAACGTGGGCAGGCAGTGAGATCAAGCGAGCAGGATCAATATCAACTGGGATCGGCATTTTCTCTGTAAGGGCGTTTGTCATGGCTGTGACCGCTTCAATCGGACCTGCGAGATAGGCTTCATCGGCTGTCAGTCCGTACTGTTGGCAGGCTGCTTGCTTTTCTTGCTGGCTCATTCCTAGAGGCACTGGAATAGATCCATATCCGGACGTCAAGTAGGTGAAGAAGCTTTGCACATCCGCATTCACTCCATAGATCCGCTGTTCCGACAGTATCAACCCGAAGCATGTACATAGGTCTGTGAGGAGTTGGACAGGGAAAGTCACAGGACGGTCAATACACATCAGTGCAGGGAAAGGAGTGGCGGGCTCACTTGCCAACTCTAACTGTGCCTCGGCAAGACTTGCTCGAGTGCCAATGAACTTATCATTCCGAGTGGAAAGTCCGTACAACACGCAAAGCCGCTTGATTGCCTCTCCGTCCACCAGTCTTCCGATAGGCATTTCCTCTTCGCTGGCCTTAATTTCTTGGTACAGTGGCGAAAAGAACTGCGCATCGCTAGTGACTTCCAAAATAGCGGCATCTGAGGTCGAGTTTACTCTTTCTAAACGGGCGACTGCCTCATAGGAACCGTTCTGATACAGTCGGAGCATAGGGTTGAAATACACACTAGAGTAGGCGTCAAGGGTCATAAAGTTCCCTTTAAGTCTATAAGTTTGCTCAATCTGTCGGGAAACAGCAGCCGGGAATTCCTGCGGTTGTCCAGACTGAGGAAGGAAAAACCACGAAATCCCACTGCGAAAGTCCACATCATGCGTCTTTAAATTTTATTTCGGCACATTTTTCAGTACTTTCATAAATATCGCGTGCAGCTGGGCATAGCCGCCGTCAGCCAACTCGTTGAAAGCACTGAGGGAGCGAATTACGATGTGTCCCTTTTGCATGCTGGATTGTACCTGAAGAGTAGTTAAGTACCAGTCTGAGGAGGGAGCGGTGTGGTTATAAGGGCAAGTAGCACGTCTCCAGCACCCTTCTCCTTTCGGACAAACCACTCTTTCTAGACTGTTCATGTGGGAATACGGACAGGGAATTGCAGCTTCCGCACCCACACACTCCTGAAACCTACAAAAAACCATGTAGTAATTCACGCTCTTTTTTAGCCACTCCACTTGTCCTCGTATCTGCGTCGCATCCAGAGTGCTCCAATACGACGTCAGCCACAAAGACACGTCAAAGAGTTGTCTATTGCGCACAAAGGTCTCTGAGTGCAGTTCATCCAAGGGACATACATACTCCCCTGCAGTCTCTATGTCCTTGACACAGTGATTGCAGAAGAGGTGATAACAGGAGAGCTGCACCAGGTAGTGACTTGCAGTGAGTGCGTTTGAGAAGCACAGGGCGCACTTTGGCATGTAGAGGGACAGAGACGTGGACAAATCAGCCATTAATCTACTATTTTATCCAGAGGCTGAAAGTACACAACTGCAGTATTAGGGACCTCGGGGAGAGTTGCATTCGAGTCGATCAACGAGCAGACTTAGTTCCATCGTAGCTCGCTCTGAAAGATTCCTCCGATAAGGAGTCAAAAAAGCAGCCACATCCTCCGCCTTCGTCATTTCCCTCAGCACTCCCAACACCTCCTCCAGCTCCCTGTCTGCGGAGTCGTCGAAGTAGCTTCGGATAGGGACTGCGTGGTCTGGGTGGAAGAGATAGGAAGCAGGGGAGTTCTGTGTGGAAGGTACGTCGAGGATCACTACGTTGGAGAGTTCGCGGCCGAGACGACTCAGGTCTTTCACGAAGCTGCCGTTGTATAGTACGCAGTGCTCCCGAAAGAGCCTATGAGAAATGCGTCTTTTGGGGTCTATATGATCCAGGACCGGGTCCGCATAGTTCGCCAGCGAAGCTGTATACACAACCAACTCAAACAGCTCCGCAGCTTCCTCCAGAAAGGTCTCCAGTCCAGGCCGCTCCTTCACATACACATTATACCAATTTCCCTCCACGTTCACCTTAACCACGAAATCGAATTCCCCTGAAGGCTCAAACATACTGTGCACTAAGGTTTCGTCTAGGTCCAGTACCAGCGTTTTCAGCCCTTGTTTGCTCTCTGTCTGCGGGGAAATCAGCACTGCAGCCGTTGGTAAGTTGAAGTCGTATATTTTGGTAGCTTTCCTGCGTAGACAAGCACAGAGGCTTCTAGCCATGCAGAGGAGTTTGTTGGGAGTTTTTCGGTCTCGGGAGGGAGCGCGGACTTGAGTAGTGAGTCCTTGGAGTTTGGCGAGGCTTTCTGAGGAATCCTTCTTTACCAACTTGTGCGGCTTGGCCAGGCTAGCCAGACCCTCCGGCTCTATTTTCATTTTCTCATCCTCGCTTATCAAATAGAGGATTGCTTCAGTTGTGACCTGGGAAATTCGCGCCTGTTAAGAAGACGTAAACAGACTTCTATGAGACTACAGAAACTTCAAGTGCGTGGAAATCTCAATAGTGAGCAGTTTAGAGTGCAAAGAGACAGGCCTATAGCAAGATATACAAGAAATGGGAGGCCTAATTGCTGAGATGGAAGTGTGCACTACATAAGAAAGCCGTTTACTTTCCTGAAGGGCTTTAGGAGCAGGACTAGTGTATCTTGGATCAACACCGAAGTAGTAAAATCAGGTTTCCAAGTAAATATCGGCACATTTCACTGTGAATCTTCACTGTCCTGGCCGAAGCTGAGGCACAGATGTATGGAAAAAAGGAGAAAGTGAGGCGGTGAGGCACATAAAGTCCCTAAGAAAGCGGCTGCAGACAGAGTTCCGTCCTACTAGTTGGAGACAGAGAAGGGCCTTTGCACATGCGTCACTACCGTAGATTAGACCATTCGTTATAATGGCGTGCGAACATCTGGTGCCGGAGCACCTTCAGTTCGACCTCCGAGGGCGACTCATCCACAAAGACGAATGCACGCTGTGTTACTCCTCTGCAAAGGACGACTCCGGCATTGACGTCTGTCTGAAGTGCTTCAATGGCGGCTGTCCTGCCCACTCCCACATCCACTACGAGAAGTCCGGACACCCGCTGGTCCTCAATGTCCGCAATGTGCGTATTCTTAGTTCTCAGTCTTCCGAGCCTCAGAAGATCACTAGACTGGCAATCGGCAAAGAAGGCGGAGCAGGGTACTCCCCTGACCAATGGGACACTCAGCTGTCCCTCAAGTGCTTGGCCTGCCGAATCCCACTGGACAGGGCAGACGACTTAGAGCCGCTCGTCAATTCTATCCTCATCAGCAACTCTGCACTCATGGAAAATGCAGTGGGGGAATGGGAAATGGAACACAAGCCGTGTACACACACACGTGGACTGGTGCAGACCGGAGGACCGATAGCAGAGAAGAGCTTAGCAGGGTGCGGAGAGTGTGAATTGCGGGCCAACTTGTGGCTCTGCATGACCTGTGGCCATCTGGGCTGCGGCAGACAGGCCTATGATGGCTCGGGCGGAAATGGACACGGAGTGGGGCACTATGAAACTAGTGGACATCCGCTAGTGTGCAAAATGGGGACTATCACGCCGGAAGGCAAGGCATCCATTCATTGCTACGCTTGTGATGAGGAAGTAATAGACGAAAGTCTGAGTCTTCATCTCGCTACCTTTGGGATAAACGTTTGCACGCAAATAAAAACTGAAAAGACCATTGCGGAAATGGAGCTGGAAGCCAACCTCAACCTGACTCTGTCGAAGGCTATAGAGAAAGGCAAAGTGCTGATTCCCATGTACGGCCCTGGCTTCACAGGCATGACAAACCTCGGCAATTCCTGCTATATGAATTCGTGCGTGCAGATGATTTTCAGCTTCGAGCAATTCGTCCGGAGATACTACAACCTTGAACATCAAAAAACCTGCCGTCTGTCCGACCTCTCCCAATGTCTTTTCTGCCAACTCGCCAAGTTGACAGACGGACTCTTCAGTGGCCAGCACTCCGTCCGAAAGACCGGCCAGCCCGTGGAAATCGAGCCAGGGGTGTTCACAGAGCCCGAGCAGTACCAAGACGGGATCAGACCTCAGATGTTCAAATCGCTGGTTGCGAAGGGAAACAAAGATTTCATGGGTGCACAGCAGCAGGACGCTTTGGAGTATTTCAATTTCTTCCTGAGTGTGTTGGAAAAGCTGGAAAAGGCGAATGGCACTATGACGCTTTACCCTGGGCATATGTTCTTTTTCAAAGAGACCTTTAAGCTGAAGTGTCAGCAATGTCAGAAAGTGATGTACAGGGAGCAAATGGCGAATTGCATAGAAGTGCCGATACCGATTGACATCAAGGAGGATGCAGAGGACAAAACTATCAGCTTTGAGACGTGTTTGCAGAAGTGGGCAGAGCCTACAGAGGTCGATCTGCAGTGTCCTTATTGTCAAGCTACACGTATGTTCAGCAAGACTGCGCAGTTCAAAACCTACCCAGAGGTGTTGGTCGTGATGCTCAATCGCTTTGCACAGACAGAGTGGGTGTCTAAGAAGATCCTAACGGGAGTCACGGTGCCTTTGGATGGCTTGTCCTTAGAAGCTTACCGCCATTCAGTAGATCCTTCTGAAGAACTGCTCCCAGAGGCCTCCTCAGCAGCTCCTCAATTCAGTCCTTCTCAAATCGAGGCGATCATGTCTATGGGCTTTTCCCAGCTGCAGGCCCAGCACGCCCTTTTGCAGACTCAGCACGCCTCTCCTGAACTGGCCATCGAGTGGCTGCTCACCAACCTCGACAACCCTGTCCTTTCCACGCCTATCGTCCCGCCCAGCCAATCCGCTGCAGCTTCCTTCCCTGAAGAGAATGTGAGTGCCTTAGTGGAAATGGGCTTCACTCGGACTCAAGTGTTGAAGTCGCTGAAGGAGACTGGGGGAGATATGGACAGATCGGTGGACTACCTGTTCAGCCACCCTGAAGAGATGGACGTGGAAGTGCGTGAGGAGGGACCGACTTCGAGCATGTACAAGTTGCATGGCTTCATCACTCACCTGGGAGTCTCCCCCCACAGTGGCCACTACGTCTCTCACATCCTCAAGCCTCCGCACTGGATCTACTACAACGACAACAAGGTCGCCTCCACCGACAGTCCCCCTACTGAGAAAGGCTACCTCTACTTTTTCCTTAGAGTTTAGCATTTAGATCCCAGTCGAATCGCTTGCCTCCTGCATGGATTGGAGAGTTGAAATCGCCGCGCTCGAGGTTTAGGGAACGACGGCGAGGGGCATTCTTGGGGAGTTGGAAGGAACGGTCCATGGAAGAGTCACTGGGAGAGGCTGTGTGGGATCCAGGGGGAGAGGGGGAAAGAGCTGCTTTGATGCTTTCTCGGACGTCATCCACTTTGGCCAAGCGCTCCAAGACTGGCAGCAGTTTGACCAACTCTCGGTCTTGAGGGTCGTCATACCAACTGGATATAGGCACTGCGTTTTCAGGTTGCAGGGAGTAGGACGTGGGCGAGTTCTATTTGAATGTTACATCCACAATGATAGTCCCTTTCAAATCTCTACCCAAGCGTCTCAAATCCTTCACATACCCATTGCCTGTGTACACACAGCTCTCCCGAAACAGCCTTCCAGTGACTTTCCCAGTAGGGTCAATCTTGTCCATCAGCGGATTCGCATACTTTGCCAAACTCGCAGTATAGACCACCACTTCATACAGCTCTGCCACCCGAGTCAAGAACTCCTGCACATAGGGGCGAATATTGACATAGATAGTCAAAGCACGGCCATTGAAGTCGATCTGCATGACGATATCGTGTTTTCCGGCTGATTCGAAGACGGAATGGACGAGTGTTTCGTCTAGGTCTAGGACGAGGGTTTTGCGGCCTGGCTCGTGCACTGGAGGGAGTAGGAAGCCTTCGTCTTGGCAGAGACGCTCGAGGTCGCGGTCGTGAGGCTGGAAGCAGGAGCAGAAGGCGAAGAGCCACTGCCGCACTCTGAGTAGGGACGGTTGCTTATAGTCCGGGTTGACCTGCGTGATGATATCCGCCAGTTTGACATCATCTCTCTGACTCCTCGGCATGTCCACCATTCCTATTACCCGGCTAATGATCAAGGGCGAGCTGGAGCTGCACCCTGACGAAGTCATATACTACTATGCCGACGCAATCAGGCTGGATTGGGACTACGAAGAGACTGAAAGTGTGGAGAAAGGAGTCGGAGAGTTGTTCGTTACCACAGAGTACGAGCTAAGTAGGCGAGTGCACTTCAGAACAGAGGCGAATACAGAGGAACTGGCCTACAAAGAGATAGCGATGCACGGCCTTTCCTCTGACCCGGCCAACTTCGGAGCGCCCTGTGTGCTGCTTCAGCCTGAAGACAAAGACTTCAAGTGGCTGCTCAAGCCTCAAGACTCGGGACTAAGTAAGGAACCAAGCAGTACAGGAGATATATGAGGCCATATCGGAGTGCACAGAGATGCAGCCCGCTCCTCCTGTGGAGCCTGGGGATGAGGAAGAACCCATCAGTGAGTTGGTGGCTGGGATGGAGATGCGTTGGGGAGATGAGGAGGACGAAGGGCAATTCGAAGATGCAGAAGAGGGGGAAACCGGCGACAAACAGACCTAGTGGCTTAGAGACAAGTAGGGAGTTACTCACATAAGGACAAAGTTGAGAGGAGTGCGTTTCCTGGGTTCCTCAAAGCGCGGCTTTAGTCGTGAGGAAGACCCACTTCCTCCCTTGGAAGTGACCACTGACAGGTCTAGGTCGAGTCGATTGTCAATCGTCACCTGCTGGCCTCGATTTGTGGTGTCTTGTATGTTGATGGGCACACTCACTCCTCTGAATTGTCTTCCTTTCAGCCTGATCTGTCGCAGTTCTTCTTGCCTGTCAGTCTTCGCATACGCGAATCTGACGTTCCTCCTACTCATCAGCCTCCTCGTAGTGGTTTCAGTCCGCAGAGAGGTGAACATGGCGCCCAGGCTGCCAGGCATGACTAGTTCCTTCCTGATGGAAGTGGGCAGGGAAGCAGGGGTGGAGAGGTCTGTGGAGATAGGCGGGACTGAGGATTGAGACTTGGGCAGAGGAGCGGGAGTGGAGGTTGTGCGGGGACGGGATGCGGTGTTGGGACGACGGCCAATGAGAAGGTCTTCGGAAGTGCCGGTCATCCTTGTGATAGTTTCGATGAGAGCTGGAAGCTTGAGAGCGGGAACTGTGGCCTCCCGTCCTTCCTGTGCTTCCCATAGACTTTCCACCTCTGCCTAGTTCCCACCTTCCGGCTCTCTCAGCTCCACTCTCAATTCGTTCACTCGCGTGCACGCCCGAAACACCTTTCTCAGAGTCCCTTCAAACCTGTCTGGGCCTTACTCTTCGGAACTGATGTCCAGCACTCCGTCTCCCAGGCAGCACACAAAATCATAGCAAAACCGCTTATAGCTCACCTCAGTGTCCAGGCCTTGAAGCTGGTCTAGGTGTTCACTGGTAGCAAGAGCCCCGCCTAGGGCTCGTTTGACTAGTTCCATAGCGTGCAGGTAGATACTGGCTCGAAGGCAGCAACGGCCCGTTGAGCCCGATGCGAAGTCGTCTTGAGGCTGAAGCTGCAGAAACAGCTGCCAAAACTTGATAAAGACGGGCTGGAAAGCAGGACTCGTGGACAAGTCCATAATGCGCAGACAGTGCTGGCGATGGTCTCTGAGCAGCACCTTGGTTTGGTCCAGTGCAGCTCTCAGTTCGCGGCCGTGACTCGGCAGTCGCACCTTCCTGCCAGGGTACTTGGGCGTTAAGACAATGCGCTCGGCCAGAGCCATAGTGGAGAAGTATATCGAGCGGCTTGATAGTGCCTAAATGGAGTCCCCGAACTCTGAAGACTTCGGCTCCGCGGAGGGACTGGAGGAACTTCCGCAGCAGGAGGAAGGAGAGAGGAAGCAGGCGGAAGAGCCTGCGAGGGTGTTCCAGTGCAGCTGTGGGAAGACCTACATGTCTTACTCAGCCCTGTACTCGCACAACAAGCAGAAGCATGGAGGAGAACCCACCAACTTGCCCTCCGGCAGAGGAGGACGGAAGCGCGGGAGACCACCCAAAAACAGCGAGCACGCCCGGGCTCGTCCCAAGCCCCCCGCAAACCCTACCCAAGAAGAAGACTCCTACTTCCGCGCTCACAGACTCCTGGGCGGCCCTGTGGACCCTAGACAGAGTCTCTCCGAGGACTCGCCCTTATACTCACTGGTCGAAGCCTTGCAGCAAACCCCTGCCAGCTGCAGTGAGGAAACTGCCACTTGCGCTGAGGCGTTCGCTGCTTACTTGGTTGCGATGGCTGGCAGACTGACAGCAGAGGGACAGGCGCAGGTGACTGAGTTTATAGAAAAGCTGATGGACTGCGTGAATCTAAAAGAAGGAGAGGAGTTCTGCGAGACACATAGTCCCCAAACGTTGCCTGAACGAGCGAACGACTTCGTGACCGAGTACCTAGAACGCACTTCCTCAGCAACCCTGGACCGCAACTCCGCCATCGACCTAATGATGCACTTCTGCAAGTGGCTGTTCGTGCATCACTACAGCAACTTGAAGCTGAGTCTATGTGACTAGGACAAACACTAGGGTAGCTTGCTGCAATAGGAGGAAAGTCTAGTTAGAAAGCGGGACAGCAGTCGCTACGGTCAGACTTCTCCTTGACTCCCTTCACTGGACGGATGGAAAAGCTGTGTTGCAGTGAAGTGGTGAGAGGCTCTAGTTCGAGGCTGCTGTCGAGAGTGGTGACAGTTCGGCTCAGTTTCCGCTGCGAGTCTTTGTGAGTGCATTCAGAGAGGTCAGAAAGGCTCTTGGTGGGGGAGGGGAAGAAAGGGGAGCGCTTGCGAGTAGGAGTGATGGAGCCAGGGCGAGTAGGAGTGATGGAGTCAGGGCGAGAGCGCAGGTCTCTGACAGATCTGAGTTGCAGAGCTGCCGCAGTCTCAGTTTCCGACATGTCCCGCAGCACTTTCCTACTCGTCAGTCTGCGAATCGCCTGCTCCAGACGCACTATTTCCCCCTCTTTCCGCTCGATTTCCCACTCTATTCCTCCCAGGGAAGTGTCCTCACTGCTTTCCTGCAGCTGCACTTTATCAAATAGCAGTTTGCACCGTGTTTCCGCCATCTCCAGTCTATGCTTTATGTCCGCTTCCACTGATTTTAAGGCTTCACAGCGCTTTTCGGCCTCGTTGCCAGCTTTCCAGCAGTCCTCTAGCTGATCAACCAGTAGTCCAAAGGCTCCCAACACGCTGCAAATCGCCTCCTGGGGCGGCCAAACGACCGCTAAATCAGCCAAAATAGCGCGAAACAGGTCGAAATAGTCCTCAAGTCGCAGTTCTGCGGGTGAGAAAGAGCTAGGCATCGAGTTGGGAAGTAAGGCGGAGAGCCGAATGTAGGCTTCAGAGAGCGCTAAGGGCGTTGAGGTCAGTTCTGAAATAGGCACCAACGGAGTGTGAAATCGGGGCTTCGACTTGTCTCGCTGCTGCGATGTCACTGAGACTGGGGCAAAGGCACTTATAGGGAGGGTCTCTGATATGCACTTTTTCCCAAGTTCGCCTAAGTCTGTGCCCCTGCCGCTCCCCTCCATCCCGCCACTGCCCCAAAGCCCTGCTTCCCTGCTGCAGTCCATTACCACAATTAGCTCTGCTGCTGTGTAAGGTGGAAAAGAAAGGAGGCTCAGGTGGACAGATAGAGCTGAGATAGGTCTGCTGCTGCGCTTTTAGACGTATTAACACCCACTAAAGCTATATACTGAGTTAGAAGTACGCAAATAGGCAACCTCTGCACTATTTTCCAAGTATTCAGGCTAAATGTGCTATTTTACTACTCTAAATCCACCAAATCTCCACTCCTCACAGGCACTTTCCAGTAGTTCCCAGCGCTGTATAGGTCTCTCAGGTCCTCTGGACCACTATCTTCGTCTCCCCAAAGGTCAAAGGGGTTTTGCTGGTCTAGTTCTTCTAAAGTGATAGCTTCATTCGGTATTTGCAGGCCTGTGGAGGGGAAATACTCCAATTCGTCCTCAGAAGGAGTCCTTGGAGTCGATAAATACTGCGTGCTTTCCACTTTTGTCTGCGGAAAGAGGTAATTTTGGCAGAAATCAGTCCATACTGCCTCACTAAGGAACTGCTGAAAGTAGGAATTCCTCCGCGACACGGTTAAAAGCGCATTTCCCATTTGAGTGACTTGCCCCATATACCCCTTCCTATGCTCCCCACCACATCCCAGGCAAGCCAGTAGCTCCACCAGTCGCACCTCCTCCATTAGTGTCACTTTCAAGAACTGACTCTGTCCTTCGAGGACTGTGGTCACCAGGCTGCAGTAGGCAATGTGGAGACTGCTGTGCCAGGGATAGGCCAGGAACAGCTTCGTGCAGGTTTGTAGGAAACTGCAGTCTTGGAGGAGTGGGGATAGCACTGGTCCCAGGGCTTTGAGGCAGGAAAGGAGGAGGTGGAGGAGTTGCAGACGAGTTGGGCCCAAGGGAGGGGCGATGTCTCCGTAGGAAGTAGGAGTGGGGGAAGTGGTTATTGGGGTTTGAAGGTGGAGGGCGGCAGTGTGGAGCAGGGCTGTGAGTGCTTGCAGGGAGTTGGACTGGGGAGGGGACAAGAGTAGGGGTGCGAGTAGTTGAGGGAAGGAGTAGTGGGATATGAGCGTGCAGAGGACTAGAGCAGCCTGGTCCCCCGCTGTTTCAGTAGTAATGACGCTGCCTAGTGTCTGCAGCACGTCTTCACTCAGCAGCACTCCAACCAGCCTTTTCCACTCCCCCACATTATCTGCTCTCCTCAGTACCTCTCCCCCAATCCACCCCGCATTGACAGCTACCTGCCTCTCCCCAGTCGCTGCCAACTTCCCCACCACTCCCTTCAGTAGTGCCTGTCTCTCTTCTGTGAGTCTACTGCTGCACAGCAGTTCGAACACCAACTCCGCCACAGCTCTGCTCTGCAAGTGACCGAGCAACAGGTCAGTCCACTGGGCACTGGTGATGAGGAATTCCGCCACTCTGACTTCCTGCCGCTCCAATAATTTCAAACAAGCACGGACGTTGTAGCCTGCGAGAGTGTCGTTGAGGGGGGCAGGGGCTTGCAGGAAGCGGAAAAAGAGGGGAAATGTGAGGCAGTCGGAAGTCACTTCGTTCATAAAGGCATCAGAAGTGAGTATCTCCGCTGCCACGAAAGGCGCCTGCCTGCATCCCTCTGCCCGAGAGATCCACTGCAGTAACTCCGGCACTTGGGCCTGCAGACAGTCCAGCAGCTCTCGATTGCCCTTCTTCAACTCAGTCACTGTGTCTTCGTGCTCCAAGATCTGCTCCAAGTCCACTCCTTCCCGCTGCAGGAACTCTTGGTAGAGGGCGCTGGGCCGCTGGTTTGCAAAGAACTGGGAGAAGGAGTAGAACATGAAGGGGAGATATGGACTATTGACAGTTGGAAGCCATGAAAAAGGGCCAAGATCAGCAGGACTTGGCCAATAGAGAGGAATCGAAGTGTATTATCAGGTGATTTAAATTAAACAAACAAAGACTGAGCTCTAACGTCCCAATTCAATCGAGCAAATACATCAATCGACTGGTTATAATCAGATTTTCCCAGAAAACATTCTATATAGCAGGCAATATTGGGCCTTTTCCAAGTCCGACAAAGGAGATACTATGTAGATTATACGTAATATTCAGAAATACCGCTACTTCAGATGCTACAGAAGTATGAGTATTACAGTTTACCAGGCCTAATAATCCCTGCATGAAGCACTGCACTGCCGCCGCAGTCTCCGCAGACCTGCCCGACTGGCTGCAAACTGCCTACTCCCGCTCTCCCCGCCCTGCAGTCCCCCCTCCCAGAGGCAGACACAGAGGCAGCTATTCGACCGTTAGTGGAGACGCCCCTGCCAGTTTCCACAACTCCTTTGTTGCACCTTTGCCTCCACTGCACAGTACTCCCAGTCCTGCCAAGTTCCACTATGAGGACGGCAGTGAGCAGAACTCTCAACGAAGAGACTTGTCCACTGTCCGGCCTAAACACTACTTCGACCTACTGAACAGCCGGAACCAAGGCCTAATGTCGCACCTGCCCTACTACCAAGCCTACTACCAGTCCCTTCAGAAGGAAGGCTTCGGTATTCACGAAGGGCTGTGCAGCACTACGCTCCGCTCCAGTCCTGCCACGCTCCGCAGAGACGCAAGTCCGCAGCTCTCTGTGGAAATGAGGCAGAGACGTAGCAAGCCTTCACTGCGCTATTCCCCGAAGTCAGACCTGAAGCGGTCCTTCGACAGCGCTTTGTTTGTCGCTAAAGCCTATAGAGTCCGACTCCCTGGACTAAAGCCGAGGAGGAAGCCGCAGAGAGAGGAGGAGCGGGCGAAGTTGATGAGGGAGTTGGACGATTTCGATAGAAGACGCAAGGCAGAGTGCAAATAATGCTGGAAAGCAAGTCAGCTGGCACTCCCCCGCAGTAGCTAAATCTCTTAGGCCTCCAAGGTTCCTGTCATAGCTGCCCTTTCTGTAAAAAAATGCAGGGCACAGAGGCGCACATCTGCACCATTTGCTGCGAAACCTACAACCAAACTGACCACAGGCCCCTGCGTCTTTCCTGCGGACACGCCACCTGCCTCACCTGCTTCAACTACGCCTACTCCGACCAAGCCAAAGTCACTTGTGGTCGCTGCGGCTGTGCAACCTTTTCCAGCCAACAAACCCTGGACTACACGATTTCCAGGTATCTGAAGGGTTTGGAAGTGAACTGCTCCAAGTGTGGGAGGAACATCGCTGTGAGTTACTGTCGAGAGCGGGAGGAAGCGTTGTGTGGGCAGTGTGTGAGGAGTGCGGGGAAATGCGAGTTGTTGGAACTGCAGAATGAGGATTTCAACATCAGACACCACTTATACAAACGCATAAAGGCACTGAAAGAAGCCATTAAACCGCTCTTGCTGTCTCCATTCATGGGAGAAATCGCTCTAATCTCCCAACTCAGCAACCAACAGCGGCTGATCCTGCTCGGGAAACTGCTGCAAGCAGAGATGCACCAGCCTTGCTTCCTCTGCCAGAACCCTGCAGGCTACTTCCACAACCAATCCCTCACCCTGTGCTGCACTGAGCACTATGCAGTCTTCCCTGGAGCTGCGATGCTCAGGAAAAGCAGCCGGGAAGAGTTGATGAGACAGTTCAAAACCTTCATACAGAACTTCCTGGCTACAGTCAGTAACAGCTTCTTCGACCCGAGAGAAGCGAAGATGAGAAGTGTTTTTAACACACTGAAGAGCCCGACCATCACCGGCCTGGCCAACACTCTCTTCCGGCTCAGTAAAGTGCGAGGTGCGCAGCAGGACTTCGCCTCCACGAACCTCATCCAATGCCCTATTTGCCTGGAAGTCTTCGAGTTCATCAACTTCCCTATGATCCGGCTGCCCTGTCGCAACGTCTACCACCTCATCTGCCAGTCCTGCCATACCGCCAACCATTCCAACTTAGAATGCCCCTTTGACGGCTCGAGAATTGACGCCACCGCCGTACTCATCTACCAGTACCACTACTAGTACATAACTAGTCGCTAACTGAGGCTCGACGGGGGTCTCGCAGCTTCACTGCGGAGGCAGGAATGCTCACAATGCCTTCGTCCATGTGAGGGACGTCCTGTGCGTCCATGTTGGGGACTTGGGCGCGGTCGGGAGGCTGCACTATGTGCACAGTGGAGTCACGCATTTCCACGATTACTGCGGAAATGTCATCAATGATGACGTCTTCTTCCTCTACAATGGTGAGCCAGCGCATGCGTGCCTCCTCACACAGCAGCTGTGCAATGGGCGCATTGGTGGGACGTGTGCGCTCCTCCACTGGCTCGCGAGTGTAGTTGCCTCTGCGACAGTGGTGGCGGTAGGCTTCCACGAAGTCCACTACTTCCGCGTTTTCCATTACGTCCCACACCCCATCTGATGCAAGCACTATGAAGGCGTCCTCTTCCTGTATCTTATGCGTACTGAGGTGAGGCGTACTAATGACTCCAATTTCCGTGCCCACAATATCCCCAATTGACCTCGACATAGCCAAACCCGGGTAATTGGTGTCCTTCTTCCACACTCTCCAAGGACCAATGTTCCTCCCTGCCTCGTCCATCAGTCTGCGTACCACTCCTCCACTGTGCACAATTCTGTCCAGCTCAACAGGGTCTTCCGGCTTCTGGTCCTTGGTCAGTTGCACTGCTTGCAGTGGATGGTCTACTTGCACAGACCGTCTGCGCATCACGCCTTGCAGGATTAGCTTGTCTTCACCGCGGGGAGGCTGTTCAGCGTAGTGGATTTCGGGAGGCTTAGAAGTGCCGAGGATAGCTCGAGAGTCGCCCACTCCGGCACAGCAAAGCTTCCCTGCCCCTAGCACTAGTGCGACTTCTGTGCTGCCTGAGTAACTGGCGTCGATCCCTTCGGTCCCTTTCCTCAAAGCGTCGTCGCAAGCTGCTGTCAGTCCCAGGAGGAAACGATGAGGATCCGCGACTGCCTGCATTTTATTGGCAGCGTAATACCTTTCCACTTCCTTTCTGCAGTAATTCACTACTTTCTGTCCCTCTTTCCCATGTCCATCGAACAAAACCGCCATCAAAGTGCCTTGGTCGATGATCGCATAATTCATGTCTTGGCACGATTTCGCAATTTGCCCGCGCGGGTCGAATCCAGGCAGAATACAACCTGCCTAGCCCTTACTAGAAATGAGGCACGGAAGTCCCGCCATAGTCTGCTCTGAGCAGGAGGAAAGCAGTGAGGTGGGGAACTTGAACATCACTTTGTCTCGGTGCACTACCTTTTGGTTGATGTCTTTCACCTTGATCAGAGTCACTTCGGTCTGGGGGTAGGAAAGCACTGGGTGAGGGGTACGGTCGGGAGTGGGGAGGCCGATTTGACGGTTGGCCACTTTCACGCTTGCGCAGTTCCCCATCTATTCAGTATGGCTGCCTACCCTTATTCACTAACTACCCTCCAAATCAGCCAAATGCTGTTTGATTTCGTCCTGAACCAAACAGCCAAGTCCCAACTTTAAATCCGCTGCAAGCACTGCCTATGTAGAGAGTACAAACGTGTCAAGTGCGCGGCGGCTTTCACCAGCTGTGCGCTGCAACTCGCTTTCCAAAGCCCTGATTCGCTGTAAAGTACTGCTGTGCTGTTGCTCCCACTGAGTCCGCTCTTCTCGCTGCCTTCCCATCATTTCACTCATTTTCGCTTGGAAAAGGGCAGTTTGGTCGCCTAAATCGCTCCGATTTCGCTCACTTTCCACCTCCATGTCCTCGCAATACCGCTTCAAACGGTCGTTTTCCGCCCTCAACCTGCCCACTTCCCCCTGCAGATCTCTAACAACCGCCGCCATTTCCCTCGTCTGGTCAATGATACTTTCCCTTTCTGCTTCAAAGGCAAGCGTATGCTCCACACTCTTCTTTTCCCCTTTCATTATATCTCTCTGCAGAGACTCACAGCGAGCAGCCAGCGTGGCTCTCAGCTCTTGTACTGATTTCAGCTTTTGGTCGATGCTGTAGAAAGTGGCATGGAAGCGTTTGGACTCGTCTTCGTGCAGCTGGGCTGCTTGCACTATTAGAGCCTCTTGAGATTGGGATTGGCAGTGGGAGAGTTTCTCTTTGTAGGCAGTGAGTTCCAGGGTAAGCTGGAGGTTTGAGGCTTCTAAGGACTGGATTTGGTGGCTGTGGGTGGAAAGTTGAGCAGTGAAATGGGCTCTTTCGGAGTCGAGGAGCTGGCGGTAGCTTTCCTCGGTGGGCACTGTAGCGGCTGTGAGGACTGTTTGGGTCTTTTCGAGTGCGTCTTGGAGCGAGATTACTCGCTCTTCCAGGTCGTGATTAGTCGCTTCTTGCTTAGAGAGAGCAAGTTGCAGGGCCGCAGTCCTCTCCTCCGCAGCAGACCTGTGCACCTTTTCCCCCGCAACACTTTCCTCCCAGCCTTGCTTTTCCTCCAGCAAGGACCCTTGCAGGTAGCTGGAAGCCTCTTGCAGGGCCACGCAGCGGCACTCTGTTTCGTGCTTTTCCTCCTGCTCTACAGCTAAAGCCGCAGCCAAGTCTGCATTTCTCTTGCGTTCTTGCTCCAAAGCGAACTCCAAGTCTGCAATTTGACTTTCGTACCGCGACTGAGAGAGGGTTTCGGTATCTCTGCGATGAAAAGAGCCACTGGAGCGGTTTCTGAAGTCGCTCGGTCTACGCTTGGGACTGACTTCCTGATACAGCGGCTCTCCTTTCAGTAGTGACTCTGCTAGTCGAACAGCCTCTTCAGGAGCTTTGTTCCCTGATAGCTCCAATTCCTTCAGTCCAGACAGCTTGCTTTCCAGCAGGTGCGTGAAGGCTCGAACTCCTTGCAGGCTGATTTCGTTCCAGCGCAAGTCGAGTCTGGAAAGTGAGGAGTTGGAGCGTAGACTCTGAGCCAGTTGAGTAGCAGCCTCTGGACCTAATTTGTTATTGCGCAGGTCGAGGGAACGGAGGGAGGTGTTGGTCGTTAGGGCTGCTGCGAGACAGTGCAGGCCTTGATATGCGTTGTTCCACTCCAGACTGAGAGACACGAGGGAAGTTGACTGCTTTAGCAGCTCTCCAATGGCTTGCACGCCCTCTGCGCCTATATTGTTCCCTCTCAGGTCCAAAGCCGTCACACTGGGGTGCTCCCGCACATACCTGACCAGCAGTTCACACCCACTATCGCCAATAAAGGAATCAGCCAGTGATATCGCATCCGTCTCTCCCAGTTGGCGGAGCCTGGCTTGTAGCTTCTGCAGTGCCAGGGCAGACAGCGACACATTCCGCATCGAACTGTCCAAGTCGCTGGAGTGGGAGGAAGCCATTAGACCTATAAAGGCTTTCTGCGCTATTTAGTGTATTTCCCTGCTGCCCTGTCCAAACCACATCCCTACAAGGTCCTTTACCCTCTAGTCTCTCCCACACCATCCCCTATCCAGGCTTATTATGAGCGTTGAGACCTGTAATACTCTTCGCTGTCGCCACAGGAACTACACCGACTTCTTGGCTCGCTGCGATGTGTGCTATTCCCTCTGTTTCCCCTGTTTGCTTGCACACCTCAATCAACACGCGGGAGTTACGCATGCAATTTGTGAGAATTGGCTGGATACGGCTGCTATATCGCTGAGTTTGAGGAGCGGGTTTCAGCACTACCACTGGAATTTCTCAAGCGCAGACATCGCTGCATCCTTCTTTTCCCACTACGAAGGCCGCATTGACAGCATCCGCATAAAGAACCCAAGCAGTCAATCCACAGCCCTCTGCACCGTTCTCATCCAGTTCGACCACATTAAGCGGATTTCAGTCACTGGACTGGAGCTGCAGTCGGATGCAGCACACAGAGCCTTTGCTGCCTGGATCCGCTGCCAAACGCGTCTTTCCCGCCTGTCTCTCTCCTACTCCCGGTTCACAGGCAGAGCCTTTTCCTACCTTTCCACCGGCCTATCTTCCAACTTCCTCCACGAACTGACCCTCTCTAGCGTCTCCTTACCTGACGGCTGTATGGGGGAATTAGTTCGTCGAGTGCTGGACAAAGGCTCACTCCAGAAGCTGTCCCTCCGAGGAATGAAACTGAGCGAGAGCGACTTAGCAGCCATAGGAAGGGTAGAGGAGCAGCAGTCCCTCAAGGTACTGAAACTGACGGAGTTGAGTATACTGGGAGGCAATCATTTGCCGGAGTTTCTGGAGAAGTTGAAGGGGTTGGAGACTTTGGAGATGGTGGATCGGGCTGGGAAGACGCTTCAGTCTGTCGGCTGGAGTCTAGCGAGGTGTCCGAGGCTTCGCAAACTCGCACTATTCAGCCATCACCCCTACCGCCTTCTCTTCCTGCCCTTCATCCTGCCCTCTCTGCCTCACCTGCGTCTCCTCACTCTCCACGAGTCCACCCTACAGGTGGAGTTCTCCCCGGCTTTCCTGGACAGTCTCACAAGTCTCTTGCTATCTTTTCCTAGGAATATTAATGGAGAAGTCTGAGCGGCTGGCTTTTTACAGTAAACAGGCACTCGTGAGGGTGGAAGTCAAAGTGACCGGAGCACAGGTGGACACCCAGTTACTGAAGGAACTGCTAATGCCTGTGTCCCGGACTGACAGTGTGGACTCTTTGCACCAGGGAATATTGGAGTCTCTGAAGTCGCTGAGTCTGTTAGAGACCTATAAGAGATGCTCTGTCACTATTAATCCAGGGGACGGGGAAAACACAGCTGTGGTGGACTATCATTTCCGCCTGTATCGCTGGTGGAGTTTGATGGCCGCTATGACGTCCAATCGAGAAGGAGGCGGAATTCAGCTCAGTCTCAACCTCAGGAATCTGAGGAAAAGAGCGGACTTAACTCGCTCGACGCTCGAACATAAGCCTAACACCGGCACCTGGGGCTTCGCTTGGCAGCACACTGACCCTCTGCTCGTCCCTGGGAGGTGGGGCTTGCTAGTGGACTTCCACAGTCGAGGAAGACAGCTAGACTCGAGCCTAAAGACCTGGGAAATGGGGCAATTCCTAGTCCTCAGCAACCACACGAAGACCTCCTCCTTCAAGCTAGGCAGAGAAGTCAGGACCAACTACCTCAGTCCCCAGTCTATGCTCAGTGAAGCGCTTTTGACTCATGAGAAGTACTACTTCTCGTATTTTTACCGCAGTGACACCCGCAATAGTCCGCTTTACCCCTCAGCGGGCAGTCTGCTAGAATTCAGGGCGGAATTGAGCACTGTCAATAGCTGTCTCCAAAGTGCAGTTGATATCAGCGGAAAGACCTATAAGAGACTCGTGAAAGACGCAGTATTGGAACTCGGTGTAGGCTGGCAGGGACTGAAGGCTCTAGGCAAGCCAGAAAGCCACACAAACGACCGACTAAGAGGCAGTTTCGTCAAAGGATTCCAAGCCTATGGCAGTCCAAGCGCCTCCAGCCTCCTAAGTGCAGAAGCGAAGCTCAGCTTTCACAACTCCCCCTTCCTACATCTTTTCAGCCTCACTCCCTTCCTATATGCCAACG
>Ga0247837_1003409_pt1 | contig 27826 bp, 21 predicted proteins | sample LaCtaG_2_FD_187115 | JGI IMG/M metagenome (GOLD analysis project Ga0247837, IMG submission 187115) | Freshwater microbial communities from meromictic Lake La Cruz, Castile-La Mancha, Spain - LaCruzMarch2015_14.5m | ecosystem: Environmental > Aquatic > Freshwater > Lake | place: Spain: Castile-La...
CATCCTCAGTGGACTGGCAATCATTGTGGCCTATCTCCGACTGTCGTCGCTACGCAAGCCGCCAGGCATGTTAGTACTGTATCAAAGCATGGCTCAGGTGGTGATCGACGTGCACTGGCTGGTTTCAGGCTTGTACCAGGAAGTAGCAGGGTGAGGGGTAGACAGACACGCTGAGCCGGAGTTCCAGTGCAGAGTCCACGGCATTATCGCGGTCTATTTCTTCTTTCTCGCACTCAACTACATCTTCTGCCTCAGTATCGAAGTCATCAACAAGTTGAGGAGTCCGATGGAGAACAGCTTCCGCAAGCGAGAGCTGCTCATGCACGTGCTGAGCCATGCCACGTGCTTAGCGCTGGTGGTGCTGCTGGCTGTTCGAGGCGGCACTGGAGAGTCAGTGCTCGGACCCTGCTTCATCAAGGCAGGCACCTGGGCGGAGTACCTCATGCTCCTGCCCATCTTCTGCTACTACCCGTTCTCCATGGTAATCGTCATCTACGCCTTCGTGATGTACAGAAGAACCCGAGTGCTGAAAAGGCGTATCTTCCTGCTACGCTTTTCCCTGGTTATCTTCCTCTACGAGGTCTGTTGGGCTCCTGTGTGCTTTATGAATGTGACTCAGTCACGCCTGATATCCTCTGGTCCCAGTGATTTCGATATTATTGCCTGGATAATGGGGTGTCTTGCGGGACTCACGGTCAACCTTATCAGACTCTTCGACTCGGCTATTGTCAATACGGTCAAGCGCGGGTTTAGACGGGAGTCGGAGAGGGGAATGCGCATTTCGCTGCCGGGCTTGCAGCAGAGAACTTCATCCTTGCTAGACACGGAAATATACAAATTCTTCCAAGACGTGTTCCTCGAAGGCGTCCTATCCGCTTTCCTAAGCCTCTCTCTGACCTTCGAGAAAATCGCCAGTCTCCGCCAGCGAGTGCACCCCCAAGAGTCCGAACAACACCTGGCCGCCGAAAGCCGCATCTACTACCTCGGCAGGCGGGAAATAGAAGCCTGCAGCTTCCTAGACAGTGTGACTAAACGGCAGTGTAAGGCCTAAGCAGTCCTCAACTACGAAGTCAAGGTGACGGAGTATGCGCCCGAGCTGTTTGCCAGGCTGAGGGACTTGGAGGGAGTGGGGTGTGCGGAACTGTTTGAGTCCTTCAACCCGACGGTAAATAAGCCGCTCATTAACAAGATTGCGGGGAATAGAGGGGGCCGCAGTGACGCGTTTATATCCTTTTCGTGTGATAAAAAGTTCCTAATGAAGACCCTAACTCGCGGCGAAAAGTCCTTCCTCCTCGAAGAAATGCTGCCCGCCTACTACAACCACGTCCTCAACCAGTACTCCCTCCTATCCCGCATCCTAGGCATCTTTTCCCTGGAAGACAACCGCAAAGTCGCCTATGACCTCATCATCATGGTCAACATCATCGGCACCACCGACATCAACGCGCTATTTGACCTAAAAGGCTCCACAATCGCTCGGCAGGAACTCAAAGATGAGTCAATTTCCAGCGTTTCCGACCTGCAGAGAGGCCACACCTACAAGGACCTGGACTTCCTGCAGACTGTGAAGGCGATTAAAGTGTCTACGGAGGACAGGGAGTACCTGTTGAGGACACTGAGAGGGGATGTGGAGTTGCTGACTGCTATGAATGTGATGGATTATTCGCTTTTGTTGGTGTTTACTCCGAGGAATGTGGACACTATGAGGCCGAGGAATAAGAAGTACTGCTTTCTGGGGGAGGGTCCGCATGCCCAGTATGCCTTTTATATAGGCATTATTGACTATTTGCAGGTGTATAATCGCTTTAAACGCCTGGAAACGCTCAGTAAGACCATTGTTAACCCGAGAAAGACCCGACTGGACATATCCGCTGTCAGTCCGAGTGAGTACTCTGAGCGCTTTCTGGCCTTTGTAGGGCAGGTGTTGGGCCTTACAGACGCTCCAGAGCCCGCTTAGTCTCTCTAGTAATGTAGCCTATTCCTCATACTGACGATAGCACTTGATAATGGTGGACGAGCGACTAGAGGCCTATATGGGCGCTGCTCAGACAGCCTACGAGGCAGCCTTTGGGGAGGCGCAGGACCTCAGCAGGTGGGAAATCATCAAGTCCGCGGGCAGCTTTGTGGCTGCGAAGAAGCTGATGCCCGGAGGCTTGGCCGCTCTCAAGGTAGACGCCTACATTCCCAAAGCCTCTAGCGAAGTAGTCAGAAGTCTCTACGGCCACTTCGCAGAGCTGTCCCTCGAGCTCATCCCCGACATGTTCGAGTCAGAAGCCGTGCTCAAGGAGTTCAACGCCACAACCAAGCTGATGCACAGCGCCACCAAGCAGCCTGCTCCCGGCATCAGTGCCCGGGACGCTGTCTACTTCGCAGTGCTCCTAGAGCCTGAAGAGGGCAACTTCGCTCTCGTGGAAACCTCTGTGGAGGCAGTGGAAATGCCGCCGAAAGCGGACTGTGTGCGGTCGCATATACAATATGCACTTCACAGTTTTGAGCCTTTAGGGGACGGAAACCGCACTCATATGTTAATGATAGCCCTGATTGACCCGAAGGGCAGTCTCCCTGCAGGACTGGTGAACCTCACCCTCGGCCGCAGAGCGGATTTTTACGAGAGAATCGTAGCTAAGATAGCAGCGTAATGTCGGTGCTGTACGGCTTGGTCGCCAGACAGGCACTGGTGCTGGCGGAGTACTCGGTTACCGAGGCGGAAAACGAAGCCACAGCGAGGAAGTTGGTGTGCAAAGTCGAGCCCTCTCCCTTCATGAAGACGTACATGCAGGGCAACTTAATGTTCAGCTTCTACACAAAGGAGGGCACCTCCTACGTCTGCCTCGCAGACACCGCAGTGGGCAGGGAAATCTCAGCCCAGTTCCTCGCAGACCTAGAGCGGGGCTTCCAGTTCTACCGCGACCACGCAGCCGAGTACTCCAAAAGCATCAAATCCCTGCTAGACCAGTACCACTCCCACAACCTCCCCTCCCTCGACCCTCTAACCGCCGTAGAACGCGACCTAGACCGAGTAGTGGAAACCACCAAAGGCAACCTAGGGAAAGTCATCGCCCGCGGCACCCACATGGAACTACTGAAGGTGAAGACTGGGCAGCTGGAAGAGGACACTAGACGCATCCGCACTACTGCGAGGGACTTCAACTTCGCTGCCTGGGTCAAGAAGGTCAAGATTTACCTGCTGGTGCTACTGCTGTGGGGAGTGCTGGGGTACTATGGGTACGCTTCGCTAGTTCAGTAGGGATATGGCTCGATACAATGGTGGGCTTGTGGGGAAAGGGGATTTAGGCAAAAGGTGCATTTTTGTTTTATATAAAAGAGAAGGAATGGGAATTTTAGGATGTTTTGGGCTTAAATTGCGTTTTATATGTCCAGATTCATGCTAAAACTGAGATAATATTGAAGAAACCGAAGTTTTCTGTTGGAATTTCGAAGGTCAGGAGGAGAAAAGCGGCGAAGGAAGGACTGAGACTGCAACAAAGCATAGGCGAGAAAGAAACTCTGAAATGCATACAGAAAATGAGATAATACAAGCAAAAGTATTCAAATTTCCCCACTAAAGTCCCTCCTTTCCCTCTTATTTTCAGTTCCCTCCTCCCCTTCCAATAGCCCTCCACCCTGAATTCCCTATTTTCCCGCATAACGTCTCCCGTCCCATAGTAATCAATGGACGATCAAGTCCTGCAGGGAGTGAGCACTTCCCCACCCACCGAGGACCGCCGCAGCTTCTGGCAGCGCTGCTTCTGCTTCAAATCCGGCAGTTCCAAAGTCCTCAGCGAGGACGAAAGACATGATATCGCCCGTGAGCGCTGGCGCAAGGTCGCCAAACTCCGCTTTATGCTCGTGAGTTTGAAGTTCGCCAAGGAACAGACTAATGAGATTGAGCAAGGACAGTACCTAGGCCAGGTGAAGGAGGAGGAGACAGAGGATAGTGGGCCGCCGGAGAAGGGGTGTATGGTGTACCCGTGGTACCACTGGAAGACTTACTTTGACATGCTCTGCGCCATGCTGATTCTCTACTTCTGCTTTGCGACGCCTTTCAGAATCGGCTTCAACTCGGATTACGAAAACAGCAACGCTATCGACTACGAACTAGTCTTCGACGGAGTTCTGTTCATCGACATCATTTTGACCTTCTTCACGGCCTACATCGCAGACATCGAAGTCATCGACGACCGCTGGATGATCGCCAGCCGCTACATCCGCGGCCTTTTCTTCTTCGACCTGATCTCCTGCATTCCGTTTTACCTGATAAATGCGAATTTGATGTGGTTGAAGATATTCCGGCTTCTGCATGTGGGCAGAATCACGACTTTGCTGGAGAACTCCACTGCTTTGGTCAGTAAAATGACTTCGGATAAGATGATTTTGGACTGGCACACGAAGATCCATATTAGCAGGATTATGCGGTTTTTGCTGTATTTGGCCACGACTTGCCACTGCATTGCGTGCTTTTGGCACTATATTGCGATCAAGGAAGACGTGCCCCTGGAGAAGACTTGGATGCAAGGCGTAGTGATGACCAACCAAGAGGCCTACGTAGCTTCTCTGTACTGGACAATGGTCACTTTCTCCACTGTAGGGTATGGCGACATCACACCCAAAACAGACGCGGAAATCGCCTACACCATGGTAGTGGAATTCATCGGAATCCTCTTTTTCGCCTATTTGATGGGAAATGTCAGTTCAATCATCAGCAATATCAACATGCGAGCACAGGCCTTGTCGAAGCGGGAAACTGATTTGGACAAATGGCTCCTCATGCTCGATAAAAACCGCTCAGACAAGCGACTCAAGCCGGAACTGCACTCCGCCATTCGCAACTACTTCACATATATCTGGAAAAACGACCACTCCTACCTGATAAATGACTCTGAGTTCATGATGAGACTGCCTTATAAACTAAGAAACGAACTAACTCAGCATTTGTTCTCGGATGAAGTGGAGAAGTTCGAGGTCTTTTTCAAGAATTGCAATGAGCAGTTCAAATTCCAAGTGGTTCTGAATATGTTTCCCAGGAAGTTTAAGAAGTTCGAGGAAATTATCCCGGAAGGAGTGCCGGTGCAGGAGGTCTATTTCATCGATTCCGGGTCAGTTTTGCTAGGCACGAAGCAGGGAAAACTGATCTTTCTAAAGCTCCCGACCCGCAGTTACTTCGGCGACAACTACCTCATCTTCAACACCAAGCCCTCCATCTGCTACATGTAACCTCCACCCAGGGCAGACGCCAAAGGCTGCGAGCTGTACTGCGTCAAGAAGGACAAGTTCGAAAAACTGCTAAAGCGGTTCCCAGCCTCTTTCGCTGTAGTGGCGCAAAGGGCCTATAAGCGAAGGAAATACTTCCAAGCGGTTTTGCGGTCTACTGCCACTGCGGAATCGGATGCGCCGGGCAGGTAGGCGCTATGCAGCCTTGAGGACCAGATCGGAAACCCGGAGACTGCGCAGGTGCTGGCGCAGATTGAGGACAACTTCGACACGATGACGGAGGAGGAGAACGAGGAGTTGAAGGCGATGTTGGAGCAGGCGCAGGAGCAAGAAGACGAATTCCAGAAAAAAGCTATTGAGGATATGGAAGAAGCAGCGACTAAGTTCAAAACTCTGAAGCGACAAATCGAAGAACTGACAGGCAAAATGACGGAAATGCAGAATATGTATGAAGCCGATTTGACCAAGTTGACGGATGTGTTGAACGGCATGTCTCAGGACGCCCCTCTGCACGAGGTGCTGGCGAAGATCAACCAGCTTCAGGAGTAGGTAACTAGCTCTGCGGGAGGGCTTGGAAGGGGAGGATAGACGGATTGGCTGGGTTATAGGCTTGTGGGAGTAGTAGGGCTGTGAGTGCGAAGACCTGGAAATCGTATGGAAATGATGGGACTTAGTACTTTGACCCGAGTACTCAGCCTTATATTTTAGCCTTTTGGGAGGAGAGAAAAACAGCGCTTTGCTAAGGGAAATACGACTTCCTTCTCTGCTCCCCTTAGGTCAAATAGACTGATTCCACAGTAGGGAAGTTCGTTCCAAATGAGCGATTTCAACGACAGACTAAGTGATAGAAGGACTTGGGAAGGTTTTTTAGCCTTGGAGGGTCTGCGATGTCTAGGCTAGGGCCGGCGGTTTTTGTATTTCCTTCATATTTAGCCCAGTCCAGAGGGACTAGGAATGCTATAATATGCAAGAGATCTGTTGAAGTGGGGGAAGGGGGGATCGCAGGGCTGATTATAAGAACTTTAGCAGCCTATTTCAAGTGCAATTCCGCCTAAATATTCCTCATTTACAGAATTGAACAGTTTCAACTATACGGCTGTTTCCAAGTGAAACTCGAAGCTCTAGACCCTAGAGGACTTAGGCAAGGTAAAGCGTAGTGTGGCCATAGTTGGCCAATATATAAATGAAAGTACTACCCTGTGTCTTCGCCCCCTGCCACAAGCGCTTCAGCTCTCAGTTCACCCTCCGCAGGCATATCGACACCTTCCACCACCGCATCAAGCGACACCACTGTCTGCACTGTCCCAAAAGCTTCGCCTACGCTCATACTCTGCGCCAACATAGCCGTAGTCATACCTGCGAACAACCCGCTGTCACCTACATCCCTAGACTCACGGACATGCTAGAGACACTTAAGATGAGCCTGCGGACCACTGCGGAGAAGCATGACCCAGCTCAGGTTATTTTACCAGAACTAGTCAAGTCGGAGCCTGGCATCCAGAAGCCATTAACTAATATTTTCGCTTAGATTTGACTTCCACTATAGCAGCCTATAGCCTGGTAAGAAACTATTAAAGCACAGCTTTGGGAAATACGCCTTCGAAAGCGGAAATAACACTGCTAAATTTGTACATTGTTCTGGGAAAAGGAGTTTTAAGGGAAAATTAGTCGCAGTCCTAGAAAAACTGGAAATCACTAGTTTTACAGTGCTGAAAAGCGGACAAAGACGTGCTGTCTAAGGCATTAGTACCGGGGAAAAGATGAAATTCGGTCACTCTGCTAAATAGGGCAAAGCAGGGGGTTTATACAGCTTCAATACCCTTTCTCCAAAAGGATTTCGAGCTAAAGGCTTTCAGACCTAGGAAACCGCAAAAGAACCAATTCGGCAGATTTCGCTGAAATTGAGGCTTTTCCATCTCGAAAGAAAGGCCTTTTGCAGGACTGCATGAAGGGACTTAGAAAGCAAGGCAATTCGCCTAGGAACTGACCCACTTCAGCCTCATTCCTAGCCTTTAGTCCCCCATAGTAGCTCATACGTCTTTCCCTATTGCCCTAGTCCCGCCAGCGCTCCTCTCTCTAGTCCTTCCTGCGAAGTCCATAACTGCCCAGGCAATAATGGAAGAAACCAAGGAAGCAGGCCAAGGCAGCCGGCCCTCTACAGTGGATTCCTACATAGTAGGCATCGAAATCCCTCCAGATTTCGGAACAACGGACAGCCCAGAGTTCCGCTTGCCCTCTATCACCGTCAGTCCGAACCCCAGGCCGAACCGTCTGCACCACCCTGCGAATCCAGCGACGCAGGAAACTTCGGAGCACGTGGAAAGACATGAGGAGGAGTCGAAGAACCTGTCGATAACTGCGCATATGAACCCTGAGGAGGACCAGGGCGGGGAGGTGTTTGAGTCCAATGAGGATGTGGGCCCGGTCACGGCTGAGAACAACATTGAGGACTTGGAGGAGGCGATAATTCGGAAGTGCAGGGAAACGGGCGGACTGTATAGTGATGAAGAGTTCCCGGCGGACTCGGTTTCCCTATTCAACGACCCGGAAAACCCCCCTGAGTACGAGGAAGACACTCCCTGCGACAGGTGGGTCCGCGTGCAGGAAATCAGCGAAAGTCCAGTGATCTTCTCCAACGGCATATCCCCAGGAGACATCAAGCAGGGCAGTTTGTCTGACAGCTGGCTGCTCGGGTCCCTAGCAGTGCTTTCCACCAAGCCCGACATGCTCGAGCGACTCTTCGTCACTACCGACCACATGACCACCTGCGGATTCGTCACTTGCCAGTTCTTCATCAACGGGAAGTGGCAGCAAGTGATCATCGACACTCGCATTCCCTTCAGTTCTTCCTACAATATGCCTGTTTACGGTCGATGTGAGGAGAAAAACGAAGTGTGGCTGCCACTGCTGGAAAAAGCCTATGCGAAGCTGCACAGGACTTATCAAAACCTGAACACTGGCTCGATGAAGGAAGCGATGGTGGACTTGACGGGCGAATTTGCAGAGAAATACGACCTGCGGAATGAGGAAATGTGGAGAGATAGTGACCGACTCTGGGACCAGGTCTTCCATTTCTTCAAATTGGGGTACTTGTTGGGCTGCGAATCTGCGATGGAGGGGGAGGGGAAGGACGAAATCAGCCCTCAGGGTATTCTGCACAACCACTCTTATGGCATTTTGGAAGTGCGCGATATAGACAACTTGAAGCTGATGCGACTGCGGAACCCTTGGGGAGAGGGCGAGTGGAAGGGCGCCTTTTCAGACGACGACGAGGAGTGGGACAAGCACCGCGGCCTGAAGGAAAAGCTGGGCTACGAGTTCGAAAACGACGGCACCTGGTGGATGAGCTTCGAAGACTGGAAAAACAACTACAACGTCCTATTCGTCTGCCGCATTTTCCCAGAGAAGTGGCAGAAATACTGCATAGACGGAGTGTGGGAGGAGAAAACAGCCGGAGGCCCGCCCCCTCTACTCCCCCAGCCAGACACTACTACCCAGTTCCGCAGTGTAGTGCTCGATTCCGACGACAAATGGTTCAACAACCCCCAGTACCGTCTAGCCGTTTACAAGAAAACTCAGCTCTACATTTCCCTCATGCAGGCCGACGTGTCCCTCACAGGTAAGCCGTACCTCCCTTGCAACTTCGTCCTGCTGCGCATCAAGGACAGGCGGAATCGCGTCTGGGAACGCAAAAACGAAGACGTGGTTTTCGAAGCGATTGAAGGCGACCAGCAATTCACTCCCCAGCGGGAAATCGCAATTCAGAGAGTTCTCGAGCCTCCGGAAGGCAAAAAAGTGGCTTATTTTATACTGGTTCCGTACCTGATGGTGGACTCGGAGGCTGAGGGCAAGCGGGCGAAGAAGTCTGCGAGGCCCTTTTGGCTGCGGCTGTTTGCGCAGAACCAGGTGGAAGTGGTGGAGTTGGCGGAGACGCTGGAAGTCACGGAGAAGGGAGAGTGGAATGAGACTACTGGGGGAGGGAGACGCATACAGAAGAATGGGAAGGAAAACCCACTTTGGTGCAAAAACCCCCAATACTTCCTCAACATCGCCGAGCCCACCATGATGAAAATCGTGCTAAAGAAGGTCGGACGAATGAAGCACGCCAAGGGTGTAAGCGTCGGGCTAGTTTTATGCAACGCCCCAGTCAAATCAACTGTAAAAAAGCTGATTTCCTCATCGAAAAAGACGAAAACAGGGTCAATGATTGCTACTGTGCAGGTAGAGCCGCCTACAGTGGACCTTTCTGAGCGGAAGTTGCACGTTTTGCCTAATGAGTGGTTCCAGGAAAGTGCCTATTTGCATGAAGAGTCGGTCTGTTTGTTCTTCAAATTGGACCAAATGAAGGGTCCGTACTTGCTTATTCCCTCTCTGAGTGAGGCGAATAAGTACTCGCAGTTCAACTTGACCATTTACTCCAATCACCCAGTGCAGCTGACCAAGTTAGATGAGGAGCAGAATGTGGTGCTAACTGGAGAGTGGATGGAGGGAACAGCAGGCGGCAGCCACATCTACGACAAGGAGTTCGAGCAGAAGTTGTCCAACATAACCTGGGGAACCAACCCCAAGTTCCTGCTGAAATTCACAGGCGAAGACCCAATCCGCGCCAAAATTTCCCTAACCCGGCCCGAAAGACACTGGGCGAAGACTATCGCCAAGGTAAAACCCACCCAGAACCCAGTCGGCGCCATGATGGGACTCTACATCTACGACGGCGCACAGACCAAGCCCACCGCCAAGTCCCTAACGACTCACCCGAAGTTCCTCCCTTCAAATGAGCTAGTAGAGGTGAGGTGTAGGCAGTTTATTGAGGAAAGACCGAGACCTGGAGGCTACGTTATCATGCCTTCTACCTATGAGCCCAATTTCTTGGGGCCGTTTGTGCTGTCTGTCGCCTCGCCTGCGAGGTTTTCGCTCACTGTGCTGCAGGAAGTTCAGTAGGTAAAATAGGCTTTTCAGGGATATTGTTGGAATTGGATGGGCTTAAAAAGGCGGAATTTGTATAATTGCCTGCAAGAAATACGTATTTTTAGCTGTCAATTCCCTTCTTTCGTAAAGTCATCAAATCCTCATTTCCTTATGCCCTGAAAGCCTTCTCCAAAGTTGAGTCCTTTCCTCTCATTGGAATAGCATACAAGTATGCAAGTTGTCTAAGTACTTTGCAAGGTATTACTACAGGGCCAATACAGCCTTATAGAGCAGACAAAGGACAGGCAGCATTGCCTTGGAGACAGAAAGCGATGCTTCTCATTACTGTTCGATTAATCCCATAAGTCCAATAAGGTCTTCTGAGTCGAATAATGATGCAACTGAGTGTGCCCAGGCCGCAGACCGTCCAGCCCGTAACCCCGGGCTACGAGACCGACAAAGCTCCAGCTTTCCACCCACGTCTCTGCCACAGCGACGTCACCAACGACCTCTTTACCCCTGCCCATTCCTCAGAGCCGGCACTGCCTGCCCTCCACGTGCTTCGCTCGAACTCCTTCAGTCCTAAGGGAGCAAATGAGGGAAACTTGCCTGAGACTGCGAGGGTGGAGGGCAGTTTTCCCCTTTTCCCTGCACTCACAAGTGCACGGACATGTGCAATTTGCGGCTCTCTCCTAGTCGACCCTTCCAAAATAGCCATACCCCAGTGTGAACATATGTACTGCAAAGGCTGCTTAGTGGCTTATTTGCAGCTCAGAGTCAGTAATGGAGAGGTGTTGAAGATGCCCTGTCCGACCTTTGAGTGCACTTCAGTGGTGCCGGAAGAAGTGCTGACAGCTCTGCTGGGCACGGAACTGCTGGGGAAATATATGAGATATAGGAAGAATCAGGAAATCGAGGCAAACCCGAATGTCAAACATTGTCCGCAGCCCGATTGCCAGGGATATGCAGAAGGTGGCATCGAACGGCCTCGACTAACCTGCAATGTATGTGGCCATACCTACTGCTTCTACTGTCAGAAGCCTTGGCACCACGGCTCGCCCTGCGGTCTGGAGGGAGACCGACTTCTGGACTCCTGGGCTCGTGCGAATCACGTGAAATTCTGTCCGAATTGCCACAGACGGGTGGAGAAGACGAGTGGCTGCGACCATATGACTTGTGTAAAGTGCAGGTATGACTGGTGTTGGAAGTGTGGCTGTGAGTATACTTCTTCACATGAAGATGTTTGTGCTGTTTCGCTCATCCGCAAGCGGAACCCGCCCTGGATAATCGCCCTTGCACTGCTATTCGCTCCCCTCCTGCTCCCATTTGTATTCGTCATTTTGCTGCTTTATTACCTCGAAGCGCTGCACAGTGACTTTGCACAGCGAGAGGAACAGCCGAGACTGTATGCTTTCCTGCAGAGACGCTACCTTTCCTACCCTCTGCTGACCTGCCTAGCCCTGGTGTTGACTCCCCTGGCTTTCGTAGTAGTGTTGCTATTCGGGGGAGGCGTGTTGCTGCTGGAAAGCAGAGTACTTGTGCGTAGCTGGGAAAGCTGTTTGAAGGGAGCAGCTCAGAATAGAAGCCTGTGGGTGACTGTGTCGATTCTTCTGGGAGTTCTGCTTGCTCCTGTGGTAGGACTACTAGTCCTCATAGGGACGGCAGTTGCACACATCGCAGGCCTCTGCTTCCTCTGCTTCAAACTATACATATCTCTCCGCCGTTTCTGCAACCCCGCCTACTTCCAGCCCCAAGGCGCCCCTGGCTACCTGTTCTAACCATCTCTCTAGCTATATGGACGAGGCAAAGGCCATATCTCCAGGCGTTAAACTTGACCAGGAGATCCGGGAGAAGGAAAGCCAGCTGACTGCGCTTAAAGCGGAGATCAAGTCCAGACAGCGGCTTCTCACACAGCTGAGTGATTCGAAGACTGATCCTAGCCTTGCGGATAAGGTCAAAAGGCTCGAAAATGAAATCTTCATCCGAGACCGACAAATCGACGCTCTAAATGAACGCGTGATTTCCCTCGACTCCAAACTCCGCGAAAGAGGAGAAGACAGCAGCAAGCTCCAAAGCGACGACCTAATCTCCCGGCTCCAAAGCGAAATCGCCACATTAGAGAAATTCCGCCTTGAGGGAGACTCAAAAGCGCAAGGCCTCGAGACGAAACTTGCGAATTTGAGCAAGGAATTGGGGGAAGAAGCGGAAAACTATAGAATTCTGCATGAGGGCGAAGTGCAGGAACACGAAAAAACAAAGACCAGACTAGGGCTAAAGGACCGACAACTGAGTGAGGGGAGGGCGGATATGGTGCGACTGGCGAAGACTATAGAGGATTTGACCAAAATAAACGTGGACTTGGGGGAAAAGATAGGGAAGCTGAACCAGGAAATCGAGGAAGTCAGGGCGGCTGCCTATCGGACGAACTCGAAAGCGCAATATGCAGACGAATTGGAAAACAACCAAAAAGTGCTGGAAAGCAGAATAAAGGTATTGGGCGAAGAATTGGCGGAAGCTGTGAAAACTGCGGAAATCCGCACAAATGAGAAAACCGCCCTTGAAAAATGTATATCGGAGCAGCAGATTCAGGTCGATTTTTCCACCCGGAGTCTTCGGGAAGTCCTGGAAAAGCTGCAGATGCTCGAGTCCCGGGAAAGCGAGTTCAAAGGCCAGCTAAAAACCCTTAAAACGGAACTAACAGTGACAATTGAAGCACTGGAAGAGGTGAAATTGCAGCTAAACGCACATCGGTCAGAGGGAGAAACTGCACTAAGTCAGGCACACGAGGACAACCGCAGGCTGCGAGGGGCTTTAAAGGACTTAGAAGCCGCGGGCAAGGCGAAGGATAGGGACTTCTTGCGACTGTCCGCAGACCTGAGTGCAGCCAATGCACGGCTGTTGGAGCGAGAGCAAGCTGTTGCACAGGCGAAAAAGACACTGTTGGAGTCACAGGAAACTGGCAAAAAGCGCACTTTTCAGCTGGAAACGGACCTTACAGACCTCAGAGCTCGCCTAGATTCCATACGAAAAGAGCTAAATAGCAAGGAAGAAGCCCTGGCCAAGGCCCAAACGGAATCCGCACTGATCCTTACTCGCCACGAAGAGGCAAAAATCCGGCTTCAAACCCTGCAAGAGACTTCCACTAGTGCAGAACTGCAAATTCGGGACCTGAAAGGACGCGTTTCCGCCCTACAGCGAGACCGGACTGAGGCCGAAAAGGCCTTGCAGACCAAAGAAACGCAGCTAAATCACGCCATTCACAAGGTGAAAGCCTTGGAAGAGGAGTTATGGAACAGGGATAGTGAGGGCATGCGGAAAGACTCGCAAATTGTCAAGATTTCCCAGCAATTCGAAGAAACGAAAAAGGCACTGAATGCGCTTAGCGCCAAAATGAGGACTTCGATCGCTGAGAAACTCGCGGAAGCGAATAGACAGCTGGAAGCGAAAGACACCGAAATTGCGCTTTTGAAGGAAATGCTGAGAAGTGCTCAATTGCAACTCAAGCAAAAAGAGGGCGAATTGGCTCACAGTCGCAAGCCAGTCCGGCCTAAGGAAGACAGCAGAGTCGCCTCCAAGGCAGTTCTCAGTCCCGACCGCGAGTCCGAAGTCCTGTCGAAAGTGGTGAAGTTCTGCTCGGATGCTGACCACTTGCTGAGGTTCTTTGCGCAGAAAAGAAGGAAAATCGAGGTGTTGCGGGAGAGTGAGGAGCTGAGTCCGATATGGCTGCAAGAGGAGCTTAAGTTGCCTTATTTGCCGTCCCTGGACCAGGACCCTGTTGTGCTTCTGACTGAGTCGGTTAATCAGAGGATTGAGTTTTTGAGGAGTGCGCTGGCGGCTGATTTGGACAAAGACGGAGGACTACGTCTGGAGGCAGCGGCAGTGGCGGAAGGCGCAGGCGAGCCTCTGGCGGCCCAGCTCGAAGGGTACCAGGAAGTGACAGTGCGAGAACTGCTAGAGAAGCTGCGAGGGCTTAGTGCGGCTTAGCCTGGCTAACTGCTTCCTTGGCGGTCTGGGGATTGAGGCCCTTGCGCTTGCCACCGGTGGTAGAGGGAATGACGTTGACGAAGCGGCGGTTGTAGATTATGCGCTTTTTGGCGCGGCCCTGGAGTCGCTTCTTTCTTCTCTCCTGCTTGGCCACTTTGGGCGTTTGGTTCTTGACCTTGCCGGCACGAGAGAGCGACCCATGGACCTTCCCCATTTCCCTATTATCAGAACCCCACCATTGGTTTGCCTGCCTAACGCTGTCTGCTTTGCACTTCGCAGCACGGGTATTACTCCGCACATCCTCACTAGTCTGTTATGTGGGGCGAAACCCACTCTAGCAAAGGCTAAAACCCTGCAGAATAGACTATTACGCTTGGTGATTTACTTAACTAGTGCTTGCTGCGCATTGGCGTCACCTGTCTTTTATTGCGTCTCTGCATACCTCATACCTCTATTGGAAAGGCTGATTCGACATTCGCTTTGTACATCGCTGCGAACCGTATCGAAGCCAACTTCACACATATTTGCGACAACAAGAACCCGAACCAGAACCAATCCTTCTGCTTTTCTACCAAATAAAGCGAAGTCATGACCGTGCTGGAGCAGCAGACCAGCTGGAAACTCACATAAATCACTGTCAATTGAGGCAAAGGAAGCATGAGTACGCCCAAAATGGGAGTGATGATGTTGACTCCGGGCATTACGCAGGCGAACATCACGAATCCGAATGCATTGCGAGACCCGTAGAAGTCCACTAACAGCAGCAACTTGATAGTCTGTCTAGTCCTTACAATATCAATCAGCACCAAGAGTGACAGTATGAACAGCACCAAGTGCTGATTCCACATGCCCGGCACTAGTAGAAACCCTCGCAGCGAGCACTCCCAGAAGGGAGCGGAGTCAACTGGGTCAGAAGCACTTTTGAGCCCTGGAATTGCGTCTAAACTGGTCAAATTGGCTTCGTAGTGCAGACTGCGGGTCTGGGACTGGGATAGGTCGGGCTGGATTAAGGGCTTTTTCGGCTTGTGCTCTGTGAAGATGAGCCCAATGCGGAAGGAGTAGAGACGCTGCAGCTCCCCACGCTGTAACTGGTCCGAATACTCATCAATTAGGCCGGAATTCAACCTAGCCGATAGGCTGTTTTCCACATATTTCCCTTCGAATACACACATTGGAGCCTGAAACAGCGCCAAAGTGACATGGTAATTCGCTCGATTTAGCAGTTCCTCATTAAACTTCCCTAGCAGTTTCCGCATTTCCAGGAACTCCTTCTGACTGCGATTGGGCCACGGACAGTTGAGCTTCACTGTCCGAAGTTGCAGATTGAAGGAGTGGATGTACATCTGGAACTCCTCCAAAGCGTCGGAGTCCAGGCCTGAACAGACCAGTTGGAGCAGTAAGTCGTGGGGGTCGATTTTATATGGGTGGTTAAAGCTGCCGTCGCCTTGGGCTATTAGGGACAAAGGCAGTACAGGCCGTTCTTCCCACTGCTCGATTTTCTTGGTGCAGCTGATTATGTCAATATACGCCAAAGTGCAGTCATCACTGCACGAAAACCGCAACGAATTCGCCAGCAGCCGAACATCAATTTTCCTCCACATTTCCTCTGCATCTCTCTGTATGTAGTCCTTTATCTCCTGATACTTGTGTTTGCGACTCATGCTCAGAGCCAGTAAACCCAGAGGGTGGTACACCCAGAGTAGGACCCAGCACAGGATGTGGTGCCAGCGGAACCAGCGGGAGCGGGCGTTGATTCCGTTGGCGAAGGAGGCGTATTGCTCGGGAAGGACTTCGCTTTGGATGGAGGAGGGAGGAGTCGTGGGCAGACACCAGGGCCTGTGGTAGGAGTTGTCCCCTATGAGGCAAATTCTCTGCTCATGAAAAGGCAGGTCTTCCCTGGTCAACTCCGGGTGCGTGGCTTTCTTTTTCGGCATCCGCCGCTCCAACGGCTCATGCTCCGCTATTAGCTTCTTCTGCAGGTCAGTTTGGATGTAGATCCTCCGCCACTTACTGCAGTAGTGGATCATAAGCAGGGCAATCAGAGCAACCAGGGAAAGCGCTGCTAAGGTCACGCCTATCGCGCCTCCAATGCCGCCAAACATAGTGAAAAACTCCTTCAAAGGACTGTCGCATTCCGTATTCTGAATCACATCCGTGTACCCCGCAGGACACTGATACGCACAATTCGGGTTCGTCTCCGCTTCTCGAGTATATTCCCCGTCCCTAGGCTTATTGACGCAGCGCTGGCAGTAGCCGTACAGGGTTCCGCTCTTGTAGGTGCCTTTAGGACAGATCTGGCAGAGGTAGCCGGCGGTGCCGGGGGCGCAGGCCTCTGCCCGCAGTGTGCCGTTGGCTCCGCTTTCATTGATGCCGCCTGCGATTTCCTCGCCGGGCATACCGCCTGGGACTTCGACGCCTCCCTCCCACCCGAGGGAGTGGTTGAGACGGTTGATGTGCATTTCTTCGGTGGTGTTACCGATCCAGGAGAAGAGGATACGGCCGCCCCCTCCTCCCCCTCCCTTCACAGTGCCTCTCCCTCCTGCCGCACTAATCTTCGCTCCACTCCCCATCAACTCTCTAGTGCGTATGAAAATACTGCCTCCCGACCCTCCCCCCGACCCACTGATCAGCGTAGAAGCCTCCCGCGGCGCATCCTCCCCATCCGCAGATATCATACCTGTGATATTCAGTATAGTAACAGCTTCAATGTCAATGAAGCCGCCTCCGGACCCGCCCACTACAGGGTCGGAGCCGCCGCCTGACCCTTCGAACCAGGGGTTTAGGTCGTCGCTGTAGGCTTGGCCGCCGTCTGTTATGCCTGCGCAGTTCTTCACGAATTGGTCTTTGACAGGACGGCCATTTCCACCTCTCCCGCCATATCCAGCCCCCGACCCTGCACACTCGTTCTCCTTGGCACTGCCCTTTCCCAGGCCTTTGTCACTAAAGCAGCCATACCCACTTGCACTCACCATGCCATGCACCGATATATCCTTCCCAAACATCCCAATCCTCGAAGCTATAATCTTACTATTTTCCGAAGCTGTAATATTTAAAGTGCCCACTATGAGTTGAGTGAAGTTGGAATTCATTAATTCTTTTACTTGTGATATGGTGAGGCTCTGGGATTGGGCGTTTTGCACGTAGTGGTAGGGAGGGTTGAGGGTGAAGAAGTCTTCGGTGTCGTGGCAGGACTGCTCGGAGGCTTGGACTGTGCCTTCTAGTAAGACCATGTTCGAGAGAATGGCGATTCGCTTGGCTTTTATGGCGCTTTCTCTCCTCTGTATGAGGATATTGGCGTTTATCAGGATCCAGGACACGTCTGGAATTACTAAATTTCCCTCGATTTCGCCCTTTATTTCAACTGATTGGGCTTCAATTCTGAGCTTAGAGCCAAAAAAGATACCCGAGCTATAGTCCACAATAAGCGTTTTCACTGTAATATTCATAGCTTCGATTTCAGACCTGCCCAGCGTGCTTTTCCCCAGCACCGCCAAGTCCGTCGCATTCAGCTGCATCGTACTATCGAAGTTGAGTCCCGACCCTGCGACTTGCGAGGCTTCCACCCGTGCATTGAGCAGTTCGATCTTATTGGCAAGCAGGGCGATGTGGCTGAACAGCGGGGTGACTGTGGCTCCATTGCGGACGTGCAGGTTGAGGTTGGGCTGGGTGTTCACTGGAGTGGGGTTGCGAGACATGATGCCCCAGTTGTCCACGACTAGGGTTTGCGTATTGTTGAAGTAGACTGTACCTGCGCCTCCTTCATGACAGCTGTTTTGAGTGCCGACTCCGCCCGGAGCCACGACCACCAGGTCCAAATTGCCATACAAAGCCACTCTTCCGCCTCCACCGCCGCGCCCGTTGTTGAGAGCGTTGCCTCCTGCGGCTACTACGCGTCCACCAACGCAGTCAGCGTAGGATGTGACTTTAATGTAGACAGACCCGCCAGTGCCTCCGTTGGCTTCTTCTTTGGTTGTGTTAGGAGTGCCCAAGTAACTGTCTCCCAAAGCCACATTGCCGGAAGCAGTGATGAGTCCATAGAAATAAAGGTTTTCCGCCTCCACTATGATGATCCCTCCGCCACGGGTGAGCACCGTAGTGCCCCCAGAGCCGTAGAACTCCCTCGGGTTGTATTGGTCTCCATAGGTCAGGAACTTGGACAGATCCCCACAAGTGCCTCCCCCGCGGCCCCCGTAGCTAGGACCGTTGTTGGAATTGATGTGAGTGCCGGAGCCAGTTATGTACCCAGTTCCATTGGCGTCTAGGACAGAAGTCGCAGTGATGCTTACCACCCCTGCATTCAGCAGGATCTGCGACGACACCAAGCGACTCCTTTCAATGGTGATGATAGCGGAGCGGAGTTGGATGGAGCAGGTGGGTTCTCCCTTGTTTTGGAGTTGCACGCAGTAGAGTAGACTGTCCTGCACGACTATGCTTGTAGAGGTGCTTAGCACCACTGCAGCGTCGCAGACTACGCGAATTTGGCTGATCATGCAAGTGGTAGTTTGGTTGGCGCAGAGATGAGAGCAGTCCTCAGCGCCTGCGAGAACGAAAAGCAGCCAAAGAGCCATCATTATAGCAGCCTTGCAGTGTGTGGATAGTGGATATTCGAAATGGAGGCAAGTGATCTGCTGAGTCTGGTGCTGGATACAGAGGAGCTGTGCAGGGACTATGCTCCTTTGTTTCTTGCGCATGAGCTCACTTCGCCTGAAGTGCTGGCTGAAGTGACTCTGGACATGCTCGTGAGCATCGGCATCACCAATCGCCACCACGCCCAGCGCATCATCGCCACCCGAGACCGTGTGTTCGGCCAGCGCAGCGCCAAGCCCCGAGCTGCTGAGCCCAAGCAGAGCAGTGTAGGGACTGAAGAAGTGCCAATTACACTGGCGATGCTAAGTCGCTCCAGTCCCGCTTCTCAAAAAGCATTGACGAAAGTGACTTCGCAGGAACTACGCACTTTGACGCATATTGTATTGTCGGGGAAAAACATCACAAGTATAGAAAACCTGCAGAGCTGTCCACAGACTCAACATCTCTATCTCTATGAAAACCGCATAACTGTTCTGCAGAACTTGGAATCTCTCACCCGGCTCAAAGTCCTGTATTTACAGGGAAACCGAATCCGTCGGATTGAGGGCCTGCAGGAGCTAACTGCACTCGTGAGGCTGGACTTGAGCGACAACGAAATAGAGGTGTTAGAGGGCTTGGAAACACTAAGCCAGCTGCAGGAACTTTCCTGCAATCACCAGCGAATCAGCACCAACTTCATCGTTTCCGAGGACTCTGTAGTGGGCATAGCCCGGTCCCTGCTCAAACTCTCACTTATTGGGAACCACCTGCAGGATGTGTCACTGCTGTGGTATTTGGACGCGGCGGAGGAGGTGGATTTGAGTGAAAACGAGGTGGAGTTCACGGAGGGACTGGATAAGATGCTGACCTGCATGCGAAGTCTGCAGAGACTTGTGCTGAAGGGCAACCCTGTGACTCGAGTGGCGAAGTACCGGGACGAGGTAGTGATGCGGAACGCGTCTGTGCGGGAGTTAGACGGCAAAGACATCCTAGCCAACGAGCGAGAGTACCTGTTTCGCCTAAAGCACCACAAGGCCCTGCCGCAGCCTGTGCCCGCGCCTCCCCGAAAGTACCAGCCGCTGCCAGTGCGCTTTAAAGGCGCAGGCCGGCCCAAAGTGGCAGGGCTGAAGCCTGTGCTGGAGGTAACTGGCCGCAAGCCTGCGCCCTAATAGTCCTAGCTATCTGGCAACTCCTTGACCTTGCTTCCCTCCTGGAACTCACACCTCTTTCTCGGTCCGTCGCCCACACTCATATATCCGAACCCGTGCATCTTATTGCCCTGCCACTGCCCGTCATAGGTGTTACTGCCCCACTTATATACCCCCTGTCCTTCCCTCCTGTCCTGCACATAGTCGCCTACGTACTTCTTCCCATCGGCTGTGACGTACGCGCCCTTACCGTGCATCTTCCCTTCTTTCCACTGGCCTCGGTACCACCGGCCGTCACTCCAGTGGTACTCTCCCTCTCCGTCGATTTCCCCGTTTAGCAAGTCCCCCTCGTACCAGCTGCCGTCCGTCCATTGAAACTTCCCTCTGCCAGTCTTGACGTCGTTGAAAAAGTGACCTTCGTAGTTGATGTCGGGAGTGACTTCCAGCCCTGTGCCGTTGCGCTTGTCGTTGGCCCACTGGCCTGTGTACGTCTGGGAAGAGTCGAAGGTGGCGAAGTGGCCGGACCCGGACTTAAGGCCTTGGGAGAACTGGCCTTCGTAGTGGTCGCCGTTGGGGAAAATGCAGCGGGCTTGAAAGTGAGGCTTTCCAGCCTGCCAGTAGCCTTCAATGTAGCCGCCGTCCTTCTTATATAGCTTTCCCTGTCCCTGACGCACAGCTCCATTGACAGTGGTTATCCACTGCCCCACGTAAATACTGCCATCCGCCAGTCGCTGGGCAGACAGTCTAGCCACGTCCCTGACTCTTTGGCGGTAGTTAAAAGGCAGAAGTCGCCCCAGCGTACTTTTCGCTTCCTTCGACAACAAGGCTGTTGGGTCCTCCTTAGTCTCTTCTCTGTTCTCTGCCTCTGTTGACTGTCCGCTTCCCAAGTCCAGCCAGTCCTTCTGAACCGCCTTCAGTCCTTTCCTGCCCAGATATCCCCGCACTATGTTCTGCAACGGTAGAATATCGACAGGGACCGGAGCCTTTAGCTGCGGCTCTGGCTGGACTGTAGGCTGAAACGGGTCCTCTATTGCAGTAAGAATCCCCGCCTGTTGGCCCTGCTTGTGCATCAAGCGTTCTGCCTTGATGTCCAGCTCGGGCTGGGCCGTTGCTTGCTGAGTGCAGTTGCAGCTGCCCATTAATGTTTTTTCAAGTCAATATGCAAAGATCTGACTAGGAATTAGGGGTTGAGGAGGGTTTTAGCCTTCTTATATGTTATTAGCCTGTTGGAGTTGTTTGCAAGTATTTAGCTTGTTAGAGGCAATGAAGTGTTTTTAGCATGGAAGAAATGCAAATTTGGCAGATTCTTGCAGAATCACTCGTATATCATTAACGGAAAGGACTGATATCAGTGCGCAGCTAAAGCACAATTCACTACCTTTAGTGCAAACGCAGAATAGCAATCCTACCAATTCTCAACTTTTCAGTCCTTTTAGCTAATCACTCCCCCAATTACCACGAATGTTTCCCTGCATTTCCGCAGACTATATCCCCCAAATAGCTCTTCCTCTCGCAGCCAAGCAAACCCATCACATTCTTAACACTCAAAACATGGACACCTCTTTGACGCTGAACGAGATCTCGACCCAACTAGACGCCCTAAACGTCGGCGGTGCTTTCAGCTCTCAAGGATTTCGCTACCTGCAAGGTAAAAGGTATTCAGACCTCCTGACTGCCCGGGACTCCAGCCTGGTGGACACTTTTGAAGAGTGGTACCTGACTAATGACACCAAGAAGCTGGAAAAAGACCTGCGCGGCCTGATTAGAGCCGCTCACAGGGCTCAGCTGCTGCCCCCTGTGTTGACGCCTCGCATTGCTGCTGAGCCTGGGAAGGAAGCAGCCTCTCCCCTCGGTGACTTCCTGCAAGTGCAAAAGAAGCACCAAAGGACTGACATGAGTCTCACGATCCAGCTGAAGCAGCCAGAGGACCAGTAGTAAAATAGATGCTGCTGGCTGTCTCCAGGATGGCGCGCACTCCCCTGCGAGCCTGCATCTCCCAGAGCGAACTCCGTATCCAGCGCAGACTCAAGGAAAAGCGGCTGCAGGAAGAACTGAAGGAGATTGCGGAAAAAGGCCAGTCGCAGACTGATAAGCGATTAGAAGAACTGCACCGCAAGCTTGAAACTAAGAAGTTGCCCGAGTACACGCCGGAAAGAGGGTATCGTCTGAACGCTACGGAGGAAGAGATGGCGAAGGCGAATCCGGACGTGCGCACAGCGCTCAGCCTGGACAATGGCTCGATTACGGAGTGGATGCAGGCCCGGAGACGTAAGTTGGCGGCTGAAATCGGGAACAATGAGCATGACACTGGCAACTCGGGGGTGCAAGTGGCTTTCATGACGGAGAAAATCATTAGTCTGGGTATTCACTTGAAGCTGTACCGCAATGACTCGGGGGCTTTCCTGCGGCTGCAGCACTTGCTGGATAAGCGCAGGAAGATGCTGACTTACCTGCATCGCACCAATTACTACCTCTACAAGGTCGTCACTGCCAAATACGAAATCCCAGAAACTACGCCTGACCACCACTTCACACGCATGCGCAGACGCTCCATTAGACTAGGATAATGGCCGAACTCAAGGGATAGTGCTTTCCTCCTCTAGTAGGCTCTGAACTCTCTCAATTCTATGTCCCTAGTCGTCTACGTGAATTTAAACCATCTATAGGGAGGAGCAGTCCTAGAAATCCCGATTTCCTCATATCCCTGGTCCTGAGTACTGACTAAAGCCTCAAATCTCAGTGCAAAAAGCTAATAGACGCCAAATTTCCAGTTTTTCCACACTGCAGAAAAGTGCGGATAGGGCTCTAGGGTCTCAGGCTATAATAATATGTCCACTACCTATGACCCCATCAACCTGCTGAGGGACTATACACTCACCAACAAGAGAATCGACGTCTCCTCAAACACCCACATCTTCTTCGGAAACGTGAAAGTGCCTCTGCAGCACCTCACTGCCTGGCACAAGAAGAGCGACGGGTCTTATTACAGTGTGGGTTCTCTGTGGCTGTTTCTAAAGCACATGCGAGACAACGCCTTCAACATGATGTCGTACATTAACGACTCACGCAAGTTCAAGGTTGACGGGGTCAATAAGATCGACCAAAGTGAGATTATGGAGTACTTCACTGGAGTCAAGGACACTACTGACGCTATTGATGAAGACAAGCGAATCAGCACTATGGTTGAAAGAGTAAAGGCAGAGGAGGAAAGCAAGGTAGCAGTGCGCGAAGTGCTGGAGCGGCCGCTGTGCACGAAGGAAAGCATTCTGCAAAGCACTGTGAGTTTCAAACAACTGCTCGCCACTTGCAGACCCTATGTGGAGGCACAGACCCGGCCTGGGCCCAAGCGCAGCCGCACGAACTCCTCTATGTCGCTTATTGAGGAAATCCTCGCTACGAAGAACCATATACCCGATTATCAAACTCGCCCGATTCTCATTGTGCCGAGTCTGCCGCTGGCTGGTAACCTTTGCATTCACACCTGCTTGGACTTCTTGCAGAACGGCACATACATTGACCCCACTCTACGCACTGGGCAAACTGTGCAGCAGCCAGTCATCATTGATAAGAAGCTGCGACATGTCTCGGTGACTTTTGAAGTTTTCGACCAAGTCATTGGATTCAACGACTCTCACTGGCGTAGACTGGTGGGAGTGTTCTGCCAAGGGTCGCAGTACCAATTCAAAGAATGGAGTGAACAAGGCAACGTCAAGTCCGTGCTCACCAAGCATAGAGGCTACTTCCTCAAGTACCACGACACGCCTTTGGAGGACTATGTCAAGAAACTCAACGTGAAGGTGCTGGAAGTGCAGCGGAACAAGCGGCATTTTGACAAAACCGCCCAAAACGAGTTCTGGCACGACATGGAGAGGTTCCTTTTCAGTACGCGTAGTAAGTAGATATGGGGAATCTGATTAGATGAATAAAGAAGCAACGATGCACAAGTCCTCCAGCCTCGTCTACCAATACCAAGACGTGTGGAAACGAGCAATGTTCCGCATCAAAGTGCAGCGCTCCCTGCGTCTCGTCAAAGACGAACTCCTGCTTTTCGGCACATCGCACGACCTGGCGGACCAAAACATGCGGTACAAAGTCAATATCGACGAGTTGATTGATAAAAAGGCTCGCAAGGCGGAGGATTTCAGACAGCAGACTACGAACTATTTCCTGGAAAGCGCGAATTACCGCTGCCTCGTGAGTCCGAACGGGACGTTTAAGCAGACGTGGAATGTGCTGATTACAGTGCTGATGGTGTACACGGCCACAGTTATGCCGTTCCGCTTTGCCTTCTACGAAACAGTGTTTTGGGACGAATGGACGGTCCTGGAACTAACGATGGACCTGATCTTCCTATGCGATGTGGGAGTAAATTTCTTTAGTATATACACGAAAGGCAACGGGTACGTGGTAATTGATCACAAGCGCATAGCCGTACACTACCTCAAGACCTGGTTCGCCCTGGACTTAGTCGCTTCAGTGCCCTATACCCTACTGGACCTTTGGAAAAGCGACACTACTGCGAGTCAGCCGCGGGTGAATTTGTTTTTGCGACTTGCACGGCTGCCGAGGATGTATAAGTTGATGCGTCTCTTTAGGATTGCGAAGGTTTTTAAGTCGACGGTCACTGAGTCGGAATCATCATTCCTCGTCCGTCTGGAGAACTACCTGCAAGTGAACAGTCGCATCTACAAGTTAGTGAAGTTCCTCGGCACCGCACTAGTAGCAGTTCACATTGCAGCCTGCGTATGGTACTTTATCGCCCGAGTCACTGACTTTAGCCAAGACTCCTGGGTTGTAAGGTTTGGGCTTATGGAGGCTGGAGTATGGACTCAGTACTTGGCGGCTTTTTACTGGACACTAACTACGATGATTACTGTGGGGTATGGAGATATTACGCCTGGGAATACGCTGGAAAGATTGGTTGCTATGCTTTGGATGTTCATTGGAGTTGGGTTTTATACGTTCACAATTGGGTCTTTGTCGACGTTCCTGATGTCAATCGACACTAGAGAAAGCATTTTGACGTCTAAGCTCGGCGCAGTACAAGAACTCTACCGAGAAACCGGCATTTCCAAAGCCACAAAAGCCAAAATCCAGCAAGCCATCCGCTACAACACCTTCACTCTAGGCAGCGTGTGGGACCGCTCTCTCTTCGACGATCTGCCCAAAGGCCTCAAATACGAGGTCGTCACCAGTATGTACGGAGGCGCTTTTAAGGACTTTCCCTTCTTTTCCAAAAGAGACATGGCTTTCGTGGTGTATGTGATGCCGAAACTCAGGCCAAGCACTTTGAAGGAAAATGAATATCTCTATAGAGAAGGGGAGTACGCAGATGCTATGCACCTGATAGCGAGAGGCAGAATGAACTTCGTACTAACGCACACGGAAATAGTGTATAAGGCCTACATGCGAGGGTCTTATGTAGGGGAAATCGAGCTGATTCGCGGTACTGTGCGTGAGGACAACACCATGTCTTACGGGAATACGGAACTGCTAAGTCTGGATAAGCAAGATTTCTTCAACATGATGGAGGAGTTCCCTGTCGAAGGAAAGGAAATCGAGCGACTGGCAGGTCTGCGCCAGCGGCAAAACAAGCAAGCGCAGTTAGAAACCGGCGAACTGCTCAAACTTCGCAGTCGACTCGGGTCTTTGCAGTCCTTAGCAGGCAGACAACAGATTCTTGTGTCTTTAGAGGACTTCAGTGAACAGTCTGAAGACCTGGAAGCCACTCTTGATGGTCTAAATGCAGCCTTGCAGGAGCAAAAAACGGACTTGATGGAAGCGTTTCGCTTGGTCTCTCTCAACAATGCAACTTTACTAAACATCGAAAAGCGCATTAGTCAGATGCGCTTTCCTCGCAGCCGCTAGAATAGTGGTAATAATGCTGAGTTTCCTGGCGAAGTATCGCCGCATGCAACTTGATCATCCAGTGCTGGGCGAAAAGCACTTGATGGAGCTGATTGTGACTTACTTGGAGACTGAGGACTGGGCGATAGTGGTGCAGGTTTGTTTCCTTTGGCGGGAGTTAGTGTTCGATGATCCCTATCGAGAAACAGCAATTCTGAAGCACAATTTGAGACAAACAGGACAGCAACTGGAGGTAACGCTCACTCAGGCCTACAGGAAGAGATACGGGCAGTTGCCTAGTGACCGGCCTGCAGCAGTGGCGCACAGACCACCATTGGTATGTATCAGGCAGCGGCCAGACCTTGCATATGGAATCATGTTCAAAGCAATGCGCAAGCACAAACAGACTAGCAGACCTGAGCGTCCGCAGGAAGACATAGTTGCAGCGTTCAGAAGTTTCGCTCAGGAAGAAGGCTTTCGCGTGCATAAAAGAAGCGATTTCGCCTCGGACTTGGAGTACCGGCTATACCAGCACTCCTTCCAGACCTGCTACCACCGCTTTGTGCAGGCTCGGAAGGAGGGCCGCACTTTCGCTGTGGAAGCTCCGTTGCGACGTCTACCAGAGCACTACGAAGCTCCCAAGTCAAGTGTGACTTCCGCCTGGGAAACTTTGCGCCAAGGAGCCCAATACGTATGGGGGGAAATCAGGGACGAGCAGGACTGGGCGCGCCTACCGCCCCCCAGCAAGATCCGTGACCACCTAATCAGCACTTTCCCAGGCATGGCGCTAGTGCACTACTACTGGAAGAGCCGTCAGCAGCCTAACAATGCCTCCCGCTATACTTGCCTTATGGCTTCTCTGTACTTGTCGATGTTCTTGACTGTGAGCTTGGTGAGCATTTCGACAGTCAGCGGCAGCTTGGTGAACGGACAAAGTCCATCCGTTTCTTTGAGCGCCTGCACCCAGGTGTAGTAGCCAGCCACATGTCCATACGGAGACAGCGCAGGCAGCACCACCGTCTGCAGCGTTATCGGGTCCACCTGGTCAGGCAAGGGGTTGTCGTCCGGCACAGAAGTCTGCTGCGTCCTGCGTAGATAGCGGCTTTGGCGCTCGATGCAGGACCAGGCGCCTGTGTACTCCCCTGCGTCGCACTCAGGCTGAGGACTTTCCGAGTCCTTGCGAGAGCGCTTCTTGCGCTTGCGTTCCGCCTTCGGGTGCGTCTGTTCGTAGGTGAGTCTGGCTTCGAGGATCTTTTCCTTCTCAGTCCAGTAATCCGTGCACTGTTTTTTGGGGTCTAATTCTTCGATCATTTCGACAATGCGAGGGTCGTTGAGGCCGAAGTACTCGGGACCAGCGACCTGGGTACGCACTAAGGGCTGGCCCAGTCCTTGCAGAGTCAAATTTATGCGGTCCAAAATCTGCTTCCAGCAGGCGGTGGGGCTTTTCCCTTCGAAGCTTTCCGCCAGTTCGTCACAAGTGATAACGAACCACGGCTTGCCTCCGCTTTCCCTTATTTGGCAGCGATAGGGCACTTTGCGACTTGGGTCCGCAATGAACTTGTACTGTATGAGCGCTTCGAAGTCCTTGGGGAAGATGTAGCCTGCGTTGCTCCAGCCTGGCTTGAGAACGAGTCTGCCGAGGCTTAGGAGCTGCACGGTCTTCACCTTGCTGCGGTTCGCGATGCGTCCCAGGAACTGCCGCTTGCGTCCCCACGTGTCGTCCTTCTCTGACTTGCGCTTTGGCATTTTGGCGGCAGATTAAATATAGCCGGAATATGGAGTAGAGCTTGGGGTAGATGAAAGGACAGGACTGAGTATTGAAACAGACCCACTGCTGCTTCTTTGTCTGCAGAAGGCTTCGTAGTCCGCAGGCGCTTTGGCTGCTAGAGGGTGTCGCAGTACTGATAGATTTTGGATGGTATGCGCGGGAAAGTGAGGCCTGTCTGGGAGACTTTTGAGTCACCATTTCTCAGACAGACTGTCCCCTGTAAACTCACCTAAGTCTGAGGCCAGACTTGTCCTCTCCTTTCCTGTATGTGCAGGTCCCGCCTAGGTCCAATGCATACTGTCATTCAACTGCGCAAAGCGACTGTCAATGATAGTGTAAGAAAGCACGAGTTTGAGTATGTGTCAGAAGCCTCCTAATCTACTGTGCAAGGACT
>Ga0247837_1003410_pt1 | contig 27826 bp, 31 predicted proteins | sample LaCtaG_2_FD_187115 | JGI IMG/M metagenome (GOLD analysis project Ga0247837, IMG submission 187115) | Freshwater microbial communities from meromictic Lake La Cruz, Castile-La Mancha, Spain - LaCruzMarch2015_14.5m | ecosystem: Environmental > Aquatic > Freshwater > Lake | place: Spain: Castile-La...
ACGCCTGCCCAACCCGCAGAAGCCAACGTATCTCAATGGGTCAGTGTCACGCCTGCCCAACCCGCAGAAGCCAACGTGTCTCAATGGGTCAGCAGAGTAGAGGCACGTGTGCAGCCCCAGTTAGTGCATGTCACCAAGTCCTATATCCGGATATTCAACTTCCAGAGAGGGGGTTGGAAGCAGCCACTCCCACTGAACCCCCACATCCAGGTGGACTACACCAGCACTTGGGTGATCTTGGAGGTTGGGAGTATATTGATATGTGGAGGAGGCGGGATTAATAGTGCTTGGTGTACAGCCTATTTGCTACGGGAGGAGTGTGTGGAGCAGGTTGAGAGCATGCAAGTGGGTCGATGTTTGCACGGAGTGCTGGCGTACAACAACCAAGTGTACGTCTTTGGGGGCTATAACAAGGTCGGCCTCCATTCATGTGAGAAACACCAGTGGCACCACACGTGGACACTTCTGCCGCCCATGCAAGCAGCCAGAGGCTACTTCAACCCCTGTCTGTTCAACAGAAGCATCTACCTATGCGGCCATGGTAGTACCCTCCTCGAAGCTTTTTGCCCACATACTGACCAGCTGCTGCCCTTCCAACTCTTTGTGCCTGCTAACAACAGTCGCTGCTGCATGTATGTGGAGGACGACCTGTTGGTAGTACACGTAAACAGGAACATTCTCAAGTAAAGAGCGGGACAGGCAGAACAGTTGATCCAGATCAGCAGAAACAGCTCCCAGGAGGAGGTTATGGGGCAGAACTCACAGCCAGTGGTGCACACAGCCCTCAGACTGTACTACATCGTGGACAAAGGCAACTGCTACAGTGTGAACATGGACACTGGAGTCGTGGGTCCAGCAGTAAAGTAACTTAGTTAGCTCTGTGGTGGAAGTAGCTGTGCTGCACTTCCTGATAGCCATCCTCGTAGTTGTTACGAACTCAAATGGTCAGTAGGTAAAAGCCTGCTGTGATGCAACTGCATACCTGGGTGAAGAGAGAAGTGTAGCAGGGTAGGTCGAAGAGTGAGGAAGAAGAAAGTTGAAGCCGCTCATCAAGACAAAGAGCCTTTAAGAAAAGTATCAATATACAAAGAATTGATTTTTTCCTAAGTCAAACAGTCGGAAGTTATATACCCACAACCTCTATTCTTGCCTATTCGATTTATGCGTTTTTACAAGGCTATTTTAGCCCTAGAGAGTTCCCAACCTACCTTTTCTCCCTCTGTATCGCCTTCACTCTCCTGAATCCGAGCATCACCTCTTTTACAGTGCTTCCAAACTGCCATAGCGACAGTCCTGCACAGCCTGTTATTCCTGCATATATGAGCACTATCGCAGTCTGCTCCACCCGTCTGCCAAGCCAAGAGGCAGGCTGCAGGAAGAGGTAGAGAGAGGTACTGCAGTAGGGCCGAACCAGGAGCTGGTAAGGGAGGACTGATACAATAGCACAAAGGAAATCACCTGAACGGCTGGATAATCCCCTAGTAACAGAAGTAGCACAGAGTATATAGTTCTGGGGAATAAAAAGATAGCACTGGCAGAACTCCCCCTTCCGCACTCAAATCCGCCCGCAAAGCACTCAGTCTTTGTGGTAATTGGGCACTTCTGCTAGAAACCACTACTCGCATCACCACGAATGGAGAACTAAGGAAGGCACCCAGCGCTACTGCTACATTGAGGAGCAGAAAAGAGTCGGCAGTGTAACTAGAAAGCGTGGAAATTGGTCCATATAGACCTGCAGCCAGGCTTTTAGAGGGTACTCATATCTAAATTTGCCCTGCACTTCGCAGAAATACAGGGCACTCACAGGAAAAGCTGTAGCCTTTGCAAGGGCTGTTACAGCTAAATAGCTGACCCCAAGAGCTATAAAAGTCAGCACTGCAAAGCTGGAATTGGACAAAAACAGAGTAGACGAAAAGCCATATTTCTGCACAGAGTCCTGTGGGACAGTAGCTGTAGAATTCAAGTAAGGAGTCCCTGCGCTGCTGCTGTGGCCATCACAGAAATAGCATACGAACGAGATTAGGGGTAGAGGGTGACTGTTAGGTTCGCTTCTACCAGCACTGCTCCAGCCTCTGTAGTCCACAACTCTGGGGAAAGGAAGTTGGCATGCAGGGTGGAGTTCAGAAGTGAAGGACAGGGGGATATTGTATAGACGCGAAGTCTGAACAGGAACGAAAGATCACGTAGGCACCAAGGAGGTACTGGAGGACAAGATAGAGTGCAGGTCGGAATGGGCCAAAGCCCTGGTAATAAGGCTAAAGTGAGGAGGTTGGAAGGGGCAAAGGAACGGCTCCCAGCTACTGGGACATTCCTGCACACAAGTCGCATTATACAAGGACCACCGCACTGAACACTCAAGGCAAAGACTGTCTTTGCAGACACTGCACCCTTCTGTGCTAGACACCCTCCACTATTCTCATAGAAGCCGGGCCTGCACTTGCACATACTGGTAGCGTCTAGCTCTGCATTGGGAAGACAGGACTGACGCACCAGCAGGGAACTACAAGTACTGCACAGTGATAAGCACCTTTCACAGGTGAAGGTGTTGAGGTAAAAGCCAAGAAGGCACTGACAGCAACTCTCCACTTACAGTGCTGCTCCAGATAAGCAGCTGAGACACTCAGTGCCCTTTGCACATTGTACAAGTCTGGTAGCAAGGTTAACAGATAACTCCAGTTTGGTAATAGCTTGATTAACAGTGACAGACGCGGTCTGAGGACAAGAAGGAGTCAGAGAGACAGGACAGACACATAGTCGACAGAGAACCGTCACAAGTAAGACACTCTGAATGACATGTCTGGCAGGTACATGGAGTAGATACGTAGTAGCCTAGTTCACATATACAGGAAGACATAGGCGGAGTAATTGCCCTGGCTCCTGCCCTGCATTGCGTACAGCCTTGGCTGCCACCTGCTCCACATCCTTCACAACTGGTATCACAGGGCGTATACAGCTTTCCCATGCTATCAAAGAAATACCCCAGCGTGCAGATACTTTGCGTTCCTCTCAGTTCTGCATGGGATATGCACGCCTGACAGTTGCTGACCCCAATGCAAAGAGTGCAGATATCTTCACATAGCGCACAACTATTGTTTGCAGACCAGTAGAACCCGGTCACACAGTCACAGGCATGAACTGAAGTCAGTCCAGAATTAGCCTGGCAGTACAGCTCAAACTTAGACCCGCTGAACACTCCTCACAGTGAGGGTGGTAGAGTGCACAGCTGAATATATCCGGGACGGAGTACATGTGAGAAGGGCAGATGCAAGGTGCAGGACTCGTGTTTCCCTGCAACCGAGTTCCTACTGGACAAGTCAAACAATCACCAGCCAAACCGCCTTGACAGGTAGTACATGTATTGTAACAAGGCGCTATGAGACTATGCGCAGTAGACCAGGTGTTAGCGTGGACAGACTAGCGACCTTTAGGCCAGTAATGTTGAGAACAGGGTGTTCATCCTCTGGGCCTGTCAATCTTACCAGGATTGGCGCTTTAGCCATCATCTTAATATACACTATTGAAGGAAATTTACTATAATATACTGGCGAAATCGCACTAAAGTTAGCCTTTGCATATACTATCAAGAGATATTATGTGTTAGCTGTTATTACAGCTCATTAAGCAATAAAGGCCTATTGCCGCTGCGTAGATAGTCTGATAGCATCATTTAAACCCATTTATTTCCTCTATCTCTTTGACTTACTGGTCACAACAAGGCTTCTAGTCCAAAATACCAGCACACTTCCAGCTTTTTCATGAATTCGCATACTTCCAAAGACTCTACTTGCTTCCATATACTTCTTAGCCAGTCTTCGAACCCCTCTCCAGACTAGTATCATCCAATAGTTCCGGCGTTTCTCCCTAGATGTAGGAGTCTCCAGGAGAAGCTCGCCCAGCCATAGTAATGGACACCTCTGTGAAGGTAGTCGTGCGCTTCCGAGCAGGTGAAAGGGGCGACTTAGCACCCTGGCGCATCACTCCCACTCTCACAGCCCTGCAAGGCAGAGACCACGACTTCATCTTCGATGCGGTGCTCGGCCCTGACAACACCCAGGAAGAACTGTACAACTCCTCATCACGAGCCACGGTCACATCCTTGTAGGCGCTATGCAGCATGGACGGCTTCAACGCCACTATATTCGCCTACGGCCAAAGTGTGAGGACTAGATAGGGATCAGGGAAGACATTCTCGATGTTGGGGCCGGAAAGCGTCACTGAAGTGTTGGTAAACCGAGCTGCCGTCATTCCGCCTGAGACTCAGATGCTGTACGGCATCATTCCACGCACCACTTTCCACATGTTCGAGCAGGTCAACCAAGGCATCGCGCAAAGCACTCAATTCCTCATCAAGTGCTCCTACATCGAAATCTACAATGAGCAGATTAACGACCTACTGGTCAACCCACCCGCGGAAAACCTGCGTCTAAGAGAGTTCCCCAATCTCGGAATGTGCGTGGTTGGCATGACTGAGAAATTCATCGCGACTCCTGAGGAGGTGTTCGACTGCTTGTCTCTGGGAACTGCGAACCGCATAGTCTGCGCCACAGGGCAAAACGCCCGCAGCAGTCGGTCTCATACTGTCTTCGTTTTGGTGGTGGAGCAGAAACTGCTGGATGGCTCTTCGAAGATATCGAAGCTGAACTTGGTGGACTTGGCGGGCAGTGAAAAACTGTCGAAGACGGGGGCGGAAGGACAAGCACTGAAGGAAGCGCAGAACATCAATCTGTCCTTGACTACTTTGGGCCGCTGCATTTCCGCTCTCACTTCTGCCAAAAAGGAGCACATCCCTTTCCGCGAGTCCAAACTCACAATGATCCTCAAGGAAAGTCTCGGCGGGAACTCCAAAACCGCCCTCATCTGCACGGCTTCTCAGAAAGAAGTGCACAAGGAAGAAGCCATCACAACCTTCAAATTCGCAGAACGAGCGAAGCTAATTCAAAACAAAGCCCTGAGCAACGTCGCCCAATCTCCTGAACAAATGCGAATTATGATCGAAAAGCTTAAGAAGGAAATATCGGAGTTGAAGCAGCAAATGAGTGGCCAGCCTGTGACTTTAGACGGTCCGTTTTCACATGATGACTACCGGTATTTGTATGAAGAGCTGCAAACGAGATTCACAGACTTGCAGGTGAACTCGGAAAGAGAACTGGAAGACTTGAGACGGCAGGTGGAGCAAGCGGATTTAAAGGCTTCTCAGAGCGTGGATGCGCTGTCAATGCACGAAGAAATACTCGATTATAAGGATCAGATCGATGATGTGAGTAAGCGGTTAGCGAGTGAGCAGGAAATGGGGTCGCTGCAGAGGTTGCAGCATCAGGAAAACATGAGGCAGTTGCAGGTGCAGTTGGAAAATGCTCAGCGGGACTTGGCCGTGCAGAAGGCGGAACTGACTTCGGCGCAGCAGTTATTGGCTGCTGCCCGCCAAGATATACAGTCGAAAGAAGGCGCTCTAGGCCAGCAGGAATCCAAGGCTAGGAGCCTACTCGAAGAGCTGACTTCCCTAAAAAGTTCCTTCGCCCAGTTGGAGGATCAAGCCAGCAGCTCCACCAGAGCCCTGGACAACTCTGAAAAGGCGCTAGCGGCCGCTACACACAGCAAATCCCAGCTCGAAACCGAAGTCTCAACTCTTCGAACAAACTTGGAGCAAATCCGTACTCAGCATATGACCTTGGAACTTGACCATTCCCAGCTGCAGCAGGAAACAGTGGAGTTGAAGCAGACTAGTCAGGAAAGCCGGGCACAGAGGGAGTTGCTGGAAATTCAGACTGAGGCGCTTCAGAGACAACTCGGGGAAAAACTCAGTAAAGCGGAAGCCTTGGCTCTGCAGCAGCGCAGTCGAGAGGAAATGGCAGTGCAAATCAAGGCAGCCCAGGACCGCCAGGCCTCCACCACAGATGAGCTCCGGCAAGAAAAAGCCCGCTCTCACGAAGCCACCAAGGCTCTAAAGCTGGCAGAAATGGAAACACTCCGCCTCCAAAGCAGCCTGGAAACACTCAAAGCTGAAATCTCGCTCCGAGACCAACTCTTGAAAGACTCGCAAGTGCAGGTGCAGCACCTCTCAGCCGAAGCAACTGAAGCGCAGCGTCACTACCGTGAAGAGCAAAACGCCCGGAAAGCTGCTGAAAACCACTTGGAAACCCAAGCTGCAGAGGCGCTGAAAGTAGCCGCAGAGGCAGAGCAACGGCGAGTGCAGGAAACTGTCCAATTACAAGCTTCGCTGAGTGCTCTGAAGGCGGAATTAGCCAGTGTCAAAAAGGCTATCAGCCAGAGAGACACAGATATAGTGAAACTCACTCGCAGTGTGAAAACACTCGAGGACGAAAAGGCGAAACTAGAAGCGAGGCTCAAACTTCTGGACAGCAGCTTAAAGAAGCAGAGCAGAGAGACCGCGGACCTGCGCAAGAACTCGGTCTTTTCTCAAGTGCTGGGCAGAGGCAATCGTGGCAGTGTGATTTCCTCGCAAGTGAAGGTGAACAGTTCGATATTTGGCGGAGTGGTGCTGAAGAAAACAGGGAACAAGTTCTTGAAGGACGCTATGGAGGAGGCGGAAAGGGCTCGCCAGCTTGCCCCTGATTCTCAGTACAAAGTCTTCTATGGCGCAGCAGATATCAGCGCTTTGTACTCGCACGAAGAAGAAGACGAGCAGCCGCCTGTCTCCGGCTCCAACTCCGACTCAAGTGGGGAAGAGGAGGAGGTTAAGACTCAGTAGAGTATAGAGGAAATCCGAATTGAATGGTTTGTAGTGGTCGAATGCAACTGATATACATCTAAAAGCCCTCCTATTGGACTGCTCACTATCCTTAGTAGATGCTCTGTTTACGCTTTTTACGATAAAGTCTGCAGTGCAGTTCAACTATCGGACTTTGGTCCTGCCATAGTACTTGAGATATGGCTGGCAAAAGTCTTCGTCGCTTGCAGTTCGAATGCGAAAACATGCCCGAGCACGACCTGACAGACGAAGAAGTGACTCGCTACGGCAAGCAAATGATGGTGGGAGTGGGCGTCGAAGGCCAGCGCAGTCTCCGCCAAGCCAAGGTGCTGGTCGTAGGAGTGGGAGCGGCCGGCTCTGCTGTGCTGCTGCAGCTCTCTGCGGCGGGAGTAGGAGAGTTGGGACTGGTGGATCCGAGCGAGTTCAGTGACACGAACCCTGCGAAAGAGCCAGTTTTCGCAGGGACAAAGCCAGGAACCAAGAAAATCAACAGCGCCAAAGAGACTCTCATGGACCTGAACCCTTTAGTCACCGTCAACCTCTACCCTGTGTCCATCCAAGACCTAGACCACGCCACTATCCTCCCCCAGTACTCTATCCTAGTCTGCTGCACTGACGACACTCTCAGTCGGTATCGAATTAATGACTTGGCAGTTACGTATAAGAAGCCACTGGTTATGACCTGTGCATTGAAGACGGAAGGCCACTGTTTTCTGCTGAACCACGAAGGAGGTGCGTGCTACCGCTGTTTGTTTCCCACGCCTCCAGGTATCATATAGGTAGAAAAGTTCCTAAACAGCCAAAGCGACGTGGGGATATTCCCAGGCTTAAAGGGGATTCTAGGCGGTATGGCAGCTGTGGAAGTACTGAAAGTCACCCTGGGATTACCAGGCCTACGGCAGGAAGTAGCGGTGTATGAAGCCCTCCCAGGCATGATTACTAAGCACAGAATGAAGGGAAAGCAGGCAGACTGTATGGCGTGTGAACTGGATGTAGGGACTTGGGACTATACGCAGCTCGTAAAGCCGGGGAAAACGCTGCAGCAACTACTGGCGCAGGTTCCTGACGCTAATAAGATGGAGGCAGGACAGTACTTCAAGGACTGGGACGGAAAGCCCCAGTTCATACTAGACGTGCGTGTCCCAATCCAATTCAGCCTCTACCACCTTCCAACCGCAGTGAACATCCCTCTAAGTCAGCTCAAACACTACATTGTAATCCACACACAGACAGATATAGCGACTGTCGCAGAGACTCAGACCGTCTTTGTGGTCTGTCGCAGGGGAATTGCAGCGGCTATGGCTTCCGCCCAGCTTGCAAGCGCTGGAGTTGTCAGTAAGCGGTAAATAGACTTCTTTGTGATCGTCGGAGGACTAAATGCCTGTGCGAAGGTCAGTCCCAAGGTGCCGTTCTATTGAAATAAGGCTAAAATGGCAGGGTGGTATTTACAGGTCTAAACTGCTGTCAATGCTCCAGGGCTGGGCTATGTGGACTACCACTTCAGGCAGCTCCAGGTCCACTTTGACCTTCCTGGAAACTTGCAGCTTTCTCACAGGCTCATAGACCACTCGATTCTTCACAGTTTGCTGGTAGAAGTTCTCTCGAAAAGGCACTAATTTCAGGTATTTCAGTTCCAAAGCAGGCATCCTAGTCTCAGTTTTCACCGGCTTCAGCACAGTTCTCTTCTGAGTTAGAAGTCCTCTCCCTCTTCTAGGCGTGACGGAAAGCAGTCTCGAAGCTCTGCCCGAGTCTGGATGCAGGGCAGACCGAGAGCCCGGGGAAAGGGACTGGAGAGGGCGGAAGCGCAGGGGAGCGGGCCTCAGAATGCGGTAGTAAGCGGTGGCCAGGGAGTTCAGTTCGCAGTTGCTGTCCAGCTGGTGGGGACTTCTGCGCACTGCCATAATGGACTTCAGTGCTGGGGGGATGCACATAAGCCTTCGTACGAAGGGGGAGGGAAATTTGCAATTTACTGAACATTAATTGTAGATTTCTACCCAGTACTAAGGAAACAGGCAGGGAAGGGAAATTTGTGAGCGAATCACTGCGAAAATTTGCAATTGCTCCTTAGACCCGCTAAAAAACTGCCTTGCCTAAGTTTGTAGCTCTATATCTGCCTAATTTAGACATCTGTGCCTACAATCCCCACCGCACTTCCTGTGACCTGCGGCTCAACAGTATGAAACAGCACCCCCATAGGCAGCGGTCCAAACACAGTTTCCCCCGGTTTTTTCCACAAAACTTCCGACTTCGGACTCGCAGTTTCCGACAATAAAGTAACTTCCAAACTGTGGAACAAATCAGCCTCCAGACTGAGAGCTCCCTGCAGCAGTGCCTGGGAAGTGTCAATTATGGTGGAGCCTTTAAGGGTCAGGGCTACAGTGTCTGTAGTGTCTAGTTCGAAGGAGTAGGTACCGAGGAGGCTGGATTGGAGGTGGCCGAGCCACTCCACGGAAAATTGGGGAGGGGTGAAGTCGCTGATTGGATTGGAGGTCCAATTGACCTTGGGCAGGTCCACAATTTCCACCCTCACAGGGTCCCCCGTCAAATCCTGCGTCGCATAATAGGTCGCCTGTATCCCCGCAGCCATCAAATACACAAAAATGGACAAATTCCCAGTGAATTTACACGCAGGAGTCGTAGAAGTGGGCTTGCAAGTCCCTGAAGAATCCGCCTCTTTCGCACTATACAGCACAGAGCCTGTGTACGTCCCTGTGGTCAGGTCAGTACTGGTGAAGCGGAACTGCAGGGGACGGAAGTAGGGGTTGGAGGCGCTCATTACATAGCCGTATAGGAGCTGCGGAGTAGTGATGAAGTTGCTGTAACTGTCTCTGACTTGCACTGTAATGGGCAGTGTATCGCCCAGTTTCATACTTTCCTGCACTGTCAGTAAGGAGTTCGCAGGACTGGGAGGTCCTGGGAGCACTGTAAGGTCCTGAGAAAGCACATCCAAGTCATTGCCATTCATAGTCAGGGAAACCGTGTAAACTCCCACTGTCTCCATTTTGAAGCCCAGGGTATGCGTGCCGTCCTGGTTGTCCACTGCACTAGTGTCAGTCACACTCCCTGTGCCTGCCTTGTCCTTGTAGTTCACTGTTAGCTGGTCTCCTCCTTGGCTTCTGATGTTGCCGGCCCAGTCCTTTACGGTCACTGTGACTGTGCCTGCGCTGCCTGCTGTCCAGGTGAACTCCCCTGAGATGCTGCTTTGGGAAGCCACGCCCAGACCCACTCCCACACTCACTTCATACAGCCCTACGAGTCTGTTTATACTGCTAATCACAGTCCAAATCGTCATTGTGAGAATGCCTGTGGTAGTAGGGGTGAAAGTGAGGGTTTGAAGAGAGGGAACAGCTGAATGTATGGATATTTGGTCCGTGGTGGTCGTAAATTGGGCGGAAATCGTAGCGGGTTGAGTCAATTTGTTGTGGTATTGGTCGTATAGGGTGATATTCACCTGCTTTCGATTGCCGATTCCAGCCTCATACAGCGGAAACGGGTCCTTTGCCACTGCTTCAAAGCTGAACCGCCCCGGATCTATGGTCTGCGACCCCGTTTCCATCCAAAACGGCCCCTGCTCCGCATTAATCAGCGCAAAAAGTCTGCTTTTTGGTACAATTTGCCTGCTGATTTTGCCACTAAACCACTCCAACCTGACTCCCGCAGGACTTGCAGCCGCCACGAACTCCACCACCAGTGCATATCTGACGTTCTTCCTGACCTGCACATCCGCCCTTTGGATGGTTATTGGCGTGGCAGGAGTGAGGGTGTCCAGCACTTTGCCACCGTTCCAATAGACTCTCAGCAGGCCGTTTACAGTGAATATGAGGGATAAAGTCTCTGTGTAGGCGGGGAGCAGGGCACCAATCCATCTTATAGAAAAGCCGCTTAAAGCGCCGGAAAGCAGCGAGGGGCCACTTTGGCTCCAGTCGAAGTCCAGTGTGGAGTCCCGAGAGGAGTAAGTCTGAGGGTCAACGTCCACTGCATTGTGATACGACAATTCAGCCACTAGTCCTGTAAAGTCACTATTCGCATAGTAAAAGCCAAGTAAGCCGCCCTGCTCTTCCAACCCCACGACCACTTCGTACCTGCCCACAGCCATCACGCCCTCCAGAGGCAGGGCAAACTGGGTGAAATCAGCGAAAGTCGCATTTGCTGAGTAATAGGCTGGACCATAGAAATAGGCCCTGTACCCTGCAAAGCCTAGCAAAGGGCTTTTCACAGGGGTGGAAACCGCATTTCCAAAGGCGTCGAAACTGCCAATTTGCACACTTCCCTGTCCGACTGTCTGCTTTGAGGACAAATTGAGGGTGGTTTTCAGTCCTGAAATCAGGCTTTGAGTGACTGTGAAGGTTTGTCCGTTCCCTGCCAGGCTAGTACTGCCCACGGAGCAGGAAACTGTGTATAAATCCACCAATTTGGGCTGAAATCGGACGGAATAAGTGCCGTTTCCGTTGCTTTCGACCTGAACTGGCACACTTGCTCCTGTGTTTTTGCCTGTGACTGTGAGGCTTAGACCCACAATTGCGCCGACATAAGGGTTGGAAAAGACGTCTCGAGCTGTTAAGGTGAGAGAAAGCACAGTTCCAGCCAATACAGTGCTGGGAACTGCAGAAAGACTGGACTGGACCGGGTTTAAAGCCGTATTAGTCACTGTTACACTGAAAGTGAGGGCTGCAGCCCCATTAAAAGCCAGAAAAACTGTATATTGTCCCGATACAGACAGACTTATAGCTCCGGACAGGACTCCCGGCAGGTAGTCCAATAGAGAAATAGGGGTGGAAAGGGTGTCTTTGGAGGCGGTACAGGCTACAGAAGCCAAAGAACTCAGTCCAGTCCGGGCGATATTGTAGTATTCGTCCCTGATTTGCACATAGAAGGTGTATTCGTCACCCGCTGTTACGGTATTGGGTGTCTGTCCTAAGGCAGTTCGCTGGGGGGCAACAGGGCCTGGGTCTGCTTGCAAGGCCACAGCGCCCTCTACCAGTGCAACTCCCTGCAGTTGCACAGCTGCTTGGTAGTTCCCTGCCTGGAAAACGCTGAATTCCAGCTCGCCCTGCAAGTTTATGTACTGGTAGTAGGGCTGGTATTGGGAGTTCCAGTCGCTAGGGGGTAGTACGTCGATAGGGGAGATGTAGAGTCCTGGGCCTTTGAAGGTTAGAAGCAGCGACACTGCAGCTGTTACAGCCGAGTTCAAGTACTGGTCCTTGAGCACAAAGGGAAAACTGTACCTTGTCCCACACACAAGCGGTCCATTTCCACTCAAAAAGGCTGCTAAGCCGCTCGTACTGGTCAGTGGACTTGCTATTTGCGGACGTACTTCCAGGCTATAAGGACTGCCCTGGATTTCAAGGTCGTACAGAGTGATAGTGAGGGAGTATGTGCCCACTAGTGTTAGGGAAATATCAGCGTAGGAGAGTCCATTGCCTGCGGAATAACTGGTAAAAGTGGCTTGTGTGGATGCTAATTTGGCCTGAATTGTGAATATATCGGAAGGATGGTCCTCAATTTCCCCCCTTCCGTTGACAGACAGGAGGGTAATAGTCCTGATATTGCCTGCGGAAACAGCATCAACCCCCCTCGCATAGCACTTCAAAGCGTCACTACTCCCCACTACAACCTGGAACAGCCAGGGAGAGCCTGGCACCAGGGCAGGGTAGAACAGGTCCTGGGCGGGGATTACTTGAGGGGAAATGGAGGCCGAAGCCCACTTCAGACTGTACCTGGCCTCGCCCTCCAAGTGCCTCCATTCCACCTTCACCTGGTACCAGTTTCCTTGGACTAGTAGCAGAGTGAAGCTGTGTTCTGAGCAGCAGACTTCCCAGGAGTCTAGTGCGAGTTGTCCCTGCCAATAGACTTTCACTCTGCCCACTACTAGGATGGAAACGGCTTCTGAGACTGGACTTCGGACGAGGCCTGTCAATTTGAGACTGACGAAGGTCTTCGCAGCCTTAGTGATTAACTGGCCTGGTACCCAGCTTTGGGCTGGATAAGCCACTGCACCAGTTAGTACCGGCACTCCACTGAGATATACATTATCCCACCATTCACTCCACAATCCGCCCTGCTGGTACACAGCTACCAGGCCGCTGTACACCCCTGTATACGCCGGGCTGAAGACTGCTCGATAGGTCCCATCTCCACTGTTACGCATTTGGATAGAAAGGCCGTTTGGGCCTAAGACGTCGGCTTGGTAGTTAGGGTCGGTGACTGGGACTCGAATGCACTCAATGTGGCCTGTGGGGACGGAGCAGACGTCTTTGATGTGGAAAAAGGTCAGTTCGATGGCGGCTGTGTTGACTTTGCCGGAGGCGTCTCTGGCGATTACAGACACATCATAGGGCTGAAAGGTCGCAGCCTCAGTAGTCGGGAAGCCCAGCAGACTATGCCCAGCGCTAGTATAGGGCAAAGGAGTGATCGAGGCCTGTGGAGGGGAAGCCGACTCTCCCACCCAATTGACTGTAGAGACTTTATAATGATAAGTTGCACTGGTTTGAATACTATCGGTGTACGCTATAGTCGCAGGACTCAATGTGGTATATAGCTGCCAAGTCCCAATGTTTCTGTATACATATAAAGCGGTTAGCGCTGCTCCCACAGCTGACTGATCAGACAGACTCCAGCTCAAAAGCAGTCTATTGCTGCTCTGCACTACTACTAATCCGCCTAAATCCACAGGCAATCCCGCACACATAAAAGTGACCTGAGGACTAGCAGAGGACACATCAGTTCCAAGGGTCACAGTGTACCACACCTTCAGAAAGGCACCCATTTGGCCTGCACAGGGGATAGAGACTGAGGGCGTAGAGGTGGAGGAAAGGCTGTACAACTGGCTTGGAGTCCGATAGGAGACTGTGTATAGTGCGGAGGAGATGGAGGGGAGTTGGAGGGAAAGGGTGTGGGTGGATAGGGAAAAGGAGGACCAGACAGGGGGAGCGGGCTGGAGTCCGCGGGAGAAGGGACAGAGAGTGGAGATGAGAAGAAATGCCAGCATATTATCCCTGACATTCGCACACAGTAGTAGTTCCAACCACTCAGTAGGATTTACAGCTAGCCCTGGTATTAGGCTTCGGGCAGTTTCTTCCTATGTAGGAAAAGGTCTATACACGGAGGAGTAATATGGACCCTGAAAATACGGTCTGCGGACTATGCAGGCAACGAGCTGCAGAGTTATTTTGCGTGTGCACAGACCCAGCCACTCTCCTATGCAGAAACTGCTTCATCGACCATCTCACCAAAAGTCCGGAATTGGAGCATAAAACCCGCCCTACGGACCAACTTCGATACTTAAAGATTCCGCAGTACTATGAAAGACTGAAGTGCAGAAGAGAGAATTTCCCCAAAGTACGAGAAGAAGCCATGAAGGGAATTGAGGTAGTTGACCAGGCTATTGGTGAGTATTCTGCCAAGGTGGATAGGACGATTCGGGAGTTGACGGCTCATTCGCAGGTCGTAATTGAGCAGCTGCGTCAGATGAAAGCGGAGCTAATGAGGGAAACGAATGCTGCGATTGAGGAGGTGGAAAGGACTTTGGCGGAGGATCCAGTGCTTTTGGGAACTAAGTATGGACCTGTGCTGAGAGATATGAGTGAGGCGTTTAGGCCTTTTCAGATTTTTGCATTTACTGCGAAAACCGTTAATTCAGAGTCGATTTTGCCGGTTGACTTTCGACTTTGCGACCCTCAGGAAATGCTACAACAAAACTTCGCAGTGCTATACATCTCAAACCTCACTCTCTACAACCCAGTCCTCCCCAAGACAACCAAGCATTCTCTGTCCCTCAACTTTAGTATCGGAGCCTCTTATATAGAACTTGACAGTAACTCAATGCTGTGCACTGGGGGCGACTGCTGCCGTGCATCGTTTGGACCTGAGCTCTTTCAAGTTTACCCCACTTCCGGCTCTTTCAGTACCGAGAAAAGGATCAGGAGTTGGAAGGGCAAATAACATTTTTTACGAATTTGGGGGTAAAGATGGCTCTGGACACGATTTGATGGAATGTGAAAAGTGGGAAATGGGGGGAGATAGCTGGACCACTGCTGGCTCTATGAACCATCCAAAGGTCTATTTCACTCCCTGTAATTACCATTCCTCCATTTACCTAGTCTCTTCCTGGGACGCCAGCAGTCGAATAGTTGAGAAATTCGACCCTGATGCAGAGACCTTTACCGACCTTTCAGTTTCTCTGTTCACTGAAACTATCTCATATACAGCCTCTTTTGTTGCTTATGGAGAGCTGTTTCTCTTGACTGATAAGAAGCAGTTGGCTTGTTGGAAAATCGCCACGGAAAATACCTTTCGAGTAGTGACAACAAATGGGGCTTGCGATAGTACTCGACAGCCCAGGGTCCTTGGCTCGCAAGTACTACTGGCTAATAAGGGAAATGTGGCCAAATTCAGCTTAGAGACTTATTCGTTCATAGAAAGTAGTTAAGCATTATGAAAATGGAATCCGTAGGAGAGGGAAAGGTGCAGATTTTCTAAAATGCGGCGATTTATGCCTTATTATCGATGTGAAAATTGCTTAATATCCTCTGGGGTCAATCAATAGATAGAAGTCTAATACAATTTGTGTAGGCTGTTTATTCCTTCAAGGAACGCCTCGCTTGAGACACTCAGTGCTAATCCAGTTCACTAGAAGTGGCGTTTCAGGCAATATCGTCAGCGTCAATTGCGCACTGGTCGAAGTCAATCCAGAGTATATAGGCACTCGGTCTGTTTTGGTGCGGAAGTACGCTAGGGAAGCCTTTAGCAGCAATACATATATACAGCTCACTTATAGATTCGAACTTCACTTTTCCGCTATACTTTATTCTTCTTATCTCCCGACTTAGTGCAAATCTACTCCCTATCCTCTGGGCAAATAGATGACTTTGTGCTCTTTTCGCTACAATGGCATCCGCACCCCAAGGCCAAAACTCCTCCTTTCCCCAACTTTCCTCCACTCAATCCCTCTGTCTACTCACTGTAGCGATAATCCTCGCTCTCTGGCTCCTCTCAGAACCAGCTCCCTGGCACCCGCCCCTCTCAGACTCCGGCTACGAAAGTGAACACTGGCTAAATCTCCGCTACGAGCAAACTACAGTCTACGAGTGGTACAGCCTTTCCTACCTCAGTACTGAGCAAGCTGAAATACCACAGCAGGAGAGTGAAGAAAGCCCGGGAGAGGTGGCTTGGACTGCAGTCTGGGAGGTAATTTGGGAGGTAGTGAAGGCAATAGCTGAGAATTAGGTTAGTTTATATATTGAACTTAGAGGTATAAGTCTGATTTGTGTCGATAACGCAGGCAGACAGGGGAAATTGAGGATTGAGGGACTGGGAAAGTGAAATTATGAGCAAAAGTGGCGCTCTGGAGGAGGGCTATTGGGCAATGGAGAGACAAAGTGGACGAAATGTGCCAGTAGAGGGTTGAGACTTAAGATGTCCCTGAGCCGTGTTTAAGCCATAGGCTCCTCCGACTTCCCTTTGACTGCCCACCCTTCCTGCAAACTCCGCTTGGACGCCATGCTTCTAATCACCCTTTTCTGCGGGATTTGCGCTTCCCACTCCTTCTTTCTGTCGAAGTACTCCCTTTCCGCCTTATGAAAGCGCTCATTGTCCTTACTCCACATCACGTTGAACCGTTCGTTCCAGGTCTGTTCCCGTCTTTTCCCAGTCTTAGAAAGGCAGCGGGACCAGGCAGGCATGCGGCTGAGGCCGAATTGCATAGTATAGCGCAGAGTCATGGAGCTGGTGCGGACTAGGGGCAGGCGGGTGAGAAGTTTGCGCCCACTGGGCTTGTCGAAGTACTGTCGGTAAAACTCGTGAAAACGGGGGTTGTCCTTGCTTGGAGTCACTGCGAACCGCTGGTCCCATCGACTCATTTGCGTATATATGGAACCAAATTAGGGGCTGTAGAGGCAGAAACTGTCTTTAGACGAGTGGTGGGTTTCTACCTTTGCAGCACTATTGGATCTATGAAATCGGAGTATATGAGGACTTTGGACTATTTCCTTACTTTAGAGACCAAAAACCTCTATAAGGTTCAAATTTCCACCCACTTCACACCTAAACCCGGCAATTCTGAAACCCACTTTCAGGGTGCAGTTTTCCCTATTCCAAGCCAATAATGAGCGCGTTTGGACCACAAGCCGCATAATAATGCGTTCCTACCGTCTCAAAGCCCGGGCCAAGCTGGGCGCCGAAATCAACATCGCCCGTCTCCTCCAGCCTCCCAGACCCGACCAAGTCCGTTGCACAGATCTGCACTCTCTGCCCTGCACCCCCCTGCCCCAGCAGGGCGAAGGTAAGACCGAGGCCTTGATCTCCGGCAAAAGGCGCAAAGCGGCTGAGCAGCCTGGAGCCCCGGACTACGAACTTCGCTGTGAAGTGGGCAGGAACGACCAGGGCAAGCGGTCCCTGTGGAGAGGGAGATGTGACGACTCCTCCAAATTTGCAGTCGCTTATGTGGAGGACCAGGAAGTGCGCCTGTCTTTGGTCGACCATTGGTACAAGTTCACGAGGATCAGTAGTGATTCTGCGCCTGGGAGGGAGGCTTTGCCCCCTGAAGTTCCCTATGAGCGGCGGAAAAGGCCTAGGGAAGAGCGGGATAACGACGAAAACTCCGCGGAAGAGCTGGACTTCCAGGCGGAGTTCGAAGATGACGAGGAAGGCGGGGAGGCCAGCTACGAAGACCAGGGCAGTCGACTCACAGCCAGCGGAAAAGCCCTGGAGCAGGCTTTGAAGGACCAGTCCGACCCTTCAGACCACCAAAGCGACACCCAAAAAGACGACATCGGCCTCGATTCCTCCTCAGAAGACGACCAAACCCGCAAAAAAACTCTCTCAAAGTCGCTATTCCTGCAGGAAATGCAGCGCTTAGGGAAGGTGGAAAAGGGCGACTTGCTGAGACGTCTGATTGGCAAATTCGACCTCAAGCCAGTAGACGCTCAGAAGCGACTTGCGGAGTACTTGAGGAAGTACACGGACGAGTACTTGGAGGAGGGGAAGACTGTGTATGTGTTGAAGGCGGACTGTAGAGCGTGCTAATTAGGTCTATACGGGGAATAGGGGTTTGCCTGTGGGAATATGGAGAAGTCAGGGGAAGAGGAGAGTGGGATTGGGAGAAAAAGGGGAAATCGGACTTTCAGGGAGGTTTTTAGGAGCAGTGACCTGTCGACATTGCGTGTGAATGGGAGGAAAAGCATATTGGAAGCAGGGGAACTGTTCAAAGATTCCCCTTTAAACGAGTTTTACAGTCTGCAGGAAGAGGAATCCGGCAGTGTTATGCTCTTAAACGGCAAATCTCCGACTTTTGTTCCTAGTCTGAAAGCCGTTTTCGACCCCAATTTGCGGCTTACAGAGGGAAATTACCCCTCTATTAGTGAAACTAATAGTCCATTTCAAGCACAAGGAGGCGATTTCCAGCCTTCTCCAAGGCCGTTGCACACATCCACCCAATTCGTCCCAATTCTTCATTCTCCTAGAAGCAGTCGTTTGCGGGGAGATAGAAAGCTGAGGAAAAGTGAGGACCTGCTGCCTGCTATCCCAGAAGCCCGGCCTCCCCCATTGCAATACTCACCTTATAATCACAGAAACAGTCCCAAGCGTCCAGTACTGAGGAAGCAGGGGGACTCTATTGCCAGGCCGCAGACGCTTGTGGTAGACTCGGAAATGATGAGGGAACAGCAGGAGTTGGAAGCGTCCATTAGACAGCTGAACCAGCTGCTTTCTCGAGTCCGAAAGCAGCCTTTGGGCAGTTCCTCCCTCAGTCCTTCCCAGCGCCACAGGCCCTAGTTCATGTAATTTCACTATGGGCTGCTACTGTTCTGGGCCTGAGAAAGCCGGGGCTGAGACGATCATTGAGTTCCCAGCCTCCCTGGCAGCAGTGCTGAAGCAGCAAATTAGGGAGCACCAGGTACTGCTCTACTCCTCACTGGAGACACAGGAAAGTCAGAGTATGAAGGAACTACTGAGGGCGCATGGAGTTGCGTTTGAGTACTTTGAGGTCGAACATATGAGTAAGTGGAGAGTAGAGATGAACCGAGTAAGGTGAAGGCGGCTATCAGGGCTCTAACCAAGCGACAGCAGCTCCCCATCCTCTTCATCAAATCCAAGTGCATCGGAGGCCTGAGCGGTGAGTACTATTCAGACCTACGCGACTTGGAAACGTCCGGCCGGCTGTTCCAACTGTTCAAAGAAGCGAGAGTGTCCTTTGTGCGCAGTTCAGTGTCGAGGACCTAGGCTAAGAGGGAGTAGGCAGTGATAATGGATAGGAAGAGCGCCACTGTGGCTATCAAGCCGGCTGATGACTACATTAGACGTCTACGTAACATCTACATCGGACACTATCTCAGGTCTGACACCAGGCCTGCGAAGGTAGGCATATAGTAGAGATCGTGGAAGGACTTTATCTCGGCTCAGTAGGCGCAGCCTACACCCGCACTTCCCTCAAACTGCGAAAAATCACGCATATCCTCACTCTCTGCGACTGCCTGCCTCCCAAGTTCCCAGGCGAGTTCAACTACAAGGTCATTGAAGTGCTGGACGACCCGAGTGTGCGGCTGAGTGCACACTTCAGGGAAACTGGGGAGTTCATCAATGCAGCTATTAGGGAGGGGGGACAGGTGTTGGTGCATTGCTTTGCAGGGGTGTCCAGGTCTGCGACTGTTGTCATTGCTTATCTGATTGCGTATCATCAGATGAGTTATAAGGACGCTTTTGCTTTGGTGCAAAATCGACGTCCCTGGATCAACCCGAACCCTGGCTTCTGCGCTCAGCTCAGACGATACGAAACTTGGCTGAAAGAACAGCAATCCAAGTCAGCTAAACAAGACAGCTAATAGCTTTCTAGCTAGACAGTAGGCCTCCACGCTGTTCCCATATGGCACTTCTTAGTCTGCTCTCGATTCATATACTTGTGGAAGTGATGGAGAAGTATGGACTTGAGACCTTGGGATGGGAACACTTACCTGGTACTTAGTAAGAAATCGCCTATGAGTGGGAGAAGGATAGGCGATGGAGAAGTCCAATGTAGACGCACCTGCTCCTCCGCAGCTTTTTAATAGTGGATACAGCATGCAGCGCCAGGCCACGACCGGAGTCCAGCCCAAGACCAAGTACTACCAAGTCGACGGCTCTGGACGGGATCTCTACATTGCCTGCGATAGCGGCGGCCACTTCAAGTCTAATCCTCATCTAGGGACTCGCCCTGCCACTGCCTCTTTGCGCCCGCGGCCGGCCTCTGCTTCCCGCGCCTCGCTCAAGTCGGTGCACTACCATGCTGATGGCACGGGCAGGGATTTCTATATAAAGGTGACGGACGGAGGACTGCATAGCTGGCCGTATAGGGGAATGACGGAGTTTAGTGGCTCACTAAGGAGCTATGAGAAGCGAGGAGTGAGGACGGCGGGGGACTATTTAGCGTGGAGTCAGACCTGGGTGCCGGCCCGCACTCGCAATATCCGTCGTGTGCTTCGCGTTCAATCCCACGCCTGCGTCACCCGGCTCTCCCACTCCAAACTTCGCCAATGGCTGTAGTCCTATCTAAGCTCCCTCAGCCTCATCTCCCTTGCTTTCCTCTTCCTCCCCCCTGCAGACCCTCCTTTTCCACTCTTACTGCCGTTGGAGTCAGGCTGAATGCGGAGGTAGAAGGAAGCCAGGTCTGATAGGGGACTAGGACTGCGACTGATAGGCCGAGGACTGGGGTCGGCTCTACGAGCACTGTTCAGGACCCTAGTTCTGGGGTAGTTGGGCAGGTCACTCAGGTGGGAAAGGTTGACTAGAAGGGGGGAGGAGCAGCGGGCTTGGGGAGAAGCCGGGTGGAGTGCGGAAAGCAGGTGTTCAGATAGTCGCGCGCACTGGGAGGTGAGTTTGGGAGGCAGGTATTTCGTCATTTCCAAGTGATACATGCGTCTGTATATCTTGCGGAAGTCCCGAGCCCACCGGTCCTCATCTATGCATTCTCCCTTCAGCCCAGCCAGAACTCGGTAGGAAAGCAAGGAAACCAGGCCTTCAACCAAGCCGTTGTATTTGCTTTCCAGCAGTCTGGTGGCGAACCCTCCGTACACTGACATTTCTCCTGTTTTACCAGCTGTAGGCCTAGTTTCAACAGCTGTATACTGTACAGGGAAGGACTGGGAAATAGATAGATTGGCTTTATTGTTACTTATACTAAGTCGAAATCGGCAAATAAGTGCCTTTTCAGCTCTAACTGTTATTGATAGGGAAATCTCTTCATTTGCTCGATTTTCTTCTCAAAACAATACTCCGAGAGCTTTCCCATAGCGCTATCTACTCTTTAACTGCCTACTCAAAGTTGTAAGCCATCTCCACCTCCGGCTCCGCCTGCGCCATGGCTTTTCCCTTCGCATTCCTCCCTATCATTTCCGTCTTTTCCCAATTCACCGCCTTATCCACGGGTTCCAAGCCATTGTCCTTGAACTCCACATCCATTAGGCGCTCCGCAGAGACCAGTGGGTCGTTTTCATGTATTGCTGCATTGAAAGTACCGTATTGAATGATGACTCCGACGGGGTTAACTGGCATGTGCGAGGCTTGGGCGCGGGGCATGTAGCGAGTTTGCAGGTCTTCTTCTTTGGCCTGGTTTTCAGACATGCAAGTGCCCATTATGATTGCAAGGACGGACTGCAGCCACAGCTAGTGGTTTGATTGTGACTGGGATAGACGGTGCATAGGACGAAAACTGGAGTAGGGAGGGAATTTATTGAGGAATAGAAGAAGAGGGGGAAATTGGGAGGATGTATAGAGATGGGTGTCAGGGAGGAAGGACTTGGAGAGACTTCATGCACTTTTGGATTGATATTTGTGCACCTCTCTTTGGTTTTCCGTGCATGTATCATCCTTTTCACCAAATGTATGCAGAATGGGACCTTTTGGTGCTCTCTACAGCACAGTTAACTGCTGAGTTAGTGTATAGAAACCAGGGGCACTTCACACCTATTTCCCCCAATGTAAGTCCAGTTCCAAGTCGATTTCCCCAATTTCCTATGCAGCCCTCCAACCCCAATTTCCATCACATGCTATAAAGCCTTCTTATTAGTCCCTCTAGCCTCTTTTCTTCCACTTGTAAATGCCTCGCAACGAACAAGGAAAGAACAAAAAGTGGTCCAAACACCGTGAGCGAGACACGGGCGAGGATCAGTTCGCTGAGCTTTCCGAGCGTGCAGCGGTGCAAGGGAAGGACTTGTGGGAACTACGGGAAGAGGAGCTCGAGCGAGTGCGCAGCCAAGCAGCCGGGGAAGAGACCAAGGAAGACGCCCCTGCCGGCGAAGGAGACGAAGACGAAGTAGTGGCCGGACACCAAGGTCTGATGGAGGTGGAAAACCCCAACAGACGCAACCCACTAGTGGTCGAGGCCCCAGACAAAATCTCCAGAAAGCACAAGGAAGCTGTGGACGACCAGAGAAGGCAGGACCGGGAGGACAGACAGATGAGGGCTGGGGCCACTGCCCAGGCCAAGCAGGACTTGGAGCGACTGGCGCAGATCAAAGCCAAGAGGGAAGCTGCGGCCCGGGAGAGGGAAGACAAGCGAACTCAGTCGGAGAAGCTGAAGGCGGATGCGCAGAATGGCTTCAAGAAGCCCAGTTAAGCTAGTTAGAGGCAGGAAAAGCTGCGATTTGTCCCAAGTCATATCAGAAGGCAAAGTCAAGGCTGGGAAGGGCTTTGTACCCTCCAACGCCGGAAGCTAAAGACGACTTTTCCCAGCCATCCCATAGTAATACATGAAGACCAGTAACAAAAACACAGGGACGTCCACCGCCTCTAACAGTCTTCTTGACATTTCAGAAACCGCTTTAGAGCCTTCTGAGGACCCAAGGCTGCGTGGAATTGAAACCTTGGAGACCAGGCTGTTTCGAGGGTTCGGGGAAATTGAGATGGAGTTGGATGACTGGGAGCGGAAGTTGGTGGAGTGCGTACGGAGGACGGTTGAGGAGATAAGAATCGAAAATGTAGAGAGCATGGAAGCAGTGCAGCTCGACCTCGAAGTCCTCCGTCACAAGGTGACCTCCCAGTCCTCCCAAGACTCCCCCGACTTCCTAGAGCAGCTCCACTCCACCGTGTGCATAGACACTTCCTTCGCTCTGGACCTACCCCTCTTCCGCAAGTTCATAACCGACCGGCTCAAGGTCACCTACCGACTCCCTTCCGCCACTGTCAAGTTGGGGTATAGCGAAAATGCGGCTAATGAGGATGGGGAATGTCTCCTATTCGATACACCGGAAACAACCACTAAAACTGACTCCACAGAAGACCAAATCCAGCGGGAGTCAATAGACCCAGTAGCCGCGGAGTCGACCAAAAGTCCACATAGAAGGCACAGGACAAGTCGCAGAACTCGGCCGAAAGCCAGAGTGACGAAGCCTCCTTTCCAGCTTGTCACGAGAGTGGTAGTCGCCACTCTGTACGCAGTGTCAGTGGGCGTGTACGTGCATGCGGCTTTGAGCGCCTTTTAGCTACTTATTTCCTTAGATTCCCTAACACCTTAGCCTCTGTGAGAGGACCGGAATTGCTGCATTTCCCTTAGCTTTCCACGTAGTTCGGACACTCCCCCTTCCAGGTCCACTTTTGGCTCTCTGTCCCAGTGTCTTTTCTGAGTTTCCCTGCATTTTAGGCAGAACTCGGATAGATTCATTTCTGCAAAGGGGTTGCACTCCGTTTCTCTATCTCTGAGCCCAATTCGCCACTCCTCATCTGAACTGTCCTCACTTTCCCCTGCCAATTCCAGTCCTTTGTACCTCACAGGCACCACAAAAGACCCGTTTTCGCCATTTAGTGGACTTTTTTCCTTTGATAACTCCGCCAAAGTCTGCGAAAACAGCATAGAAGTCCCCAACACAGAACTAGCGTTCCCGTCACTATCGCTCCAGCTCTCCAAAGCAGTGCAAATCGCCTTCTTTTCCCTAATTCCAAGCAAATCCCCACTAATCAGCTCCGGAACCGGTATATCCCTCAGAAACTGCACCTTAGCAGACACAGACCCTATAGGACTTTGCAACTTGAAGGTATTTTTTGGTAGATTTTGTACCTCTTTTCCACTCCATTGAGTCAAATCAGTGGAATTGAAGCGAATCCTGTAGTCCAAATAGCCTCTGAACTGGGTATGTGCGGGGGTGAGAAGGGCTGTGAGGAGCAAAGAGCGGAGGGAAATTGAGGACTTCTTGAGGAAAGTGAAGGGAGTGTCGGGGGCGGAGCAGGTTTCGGTGGGGGAGAAGAGGAAGTCCCAGCGCTCGAGGAGCAGGGGAGTGCACTGGGGGGCGGCTAGGAGCAGTTCGAGGTGGATTTCCAGGCGGGAACTGAGGTCGTGGTTCCAAATCGTTGGAAAAGCAGTCCTCACCCCGAAGTTCTCCTCCACTGACAGCTGCAGCCAGGGATTCCCCTGCTGCGACGACCTCAGCACTCTGCCCGGAGCCTCACATCTCCCGGCCAACAGAGACTCCAGGGCCTTGATGAGGAACTCCTTGACAGCGCGGTGGTAGTCCGTCATTAGTACTGGGAGTGGGAAGGGGAATTAGCTATTTACGCTGTTTGGACTCTTCTTCCCGCATAGCGAACTTCATGACCTTGCCTGTGACAGTGAGGGGAAAGGTGTCCACCACTCTCACAAGCGCGGGTATTTTGTAGTACGCAATTTGGCCATCTCCGTACTTCTTCACGTCCTCATAGGTCAGCGGCACTTTCCCAGGCTTCATCTTAATCCACGCACACACTATTTCGCCGTAGTAGTCGTCCGGCACTCCAATCACGTGGATTTCGTCTATATCCGGGTGCTGATTATAGAAGGCTTCGATTTCGCTGGGAAACACATTTTCCCCTCCTCGGATTATCATATCTTTCTTCCGTCCCACTATGCGTAAGTACATATCTTTGTCCAAAGCTCCTAAGTCTCCACTGTGTAGCCAGCCGTTTCCGTCAATTGCCTCTTGGGTGCCTTTTTGGTTGTTCCAGTACTCCTTCATCACGAGGTACCCGCGGAAGCAGATTTCCCCTGTTTCGCCAACTGATACGATTTGATTTTCGTCGTTGACGAGTTTGATTTCGGTGTTAGGGAAGGGCGTGCCTACTGTTGAAATCTTCTTTTCGAAGGATTCTTCGAACTTTGTGGCGGTAGCGACTGGACTGGCTTCGGTCATGCCGTAGCAGTTTACCATGTGGTGGATGCCGAGCTCGTCCACTATACGTCTCATAAGTTCCGGAGTCGCAATAGCCCCGGCAACCACTCCTTTCCTAATCGTACTAACCGTCTTCTGCTGTCTCGCTTGCTCATTCATAAAGGCTTGAAACATAGTCGGAACTCCATACAGCGTAGTGCACTTTTCCCTCTCAGCCGCTGACACACTCGACCCTGCATTAAACCCATAGTCCGGAAACACCAATGCACTTCCATGAGTTACACACGCTAAAGTCGCCATTACCATACCGAAGCAGTGGTACAGCGGTACTTGCACACAGACTCGGTCTGCGACGCTGTAGTGCATATGTTGACCGAGGAAGTAGCCATTGTTGACGATGTTGTGGTGGGTTAGGACGGTGCCTTTGGGATTTCCAGTGGTTCCGGAGGTGAATTGGATGTTCGCAGGAGCTTCGAAGTCGACACTATGCGTGATTTCTTGGAAATTGGGAGCTGTACGTCCGAATAAGTCAGAGAAATTCATCATTCCGCTGCTAGGAGTGTCCCCAATCTTCACCACCCAACGTAGCGACGGTAGAGTCTGCGACCGCAGCTCTCCCACCTTGCTATCCTCCAGTTCCGGACATATATCCCCTAGCATCTTTATATAGTCCGCACTTTTGAACCCAGGACTTGTCACAAGTGCCTCACAACTCACGTTTTTAAGTGCATACAGCAGCTCACTGCGGCGATAAGCAGGGTTTAAGTTGACTAACACCAGGTCACTCAGGGCCGCTCCGAACTGGGTCAGCACCCACTCTTTGCAGTTTTGAGAGAAAATGCCCACTCGGGCACCTCGTTGCAGGCCTAGGGAGAGGAAGCCGTGGGCCACTTCTTCGGATTGATGCAGAAGTTCTTGGTAGGAGAGACGTATGCCTTGGTGGTGGAAGACACAGGCGTCTGCTGAGGGGTGGCGCTTGGCCATGTCTCGCAAAGCGTCGCCCACTGATTTCCCGAGTAGTGAATGACCTGCTCCGGCGAGATAGCTGAGTTTCTTAAGTCTCATTTATATCACTATAAAAGCCATCTAAGACCATTCTTTCACCTACTGCAAGACTGCAGAAGAGACTTGGCCTAGTTGCCTAGCAAGTCTCCAGAAAAGTGGAGATCCAGCCACTTCCCTATCCTAGGAATGTATTGCACTGATAGCAGTTCTCTGTGCGAAAGGTCTCTTTTCCTTTCCTGTCCCTCCAGAATAGCAACTTTTCAGTCAACCCTTCCCCCTTTCCATGTAAACATCCCCGATCATAACACAGTTCAGCGCAAAGGATAACTCCCGTCCTCAAAGATGCACAGTTTGACTACTCCCATCCGTGCATCAAGCAGGTGCATAGACCCTACCAGGCCTGGGCAAGCTCCCAGCACTAGAAATATGGCTATGATGGTCTGGATAGGCAGGGCCGTGGGGCGCCGAGCCTTCTCCCACGCCCTTTCCACCCACCAGAACACCACCTACAACAACCCTGACACTCCTTTCGACTTCACTGAGGACAACTACGGTCAGATCAAGCGGGTTATGGCGAAGTACCCGGGCAATTACAAGCGATCTGCAGTCATTCCGCTGCTGTATATTGCCCAGAAGCAGAGTGGGAACTGGGTGCCTTTGAGTGCGATGAACAAGATTGCGAAGATCTTGGATATGAGTGAAATCGATGTTTATGAAGTCGCTTCGTTCTATACGATGTTCAATAGGACGCCAGTGGGGAAATACCACCTGCAAGTCTGCGGCACGACTCCCTGCATGGTGAAAGGCGTAAGTCCCAAGTAGGCGCGCCAGATCATCAAGACCATCGAAGACGACTGCGGAATAGTCTGCGGGCAGACCTCCAAGGACGGCCTTTTCACACTCAGTGAGGTGGAGTGCCTGGGCGCCTGTGTGAATGCGCCTATGATGCAGGTCAACAATGAGCACTTTTATGAAGACTTGACGCCTGCGAATGTGAAGGCGGCTTTGGACAAGTTCAGACAAGGGGGAGAACCTACCCCAGGGCCTCAAATCGCCCGAAACAAGTCTGAAGGCCCGAACGGCCGTTCTTCTCTGAAGTCAATGCCAGACACCAAGTTCACCCGCGACTTTGCCCAAGCGAAAAGTGAATACGAAGCAGCCAAGGCGGCTGCCCAGAAGAAGTAGCTCTAACCCAGGCTTTAGGCGCCATATCCATGCTGAGGCCTCAGCTCTAACAGCGACATCGGCTTCACTCTTGCGTCTTCCAACCTTTGGCTTTCGATTTTTAGGGCTCTGTATGCGTCAAACACCGTAAAATTGCTTAGATCTCTGCGGAGTATCCTGCTGAGCGCCCGCTTTATGACCCCTACAGAGTCGTCTGGGAGGACATCAAGGGTGTAGACCCTGCCTTCCAGGCCTACAAATAGCTTGTATAGGGCTTTGTTCACGATTATCATGTGCACCTTGGCTTCGGAGTCTATGTTCAGGTCTTGCAGAGACTGGTGGTCTGGGAGTTTCCTGCCTTTGTAGATAAGGACTTGATGCAAGGCTGGAAATCCCTCAGCTGCCTGCAGCGCAGACTTGACTTGTGCAACTGTGAGAGCAGGGGAGTAGGGCGTGGAGTAGAGTTTGCCGCCTATCGTCACGATGGTAAAGAGCGGAGTCGAAGTTTCAGTCATTATGAATTATATCTGTAGACTAGGAGTGCGTAAGAGACTAAGGGACGTGCGAGTTGAGATGGGAACTTGAAATTGTTGATGGACTAGGAACAGATAGAGGAATGCAGACAATTGTAGGAAGATTTCCGCGGTTTTCGCTTAATGTGTACGGAAATAGAACAACTTTGTCCCTTTTCTATATGCTTTCATCGTATAATTTGGGAAGTTTCCTATCGATATAGTGCAAATTCGCTCAATTTTCCAGTAAATCCGGCAAATGTTTATAAATAAGCTAATTCTATGATAAAACTGCCTAATAGAGCCCTGCATCCTACAAGCCCTAACTAAGT
>Ga0247837_1003411_pt1 | contig 27824 bp, 48 predicted proteins | sample LaCtaG_2_FD_187115 | JGI IMG/M metagenome (GOLD analysis project Ga0247837, IMG submission 187115) | Freshwater microbial communities from meromictic Lake La Cruz, Castile-La Mancha, Spain - LaCruzMarch2015_14.5m | ecosystem: Environmental > Aquatic > Freshwater > Lake | place: Spain: Castile-La...
TCGTGCACTGGCGCGTTGCGGGTGTGGTGGCGGTTGGATGACAGGAGCCGGATGACGCGAGAGTGTCACGTCCGGATCTGTGGGGGCCTCGGGGGGCAGTTCCCCGGGGCTACCCGGCGGCAAGCTCCAGATGGAGTTGGAGTGGCTGAAAAAAAAATCTCAGCAGCTCTGATGCCCGTGAACTACGCCAACTGGTGGATCATGACCACCGTGAGCTCACGGTCAGCCGCCAGTGCGAGCTCCTCGTCAGCCCAGCGCCGCCAAGTGCTGGGGGCCTGAGGGCCGCTGATTTGGCTGCTGGGACAACTCTCAGCCACCCCAGGATCGCCGTGGTTGTTCAAGCAGGGGCCTGCTGCGCGGCAGCGGCCCCATGGCGGATCGATTTGCACTGCTGATGGTCGTTGCGAGCTCAGAATGGGGCGGGTGGCTGCCTGCCGTGCGGCTCCTCACCGCCTGACTTGCGGCGGATGTCCTTCACCGGCCTCACGCATCCCATGGGCCACCCTGTTGCCATCGACGGCCTCGACGCCAAAGCGGCGCGACGGCGGCTGTGGCTCGCTGCGCTGCACCAGCTGGCGCTTGCCGACGGCGATTTCTCCCCTGCAGAGGAACGGCTGCTGGCGGAGCAGCTGACCAGGGATCTCCCCGGTCTGACCCTCGAGGATCTGCACCATCCCGGCGACGGGGCCCTGGTCCACCGCTTCGGGGTCGGCACGCCCACTGCGGAAGAGTTCCTGCGCTCGGCTGTGCTGGTGGCCCTGGCCGATGGCCATCTCAGCGCGATCGAATGTGAGTGGCTGCGGCACTGGAGTGACGTGCTTCAGGTGGGCCAGGTCTTGATCGAAGACCTGCTCAAGACGCCGATGATCCGCGACGGCTCCAGCGCCGTCTGCTGTGACACCCATCAGCACCCAGGGCGCCTCGATGCGGTGCGGCGCTGGATGGATGCGCTCGAGCCTTCCGATCCGGAGGTCGCCCGCTTCCTGGTGCGGCTGATCCCCGCCTAGTGCCCTTTTGAGCGCGACGTGAAGCTGTTCGGCTGGAAGCTGGTCCACATCCCGCCGATGTGCAAGATCAACCCGCTCTATGACCAGCTGGTCGCCCTGCGCTTCCGATGCCTCTGCCGGCTGGAGGAGGTCGAGGACACCGGGCTGCCCAGCTGAGTCGCCCAGCTCAGCGGTGCGTGGCTTGCTGCGCATCGGAGACAGATCGCGCCGCCGTCTTTCCTCTAACAGTCATTGGATGGATGCAGGCGCCCCATGACCAAAACAAAGCCCGGAGCGTTGGCCCCGGGCTTCAGGAGTGTTTGGTTGAGGCTTCGGAGCTGCTGGCGCTGGCACCTGGGGCCAGGTGTCTAGTGGGACGTTCCGTTGGGTCCGGGGCACCTAAGGCGGTGCAGTGAACGGCGACGGCGTGACACGCCTGGAACGTCAGAGATCCGTTGAGAGTGTTGGAGCAGGGGCCGGATCGTCAGCGCGCTCCTGACGCCTGCTGCGGGGGGCTGTCTTCCATCACTGAAGCCTCCGAATCCCTGTGCCATCACCATCGTTCAACCCACCGCTGCGGGCAAGACGTTCTAGGTGATCGACACCTGTCTTCATTGGCGGCAACGGGTCTTCATGAATGGCGCAGCGGCAGCCCTGGCCATAGTGATGTCCAGAGCCACCTGCGGCTTCAGCCTGGACGTTGTTCATCCACACGGCGACGGGGGGTGAACTGGCCTCGGGTGTTGCGGGGCTGGTCGGGGTGGCTGCCGCCACGGCCGCTGTCCATGAAGTAAGTGGCGGCCGATTGGCCCACCAGGGCGACGCTGGGCAGCACCAGGCTCCAGCGGTGCTCGCAGATCGCGGGGCCAGACGCCCGCAGCTCGCACACCCCCACGAAGGCCAGCAGGACGGCGATCTCAGCGGCCACCAGGGCCATGATCGGCCCGGTGTTGTTGGATTGGTGGCGGGCCATCTCCAGCTGCGCAAACCTCACCAGCTGTTGCCAGGGCGCTCAGCGCTGCGGCGCACCGGCAGGGCCGTGGCCCCGCAGGTACACCTCCACTTCCTGCTTGCGCACCACCCGGCTCTCGCGGTTGTTGCTGATCTGCACCCGGCCGCCATGCATCTGGGCGGTGACGCGCCAGGGGCCGGGGGAGGGATCTGCCGCTGCCGAAGGCGGGTGGGGGGTCGCCACGACGCTTGCCTCGCTCGTCAGCGGTCGCTCGCCGAGGACTGCAGCCAACAGATCACGGGTGGAGGGAGGCATGGCGGCACGGGGCCTAGGGAGAGCGGAGTTGTGCAGCCGGAGAAAAGGCATCCCGCTACCTGAAGCTCTTGCCACGCCAGGTCCTCGTCTCGTTCAGCGACGGGCGATCAACGCTGCACGTCAGCACAGGGCCGGGGCTGCGGGCAGATGGGCGGCGACAGCAAGGGCGCGTCACAGGTTGCCCTCGGCTTGCGGTTCGGCAAGGGCTGCGCAAGGCCGCTGCGCGGCCCCTTGCCTTCACCGGCCACGCCGGGGCGGTCCTGTCGCGTCCCTCGCCAGTCCTCCCATGGCTGCACCACAAGGCCCCAGCTGCGAAATCCGCTGTGTCATCGAGCATCACTATCCCGAAGGCCCCAAGGGCGGGTCCAGCCCCTGCGAAGTCCGCTTCTTTGGCAAGCGCGGCAAGCCCGTCAAGAAGCTGCGCTTCGTGCCGGCCGCCAAGGCCCATGAGATCGCCCGCAAGCTGCAGGGCGCCAAGGGCTCCACCATCTCGGTGCTCTGAGCCCAAGGGGGCTTTGGCCCCCTTTTTCAGGCACCGGCGTGGAGCCGAGCCAGGTCATCAGCACGGACCAAGCTCACTTCCGGCTAACCGGGGTCAGCACGACTGTGATCTACTCCCATGAGTGCATACGGAGGCTGGTTGGGTCTGACCCCCCCCGTGGACATGGTGAAGCAAATCACACAGCTGGTTCTCGTGTCCGAGAACCATGGCCATGTCTTTGGAGTTGAAGCTAATATCCTTTGGCCCAACTGGCTTGTCGTCTCGTGGTCGCTTGGCTTCAGCCGTGGTTCTCGGAAAGTGGTGACGCCTGTCCGTAGTTCACGGAATTCACCGTATAACAAGTTAAACCGAGTTGAGAAAAGTGCTGCATCCATCTAGGCTCCAATACGTCGCTCTCTTCCTACTCGTAACCATGGTTAGTACGCTTGTTGCTAGACGAGCACTAAAACAGCGAAAAAGAGACATAGTCATTGAAGATATGCATCATTCCTTTGCCGCACTTCCGCTTGCATTGACTTCGCCACTTGATGCCTTATCACCTAATGAGCCGATCCCTATCTTTAGTGGCGAGCTCGCATTAAATTGCGATAGCAGGACGCTTTACGGATCAGGGGACGTAAGTTTCTTATGGTTGCCTAGGCCTCGAGTTGTATTTCGAGGCGTTTTCTCAGGACCCTCAAGGGTTGACATAATGGAGTGTCACACTCTTTGTGTTGAGAGGTACGAACCCACGGAAGCTCTGATTGCCAATGCATGTTGCAAGAGTTCTTCCAGCAGCACAGAGGTTAATGGAATTCTCAATGAAACTCTACGGCCAAAGCTGCCTGGTGGAGAGCTTGGGGAAATTCGTTTCCTACTTACCAACTTCAGTTCTTACTTCGGCGAGCCAGTCAGGTTCTCCGGCAAACCACTCGCAATGGCGAGGAGTAGGTGGCGACTAAGCATAGAAGGCTATGAAATTGCTATTGATCTCAAAGAGAGGCATAAAGAGCTAGAAGACAACTTGAAGGCGAATGGCGGATTTGGAATTACAAACATCGGCAGGGTATCCAAGGCTGACGGAATGCTGCTAAACATGGAAGATTATGAGACACTAAGTTTACTTCCTAGGGCTTTGTAGGGGATTCTGGGTGGGCCCAGTACTTCCATTCGCGGACATTGATGGCATGCCGCTGTTCGTCTTTTCTCCTTCTAGATTAACAACATGGCAAAATGTAGAATCCTGGTTCCCAAGACTGAAGCCAAAGGATGCTGGCGCTGCTTTCAACCGCTTCCACCAGCTGCTTCAAGACCCTGACTGGGGAGATGGTCTTCGTCACGCTATTGAGTGGTATGTTGATGCTAACACAGCCGATACACTGGAGTCTTCGATTGTAAAGGCACAAGTTGGACTTGAGCTTTTGGCATGGTTGATATTGGTTGACAGGCACGAGTGCAAGAGTAAAACAATGTATCGACATGATGGAGCCGCAAAGAACTTAGAGGATATGCTGTCACTCTTTCGCATCCCTGTAGCCTTTCCCGTGCATCTTGAGCATCTAAAGAGCGGTACAGCTGCTTGGAGTGCTGAAAATGGTGTTCATGCGATTGTAAAAGTCCGTAATCACATTATTCATTCCACATCGGTCAAAAGGAGAGAACTGGCCACATTAGGAAAAATGGCAAAGCTAGAAGCAAAGCACCTTGGTCTGCAGTACTTGGAGCTTTCTCTTCTGGCGATTATCGAGTACATCGGTGCATATTCCGATCGCACACGATTTAATCGTTTTCTCGGTCAAGATCAAGTAGTTCCTTGGGGGATGACGAGTTAATCATCTTGTCTAACAACGGGATCCAGGGTGCGGGACTTACAGAGATTGGTGAGAGCTTCAAACTCCTTCCTGCCGTTGATCCTGAACGTTGAGCCAAAGCACCACAGCCACAGCCCCCCTTACAGCAACGACTCTTGGTGTTCTTGGGGCGCCAGTGCCGGCGCCGCCTCAGGCTGTTCCTCAGCCTCGCCGGCCCGCACCTCCAGGACCTGTTCGATCACCCGGTCGGTGAGGGCATCGAAATAGGCCACCAGGGTGCTTTGCAGCTCCAGGAATTCGGGCCAGAGCGTTTCATTCACAAAGGCCCGGCTCAGGCGCGCCATCACCGTGGTGCGTCGCTGGCCGCGGTAGCGGTAGGGGTGGACGCCGTAGCGGCGCAGCAGAGCCACGAACAGGTGGCGCGACCACTGATCCGCCAGGGAGAAGCGGAATTCGATCGGCGGCTCCTCGGCCTCCAGCTGCTTGAGGCGGGCCTGGATGCGCTCGCGGGCCCGCTCGGCCGCATAGCGCTCCCCCTCACTGCCGGGCCGGGCGTGCAGGGCCTCGATGCGCCGCAGCTTCTCCACAAGCTGCTGCTCGGGGCCCGGCGGCAGAGCGCCGCGCTCGCGGGTTTGCTCCGCAGCGTTGAAGCCGGCGGCCTGGGATCGGGTGCGGCGTCCGATGGCGATCTCCCGTGGTCAACCGGCAGCCAGGGTAGGCAGTAGCGGTAGTGGAGGTGTCGCGGGGAGAACTCCTTCTCGCGTTTGGATCGGGCTTCGCCTTCCGGGCAATCCCCGCGTGTGCGGGGAGAACGAACTCCTCGGCGGCGCACGCTTCGATGCGGGACGGGCCATCCCCGCGTGTGCGGGGAGAACGCCCCAGGCGGCGACCAGCACGCGGCGCATCGACGGGCCATCCCCGCGTGTGCGGGGAGAACGCGCCCCAGGCGGCGACCAGAACGCGCCTCATGCTCGGGCCATCCCCGCGTGTGCGGGGAGAACGGCAGTGAGCTGTCGTTCGAGGGTGGTGAGCTGCGGGTCATCCCCGCGTGTGCGGGGAGAACTTCGCGCAGGCGATAGCAGCCGGCGAGGCGCCCCGGGCCATCCCCGCGTGTGCGGGGAGAACGGAGAGGATGTTCTGGATGCGTTGCCGGTCGGCCGGGCCATCCCCGCGTGTGCGGGGAGAACCGGTTCGGGTAAGCTGCTGCCGAACCATATCCACGGGCCATCCCCGCGTGTGCGGGGAGAACGGATTGCGCAGCATCACCATCGGCCCCGAGCACGGGCCATCCCCGCGTGTGCGGGGAGAACGGCGGAACTGCAGCTTGCGTGCCTTCAGCTCTTTCGGGCCATCCCCGCGTGTGCGGGGAGAACGGTGGCCGAGAGGCTGCCGGAGCTTCGCCACACCGGGCCATCCCCGCGTGTGCGGGGAGAACACCTTACGGGCGGTGGCTCTACGGGCGCCAAGGCGGGCCATCCCCGCGTGTGCGGGGAGAACGAGAATCTGGACCCGGAGACCGGCTATTCACACCGGGCCATCCCCGCGTGTGCGGGGAGAACGCCGTGCTCTGGTTCGCCGCTGAGCTCAGCGTTGAGGCCGCCCGCGCCTTCGGTGCCGCCCTGCAGCGCCTGCAGGCAAGTCTTGCCGCCTGGGCCGCCAGCAAGGCCGAGGATCCTGGGCGCAAAGCCGCTTCCGAGGCGGAAGATCCCCAGCAGGAAGCGGTGATCAGCGGCTGGGAGGCCGCCGTGGCTGCCGGGGAGTGGCAGGAGCCTGAGCCGATCGAGCCCCTGTGCCCCGGTGCCTGGTGGGATCTGATCGATCCCGGCGAGCGGGCCGAGGCCGATCCGGAGCAGCCCCTGCGCTGGGCCGTCTGAGCCGTCCCATCAGAAGAAATCACAGGTTGCCGCTGCGCTGCGCCGTGGCGGCACCAATCCGCAAGGCTGGACCGACCGCAGGCGAACGCCATGGAGGCCCGCAGGCAACGACTCGCTGAGTTGCGTGTCCAGCTGGAAGAGCTGAACGTCAAAGGGCGGCTGACGGCTCCCTGCTCGCCCGAGCGCGAGGCCGTGCTGGAGGAGTGGGCTCCGGTGTTTGCCGCGGTGCTCGCCCTCAAAGAGGAGCTTGAGGAGTTGGCGTGATCAACGGCTGTCATCCGCCTGCCATGGGTTGACCACCGTGAGCGGCAGGTCCACCACATCCTTGAGGTTGCGGGTGATCAGCACCAGGTTGTGCTCCAGGGCCGTGGCCGCCAGCAGACTGTCGATCGCCGGTAACGGCCGGCCCATCTCCGCCAGTAGCCGGCCCCAGCGGTGGGCGATGGCCTCATCAATCGGCAGCACCCGCCCTGAGAAAAACGCCGGCAGGTCCTGCTCCAGCCAGCGCCTCAGGTCCTGCTGCCGCTCGCTTTCCGCCAGCCGCTCCACACCCCGGCGGATCTCACCCAGGGTCAGCACGCTCAGGAAGAGCTGGTGCGATGGGTGCTGCTCAAACCAGTGCACCACCCGGGGCTCCGGCTCGCGGCGGCGCAGCTCCGAGATCGAGATCTCTGGTGAGGTCAGGTTGGCGATCCAGATCCAGCTCGTCGGCAGCCACCAGCGGTGAGCGGCGGATGAAGTCCACCAGCGACTCCCCTGCGTGCTGCTGGCGGTGATAGGCCTCCGTGGAGAGCACCACCGCCACCGGTTCGCCATGGGAGGTGAGCTCCTGGGGCTGCTTCTGGGCACGCTTGACCAGCTCCGAGAGGCGGGCCTTGGCTTCGTGGATCGGCCAGCTCTGCATCGCCTCGTCCTTGCCTCTGACCATTGTAGTCATCGTCTGGCTTCATGGATGTGCCAGCCGCACGGTGCCCGGTGCCGTTGCGGTGCTCGGCCAAGGCTGCGTTCGCTGTCAGCACGCCAGCAGCTGGCTGCGTCGAGTCGTCCCATCGGCTTGTCCGCAAGGGGCCAGTCCGTCCCGGTGTCATTCGATGAACATCCGATGTCCAGAATTGCTCAGATTTCAGAAGCGACTGGCGCGGGGTTTTGGTGTTTGGGGGTATATACCCCAAATGTTGATCGTCGTTTGTTGATGTTTCGATCGTGCGTTTTCTGGGGCGCGCGTGTCTGAATCGTGGCGGCCATGTATCCCGTGTGGTTCCATTGTTGCGCTGGCTTGCGCCGCCAAAGCAAAGCCGGCCACGGATCCGTGACCGGCGCGTTGTCTCGTTTCCCACCGGGTACGTGCGCACGCGGATGGTGCCGGGCTGATGGCTGTTAGTCGGCTGTGCCTGGCAGAGGCCGGTGGCCCTCAGAGATGGGCCACGACCGGCTTTTTGGCGAAGGTGGCCAGGTAGAGCTCGGAGGGGCACATGGTCTTCAGGTTGTTGATGTTGCCGTTGCCGCCGAACTCGGCGATGGTCACGGCCGTTGCTGTCCTGGGCGAGGCAGAACTCGCCGCCGACCTGCCGTTCGCGGTGGGCGATCTGGTGCTCCAGCTGCTCCTTCTGGCGGTCGGCCTCCTTGAGGTGTTCGTCATCCTCGGGGTTGATCTTGGAGAACTGCCCCAGCTGGTTGGTCTTGCGCTGGGCGGATCGACGCTGCCCGCGTCCTCCTCCAGCTCCTCGTCGTCGCTGTCCTCGTCGTCGGAGTCGCTGTCGTCCTCCTCGGCAGCGGGCGGCTGGTTCGGCCACTGCTGCGGTTGCTCGAAGCAGACCAGCGGCGGCTGCGGGTCCACCCATCACGGCTGTGGTTGAAGCGGACGCCCCATCCGGGCTGCGTCCACTCCAGCTATTGCCAGGCGCCCCTGCTGCGGTGGCCACCGCCTTGAGCAAGCCGGCAGCAGCGACGCTTTCAATCCTCGAGCAGGTTTTCGAGGCCATCGCCGCCAGGCTGCCGATCAATGCCGCCTGTCAGCTGCCGAGCAGCAGTGCAACGCCCTGCTGCTCGGCGAAGCGCTTGTCGAAACTCAGCACCGGCAAGGCTCCGGCGCTGGCGGCTCGGGCCAGGATCAGCTGGTCGGCCAGATCGCCGCCCTGGCGGAACTGATCCAGCGCCTTGATCACCGCGTCGATGTCATCCACCACCACGCCACGGGTGCGCACCAACCGCTCCAGCAGCCCATAGCGCTCGGAGCGACCCAGGTCGTAACCCCGCAGGACCCAGGCCACTTCCGCCAGCACCACATCCGGCAGGTAGACCCCGCCGCTGGCGATGGCCTCCAGAAAGGCGCGCTCGGCGATCGTGGTCTGCTGCGGATCGTCGCCGATCAGCAGCCGCACCACCATGTTGGTGTCAAGGGTCTTCACGGCTGGCAGCAGCGGCGATGGCGCGGTCCATGCCCTCCAGGCTGAGCACCCGATCCACCGTGGGGCGATGGCGGAAGAGGTCCTCCGGCTCGTACTTCGAGGGAACCAGCACCAGGCGGCCGTGTCTGTCGATCGAGGCCTGCAACCTGGCGCCCGGTGCCAGGCCGAGGGCCTCGCGCATCTGCCGGGGGATCGTCAGCTGCCCTTTGGAGGAGAGGGTCACGGTGTCCATGGTTGCAGTGTAAGGCGGATCGCCTTACTGGCTGGGCACGGCCGGTAGCGATGGGCGGGAAGCAGCTGAGCCAGGCCTGCGGTAAGGGTCAAACGCCTTACGCTTGGTTCGTCGGCGTTTTGAGCCATGACCACCCTCACCGTCACCGCCAAGGGCCAGGTCACCTTCCGCCGCGAGCTGCTGCGCCATCTCGGGGTGCAGCCAGGCCAGCAGATCGAGGTGACGATCCTCCCCGGCGGCAGGATCGAGGTGCGTGCCGCGCAGCCCCCCGGCAGCATCGAGTCCTTCATCGGCCACCTCGCGGGCCGCAGCGGCAAGGTGGCCAGCCTCGAGGAGATCCAGGCCGCCGCTGCGGCCGGATGGGCTGGCGAGCCATGAGGATCACGGCTGACACCAACGTGCTGGTGCGAGCGGTGGTGGGTGATGATCGCTCCCAGTCGGATGTCGCCATCGCGGCGCTGCGCGGTGCCGAGCAGATCGCCGTGGCGCTGCCGGCCCTGTGTGAGTTCGTCTGGGTGTTGCGCCGGGTGTACGCCTTCCCGGTGGCCGACATCGTCGCCGCGATCCGCGTCCTGATGGCGGCGGGCAACGTCAGCCTCGATCGGGCTGCGGTGGAGGTGGGGCTGCTGCAGCTGGAGGCCGGCGGTGATTTCGCCGATGCCGTCATCGCCCACGAGGGTCAGTGGCTGGGTGGCGACACGTTCGTGTCGTTTGATCGCAAGGCCGTGGCGTTGCTCCGGCAGCAGGGCATCGCCGCCGAGCTGCTCGGCTGAGCGTGCTCCACTTCCCTCTGGCGGCGACTCCGGTTCCGGCACATCAAGGTAGTTGCGGTCGTCCGGGTCGGCGACCGAGCGGCGCGGCTTGGGCAGGTGGATCCAGCCGTCGTAGGGCAGCAGCCCCTGGGGGCTGTCGCGGGGCACCAGCAGCACGGCCGGCGGCTCCTCACCAGGGCAGCGGCCTAGCTGAGTTGGCTGCCGAGAACGGCGTCAGTGAGCGCTGCCCAGACGGCGGACTCTCGATCAGCAGCGGCGACTGCCGCAGGCCGTCGACCTCAGGCAGTAAGCGGATTAGCCCCCCCCGAGCCCATTGCACCGTTGGCTCAATGGCGTAAGGCTTCTTGTCCTGCGTGGAAACGCGCTGGCGCCGCCCAGGAGCTGCCCCATCCACTGGCTCACCTGGAGTAGGCGCTACGTGCCGTCAGCGGCGATAGCCAGGAGCGGCTTGCGACCACTGATCGCCTCCATGGCGACCTACCGAAAGCGGAAGACTTGGGCTCGGGCCTTGTTCTCGGGGCTGAGGGTGCTGCGTTTGCCCGGGGGTGGTGCCCCGCCTCAAAGTTGACGATGGGCCCTGTCCAGAAAAGCCAGACAACCTCACTGTCGAGAAAAGCCAGACCGGATCTTCTTGTTAGATGTAGATTCTTGATTGCTTAATCAATAGTCATCACCATATTTCACATCGGTATTGGCATTCATGAGCTCTACGGTCGTCTGATGTCCTTGTGAAATTGTATAGTCGTGCTGAATGCCAATGCTTCTGAGGGCTTCTACGTCGTAACTTGGAGCCGTAATCCAGCTAAAGCCCTTTCCAAAGGTATTGTCAGGGTTGACAATATACCAATGGCATGCGGTGTCAGGCACTGAAACCGAACATTTGGTCCAGTCGTTATCCCACTGAGGAACCTGGACAAACGTAAGCATCGCAAACAAGAAGCTAAAAATGGCGGGAAACACGAAGCAGGTGCATGTTTATGAATCTTAACATACCGGCCATGCCTCTCCCCCTCTGGGTGCTGTTGATCCACCCGTGTCAGGGCTGATGGCGGGGGGGGCATGGGTCGCCCTCGTCGGTTGGATCGCTCCACTTACAGCAGTCAGCCCTCGAAAAGCCTCCCACCCCTGAGCCGGACAACCGGGACTGGCCGGACAGGGCTCTGCCCCGTCTCATCATTGTCTGCTCTGCGAAAGGGGGGATTTCAGCAAAGCCTGTTGGTGGCGTGTCCGCCCTGTCAGGCAGGCCAGGGCCTCCATGGGATCGACGCCCATGGCGGTCAGGGTCGCGGTGTCAGCGCCCCGTCCCAAGACCTCACCCCACTTCCCCCCGAGGACGCACAGGAATGGGGTATGACACGCCAAAGTGCGTCGCCATGCACTGGCTGGAGGCCTTGAACTGCTGCCCGTGGTTCCGGCCGTTGACCCACTGGCCCGAGACCGTGACCCATTCACCGGCGCTGATCTCGGTGGCATGACTCACAACCATCACCAGGTCCCGGTGATTTCGGTTCCATCGGCCGGGAGGCTCGATGCTGTTCAGCAGCAGCCTCTGCCCCCCCCTGTTCAGATCCAGCTCCACTCCCATAGCAAATGGGCACCGATGAGGCGCTTGTTTGACAGCCAATCGGCTTTGGAGACATCAAATCCCGCCTCCTTGGCAAGTGTTACAGCATCATCAAGATCAGTGGCACTTTTGAGTTTCCCTGAAACTCAGTATCGTCTTTGAGCTTGAGCAGCAATTCTTGAAGTTGGTCTTTTGTCATCGTCAAAACGCATTTCACATACCCTTTCTAGTACATGTTCAGCCAGCTCCACTGGGAGCGGGGCTGCTCCAACCGCCCTGTCCGAGCCTGCCGGCGATCGACGCCCCAGGCCGCTGTGTCAACGGGATCGTGTGCTTTGGAGGATGTGCGTAACGGGCGCTGCGACCAGGTGGCCAAGGGGCGGGGCCGTCGTCAGTGGCTAACCAACTGTGCGGGGCTGTAGATGCGGTGGTCGCTCTTGGGTGGTACCCCATCTTGAGCGAAGACTTCCTGACACATTGGATAAGAACCTGCTGATAAAAACGAAAGCCCCACTCAACGACGGGGCTTCGTCTGAGGTGGGCGCCCGTCTTCCAAGCATCGAGGCCCGCCATACGTCCTGCACGACATGGGTGCGCCCCGGATTCACACCACCGTGAAGGTGTACACCCGCACCGATCAGCACCAGACGCTGGAGGGCAAGGGGGCCAATGGGAAGCCAAGGGCTAGGGCCGGTTGCAGGGCCATGACTCGCGCTGCCCTGGTCGAAGGCTCTGATTGACGAATCGATCCAGCCGCCCGGCTTGTCAGTACGGCAAGCCGTTCCTCCCCGGGGCCGGCGGCACCAGGCTGGGCCCATCGGCACAGTGCAAGGACAGGCCATGACCACGACCCTCGAGAAACCCGCCATGCTGCAGTGCGCCTGCCCGGGCTGCCACTGCACGGTGCAGGCGGACAGCCCGTTCCGCGACGGCGCCCTGCTGTTCTGCAGCGAGGTCTGCGCCAAAGGGCACCCCAACGGTGAGCCCTGCCACGCCGGCTGTGGCTGTGAATGCCATGGCTGAATCGGCTCCGCCTTCTGCGGGTCCGATTCCCCTGGAGCTGCCAGCGGGAGTGCACCAGCTCTGCCGCTGCCGCTGCGGCCGCAGCCGCCACGCCAGATCAGCGAGCCGCAAACGCTGGTGGAGGTGGTGGGACTGAGTGGCTCGATCGTTCGGATGGCTGCCTCCTCCCTGGCGGGGTGCTCCAGGCCCAGGGCGTCGGCCACCAGGCGGCTTGTATTTGCTATTCGCGAATAGCGAATGAGGCATGTCGTTGGCCCGCTTCCCTTCCAATCCCCAGCCCGTGCTGCGCCCCCAGGATCCGGTGGTGCTGCTGCGGCTGGCGCTTCCGTTCAAGTCGGCACCGAGCTACGCCGCCCTCGGCGCCGAACTGGGCATCACGGCCTCTGAGGCCCATGCGGCTGTCGATCGGGCGGTGGTGGCCAGGCTGGCTGTCAAGACCAGCGATGGCAAGCCACAGGTGATCCGTACGGCGCTGCGGCTGTTTCTCCAGCACGGTGCCCGTTACTGCTTCCCGGCCAGCCAGGGCGGGATGACCCGTGGTACCCCAACCGGGTACGCCGCTTCCCCCCTCAAGGCGCAGATCCGGCCGGGAAACGATCCGCCGCCGGTCTGGCCGTGGAAGAACGGCACGACCCGTGGCCTCGCCTTCACCCCGCTCTACCCGAGTGTCCCAGAGGCGGCGGCGCGTAACCCGGCGCTGGGGGAGCTGCTGGCCCTGTTTGATGCGGTGCGCGGCGGCAGCCATGAACCCCAATGACCCCAATGTCTCCTTGCTCGAACAGGCGGCTGCGCATCTGGGAGAGGCCCTGCTCGAGCAACTGGTGTTTGTCGGCGGGGCGGTGGCCAGCCTGTTGATCACGGATCCGGCCAGGCCGTAGATCCGGCCCACCCAGGATGTGGATGTGATCTGCCGCGTGATCGCCAGGGCGACTACCAGCAACTGGGGATGCAGCTGCGGGAACGGGGCTTCCAGGAGGACACACGGCCCGGTGCACCCCTCTGCCGCTGGCGCATCGAGGAGGTGATCCTCGACCTGATGCCAAGCCAGGGCGAGATGCTGGGCTTCTCCAACCGCTGGTATCCGCTGGCCGTGGAGTCCGCCCAGCTTCAGATGTTGCCAAGCGGCCGTTCGATCAGGAGGGTGACTGCACCGGTGTTCCTGGCCACCAAGCTGGAGGCCTTCTACGGCCGCGGGCAGAGAGCGTTCCTCTTCAGCCACGACCTGAGGATCTGATGGCGGTCGTTGATGGTCGCGAGTCGCTGCTGGAGGAGTGTCGGCTGAGCCTCGACGCTGATCCGAATGGCAGCAGCAGGACCGTGCCGCCGGGCTCCAGCCGATGATGCTGGCCAAGCCCCCAAGTGTTCACCCCGCCTGATCACAGCCATGTCAAAGCCCCTGACTGCCGTTGCCCTGACAAGGTTTCCTGTGGCCCTGATGGCTGCCATGGCTTTCACCAGCAGCGTCGCCACGGCCGTGGCCCATCCCCTGGCGGTGGTGCCGGAGGCCGAGCGCGTAACAGGCCCTTCGACTCGGGTCGTCGACGCCCCCACCAGCAATGCTGGCGTCTTGGCGGTGCGCAGCCTCGGCAGCCAGCCCCTGGGGGGAGATTTCAGTGCCCTGAAGGGGCGGGTGCTGCGCCTGCGGGAGATCACCATCGCCCCCGGCGGCCACATCGGCCTGCATCGCCATGACAGCCGGCCTGGGGTGGCCTATCTGCTGGAGGGACGCCTGACGGAGCGTCGGGGGCCGTCCTACAGCCCAGTGGTGCTGAAGGCGGGGGAAGCGGCCTTTGAAACCACGGGTGTCACCCACTGGTGGCGCAATGAAACCAGCCAGCCGGCTCGGGCCCTCGTTGTCGACATCGTCGAGGAGTCAACGCCCTGAAGAGTCGACCGCTTTGAGCCTGCGGGTCCCGGTCCAGCCAACCTTCCGGCCTGGAATCCCTGGCTTTCCGGGGTCGAATGCCGGTGGCTGAAAGTGTGTCCTTGAACCAGACATTGCGCTCGATCTCGCTGCCCGGCAACACGAACGCCTCTGGAACGTTGACCAGCCGCCCCTAGCGCTCCGTATTGGCCTGGCTGATCTGCATGATGTCCATGCCGTGATCCCAGATCCGCTGGCCCGCCCTGCGTAGATCGGCCAAATCAATGCTGTCACCGGCGGACTTACCCACGAAGGAGCGCAGACGCTGCAGGTCGATCCGATCGCCGCTGCCGCTGAACCCAGCCGTGGCGCAGTGCTCAAGGAACGGCATGCTCAAGCCGGGATCGGTATCAGCGGGGTCCGAGGGCCCTTTCGCCACGGCCAGCGGCCCGGCCCAAGGCCTGAAGAACGTTCAAGCCCACTATCCCAGTCCCGCAACACGCCACCGGCTGAGAAGCCGAACACCAGGCGGCTGATGCCGATCACCACGCCGATGCTCGGCCCTCAGGGCTCCCAGCGCTGCGAGCCCAGGATGGTGAGGTCCACGTAGCTGCTGCCGTTGTGGTCCTTGGGGCTCAGATGCACCCGGAAGCCGCCGAGGTCCACGTTTCGCATGGTTTCCAGGGCCGTCACAAAGCGCTGGCGGGTGGGGGCGGGCCCGGCCCGGCGTAGGCCCTCCACGGTCAACTTGGCGGCCAGAAACCCCTCCAGACTGGAGAAGCCGAAGTGCGGTCTGGCCTGCCCGCGCCGCATCAGGCGCTGGTATTCGCGCACCACCGGCACCCGCTCATTCCAGGGGAAGGGCACCACCTGGGTGATGCCGATGCCGCTGGCTTCCTGGCCCAGCAGGGAAGCCCGCAGGGCACTGGTGCCCACAAAGGACACGTTCATCAGCTGGGCCCTGCTGCCGTGCCTGTGCATCTCGCGGCTGAAGGCGGCTGAGCTGGGGTAGGCGGCCACGATCACCACGGCGTTGGCGTTGGCGCGCATCACCGTGCTGACTACCCCCCCTGTCTGGGTGGAGTTGCGCTCCACCCTGCCCGTGGCCACCGGCTTGAGGCCGTGGCGCTTGAGGGCCTTGAGGGCGCCGTTGAGCCCATCCTGTCCGAAGGCGTCGTTCTGGATCACCACCGCAATGCGATGGCGACCGCTACGAACCAGATCATCGACCATCCGGTCGATTTCCATGTGGTAGCTGGCCCGCAGGTTGAACACCATCGGCCGATGGGGTTGGCGCAGCAGCTGGGCGCCGGTCAGGGGGGCGATCAGCGGGATCTGTTGACTCTCCACCAGGGGCAGCACCGCCTTGACGGTGGGGGTTCCCACATAGCCGAACAGGGCGAACACCCTGTCGCGCTCAATCAGCTGTCGGGTGTTGCGCAGGGTGAGGGGAGGCTCGTAGCGGTCATCGAGGCTCAGCAGCTTCAACCGCCGTCCATGGATGCCGCCCTGGCGATTCACCTCGGCGAAGTAGGCCAGGGCCCCTTCCCGGTACTCCTGCCCGAGCATGGCGGAGGGGCCGCTGAAGGCTGCCGACTGCCCCAGCACCAGCTCCGCTGGCGGTGATGTGGGGCCGGGGGCGCCTAGGGCGGCCAGGCCCGGGACCGCCAGGGCCAGGCTGAGCCCGAGGACGCCGAGTCCCGCCACCGGCCCACGCCCGCTCAGCTTTAACTTCAGTGAACACCAGCGGGTTCGCATGGGGCAGCGCAGGCAAAGACCGTGGAACGTTCTGGCGATGGTGGCCGTCGTTCTGGCGGCCATCCTGGCCATTCTCGGGATCAGCCGCATCGACGTGATTCCGGTGCAGAGCCGCGATGCCCTGCGCCTGTCCTCGGCGTCTCGCGCCCTCACCACCCTGCCCCTTGGCGAGAAACCGCCCATCGGCGTCTGGAGCGCCATGCGGGGCGATCAACTCAGCGCCGGGGAGGACCGGGTCGATCGCACCGAACTGGAGCGGGCGCTTTACAAGGTGCAGGTGGGGGTGTACTCCACCAGCAATTATGAGCTGGACCTCACGGTGCCAAGCTATTCCAGTAGTGGCTATGTGTGGCTGCGCTGGGAGGAGCCCATGCAACGCTATGTGGAGAGTCGCGGCGGTGATATTTCCAGTCTGTTTATTGTCTTGAACACCCTGCTTTCCGACAAGGATTCCAGCCTAAATCCGGTGGGAGAGGCCCCGATAAAGCTTGCGGATGGTAGTTTTTACCAGCTCTTCACCTACGTCGGGCGTTATTACGTTGACAGAGCCAGCTTCCGTCATTATCCATTCATGAGTATCAGTCTGCCGCTGGTGATTGAGGCCAACGACGTGGATGGTCAACTTGGCTACCGCAACCTGCGCCTGATTCCAGAGATTCGCAACAGTGGAATGGGTCTCTATGCCCATATCATCGGTTGGCTCAACATGGGCTGGTCGATCGCCGAATACCGTCACCATTACGCCACCAACTTCGGGCTTGGAGTTGAGGAAAACGAATACAGCCAGATTCTGTTTGAGATCTCCTACGGCACCTCCTCATGGGCGTCTTTCTGGAGGCTTCTGTTACCCCTTGTGGTGCTGATGACGATGGTGTTGCTGGTGTTCAAGGTGCGTCCAGATGAACAGGATGCCCGTGCCAGCATTCCAGTCACGGTGTTGCTGACCCTGGTCTTTCTGCAGCAGACCTACCGCGACCAACTGCCGGATCTGCCCTTCCTCACGTTCCTGGATCAGGTGTATGTGGTGGCCTACGTTGTTACCCTGGCTGCCTTTGTGCTCGTGCTTTGGATTGGCCGTCGCTATGGAGTTATGGAAACGATGGAGGATCCGGTTGCCAGGGAGGCTCTCCTGCGGCATCTGCATCGCCTGGATGACACCTGGCCGCTGGTGGTGGTGCTGTTGGGTGGTGCGGCCATCACCTTCTGCTGGATCACGATTCCCCAGGCGCTCTGAGGGAGCGGAACGTCGGCTGGCTCAGCGCGCCACAGCCCAGGTGCCATCCCCCGCCCGTTCTGCTGCTCGCGGCGGAACATGACGTTGTCACTCTCCGTTCGAAGCAGGGGTGGCAGAAACTCGCCACGCAGCGCCTGCTGGTCATCCCTGGAGCGGCGCACCATGCTCGGCTCGAGAGGCCCGAGGCCTATGGCGCGCACTTTGAGGCCTTCCTGCAGGCACAAGAGGAATCAGAAAGCACCGACCAGAAGCGCCACCGTTGAGCCCCAGTGGCTCAGAAGCCCCTCAGATCTCCGCATCATGGGTTGACGGGACGTCCCTGATCTGAGACTGCTTTCCGTTGTAGGCGCCAGGGACTTCGTAGCCCAGTGCCCCATTTCAGGCGGTTGCGGCCAGCAGGGTGAGCAGCACCTCACGGCGGCGTGGGCCGTCGAGCTCCACCAACAGCACGGACTGCCAACGGCCGATGCCAAGCCGGCCCTCCACCACCGGCAGGCTGAGCTGATTGCCCAGCATCAGGGAAATCAGATGGGCGTGGGCATTGCGGGGTTCGTCAGGCGGAACGCCGGGGCGCAGATGCAGGTCGTTATGGAGCCAGGGGCGTTCCGGTGAGGCCAGCTCGAGGAAGAAACGCTCGATGTCAACCAGCAATCGCTCCTCATTTTCGTTGAGGGCAAGTGCGGTGGTGGTGTGCTGACCCACGGCCACCAGCAAGCCGTCGCTGATCCCGCTGCGATCGATCAGAGCCTGCAGGTCCGTCGTGATGTCGTGGCAGGAGAAGGAGCCGACCGTCTGCAGATCGAGACGGTGATGCATCAGCTGGACCATTGGTGGGCGGCGATTGCCTGCAGTGGGCTGAGGGACAGTATCGAACCTGGCCCGGCTGACTCTGCAACCGTGCCGGCTTGGTCTGATCGGTGCTGCAGGGCTTGCCTGGTGCTCATGATGCGACCAAGTACCGATTTGGCGAGAGGAAGCCCCATGCAGCGCAAGCTGCTCAACCAAGGACAAACTGTCGCCGCTGGCAGCAGCTGTCCGGTGGCCAAACGGCTCAAAGAGTTGAAGCAGGAGAACAACCGTCTCAAGTGATTGCTGGCCGCTGCGGAGCTCGACAAGGCCATGCGCTATCGAGCCCGAAGGGCCTCTACGCCGGCCAAAATCTCTCGAAGGAAAGCCATGGGCCTCAAGGGCTGCGTCGTCCCGGTAATCGGAGGCCCGAGGGAACCTTCAGGCCCCTTCCTTACGACGTCTGTCGGCCGATGACTGGACCGTGGTGATCCACACAGTCGGCGCAGGCCCGACCCGACCCGTGCCGGGCTTCTGATGCCACCTATTTCCCGTTCTCCTTCATCAGTCCTTGTGTCATCTGATCGATTTTCTCGCCATCATTAGCTCTATCTTGTGTGTTTCCTTTCTTCTCCGTCTGGCCTCCTTCACCTGTGACAGAGCCAATGGTGGATTGAAGCTTGCTGTCGGTATCTTGCGTTGAGGCTGGAGCTTTTCCTGATTGCGCTCCGAGCAGCGACTGGGATTGGGGTAAAGGGATCGAAAGGGCCATTGTTGGAGATGGAATCAACAGTGATGCCATGAGCAAGCCCAGCGAAAGAAAAGACATCAATAAAGTTTTCATATCAAATCTCTTGTGACGTTCAGTTTAATCCTGCTGCCCATTGTTCTTCCCAAGGGCCATTTCCTGGCTCCGTCCACGCCGCCGCCAGCTCAGGAAGGCCCCAGCGGGCCGCCATTCAGCCTGTCCGCCAACCTTGACCAGTCGATCGAGCCGCAGCTGATGGTCGGCGCTGGTGAGCCGCCCATAGGCCAGGCCCACAACCGCGAACACCCCCAGCGCCGTCGCCGACGCGATCATGAACAGGATCACGATCTGGTAGCGAACCGCCGCCGCTGGCGCCGCCCCCTGGAGGATCTGCCCGGTCATCATCCCCGGCAGGCTCACCAGGCCCATCACCATCATCGAGTTGATCGTCGGGATCATGGCGACGCGGATGGCGTCACGCACCACCGCCCGGCACGCCTCCCAGCGGGTCGCCCCCAGGGCCAGATCCGTTTCGACCTGGTCGCGCCCGCTGCGCAGACCTTCCATGAAGCGATCGAGTCCCAGGGAGAGGCCGTTGAGCGTGTTGCCCAGCACCATCCCCAGCAGCGGGATCAGATACTGGGGGTTGTACCAGGGCTGGGGCTGGATCAGTCCTGTCACCGCCAGCCCCGTGACCAACGCCGAGGAGGCCATCACCGACAGCAGGCTGTTCAGGTAGATGCCGGCAAAGCGCTGCCGGGTGCGTTGCACGGCGGACACCCCGGCGATCAGCGCCATCGCCGCCCCCACCAGCACGATCAGGGGCGCATCGTCCTGGCGGAACAGCCACTCGAGCACGAAGCCCACCAGCAGCAGCTGCACCACCATGCGCACGGAGGCCAGCAGCAGGCTGCGGCTGAGACCCAGGCGCAGCGCCGCCGACAGTCCCACGTTCACCAGGATCAGCAGGCCGGACAGCGCCAGGCGGCCATCACTGATCGTCAGGGCGCCGGAACTTGAGGGGGTCATCGCGGCAGCTCCAGGGTGCGGGTGGCGAAGCGTTCGATCTGCTCGCTGTCATGGCTGATGAGCACGGCGGCACGCGGGCCAGCGGCAAGCCAGGCGATCAGCAGGGCCTCGACGGCGGCGGTGGTGGCGCCGTCGAGGGAGGCGGTGGGTTCATCCAGCAGCAGCACGGTCGGATCGGACTGCAGGGTCCGCAGCAGCGCCAGCAGCTGCAGCTCGCCGCCGGACAGCCGTTCGGCGTCGTAGCTCAGGAATGAGTGGTCGCGCCCCAGGGCCGCCAGCCAGCCGGTGATGCGCTCGTAATTCCAGCCACCTCGCCCCCGCCGCTCCTGAAACCGCCAGGGCGCGCGCAGGTTCGTCTCCACGGTTCCCCCACCGGCCACCGGCCGCTGGGCCAGGTACGCCACCATGGCGCGCCAACGCGGCAGACCCCAGGCCGCCGGAGGGCGCCCCAGCAGGCTGAAGCGTCCGGCCTGCGGCGGATCGAGCAGGGCCAGGGTCCGCAGCAAGAGGGTTTTCCCCGCCCCGGAGGGCGCCACCAGCCCCAGGCGTTCGCCGCCGGCCAGTTCGAGATCCAGCCGGCTCCAGAGCCGCCGATCCCCCAACCGCCGCTCGAGACCGGCGGCGCTCAGCAGCAGGGGGCGGTCCAGGGCGGTGGGAGGGTCGGGCACAGCTCACTCTGACCGGAGCCGATCCCGGCTTAGGGCCAATTATGGATCAGCCATAATTAGGGCTCAGCCATAGAGCGCCCTAAGTCTTGGCCGAGGTGTTCCGCCGTCCCCAGCTTGCCGCCGAGCTGGCCCGCCGCCTGCTGCATCCGGGTGTACTCGATGAGGCGCTGCGCTCAGGACTGTTCTTCTCCGGCCTGCGGCGCACCGGCAAGACAACCTTCCTGCGCACCGATCTGGTGCCCGAGCTGGAGGCCCGGGGGGCGGTGGTGATCTACGTCGACCTCTGGAGCGACACCAAGGTGAGCCCGGCCGTGCTGGTGTATGCCGCCGTGCGGCGCACCCTGGCGGAGCTGGCCACTCCGGCCTCACCGCTGCTGGGTCGGCTGGGGCGGCTGCGGGGGCTGGATCTGGGCGGGATGGGCTTCCGCTTCGGCTTTCAGCTCGAGCAGTTGGGGCACGACGGCGGCGCCACCCTGGCCCAGGCGTTCAGCGAGCTGGTGGATCAGGCCGGCGCCGATGTGGTGCTGATCGTCGATGAGGTGCAGCAGGCGATCACCACCGATGACGGCCACCAGATGCTGCTGGCCCTCAAGGCCGCCCGCGACGCCATCAACCCCAGGCCGGACACGCCGGGCCATTTCCTGTTCCTCGGCACCGGCTCCCATCGCGCCCTGGTGGGGGAACTTACGGCCCGGCGCAACCAGGCGTTCACCGGGGCCACCTCGCTGCCCTACCCCGTGCTGGATCTGGCCTATGTGCAGCACGTGTTGCAGCGCCTGCGGGACAGCGGCGCGGGGCGGCTGCCATCAGAAGCGATCGCCTGGAGCGCCTTCCAGACCCTGGGCCACCAGCCCGAGGAGTTCCTGCGGGCCCTGGCCCAACTGGAGACCAGCAGCAGCACCTGCTCCGGGCTGGAGCCGGACCAGCTCCTGCCCGTCATTGCCGCCACCCTGCGCGGCGCCGCCGCCGACCTGGAGTTGCAGAAGGTGGAGCAGATCGGTGGACTGGCCGCGGTGATCTTCCAGCGGGTGGCCCTGAGCGACGGCCCCGCCAAGGGCCTGTTCTCCGCCGAAGCCGCCTTGGCCTACAGCCAGGCGATCGGCCGGGAGGTGCGGGTGGAGGAGATCCAGCCGGTGGTGAATGAATTGATGGCCGCCAACGTGCTGATGCGGGTCGGCCATGGCCTCTATGGGGTCACCGATCCGTTTGTGCAGGAGATCTGGCGGGAACGGCAGGGCTGATCGATCGCCCGTCGATGGCAAGGAGGCCTGGGGCGCCAGTCCGTAGGTTCTGCAGTTAAGTGCTGCCTACGGAGGATTGGCAGCTGTTCCCCTTCGATGCCAACCAAAGTTCCACGGTGCCTTGCGGGACGGAGCGTGCCTACGTCCAGTCCGGAAGACCCGAGGGGACGACCGGCCATCCGCCCTTCAGACCCCTTGCTGCCCCCACCGTCGCTCTGAGTGGGCATGGCCGCTCAGACTGTCTCCGTCGTCAGCCCGATCCCATCAAAAAGGTGGCGACCGGGGGCCTCGGGCGAGGGATCGAACCAGTACTGCTCCACCAGCTTCAGGAAGGCCTGCCGCGGCAGGCGGCCGGGGGGCAGTCCCAGGGCGGCGAGCATCCGGTCGAGGTTGGCGGCGATGCCGGCGGTGGGATGGCCGTAGGCGGTGGCGAAGGCGGCCAGGTCGTCGAGGTTGAGATCGCCATCGCCATCGAGGTCGAGCACGTCGAAGAAGCCGCCGGCGGAGCGGGCCATGAACTCCCGCGCGGCCTGGGGATCGGCACCGAAGGCGGCGAACACCCGTCCATGGGAGGCCAGGAACTCCTCCCCATCCACTGTGCCGTCGTGGTTCTGGTCGCGGCGAGCGTTCTCATGCCGGTAGGTGTCGAGCAGCAGCCCCAGCAGATCAGGGAAGCGGCCGGGCCGGCCCTGCCAGCGCCGCGCGATCCGCACCGCCACCGGTTCGAAGTCACCCTCCAGGGTGTGGCGGCCGTCGCCGTCGCGGTCGTAGAAGCTGAACAGCCGGCGGTAGCGCCGCACCAGTTCGGCCGGCAGGGAGACGCTCGACATCCACCGGACCGCTTCGGAAATCGATGCTAGTGGGGCCGCCGAGGCCTCCCCTGGGGCCAGGCTTGACGCGATCCTTAACAAGCTGTTACAATTCACGAAACAAACTGAAACACCCATGACTGACTCCTCCGCCCGCTTCGGCTTCGTCGCCTTCGCCGAAACCTGGAACGGCCGTCTCGCCATGCTCGGCTTCGTCATCGGCCTCGGCACCGAACTGCTCACCGGCCAGGGGATCCTCAGCCAGATCGGCCTGGGCTGATCGGTCTGATGCCCAGCTTTTCCCTTTTCCCCCTGCTCGACCCATGACCAACACCCCCGCCAACGACGCCTTTCTCCAGGGCGACAACGAGCATTCCATCCACATGGAGCAGCTCAGGCGCGTGGAACTCTTCAACGGCCGTGCTGCCATGCTCGGCCTGGTGATCGGGGTGCTCACCGAAGCCATCACAGGTTCCGGCATCGCCCACCAGATCGGCCTCGGCGCCCTGACCGACGGCTACGCCGCCTGCCGCACCCAGTTCCTGCCCTTCTGCTTCTGATCGCTCCGCTCGCGATGCTGCTCCCGCCTCTCTTCTGCCCCTTCACGGCCGCCCGGATCGCCGGCCTGCAGGCCACGGTGCTGCTGCTGCTCACCCTGCTGATCAAGGCCAGGGTGCAGATCAAGGCGGCCTCGGCCCTGGGCCTGTTCCTGCTGGCCCTTCAGACCTTGGTATTCCTGGCCGCTGCGGGAGCCCTAGGCCTGGTTGGCATCGGTGGTGCGGCCCTGGTCATGAATCGTCCGCAGTCCTCCGAAGCCTGAAGCCACCACTGCCATGACCGCCACGCTGCAGCCACCGCTGGGAGAAGACGCGCTCAGATCCATGTTCACCAAGCCCTACGGCGCCCCCGGGCCCACCCCGCAGCAGTGGCGGGCGCTCTACGACGGGGACGTCCACTTCACCGACCCCACCCAGGAACGCCAGGGCCTCGAGGCCTACATCGTGGCCCAGGAGGGTCTGATGCAGCGCTGCGATGACGTGTTTCTCGAGCCGGGAGCCGTGGCCCTCAGCGGCGATACGGCCTTCGTCGAATGGACGATGGGCCTGAAGATCAAAGGCATCGAATTCGTTTATCCCGGCACCACCCGCCTCCGCTTCGGCGCCGACGGCAAGATCGTCGAGCACCGCGACTACTTCGATTTCGTCGGCCCCACCTTCGCCCCGGTGCCATTGGTGGGAGGTTTTGTGCGCTGGCTCTACGGGCGGTTTGTGTCCTGAGCTCGGCGATGGGCGGCGATCCAGGTGTGGCCAGCGACAGTGGCCCCAGGTCTGCCCGTTGATCCGCCGTGTCCCCCTTCCCGCTGCTGGTGATCGTCCACGCCTTGGCCGCCACGGTGTGGACCGGCGGCCACCTGGTGCTCGATCTGGGCGTGCTGCCGAGGGCCCTGCGGGAGCAGAGCGCTGAACCCATCCGTGACTTCGAGGCGGTCTTCGAGCCCCTTGGCCTCACGGCCCTTGCCCTGCAGGTGATCACCGGCCTCTGGATGGGTTCGATCCTGCTGCCTGGCTTCCATGGGCTGTTCGATCCAGCGAATCCGATCGGTGTGCTTTTGGGCACCAAGCTGCTGTTGCTTGTCGCCACCGCCGCCTTGGCCCTGCACGCCCGGCTGCGGCTGATCCCCAACCTCACGGACGCCAACCTCAGTGGCCTGGCCTGGCACATCCGTGGCATCACCGCCGTGGCGATCGCCTTCGTGGTGGTGGGTGCCCTGATCCGTCTGGGTGGCGTGCCGGGCCTCGGTACCGGTCCAGGCGGCTGAGAAAGACATAACTGGCAAAGCCGATCACCACCATGGCGAGCATGAAGGCCGGATAGGAGACACGCCAGTTGTCTGGGCCGGTGATCATCGTCCACTCGGACATGCCGCCGATGCCCGCCAGCAGGGTCAGCGGCATGAAGATTGTCGTGATCAGGGTCAAACGCCGGACCGTGGCATTGGTGTCGTTGGCGGCTTTGGCCATCTGGTTGTTGAGCATCGACAGATACATCTCCATCAGGCTGGTGACGATATCCCGATAGGACTCCGTGACCTCGTAGAAACGCACCAGATGGTCATAGATGTCACGATAGTGGTAGATCGCCTTCTCTGAAATCAGAGGAAAATCGCCTCGACAGATTTTGCTGAGGATCTCACGCTCATGAAACAGGCTCTTGCGCAACCGCAACAGGTAGCGCCGGAACCTGATCAGTTCGCCGGGCTTGAAACTGGCCGGATCGGCAATCAGGGCTTCCTCCAGGTCATCCAGCTCATCCTCGAGGGCCTCAATGGCCACAAACTTCTGATCGACGATGTGGTCGAGGATCAGTTGCATGAGATGGGAGGGGCCCTGGCGGACCTCGTCGATGCCCCGTTCGACAAGACGTTGAACCCCGTCGAGGTAGGAGCGATGTCTGGAATCCAGATGACTGATGCTGATCAGAAATCGCTTTCCGAGGAACAGGTTGATTTCACCCACCTCCAGGACGCCGTGATCGTACTGAAATGTGTTGAATAGGATGAAGGTGTTGTCTGGAAAATCGTCCACCTTGGGGATCTGGTTGTCATCGAAGCAATCCTCGATGGCCAACGAGTGCAGGCCAAGCAGGCCGACAAGGCCTGCCAGATCTTCCCTGGTGGCCTCGCGGTACTGCAGCCAGGCAAAACCTTCCGCCTCGGCCGCCGTCACGGCCTCCACTGCCGTGGCCACGCGCTTCGCAGGGCCATCGCGGCCGATGACATGGAAGCTGGCGACAGACACGCGCTCTTGAGCTGATGGCCGTGGCCAGCGTAGGCAGGGCTGAAGCGGCGTTCCCAAGCCAAGGTGGCCTGCAGGCCATCTTGGCCCTCAATCGTCAAATCGTCTCACGGCAAAGCCATTGGTTTTGTCAGGTTGGATGTTCTGCTTCGTGACCGGATGCCCCACCACGTCGATCGCCCCACCAAGACCTGTCCGGTCTGCGGACGACCGTTCCAGTGGCGCAGGAAATGGAAGCAGGTCTGGGAGGAGGTGCGCTACTGCTCCGAACGCTGCCGGCGCAACCGCAACCGGGCGCGCCCGGATTCCTCCGAGGCCCCTCAGATCTCGAACGCCGCCACCAGCGCCGCATGAGGTGGATGGCTTTTATTGGACAGACTGGCCCGACGACGTACTAACTGAGACTCCCTCTCGACTGGTTGTTGATTGTCAGGGAGGCGGTGGCCATGGTTTAGCTCGATAGCCGTTCCCAGCGCTAGGTGTCACCGGATCGACGTCAGCCAGCGGGCGCTGCGGCGCAGTCCTTCGTCGCAGTCGCCCTGCATCAGCAGGCCCGCCCCGCCCCACAGCAGCCGCGGGGCCAGATCCAGCGGGCCGCCGCCCAGCTCCCGCAGCGGCCTGAAGCCGAGCCGCCGGAAGTAACGCACCAGCCGCCGGTGCTGGCGCTCCCCATCGCGAATCGCCAGCAACCGGGCCGAGCGGCAGGGCGTCTCCTCCAGGGCCCAGGCGAAGGTGGCGGCCCAGATCAGAGGTCCCACGGCTTCGGTGCGCTCCCCCTGCACCCGCATCGTGTCGAGCCGCAGGCCATCGGCCAAAGGCAGGCACCAGCCCTTGAGCTCCCCCAGCAGCAGCGGCGGCTGCTCCGCCCGGGGCCGGGCCAGAACCACCCGCAGCCCCCGCACCCCTGCCACCCCCTTCACCTGCAGCCGCAGCAGCAGTCCATGGTCCCTGGCCCGCTCCTCCAGCGCAGCCAGGCTCAGCATCGCTGGCCGGTTGCGGGCTCCGGCGCCGGGAAAGAGTCGGCCGCGAGCACCGCCTCCAGGGGCAACGGGCCGTGGATGTGGGGAAAGCACTCGCCCGTGTCCGGAGCCGGCTCCCACAACACCGGCGCCGTCAGGCGATCGGGGGCGATGGTCAGCAGCAGCACCTCCCCCGCATCGGCGTAAAAGCGCCCATAGGTGGCCTCCACCTGATCGGCCCCACTGGCATGGATGAAGCCCACCTCCTGCAATGACTGCCCGCGGGTCGAGCGTTCGTAGACCCCTGCGGCCTGGGCCTGGCGCCATTCATCGGCCAGGGCCAGGTGGTAGATCCAACTGTCTGAGCGCCAGGGCCGCCGCGGCGCCCAGGCCCCGGCCATCACCGTCGCCAGTTCGGGCCCCTCCAGGAACTGCTGCAGCCAGCGTTGCAGCGGCACCAGATCGCTCTGGCGATCGAAGCCCTCCGCCTCCGCCAGCCGGAACTGGCGCACGAAGGGCAGCAGGGCCATGTCGGCCAGGGAGGGCCGCCCCCCCACCAGCCAGCCGCTGCTCCCCAGGGTGGCGCTCCAGCCCCTCAGGATCTCCAGGGCCGCGCCGCGATGCTGCTCCCGGTCGCCCTCGGGGTGGCGGTGGGCGTACTTGAAGCGATCCAGATGATGCTTGAACGCCCCATCGTTCTGCTCGATTAGCGCGGCGATCCTGGCCCGCTCCCCGGCGGCGGCGTCGCTGGCGCCGCTGCGCCGCAGGTCGTCCGGATCGTGCCGCGCCAGGGCCCAGGCCATCACCGCCAGGCTGTCGGGGAGCACCCGCTCGGCCCCCACAGCACCACCAGCGTCCGGTGGCAGCACCAGCACCGGCACGGTGCCAGCGGCGGAAGCCTCGAGCAGTTCGGGGGGCTTGCGGCCCAGGTGCACCTCCCGCAGCTCCAGATCCAGCCCCGGTGTCAGGCCCGCCGCCGCCAGGGCCAGCCGCGCCCGGATCGCGTAGGGGCAGCGGCGAAAGCTGTAGAGGATCGGCAGGGCGGCCGCCATCCGATCAAGCGCCGCCGGGGGGCATGGCCCGGCCGATGTGGGGCTCGCCGCTGGCCTCGGCCCGCCCCATCTGGCGCTGGCGCTCGGCGAAACGCTCCCGGTCGGCCGGGGTGAACCGATCGATGCAGTGGCGGCAGCTCACCCCGGCCACGTAGCTCTCCAGCTCCAGGTCGGCCGGGGCCAGGGGCAGGCCGCAGGCGTGGCACACGTGGTAGCTCCCCGGCTGCAGCTGGTGGTTGAGGGCCACCCGCTGATCGAAGACGTAGCACTCCCCCCGCCAGCGGCTCTCGACTTCCGGCACCTGCTCGAGGTAGCTGAGGATGCCGCCCTGCAGCTGCAGGACGTCCTCGAACCCCTGGGACAGCAGGTAGGCGGTGGCTTTCTCGCAGCGGATGCCGCCGGTGCAGAACAGGGCCAGCCGCCGCGGGCGCTGTTGCGCCACCAGCGGCCGCAGTCGCTGCT
>Ga0247837_1003412_pt1 | contig 27823 bp, 22 predicted proteins | sample LaCtaG_2_FD_187115 | JGI IMG/M metagenome (GOLD analysis project Ga0247837, IMG submission 187115) | Freshwater microbial communities from meromictic Lake La Cruz, Castile-La Mancha, Spain - LaCruzMarch2015_14.5m | ecosystem: Environmental > Aquatic > Freshwater > Lake | place: Spain: Castile-La...
AGGTCTGCAATGTGCTTGGTTTACTGGGGAACTATGCTGTGTGCCTGTTTCGCTGGATGTATGAAATAGGCCTGTTCCTGCACAACTTTAGCAGCGAATACAGGCGAATAAGACTAGCTACATGTAGGTCTCCCGCCTTTCTCGTCCTGGTACGGTTCTGCTGCAATTGAGCTGAAGCCTGTGCTTGCATATAGCAAGTACGACTATATCGATACCAGCCTGAGAACTCCTTGCAGCTGGTGCTTGACCTGGCAGTGCACTTCATACATCCACCTCCTCGCGAACTCCTGCTCACACAGCACACAGCTATAGGTAAAGGCGTCCTTCCCACGCAGTGTCTTTTCCCTATGAGTCCGCTCCATAGAGACCTGGTGCTTGTTCTTCTGGTGCCGTTTCAGGTGCGCAGAACTGGAAAGCGACTTGCCGCATGCAGTGCATAGATGCCTGGAGTAAGTCTTGATCAAGTCATAGTCCAGTTGAGTCAAGCCTTCCAGTTCTGTCTTGCCTCCTAGCTTCTGCTGGTCCAGCCCTCAATGGTCCTCGCCAGCAATGGTACTAATAGCCTGCAGAGATGTCAGATATCGCAAGAAGCAATACGATCGCTGAGCCAGCAGACCCCTGCGCTGCGACTCTACCCTACCGCAAGGCGATCCTACGCAACACGCTGCAGCCGATAAAGCGTGAGCGCACTCGCAGCTGCAGTGTGCCTTCTAAGAAGGTCAGCTTTGTGGATGTAGAGAAAGGGCTGCCGCTCAATGAAGTTTTCGAGTTCGCCAAGGACAAGCCTAGCTTGTCTATCAAGGCCTCGGCCTGCTGCCAGGTCTTCTAGTGCCTTTGTACTTAACTTTGAGTAGGGAGTAACTAGTGGGCAAGGCAGCTGCTCAACAAGCAGCCTGAAGACTAGCTGCAGGCCTAGGTTAATTCATGTCCTCAGACCTTCCGGTAGGGCACGCCAATTGCGTCCAGTCGCTTATAGAGTTGTCCACTGTCCGCCAGGACCCTGAGTTCGAGCAGTCCGCCCACGACTTTGCCTCTGAGATAAAGCACAGGCGTAGTGGCGAGGCCGCTGAGTTTGAGCACACTATGCAGGAAGTCTCCATGGTCGTCTGGCTGCTTACCCCCTACTCATGTGGTCCACTTCGAAGTACTCGAAGGGAATGTGCAGACTGCGGAAAAGACGCTTCATCGCCTGGCTGTCATCACAGTCAGTGGCGGAGTACAGAAGCACGGGGTAGTCTTCGATTTGCTTGCGAATCACTGAGAAATAGGCTTCTGTGGGGGACAGTAGGTCCGTCACCGCCTTGTCCTGCTGTGTGCACTGGTTGCAGCCCATTATTACCTAGCACCGCCAGGTTTAGATGTAGAGGACCACTTCCTTCAGTAGAGCCAGCGGCAGCCTTCCAAACTGCTTCTCCCGCTCCTGTCTCTGTCCCTCGTACAGCACTAGCAGTGCTCTGCGGTCCAGCCAAATCGACTTAAGGAAGCGACAGCCCCGCTTCCCTTTGTAGCACTTCATACTCAGGCCACAACAAGCCCAGCAGTCCCCGTCATGGGTGCTCGGGTGGTAATAGAGCAAGTTGCGCTGGGGAGTGTATGTCTTCAAGTACTTCTTTTCCTGGTAGTCCATGCTATTAGTGCAGGAGACTTAGCTAGAGGACGCAGGTCCACAGGGCTAGCATCTGGTCTGCGCCTCCTGCGGAAACGAGCGTAGTGTCGCCTGCCCACTTGATGTCCTGCACCGGAGACACATGAGCATGTGCCTCCTTCGACCCTGCCTTCGCACCAATACAGGGATATTGATATAGCCGAAGCAGACCCGAAGGCTCGCCAACAGCCAAAGTACTACTATTGGGACTCGCACAGACGCACTCCACATCTCCAGCAGTCCACGCCCCACTCACCTGCCAGCCGTACACCAAACTCCAGTCGCACCATACCTCGTCTCTGAGTGCACTCAGCTTCGCCACCCGCTTCCCTGCCATGTCCCAGGCTATTACCTCGGCCTCTGAGGTGTTGCACATTAGGTATTGTCCGTTCCTGGAGTAGGTTGCTTGCGTCACTAGGCCGGTGCAGCCTTGCAGGACGAGGGGAGTCTTGTACTCTTCGTCCGCCTTCCAGAGGTAGACTCGGTCCTTGCAGCCTGCGGCTAGATAGCGGCCGTCTGGGCTGTATTTCAGCACAGAAATCGGAAATGAAGATAGAGCTTTCAGATCGTGCAGCTGAGAAAGCGAAGGCCAATCCAGCAGTCTCACAGACCCGTCAGTCAACCCCAAAGCCAGCACACTGCCATCCGCAGAAAACTCACACTTCTTCAGCTTCTGCGACATAGGCACGACTTGCTGTATGCGAATCATTGCGCCGTCCCAGATCCTCAGCGTCTTGTCCTCACCCACTGTCACGATTTCCTCCAGAGAGGGGTGCACTGCGATGCCTTCGACCTCGGCACTGTGGCCGGCCACCAAAGGACTGCCTCCGCCGCCTAGCGAAGTCTTTATCACTGACCCACTGCTGGTGCCGACCAGGATAACTCCCGTGTTTTGAACGTCCATTGCTCTCGGCTTTTGGGAAACACCTGAAGAAAGCAAGGAAATCACCTCGGAGCTGACGAATGGCAGCGTAGAAACAAGCTGAATTTCATCATTCCACAAAGCAATATTGCCATCAAAGCCACAAGACACAATGTATTGGTCGTTATTTTCGTCCAGGAAGGACCGAAGCACGCCCACTGCCCCTTCATGTGCCTTCACCTTCTGCTTCGCACTACCCTCCACCACAACATACACATACCCATTATCCGCCCCGGCCAGTACTCCTCCTACATATATAAAGGTAGCGCACAGCACTGTCCTAGGCGCTTCAATAGTCCCAAAATTGACCTTTGCACCCACTAGCTCTGTTTCCTTTTCCTCCCACACCTTCAAGTGTCGTTCCCCGAAAGTCACGAACTCCACACTGCCCTCTCTGAACTCGTTGCACTGCACACCCAGCACTCCCGCCTTTTCAGTCTGGGCGGTGGTGAAAGTGGGCCGGGCGCTGCTGCCAGCGAGCGTCCAGACTGCAACAGTGTGGCCTGCATCTGCACCAACACTGATTAAAGCGCTGCCTGTGAGGTTGAAGTTGAGTCCAATTACGCTTTTTTCGTGGAATTGGAGGCGGTATTTGACGCTTTTGTCGTCCACTCCCCAGATATAGATAAGTGCGGATTTGGTTTCACCTGAGGCGATTAGTCGTCTTTCCTTGCAGACGGCTAAGGACACGACTTCTTGGCAGTGCTCAGCAAAGAAAGTCTGCAAGTGAGTGTCCATGTTATACACCACACATACACATCCCGCAGAAAAGACCGCATACGAGTCGTCCACGAACCACACATTATGTCTCGCAGTCTTCCCATTGTACCCCTGCACCCTCGATAGCGACAATTCAAAGGGAGGCGGGTCCTGCGACCCCGTGGCCGGCCGACTGGGCGGGTAGAGCGCCAGCACCTTGCGTCCGAATTGAAATTCAGTACTGTCGTCCGGACTCAAAGCCGGCTTTTTCTTCGCAGCACTGGAAGGCCTGGGGGAAACCACTCTTTTCGAAGCTTCCTTCCGCTCGTCTTTCCGCTCTTCTCGTCTTTCCTCCAACTTCGGCTTCTTCTCAGAGACTGGGACTTTGAGTGCTGAGCCTTGCAGGGCACTGTGTAGGCTGGCTACTGCCAACTTGAGGGTCAGGATTTCGCGCTCTTTGTCGAGGTTTTGCTCTTCCAGGGCGAGGATTCGCTGTTCGTAGGGCCGCACTGCCTCCAGCAGGGCTTTCTTGAATTCTGGGTTCATATTATGAAGGCGGCAAATTGGGCTGGCGGAGAGGGAATGGGAGGGAGTTGCAGTGGTTGGGTCGAGTTAGCCTTAGGAATTGATCTGGGTATACAGTTGATCAGCTTATAGAGATTCTCTGCTGCAATAGGGCAAATAGCCGATTCTAAGCCCGATCATGTGTTCACAAGTCGACAGAAAGAGGTGCTAGCTACACGAATCCGAACCAATTCCTCACTCAAGCAATCAATTATCACCCTACGAAACTAGCTCCTCCGCATTCGTAGGCGCCACAAAGTAGGACCGAAGGGAGCGATTGGTGGGCTCGTGGGTAATCACCTTGTTGAAAGAGAAGACGAACCGCCCTGGATTCGCCTCTTCTAGTAGCTGCAAAGTGTCTTCACTCACGTTTATTTTCCCTGCCCCGCCTCCGCTTTCCATTTTATTGGCTATATCGTTGTCTGCGCCGTATATGTCGTAGCGGACTATATTAGTTCCAGTGATTCCTGCAATTAGTATGCCGGTGTGGAGTCCAATACGCATGTTCAGGCTGATTTTCTTCACTCTATTGACCTTTTTGATGGCTTTGATCATGTCCATAGCCATATTTATCATATTGACGCACTCCTCTGCGTAATGTCGATCCGACCCCTCCCCTGTGTCCGCAAACCCCAAAATCACATAGCAGTCTCCAATAGTGTGCACCTTGTACACATTATTCTTCACACACAAATGGTCGAAAGTGGTGAACAGCTTGCTAAGCATGGTCACCACTTCGATAGGCTTTCGATTAGCAGACCACGCTGTAAAGCCGACAATATCAGCGTATAAAATCGTAACATTGGAGTAGCTTTCTGTGGGCGCGAGGCCGTTTTTGAGGTTTTTCACTACGTGTGCGGGCATCATTTGCTTCAGCAGCTTTTCGGTGTTTTGGATTTCTCTGGCTGCGAGTTTTTTTAGGTTGTGCGTTTTGCGGTCCTGCGCTTCTCGCACGAAGCTGGCAGCCATGTTCACAGCAGTGAAAATGACTATAAAAAAGGTAGGCTCTGCGGAATCGCTCATATTGGGGTAAAGGTTGAGTTCTATGAGGAGCCAGGAAAGCATTGTGGTGCAGCTGGCTATGAGGATGTAGCCGAAAGGCAGGCCACAGATGTGGTTGACCACTAATACACTGTACATCACTTCCAGCACGATGGAGTAAATGAAGTCTTTGTCGATCGAAAAGAGTGTGGCAGTGCTGACACAGCCCGCAAATGCATATAAAAAGGAAATAAGCCAGGGAAACGCGAAGGACTGGTATGTGTCTTTCAGCCACACTGCGTGAGTGATGATTCCCGCCAGTGAAAATAGCCGAAAAGCGATAATCAGTCCAGACCCATGCGTCTTTCCAGTGACTATAAAGGCAGAAATGAACACTACTTGGATGACTGAGAAAATGCCAACAGTCATCCACACGCCTACCTTCATGCTGCGGAAGTCTCGAGTGGCGCAAAAAATACGGTAGGCCTTTCTTTCAGGAGTTTCTTGTATAGTGCAATTTACCCATTGCACCGGACCTGCTAATTCCAAGTCTTCCTCATCGTCTCTCCCCACTTTCCTCGCGTCATCAAAGGTGTTTTTCAGCGTCTGAGACCGAGCATAGGTTTCCTGCTTGTCCATCTTCTTGTCCATAAGTGGCATTTGGCTGTCGTTAAGCTCTGTAGGGTTGGATGGCTGCTGCTGCACATTGCTTCCTAGCTTCTTCGCAGATAGCACAACTGCCTGTTTCCTCCCCGGCTGCGAGATCTTCGGCTTCACTAGGAAGGTCTTGAGCATGCCCTTGCCCTTGGCTTCTGCTTGAGAAGCTTCGAAGACGACATCCATGTGCTTGACGAAGTCATAGGTGGTGGAGCTGATTTGCAGGCAGTCAGGCTGTTTGAGAGTACTGCACATGCGACTGGCAGTGTTGATTGTGTCGCCAATGAGGGAAAACTGGGGCTTGTGTTCCCCGACCACTCCTGCGAGAATCGGCCCTGTGTTTATCCCGATTTTCACTTTGAACTTCTCGCCGCTCTTGAGGAAGGCGAGTTCGAGGCTTTTGAGCACTGCGAGAGCCATGGATATGGTCCTTTCCGCGTGGTTTCGCTCCAATAAGTCCGGGGGCATGTTTTCCTCGCTGTCCTTTAGACCTCCACACACCAAATACGTCTTATTGACAGTTTCTATCTTCGTCACTCCATGTTTCTCACAAAGTCCATCACACACTCCAAAGAATCCATCCAGCAATTCCGTCAATTCCTTCGGCGAATGCGTAGCTGTGATTTTATCAAAGCCGTAAATATCACAAAACATGATCGTGACAATGCCCTGCTCCTCCGCTATGTACCTCACTCCCTGCTTCACCCTGTCTCGCACAAACTTCGGTAGTAGGTTTCCCAGGATGTCCTGTCCTTTTTGGAATTCCGACTCCATGCGCTTGCGTAGGACGAATTCCATTCTGCGTTCCTTCTCTATAGTGTAGCCGACGAATGCACTCACGAAGAAGTTGCCTACAAGCAGAAAGCTGTAATCCAGCACTATGATTGAGAGCGAAACTCCACTCATTTTGCTTGCGTAGTTGATGGAAACGCGCACTAGGTACATAGTGACGGCCACTACAAGCATAAGAAATACTTTGTAAGTACTCAAGTTGAACAGGATGAAGGCTAGAATTGGGATTAAAGCGACACTCATCGACCCATCACTTTCACTCAATATGTCATTAATGATTTTCACAAATACGCCTACGCCCACTATCGTGAGCACGCAGAGTTCGTAATGCAGCTTAAACCAGCGAGTTCGACAGAACATCGCCACTAAAAAGACCACACAGGAAACCGCCACTCTCCCAGCGATATAGGTCCCTGTGCGTTCTGTCCTTGTAGAATCGTAAACTGACCAAATCACTATGAAGCCGAAAAAGCACCAAATCATTTTGCGGATGAACTTGATCGATCTCTCAACTATGAAGCGCTTGAAGGAGTGCTCGAGGTGGGAGTTGTTGAACTCCAGTGTGAGCGGACTTAGACTGTAGTCGTCTTTGTCCTCTACCACTTCTCTCTTCAGGCCTTTGGCGTGGAAAATCGATATAATGCGCTTGGCGTATTGCCGCGGTCGGAAGTGCAGGATGGACTCTGGGACTTGGGCATAGCCCTGTTCAGGGTGGATGCGACTATCCTTATTGTGCAGCTTCACAGCCTCATTCGGCCAAAATAAGCCCTGCACATAGTAGATGATTAGATGCACGGCCAGACATATGAAGGGCGTCAACACCATCGCTAACAACATTGTAGGGTAGGAAAAGACCCTGGAAGCCACTCCCACCATTGTAGGCGCAGGCAAGCCCGCTGCATCGTACAGGAACAACAGCGGGTAGAAGAGCAAGAGGCTGGCACTAATGACCACTAGGAAGAGCCTGGTCCAGTCCTTCATTTCCACGCAGATCACATAGGAGACGGTTTGCACCACTGCGTAGAAGGCTATGGTGCCTGTGAGCATGTAGTCTTCGGTCTGGCCGGAACTGTCGCTGAACTGCTCGCTTATCGCTACCGCCAGGCCGAATATCAGTAAACTTTGCGCAATTGCCTCTGCTACCCAGCGTAGAAACACCCGTACATTGAACAATTTAGCCATGATCCCAGGAGTATACAGGGCAGGGTGAGCAATGACTGTCTCAGCCTGCAAGTCCTTGTCCATGACTCCCAGCACTACAATAGGCAGCGAGGTGAGTGCTACATTGTAGGACATAATGAGGTAAGAGTCGTAGAGGGCAGTGCCGCTGAAGAAGTTGAGGAAGGTGTAGTAGAACATAGGCAGGATCAGCAGGAAGTTCTTGTAGAAGCTGTAGACTATCACAGTTGAAATCCGCTGGTAGTTGGACCGGCCGTGCACGAACAAGAGCGGCAGCAAAAAGCGAAATCTCGCAATTGCATAGTCACTGGAATTGACAGCCTGCAGGCCTTCTTTCCCGCTTATCCCCACTCCTACATGAGCCTCTTGGATCATTGATACATCGTTCGCTCCGTCGCCTATTGCCAGTGTCATAGGGTGGAAGGAGTAGCCTCGCTTCACTAAGCGCACCATTTCTGACTTCTGCATAGGGGACACTCGGCAGCAAATCACAGAGTGACACAGAAATGACAGGATGGAGAAGTACTTTATGCACTTGGCGTCCTCCATGATAAAGTTGAGCGAGGGGCCATCCACCACCAAGCTAATCTTAATACTGTCCACATCCACAGGCCCAGCGAACTCCAACTCCGTAGTTTGAAAGAACTGCTTGATCCCAGGACTCGACACATTCGAATCCTGAGGCTGCACATTGGCCCTACTCGGTGCCCGGCCTGCAGGAGTGCGGGAATCCACTAGTTCCGTCTTCGAATTGGTGAATATATGCTGCTGCAGTAAATAACGGAGGCGGTCTCTGGCTTCGTCTACTGTGGTGACAGAGATTTGCAGGACTGTTAGAGCCGTATTGAGCAATTTGCAGCCGTATCCGATATTGATGGCTGTTTCTTGCTTGTCTCCCGTTAAAACCCACACCTTTATCCCCGCTTGCAGTAGGGAGTGGATGGTTTCAGGGGCTCCTTCTTGGATTTTGTCTTCGATTGCTGTCACGCCCACTATGTCCATATTCACTTCGATCTCTTCAGCTACTTCATGCAGCCGTCTGCTCCTATCCGACATAGCGTTCTTCGCATTCGTCCACTTCACCTCATAAGCAGCAGCCTCTTCAGGAGTCAATTCCCTCTGCGCACACAGTAAAGTCCTCAGTCCATCCACTGCAAAGTCCCTCAAATGGGCATTCAGCTGCTCCACCTGCTCCGGACTAGTCCTGCACAGACCCATCAGGACGTTGTCAGCGCCTTTGCAGTAGAGGATGGGTGGGCGGGAGGAGTCGGTGGTGGGCTGGAGCACCACGGACATGCGCTTTCTGGAGGAACTGAACTCGTTTACGCCCACTATTTTGAATTCCTTCTTGACACTTCCTATGAGGAGCGTGCAGAACCCGGCTCTCACATTGTCAAACGTCCACCCAAAGCAGTGTGCAGCGATAGCCAGCGCCTCCTCATCCGGAGAAGCTGCCTGGTACCGCAAATGTCCACTATCATCCTGCTCCGGGATGACTGTATGACACAGAGCCAGTAGCTCTACAAACGCACCCAGACCCGACTCCACTGGGTCTTCCTGCAAAGTTCTTATCAAATTCGTGTCTCGAAAGGTGAATTTCTCGTGAGGGTTTAAGTATGAGGGAGGCTCGTCTGGGACTGCAGGGTCCATAGAGCCGTACTTGACTCCCTTCACTGAGCACTTTTTGAACTGCATTTGGTTTTCAGTCAAAGTGCCGGTTTTGTCGCTGAATACGAATTCGATTTGGCCTAAGTCTTCGTTTAAGTCGCCGGTTTTGGCGATTGCAGGCCGGTCCTCAGGTTCGTAGTACATCTTTTCGTCCCACTGGATGAAGCGAGTCTGCAGCACTCGCACCAGGTCAATAGTGACATAGAGGGAAATCGGCACCAAGCCATTGTACAAAATCATAAAGGTGAAGAAGTTCAAAAACGCTGTTTTCGATGCGTCTTCATCGAAGAAACGCGCAGTGGCGGCCTGCGAATAGGCGTAGGAAATAGACACCACAGTGCTAAGAATCGACACAGAGAACAGGACGGAAAACACAATGGCCAGGTACTTGTTGACTCTCCGCTCTACGTTGCTGCGCTTGTGCGGGGGAGTCTTGCTGTTCATCATCAGCTTCGTTTCCGCCCCTGTGAAGACTACAGTGCCCAGCAGCCACTGAGTGTTTTTGAGCGTGGACCCTCTGAGGATCACATTGGTGGCGTCCACGGAAGTGCTCTTTGGGTGGCCTTTGATCTTCAAAGACCCTTCAAAGGTGTACAAACGGTTGTTTGGGTGTTCAGTTTTCAGTAGTGCTTCATCCAGTTTGTGCACATTTTTCATAATCGCCTCCATGTTCGCACCACTGAATATCGCGCAGGTTTCACTCAGACTCGTCTTGATCTTCAAATTCGACTCTCCGTCTAGGTTCGCAGTTTCGATGTAGCAGACTCCGTTGTTTTCGCTAGTGCTGAGCACGAGGATGTCCACAGGACAGGGCTCGTCTCGGGTGAGTTTGAGGAAGTGGCCGACTTCGAGACTGCGCCAGGGGGTGGATGTGAAGGACTGAAGGGTGTCGGACCAGATTTGGGCGGGGCGGTTGTTAATCTCGCGGTCGCTTTTGTGGCGACGGTAGTCCAAGTAGGCGTCTTTCAGCAGGGAAACGGTGAGCACGAGGGTTAAGGGAGCGATAGTAGCCCAGCTGGACGTAGGAGACAAGTTCAGTGGCAAAATCTGCAATATCGACACAATCAGGAACCAAATATTGGCGACTCTGTGGAACTGCTCAAACAAATTCTTAGGCACGAGTGTGAGCAGTGTATATTTGCCCGTCGATATGAAGTTGTTAGGGAACATGTTGCCGCCCTCTGTCTTGCCACTGTTGAGGGTGATTTGGCGGTACTCCTTGCGAGTGTTGGTGGCTCCGAGGCGTGTTTCCGCTTTCTGTTCGACTTCTTCCATATTACGACGCAGGGTAATATTTGAGCCAGCAGCATGCGGAGAAAGCAGAAGGAAGCCAGAGCCCTGCCAAGGGACTCATCCGGATCCACTCGCAGCCTCATTTCCACCAAATCCACAGTACCAGCCAAGGACAAAAGACCCACCCCCTCCCTCCAGACCACACCAGAGTCCTCTACTCCCACCCCTGCAACCCACCCAGTCCTGACCTCTGATGCCAGCATTTCCACTACTTCGGACCTATCTTCCGCCCTGCATTTCCATGAATTCCCTGCAGAGTCGATGCAACTGAGACAACGTTGTGGCTTTTCACCTGGGTCGCAGCACAAATCTCCCTTGCTGCTCACTGTCCGCAGACCCGGCAGTTCCCTTGCCTCTGTTTCTAGTGGACACAGGCCAAAGGAGCACTCCGCAGGTCGACTAATGACCTGGAAGACGTCTTCGGAGCTACTCGCCAGTCTAACCTACGACTCTTCAGCTAAATTAACAGGCAAATCACCCCTCAGTGGCAGTCGCAAGCCAACTTTCAGTTGGCTGGCTGAGCCTTTATCCAGGCAATTGACCGGCTACCTGACTCTCAAGCGTAGACGACTCAAGCGCAGGTCCCCAGTTCGCAGGCCCGGCCGAGAGTCCGCCCTTTCAGTCGTAATAACAATGCTGGGATAAAGAGACATGGAAGTTGCACTGGAACAGCGGGTCAGATGTCTGTTCAAACAGGCGTTTCCAGACGCAATAGACCAATGCGAAGGGCCAATTGAGGGAATTGTGGAGGCGCTGAGTGTGGAAATCCAGGAGATGGTGACAGGCAGGCGGGACAGGGGGGTATACGAAGAGAGGTGTGAGCAGTTTGAAGCGATGCTGCAGCATTTGGAAGGGGAAGTGCGGAAGCATATACGAGTAAGGGGGAATTAGGTGGAGCTGCAGCTCAAACTACAGCTGGAAACTGCAATCGCTAGACTACAAGAAGTTCAAAATGAGGCCAGCACGCTAAAGACACAGGTAGCGAAGCAGGCGGAAGAGATAGTTGCACTGCAGAAAGGGTCGAAACGGACTGCAAGTCTAGAAAGCCGGAGTCCCGATACAGACAGATTCACCTTGGAACTGCAAAGCAACCCCACCCTCCACCCCAAAATCCTCACTCTCCGCTCTACTCTCAATGCCAAAAGTCCCTCTGACCGCCCAACTGTCCTTCCCCACAGGTCCAACCCCGCCTCTCCATACCGAGATATGCACCTTAGCAGAGCCCGGCTCAGTCCTGTGACCGAGCGCAGACATCTTCGAGTCGCTTCTGACCGCGCGACCAAGTCCACGAGACTGCGAACCGGACTGCGACATTAGATAGTAAATGCAAAGAGATGGCCGAATCACCACTGAACTGATTAAGGCCAGTTCCAGTCGATTCACTCCCTTTTTGACGTTTATTCTGGAGCTGCCGGGACAGGGAATTCGGGAAATCACGGCTTTGGACCAGTGTCCGAATATCCGACATTTGAACCTGAGTCGCAACAGCATAGGGAAAATCAAGGGTCTGGACCAGTGTCTGAGTCTCGTTTACTTGAACTTAGCGCACAACCAAATCGTGCAAGTGGAGGGACTGGCGGCCTGCGCCTTGCTCAAGCGGTTAGACCTGACTGGCAACAGAGTGAACAGTGTGAGTTCCTTGTCACATCTACAGTCCTTGCCAGTCCTGCTGCATGTGTCCTTCCAGACCTTCGGCCTGCTAGACCCCAACCCAATCTGTGCAACTGCCAGTTACCGGGAGGAGCTACTCGCGCTATTGCCCAGGCTAAAAAGCCTGGATGGACACAGGCGCAATGCGCAGCCTGTCACTTCCCTAGCTGAAGTGGACACTTATGACTTCAACGTGACTTCCTTCGCTGTGAAACTGGACCCCAAGCCTTGGGTGCAGGACTCCGAAGCCAGTCCTGCGAGAGTCAACTTCGTCGATGCGGAGTTTGCGGCCTCTGTCGCAGAGCTAAAGAAACTCCTGCAGAAGGGAGAAAAGATCCTGCAAACTCTCCAATAGTGCTTAATTCTCCCTATTAGGATTGACTACGCACACTACCCACAGCACCAAGTAGATGAAGAAGAGGAACACTGATGTCAGAAAGCCGTAGAAGAAGAGGATGTTGCCCTCGCCGATGCACTTGCCGGTAAGTGGACAGTGGTGGTCGTACTGCCGGATGCAGAGGTTGCAGTCTTCACAGTGGTATGTGCCTTCTTGTCGAGTAGCGCCGCAGTGGGTGCAGGGCTTTAGCTTGCCTTTGGAGGGGGATGGGGGGGTGAAGGAGTCGAGTTCCAGTCCCCTGCCAAGCTCAATCCCTGGGTTCTTGAGGGCAGTCGTCAAGTAGCAGCCGAGAGCTGATGTGACCACCAAGGCTCCCAACAGTTGCACAGAGGGCGACACTAGCGGCGCCATCAGCAGCAAATAACACCCCGACACAGTCCCTAAGAGACTCAGCAGACACAGACAAAACGGCCAGTCAGGCCCTATGCAGATCAGCGGCTCCCCGTCACTGCCAATAAAGGCGCAGAAGCAGTTGCCGAGACGGCCGCAGCAGCGGAAAGGGACTTTCTGCCGAGGGACGTAGGACTGCTCCTCGACTTCCAGCGCTTCTGCCATTGTTTAAGTGTTCCTACGCTTGGTGCGGGAGTCAGACAGGGAGTCGCCTGGTCGCTTTCTGCTGTCCTCCTCCTCTTCGCCTTCCTTGTCCTTCGCCTGCGCCATCATGCCTTGCTTCTGCGCCATCTTCATGGACTGCATGTAGGCGGCCATCATTGGGTTGTACATGAACATCATTGGGTTCATTGGCATGCCTCCGTACATCTGCATGGGGTTCATCATGTGTGGCATCTGACCCATTTGGCCCATTTGGCCCATCTGACCCATTTGCGCAGCCATTTGGCCCATTTGGCCCATTTGACCCATTTGGCCCATTTGACCCATTTGCCCCATCATGCCCATACCAGCCTGCGGCATTCCGCCCGGCGCCATGCCTTGCTGCATAGGGTTCATGCCTTGTTGCGGCTGCATTCCGCCCATTGGGTTGCTCATTTGAGGCTGCATTGGGTTCATTCCACCCATATACTGCATCCCAGGCATTTGTCCCATTTGAGCCATCTGCTGCGGCATCATCGGATGCATTCCGCCAGGATTCATCCCTTGCATCTGCCCCATGTTCGGATATCCCTGCATTTGCCCCATTTGCCCCATCTGCCCCATACTTGGAATGAAGCCGAGTCCTTGCATCGGCACAGGTCCAGCCTGCATGCCAGGGTGTTGAGGCCCAGGGGCCGGAGTGGGCTGAGGAGTCGGCACAGCGGCGTGTAGAGGCTGACTAGCTGCAATGATTTTCGACCCGTGTCCCATTTGCTTGCTCTCCACTTTGAAAACTGGAGAGGTGTTGACGGGCTGAGGGTACTGAGGAGCGGCTGGTTGGGGTGCAGGGTGGACTCGGGGTTCGACTGTCCTCAGAGGCTGTGAGACTTGAGCGGGAGGGTGCGGCTTGGGCTCGGCCTTGACGACTACGGGGGCGGGAGGGGCTTGTTGGGACATAGGCGGGAGGGAGCTTTCACTGGGCTGGACGAGAGGTGCAGCAGGTCTTGTGCTGGCGACTTGAGGAGTCGGGGAGTCCGGCTTGTCCTCTTCCATCTTCCCATCCGGTAGGTCCGGTATGCTGGTTTCCTCCTTGATCTGCGCTTCAATATCAGGCAAATGCTTCACGTTCTTATTGACCTTTTCCGCCTTGAAGATCGAGAACGGCACTTCGCTGATCTCAATGGCTGGGTGCACATACTCCAGCGGAGGACCGGTGATTTCCCCTCCCTTGCTCAGTTCCTCCTTCCTCTTCGCCACAGCCTCGTTGTTCGGGTCGTAATTGAGCACTCTTTGATACGACAGCAAGGCTTCTTCCCGCTGTTTGCACTGCTCGTACAGGACACCCATGTTGATCCAGACTTCAGGTCTTTCTTGTGCGATGGTGGAGGCCTTGACCATGCACTCAAAGGCGTCATGTGGCTGCAAGGCCTTGGCGTAGAGCACTCCAATGGATGTCCAATATATGTATGAGTTCGGGTTCTTGAAGATCGCCTTCTGGAACTCGCTTTGGCTTTCACTGTAATTCTGCTGTTTGAGGTAATATCGTCCCAATAAGTAGTGCAAGTCGCCCTCTTCTGCTGAGTTTTCGCCCACGTTCTCTAGGGCTTGTTTGAGGTAGTTCAAGCCCGCTTCGTCGTCGTGGTCGAAGAGGCACCAGCCCAGGTACTCCAGAGTCTTGAAGTTGGATGTGTTCATTTCCGCGGCTTCCTTGTATATCTCCACGGCGCTGTCGTGTTTCCCCTGCTTTTCGAAGCAAGTGCCGATGTTACAAAGAGCGTCCACCTTGCGACTGATCGGAATGTTCTGTCCCACCATGCTATTGCGCAAATATGAAATGGCGTTTTCCAGGTCTCCGGTCTTCTTATAGATGTGTCCCAGCTTGTACAGCACTTCATTCTTCTGTTCGAAGTCAGGGTCGATCCGGAGGACTGCTTGGAAGGCTGGCTCTGCGTATTCGTAAGTTTCGAATTTGGTATATAGTAGGCCGATTCCGTACCATAGTTGCGGATCTCGGGTATTTGGAAGCTTGTAGAGAGCCTTTTGGTAGGCGCTGAAGCACTTCTGGTACTCTGCCTTGAGCAAGTAGCAGTGTCCCAGGGCAATCCAGGCCAGGCCGTTGTCTTCATCGAGCCGGACGAGCTTTTCATAGAGCTGACATGCGCTGTTGTAGTCGCCGCGGTTGGCATATCCTTGCGCAAGTCGACTGATCACGTTCATATTGAAGGGATTGGCGTTGTGTTCTTGCTGCAGCTCCTCCAGCGAGGTCTTCGCATCGAAGTCTTTCCCGTCAGACATACTAATTATCTGGACCACGAGGCTGTAATGGGCCATTGAATAGACTTAGGGATGGGCAGGCACCCATCATGGCTGCCGAGCGTTTCGCTCCCGATAGGGAAGGATCAGCCAACACACTTTCAGCTCCCACCTCTCCTCCCTAGGCACTTTGCTGTGTCTTTTGCGAGGACTAGCTGCAACTGGAGGACTGGGAGTGCGGAAACGCGGGGGATGTCTAGAGCGGAACCATTATACATAGAATTACCGCAGGGCAGCCATAAGGTTTATTCTGCGCCACAGGATTGGGGCGGGGGGCAGGTGGAGTCTTTCTCGGCTTTAGGTCTGAAGTTGCTGGTGTTTGCCACTCCAGTCTCTATAAGCCTTCCCCCTCTCCTACTTCTGCATTAGTCCTCAAACCTGCAATATAGAAATGCCCACGTCTGAAGTCAACTTTCCCTCTCCCACCTCACTGTTCCCAAGCAAATCATAGTGTCTCGTCCTCCCCAAGCCCGCCTCAGACCCAGTCGCCATGCTTCTAGCTCTAATGGCTACCCAGCCACTCGCAAGCCAAGGCTTCCAGTTCCAACCCGCTCTGCTCCAGTGCTGGAAACGCCCCACAGGATCAGGTCCGAAGGATACGGAATTGGCGGGAATTCGATAAAGCAGAACACATTTCCTACCCAGCAAACGTGTTTTCGCTATTGTATTAGTCTATAGACACATGCATCAAAGCTAAGTCTGCTTTATATAAATGGTCCGATTGACCGCGTTGATTCTGTGGTGCTGTGGAGGAAAGAAGGAAGGGGAGGAGGAAGCAGCCCAGCGGAGTTCGGCTCAGCAGGGCTCGCTGGGCGCTGCAGAGTCCAAAGGCTCTGGGATGGGCAAGGAGGCGATGGGCATGAGTCCGATGCAGGGCAGTGCGAGTTTGGATGAAACTTCGCTCAGTATTTCGGCTGTGAATCTGCTTGAGAAGGACGTAGAAGCAGCCCCCAAGCTGATGATCACCACGGCTGAAGGGAACTCTGTGACCAACCCCGTCCTAATGAAGATTAACGCCCTGGGTCTGGAGGGCTCCTTGCGAAAGAAGCAGGACGGAATCACCTACATCGGCTCAGTGCTCCAAGAAGGCAATCAGGTGCTTAATGACTTTGTGATCCCGGAGGATAGCAACTCCCTGGGACGCAGACATTTAATGATCCGATATAACCCATCTACTCACAAGTACTACCTAAAGGACTTGGGGGAAGGGAGCGGCACCTTCGTCAAAATCGATATCCCTATACCACTCAAGCAGGGGTATATCATTTCCTTCGGGGAAAGCCACATGGTCACTCAGTTCGACCAGGGTCCTTCACAGTAATTTCTACACAGAGACAGCGTAACTCTCAAGTTCCTCGACGGCCCCAAAGTGGACCAAATGTTCACCTACCAACCCGGCGAAAAAAACATCTCAATCGGGCGAATGGCAGAATGCAACATACGATTTGACGACAGCAGTTTAAGCCGCTACCAGTGCTCACTTTACCACGTGGCCGGGAAGGGCTGGATGGTGACTGACGGAGACGGCAAGCGAGGGTCTACGAATGGTACTTGGCTGTTTGTGGATGACATGTTCGAAGTTTTCAACAACATGGTGTTTAAGGCGGGACAGACACTGTTTCAGGCACGCATAGTGGCGGACTTCGACTAACTGTACTAGTTAGGGTAGAGGATGTCGTAGTGGCTGGGACGGAATAGGAGTTGAACGGCGAAGACGTGTTCTTCGGGTGTGTCCGGAAAGCGAATAACTCTGCAAGCAGAGCCCGACGAAGAGTTGATTTCCTCAATGTGGATACAGACGTTAAGCGCCTGCTGCAGCGCCATTATCTGCATCTGTTCGCTTTCCTTATCCATCGGCTCGACTTCCCTCTGACAGAAGTCCGCCATGTCCATATACCCCTCCAGAAAGGGAAAGAACATATCCGCATTTTGCCTCAAATACGCCGCAGTCATGAAGCGCATATACATCACCAGTCCATTCGAAGTGGCTTCATCTAAGAACTGCGCTTTCCTGTCTAGGATTCACAGGGTCTGCACGTCCATATCGCCCACACTCGCAAGAGTGGCTGAGAGCAGCTGCAGGTAGTCCTCATAGACAATGGGGTGGTAGCCTGCGGCCTCCATCATAGCGTTGCTGTCCTCAATGGCTTTCTTCACGTGCGTGTAGACTGCATGCACAGGGGACTTGGAATTCCCCACTTCAGCCTTCCGTCTACATATCTCCTACTCGATAAACTGCTCCAGCAGCGAATACAAGAATGCCCGATAGAAGCAATTCCCATCTCCTCTGACCCTGCGAAACCCTCGAAATCTCCCCGCCAGATAGGGAATCTTCAGCAAAAACCCTCTATTTTCCGCGTATTCCGCTTCCAAGGCCTCGAAGCTCAGAAACTCGCTTATAATCGCCTGATTTGCCGCAATCTCGTTGTGGATAGCCGCCCGCTGGGCCATCACTAGGCGGTTCACAGCCTCGATATCGTCTTCAGGCGGCTGGGCCATATTATCCAGCCAAAGGCGATATAATGGGGAACTGCTTTACGTCTAGCGGGGATGAGGCGGGACTGCCTGAACTCCCAGGCGAGGAGAAAATCGTAGTCCGGTGCTGCCAAAGTCTCGGCCTGCAGCACAGCACAGCCCAGGAGTGCGTGGAAGTCCTGCAAAGCAATGCCACAGGCGGCAAGCTAAACGAGGGGCAATTCAACACTGTGGTGGAAGCGCTGAAGTGGACACTGCCGGATATGGACACTATAGGCAGCAAGATGTTTGCCTTCTTCAAACACTTCAGGGAGAAGAAGGCGTATGACTTGGGGAAACTGCTGGCTTTGGGTCTACTGCTCAGCAAAGGCTCACTGCAGGACAAGGCAGGGCCGATGTTCGACTCAGTGCCGAACTTGGTACAAGGAGAGGCAGATGCAGCCAGCTTGAGACTGCTATTCGGGCAAATGGTCTCCACCGCAGCCGACCTATTGCCTCTATTGGCAATTGACGAAAGTCCGCAGCCAGGACAGTCCATCTCCGAAGAAGCCTGCCACGCCTTCATTGCCCAATTGGACGGGGCTAAGGACCAATTGGTATCGGAACTAGTGGAAGGGATGCTCTTCGGCCTGTCGAGAATTAGGAAGCCAGACTTCGAAACCAGGATCAGAACTATGCCTGTGTTCCAGGTACTAGCAGCGCCGGACCGCATCAGAGGAGTGCTGTTCGCCAAAGGGAAGGCCAAGCCCAGAGCCTAGGACTAATGGGGGTTCCCAACTCTGTGTCTGAGGATTTCTAGTCCTTACATTAGGGATTGTCGGAGTGGAAAAAGGACGCCAGGAGTTCAGTGTGTCGGAACCACTTCTGCATGTACTGGTTGTCGAGTTCTTCCAGCCAGTTCAGCACTCTGTCGCCTGCGGGCGTGCTGGCCTCGCCCTCGTCTTCTTCGTAGTCGATGTCCACTAAGTACCCGTGTCTGCTCATCACTGTGCCCGTCACGTTGACGTTCATGAGGACTAATAGCGGGCGTGTGCTTCCGCCTTGCACGAAAATTGTGAACATCGCGAGAACCATTGTGGTGGAAATCACTAAATCATGATGTCCAGTTGGGAAGTTCAGTGCCAAAGCAAACGACACCGCCCCTCTAATTCCTGACCACCATATAATCGTCATATGTGTATAGCTGATCGGCTTCTTGCGAAACAAGTTGCACACGAATCCAGTGGGAAACACACTGCAAGTCCTGCTCAGCACCAACGCCACTATGGCAATGGGCACAAAGGACCAGCGGATACTGGACTGCATGAAGGGAATGGTGAGGCCTAGGTACACAAAGCAGCAGGTTTCCGCTAGGAAGCCCAGACTGCGGAACAACTGTCGGGTGGTTATTTGCGAGGCTCGGGAAAGCGAGTAATGAGTGTAATGGACCATTACCATGGCTACAAACAGGATTCCCAGGATGCCGGATAGACCTATAGCCTCGCAGAACACGAAAGGGATATAGGACCAAAGCATGAAAAGGGCGGTTTCGAAGGTAGGCTTTTCCCTCAGGTTTATATGCTTGAATAGCAGAGCGCCCACAAGGCCGATTACCACCCCTACTCCGATCGACCCGAAGAACTCGTAGTTAAATAGCCAAAACGAGTCCATTAGAGTAAGTTCCGTTTCCGCCCGTGGAAAGCTCGAAAACGTGCGGAAAAGCGCAATAGAAACCGCGTCATTGAGCGAACTTTCCCCGAACACAATCATATGCAGGACTGTATCGACCTTCATAGCCTTAAACACCGCCAATGTAGCCACAGGGTCGACTGAAGATATCAGCGATCCGAACATCAAACACTCAGTTACGCTTAGTTTCGGGGCTGATAGGAAGACTTGGCCGATGAGGATACCCATGGTAAAGACTGCGGCGGCGATTACTGTGCCGATCACAGCGAAGGCGAAAATGGTGCCGATGTTGCGCAGGAAGTTGCGCTTGTCGGTGTGGTAGCCAGCGTCGAACATGATAGGAGGGAGGATTAGGAGGAAGAAGGCTTGAGGGTCGAAGAAACTTGCGTCCGAGAACGTAAGTTCAGGGATGTACGCAAGGAAGAAGTAGCCACAAGCCAGTCCTAGGAGTATCGAAGCCACACAGTCCGGCAGATACTGCATCATTGGGAAGTGATGAAAGCCATAGACTGTGAGGACGCACAGCACTGCAGCACCCAGCAGGAGAGTGACTGTAGTGGTCACTTTGACTTCTTTCTCTTCAAATAGGAGTTCCTCTTCGCAGTTGGTTTCTGGGGTAAAGCCTCCGAAGCAGTGGCATTTCCCATCGCCCTGTTTGCCGGTGGCACAGAGACCTCTCCCGCCACATGTCTTACCTTCCTCGGCTGGACACTTCTCACAGGTTGGACCATAATGGCCTTCAGAACAGGCTTCACAGGCGTAGCTAGCAAAGCCTTCGAAACACTCACAGAGGTAGAGCGGGTCTGACTCCTGCGAGTCCTCATACAGTCTGTGACACTCCCCATTCAAACTGCAACTCAGTGGACACAAGCCTGGGTCCACAAGGCTGGCAGCCGCCAGGCCCAAACCCCATACTAAGAACATCCGCCTTTATGGTAATAGTCCCTCAGCACCATTCAATGGCAGCGGAGACTGTGGATATGCGCAGCTACTTCCAGGCCAAGGTGGAGAACTTGGAGCACCTCATACATGAGAAACAGACGGAGGTGAAGCGGCTGGAGGCGCAGAGGAATGAAATGAACAGTCAGGTCAGAATGCTCAGGGAGGAGATAGCGCTGCTGCAAGAGCCCGGCTCCTATGTGGGCGAGGTAGTGAAGGTCATGGGAAAGAACAAGTGTCTGTGCAAAATCAACCCTGAAGGCAAGTACATCGTCACGGTCGAGAAGGAAATCTCTATCGACAAACTCACCCCCAACACTCGGGTGGCTTTGAGGAGCGATACCTATGCTCTGCACAAGGTGCTGCCTTCCAAGATCGACCCACTGGTGTCGCTGATGAAGGTTGAGAAGGTTCCAGATTCCACGTATGATATGATCGGAGGACTGGACCAACAGATTAAGGAAGTGAAGGAGGTGATTGAACTGCCTATCAAGCACCCCGAAATCTTTGAAGCCCTCGGAATCGCTCAGCCCAAGGGCGTGCTCCTCTTCGGACCTCCAGGCACAGGCAAGACCTTGCTAGCCAGAGCAGTGGCGCACCACACAGACTGCACTTTCATCCGAGTGTCCGGAGCGGAACTGGTGCAGAAGTATATCGGAGAAGGCGCAAGAATGGTCCGGGAACTGTTCGTCATGGCCCGAGAACACGCTCCTTCCATCATCTTTATGGACGAAATTGACTCTATTGGCAGTACTCGCGTAGCTGGGGAGCACGGCGGAGACTCAGAAGTGCAGCGCACTATGCTGGAACTTCTCAACCAGTTAGACGGCTTTGAGGGCAATCAGGGCATTAAGGTGATAATGGCTACCAACCGCATTGACATCCTGGACGATGCGTTGCTAAGACCTGGTCGCATCGACCGTAAAATCGAATTTCCCAACCCAGACGAAAGCGCTCGAGTGAGCATCCTGAAGATCCACTCCAGAAAGATGAACTTAATGCGAGATATCAACTTCCAAAAGGTAGCCGCGCAGATGGGCGGGTCCTCCGCTGCCGAGACCAAGGCAGTCTGCACTGAAGCCGGCATCTTTGCCCTACGCGAGCGGCGCATCCATGTGTCCCAAGAAGACTTCGAACTGGCAGTCGCGAAGGTGATGAAGAAAGAGACGGACAAGAACCTTTCCTTGAGCAAGCTTTGGAAGTAGCTAAGACTCACATGGACTTGCTGGGTAGTGCTTACTAGTGCGGGCCTTCTCCTGCTTCTGGGTTGTGTATCTGGAGGTACACTCCGGGGACTTTCACTTGGCAGGCCTTGCAGAGGACACAACGAGAGGGGGAGATGGCTAGGTCGCCGGAGGGAGACACGGAGAACACGCCAGTAGGACAGATGCGAGTTTCCATGCCTTTAAAGTCACGGAAAGACAGGAAGGACGAGGTTTGGTTTGTGACTTCAATAACAGGCTTGGCTCCCTGTGTGATGACTGACCCCGACTTCTGCCAACTTTCCTCCTTGCTGAAAGTCAGAACTCCGTCAGACTTCCCATACTGCAGCTTCGTCGCTTTCTCAAGCCAATGTGTCCGCTCTGAATCACTACATGCGAACCCCGGCGGCTTGACTTGGTACTTCCTTCTCCTCCCTTGCCGTATCGTGTACGCCATATACGTCCTGAACAGTCCCCAAGTGGTGTTGTTGTAAAAGCTAGTCCTGAAGTCTCGACTGCTGTGCAGTTCCTCCCAGAGCTGTGTGGAGAGTACCCAGGATTGACGGAAGAGTTCGTTGTAGCGGAGAGGGTCCACGCCTTCGGATTTATCGCCGAGAGAGGAGATGGCTTCGGCTGCCAACATACCGCTTTTCATGCCTGTATGGATACCTTTGCCTTTGGCCGGATTGAAGAACCCTGCTCCACACCCCACCAGCGCCCCTCCAGGAAAGCTGACTTTGGGCACACTATACAGTCCTCCCATACTCAAAGTCTTCGCTCCGAACCCCACACACTTCCCTCCCTCCAGTATCTTCCGAATCTCCGGGTGTCTCTTCCACTCCTGGAATGTCTCAAACGGGTCTAAATTCGGGTTTTGGTAGTCCAGTCCCAATACGAAGCCCACATCCACTTTCCCCTCTTCTCGAGTGTAGACGAAGCCGTACCCGAAGGAGTGGTCAGAGAGAGGGTGGTAAAAGGTGTGGAGACAGAGGCCGGGGGACTGACTAGGCACTAGCCAGGACTCTTTTAGGCCTAGGCCGTAGGTCTGCTCACTGGGCTCTCGCTCTATATCGAACACTCCCCTGAGTTTGAAGTTTTTGATGAGACGGTCGCTGAGCAGGCCATTGGCTCCTTCAGCGAATATAGTCTGCTTGGCTTCAATGTCGAAACTCGGCTGGAAGCCACTATCCTGAAAGAAGTCCTTCGACTTCCCTGCAGCGCCTGTAACAACTCCACTTACAAACCCTCTCGAACTTATCAACAAGTCATTCGCAGGGAAGCCCGCTACTACGTGAATACCAATAGACTTGGCCTGCTCGCCCAGCCACTGGACCAGGTCTCCTAGACTCACCAAGTAGTTGTGAGTGTTGCTCAGAGCGGCGGGGAGCAAGTCAGTACGGACTTCGGTGGCTTTGTTTGGACTGAGGAACAGTAGCCGCTCCTGTGATACTTTCGTCTGAATGGGCGCACCTTGGCTTTGCCAGTGGGGTAACAGCTCCTCTAAGGCCCGGGTTTCCAGGACCGCTCCAGACAGGATATGAGCGCCCAACTCCACCCCTCTTTCCAGCACTAGCACCTCAGCTTGGGGCCGCAGTTGCTTGTACTTGATAGCAGCGGCCAGTCCAGCAGGCCCAGCGCCCACTACACACAGGTCACACCTCACCTGGTCTCTAGCCGTAAGGAAGCTGATCCTCCTCAGCATTCCCTACAATATGGTCAACCCCGTTCCTTAGCACTAGGCAGAGCAATCTGCATAGGAAAGCAGCTTAGAAGTGTGCATTATGGAAAGTTTGAAGCGAGCAGCTGCAAGTCTGTAGGGGCCAGACAGGAAGGACAAGCTAACGAAGTCGCCTTTGGAGCGGCTTTTGAGTGAAGCCACGACCAACGACAATTGGGGCGCTCCCACGACTCTATTGCATCAGATTTCAGAAAGGACCTTTTCGGGGTTTGAAGACCAGGCTGTGGTTTTGCGCTTCCTGTGGGAGGCGCTTAAGACCCCTGGTAGGGAGTGGAGAAGGCTGTATAAGGTGCTCCACCTTGCAGAGCATCTGCTGAGGTTCGGCTCCACTGGCTGTGTGCAGGACATCAAAGACGGGGGCTATAAGATAAGGGAGCTGCTGGATTTCAACTTCAACGAGGAGGGAGTGGAGCGGGGCACAGGCGGTATTGCCTAGGCAGTGAGAGACAAAGCCAAGGCTGTGATGAACTTGGTGCAGGACCGGCGACTCCTGGAGGAAGAACGGGAAAGCGCTCGCAAGCAGATGAGCAGGTATGTGGGCATTTCCTCGGAGGAGTACTCCAGAGGTGGATACAGCGGCGGGCCTACTACGGCCCCGGCCAACATTACCGGCTTCGGCAACCCCAACTTCAACAGCAAAGGCCAGGCCGACTCTCGCCCAAGTGCTGAGGCCTCCTACGCCCGAGGCTACGATAGCAACCCTAAGTACGAGGCTCGGGAAACTAGCGAGCCAAAGCCTGCTATTCAACTCAGCTTCTTTGAACAGCCCCAAGCGCCTGCTCCTGAACCCACTAAGCCTGCGGTTGTGGAGCCTCACAGGCCTGCCAAGCCTTTGGCGCCGCCTAGTTTCTTTGAACCGCCAAAGGCAATGCAGCAACCAGTACAAAGTGCACTACCGGAGAGGAAGCCGGAAGTGCCAGGGAATATATTCGCACCCCCTGTGGTAACTAAGCCACTACCCGCACAAGCTAAGCCTGCCAGTGAGATCTTCCTACCACCTGTGCAGAGTCTCTCAGCTGCTTTCCCCGCTCCTCCACAGCAAGTCTTCGTAGCTGCTTTCCCGCCTTCTCAAGCCACTCCTCCTGTGTTTCCCACTCCAGTCCAGTCTTTCCCCACCTTTCCTACGAACCCTACGCCTCAGTACTCAGTCCCTACTCAACCCGTTAGTTACTTCCCAGTCCCTCCAACTTCCACTCCAGTTTACGCCCCTCAGCCCAAGCCTACTCCCCAGCCTCAACCCGACCCCCGCTTCCACATCCACCACAACATGGACGCTTACTCAGGCCCCAGCCTCAGCGACCTAAAGGTGACTCCCGGACTGAAGGAGGAATTCACTGACTTCCATACTGCGCCAGGGACGCAGTCCAAACCAGCTGACGTGGAGTCGATGCTCGTCAACCTCGACAACTTGCTGGTGGAGTCCAAGAAGAAGACCGACCCGAGGCATAATATCGGCTTTTAGGAAGAGAGTTCTAGGGCAGTCCATTGGTGCTCCTGCTCCAGGGTGAGGGCAGCTTCAGAGGGAGTGGAGAAGGCGGTAAGGAGCTCCTTGCGAGCTAAGGACTTGGCGAACTCCTGGGGAAACTGGCGGACTCGTGGGAGGAGAGGAGGAATTGCCTCTTGAGTCATGACCTCTTCCCAAGGAAAGCCTTGGAACCACTCCTGCTGCTTGAAACTGTCCACCCCTCCCTTCGCTCTGGAGGAAGGGTTGCTAGCCAGCAGTGTGTCTATCAGACCTGCTAGTGCCTGCGTTCCCTGCGTCTTCACCTTCTTATGTCTCAATATGTCCTCGTACACTTCATAGGGGGTCTGCGCCTTTGCACCGAAGGGGACTTTCCCTTGAGTCATTTCGAACACGAGTACTCCCAAACTCCACAAGTCCGCACCGATTCCGTAGTACTGGCCGAGAATCACCTCCGGAGCCATGAAGTGTGCAACTCCCGCTACAGAGTTAGTCCTACCTTCCACTCGCTTGGTATGTTCAAACACACACAAACGAGGGTACCCAATTTCATCAATAACCACGTATTCAGAGGCCAGGTTGCGGTAGAGAATGCTGCGGTCGTGCAGGTACTCCAGTGTGAGCAGGAGGTTGCCTGCGTAGAAGCGGACTAGGGCTTCGTTCAGCTTCCCATGGTCGTAAATCAGTCGGTCCAGACTGGTGCCAGGGACGAACTCTCGAATAAGGTAGAGATGGGAGTTGGTTTTAATGGTTTTGTGCAGTTTGCTGAGCAGTGGATGGTCCAAACTCTGATACAGTTCCAGTGCTTCGCGCATATTGCTCAGTTTTCCGGACTTCCCCAGCTTTCCCTTCTCATAAGCCACTCCGATAAACTTCAAGTCGCTCAGTGCATGCTGCAGCAAGTAAGTTTCCCCGTACTGATTCCTCTCCAGCATGCTGACAACATGCAAGTCCTGCAGACTGAGGGAGAGTTGCTCCATGCGGACAGTCTGCACGACGCTGGTGCGCATGCGTTCGTCTACGACGCGGTTGAGGTCGTTTTGCTCGAGGATGTACAGACTCACAGGAGTCTTTGCGCGTACAGTGGCGCCCCGAGGCTCATTTAGTATCAGAGATATTTCGCCGAAATAGTCGAATTTGCCCATCGTTTTGATGGATACTCCGTTGCGAATGATCTCCACCGTGCCTGAGCGGATAAGGAAGAGAGCTGAGCCAGTTTCCCCCTGCTTCACAATGTCTGTGCCCGCCACTACGTTCTCAGACCGCAGGACCTAGGTGGTACTTACACTCGCCATCGCTAGCAACTTCGCTGCTTTCACACTTCGGAAAACAGTGACTTTGCGGAGACATAATACAGACTCGCTTTCTGGGTCGTCCATTGTTAGCACAGCAGTAGCGGCTTTCCACTTCTCCTTAGAGATTTCCGCTAGAAACAGATCTTCACTGGCCACTACGTCCTCAATAATCCTCGTAGTGGGACTCTCCATCGCCACTTCCTCCTCACCTATACAGTCCCCAGTCTGCGCAAACAGTCCCGAACTCGTCCGCAGCGAGCCCTCGAGGACAATATAGAGAGTCGAGCCCAGCAGCAGTCCTCGAGCGAAGACAGGCGAGCGAGCATCGAAGTGCTGCACTGTCACAGCGGACATCAAGCGTTCCCGCACCTCCGAAGCCAGCTTCTTCAAAGTCCTATTTCGAGCGAAACTCACTTCAATCACACGACGCATGAGGATTGTCTCCATCTGGGGACCCAGGGCGAATAAGGCATTCGACCTGGCAAGGGTTAGCAGTGTGACGGCGGTTTCTGCGACTGCTGTGTGTTCGTGCTTGTAGCCTAGGTGGTAGATGGCCTGCTCGCCGAAGAGCTGTCCTTTCACGACTTTCCGTATTGCGACGGTCCTTTGCAGGAGGGTCACTTCGCCTTCGGAGACAATGAACATCATGTGTCCCGGCTCACCCTCTCCTGCGATTTTCTCCCCTGGAGCGAACTTCAAAGGCACCACCACATCCAACAACGCGTCTTTCTGCTTAAAGGACAGTCCATCCAGCAGTGCCACTCTGTTAATAAAGTCCCTGGTTTCCCTGTAGTGCAGTGCACTCGCAGCTCTCACAGCCGCCGCAAAGGCACTCTGCTCCAGCAGCCACAGCTCCAGTTCAGTCTTCGCCTTCACTGAAGCAGTTCGACGGGTATTTTGCAAAAGCGCAAGTTCACCAAAGGCCTGCGAAGGACCGAGTTCCCGCACTTCCTGGCCATCTACCTGTACCACCGCAGTGCCCTGCCTAATGATGTAGAAGTTACAGCCATGTTGGTCTTGGTTGAAAACCTCTCCTCCAGGTGCAAGCCGGACAGCGCGCATTTCCTCAATCAGGACTTTGTGCACGTCTTCGGATAGGCCAGTGAACAGGGAGTGGGCGGTGAGGGCAGCTGAGAGCAGGGTCCAGTCCTCGGGGCTTTTCGAGGCAGACAGCACTGCAGCGCCTTGGCACTCCTCAGTCTTTGTGAGTGCCTGAGAAGCCAGTGGAGTGAGTAGGTTGCGCACACGCATAGACAGTACTCCAGACGTTTCCTCCTGACCGAGAGCAGGGTCGATAGTGGACCTTTTGCGCAGAATTTGGCTGGAACGGCTGCTCTTGCACACGCAAATACCCATTTTTTAGCCACGCCAATGTCGCTAATAGTTGTTTCAGCTATATGTGTGTCCTGCATATAGGCCGATTCAATATCAAAGCGGATTAGCTATAATAATATCTATTGGAGTTCGAAGTGGTTAATTCGACCTTGTAAAAGCTTCGTTTAACATATAGAAACTCAATATAAAGCGAAAGTTGCCCTTAGTCCCTAATGTGAAGCAGGTAATATGGAATTCGGCAGTGGTACAGCAATAAACAGGCTATCTCATTCATAAAAGCGACCGAACAAATGCAACTCTATTATTTCAGAGAGAAACAACACGATTCAACTAATGGTCACTACTGTTATTTCTATGTAAATATTGCTCGTATCAGCCAGGGGATTCACTGCTTTCCGACAATGCCCATCTTTCGACC
>Ga0247837_1003419_pt1 | contig 27762 bp, 27 predicted proteins | sample LaCtaG_2_FD_187115 | JGI IMG/M metagenome (GOLD analysis project Ga0247837, IMG submission 187115) | Freshwater microbial communities from meromictic Lake La Cruz, Castile-La Mancha, Spain - LaCruzMarch2015_14.5m | ecosystem: Environmental > Aquatic > Freshwater > Lake | place: Spain: Castile-La...
CGCGCCGAACAGATTCAATACCCGCGCCACCCCGCGGCTGCCGAGCCCCGTGTACAGATACAGCCGCATGGTTAACTGCATGACCATGACCGAATAGTGATGGCCGACCGGCGGGGACAGCGCAAGGTGTGGTGGCTCATCCGCTGGTTCGTCATCCGTCGGCGCCGCGGCCTCTTCGGCTCCCGTTCGCGCACGCTCCGCCTTTAGCGCACGCGCCTTCCAGTGCGCGCGGCTGTGCTCGAGATCCCGAATCTTTACCTCCGCGGCCCGCAGGCGCTGCTGCCGCTCCAACGCTTTCGCCTTCCAGGCATCACGTGATCGCTGGAACAGGTTGGCCAGACGGCTCGCTGGGCTCTTAAATGCGTTCATCACGTCGTGCGTGCTCCGGCAAGGCGGTCAGATCACCGCGCCAGCAGACTGATCAAGCGTTCGTCGTTTGTCAACGGCTTGGCATGAGCAAGTGTCGCACGCGTCATCGTACCCCCCCCAAGCACAGAACCGACCGCCGGGCCTTCCAGGCAACACGCTTCTTGCATGGACTTTTCGGCGCCTTTTTCGGTCAGATTGAACACCCTAGCCAGCGCCTCGCGGGCGAGCGCGGCGTGCCGCGTCTCCCGTTCCTGCTGCTGCGCCTCCAGCCGATCACATAACGCCATCAACTCATCCACCTTCGCCACGATCCGCTTCTGCTCGGCGAGGGGTGGCAGAGGAATAGGCTGAGCGAGAAAAGGTCCCCGGTTGATATGCGACATGACAAGACCATGCGCATGGTCGCTCTCTGCTAATTGCCGAATCACCCATTTGAGAAGCCAAAACAGAAAGCCCCTGTCAGCCAGCGGAGCGGGTAGAACACGAAAGATATGCTGATTGAATACCGCCTCTTCCCCTCGCCAGACAAAGGCGTCGAGTGTTGCCGACCAAGACACAAGGATGTCACCATCCTGCACCAACACGGATGAGTCAAAGGTTTCGGTTGTGCGGTTATAGTCGGCATTCCTGCCCGAGAGATTCTGGATGCGAATGATAGGCCGACCAACGTTGCCCCAATCGGACGGCATAAATGCCAGCCCGTTGATGAACTGTCCAGAATCAACAAGACGGCACCAGGCCCACCCAGCAGGGATCGAGAAGGACACTTCGACATCGGAAACAGGTTCGGCCGGCTTTTCCTGTTTAGCCTGCCGTTCAGCCATCCGCGTGGCCATCTCCGCCCTGCTTCTCTTCAATAGTTTGGTCGCGGGTTCGTCACCAACTGATTGGCTCACAAGCTTTCCGTGAACAGCCAAGTGCAGCACCAACTCCCGCATCTTCGCCACCGCATTGGGCGCGTCGGCGAATTGGTCGAACTTCTCAAATAGGATTTTCAGGGTCATGGGTTAGGTCGCCCCTTCAGGGCTTGGGATGGATGGGGGGCCATTATCCCAGGGCGTTGCCCTGGGCTGGCGTCGATCGCGCCTTTGGCGCTCGCGTTGAACGGTCCAATGAGGCGTCCACGCCAGCTCAGGGCAATGTCAGGGATAAGGGGCGGTGATAAGAGAAAATTGTGCCGCAGGCTGCGGCACAATTGCGGGAGCCTGCTGGTCGAGCGTCTGAAAACAACGCCGCAGGCAGACGCGCTTTCGCGGCGGCGGGATTCAGCAACCTGGCGTACCGATACTCGCTGGGCAACGGGTAGTTGCCCAATTCCCGCCGATGACGACGACTCCATCAATTGGGCCACCGCCCGTGGCCCAATCTGAAGCAGGTTTGGATAGGCCGACCAGAACTGAACCATCCGCTTGATGTTCCGTTCGGAAAATCCCTTCTGCTCAGGTAACTCGTTCTTGAGATCGAGAGCGAGTCGCGGGATGACACCCGCGCCCCAGCCCTCCTGCTGCTGCCGGGCGGCGATCATGTGGCCGATGTCCAAATATAGCAGGATCATCTCGGCGTTGGCGCAGAGGGCGGCGCGATGCTGGCCCTGGCGGACACGGGTCTTGATGTTCCCGAACAGGTCGCGGTACGGTGAGTTTCGGTGATTTCATCGTGTCAGGGCCGCCGCAAATTGAAGGATGAAGGATGAGGGTTGAAGGATGAGGAGGCAGTGAGATCCGATTTCATCCTTCATCCTTCATCCTTCATCCTTTCCGCAAAGAGCCCGCTCCAACTCCCGCCTCAACGCCCCCCGTGTCTCGGCGATCTGAGCCAGCAGCCGTTCGTACTCCGGCAGGAGGTAGTCCAGGTCCCCTGGTCCGGTGTCCGGATTGTGCGGGTTCTTGAGATCGAGGTTGAAGTTACCGGCCTTGATCTGGTCGAGTGAGACGCGCCAGGCCCGCTCGTTTTCCACCCGGGCGGCGAAGCCGTCCTCGGCCGTTCCCCACCAGGCGCGCTCACCCGCGAACTCCTCGATCCGGATGGGCTTGCCCTTGTTGTAGCTCTTGGCGCCGGGCGGATAGGGGTGCTCGTAATACCAGATGTGGGTGGTGGGCGCGCCCTTGGTGAAGAAGAGCAGGTTGGTGCGGATGCCGGTGTAGGGATTGAATACCCCGTTGGGCAGGCGCACGATGGTGTGCAGGTTGCAGTCGGTGAGCAGGGCCTCCTTGATGCGGGTCTTCACGCCCTCGCCGAAGAGCGTGCCGTCGGGCAGCACCAGACCGGCGCGTCCGCCGGGCTTGAGGACCTTCATCAGCAATACGAGGAAGAGATCGGCGGTCTCGCGGGTACGGAACTCGGCCGGGAAATTCGCCTCAATGCCGTCCTCCTCCATGCCGCCGAAGGGCGGATTGGTGACGATGACGTCCACCCGCTCCTTCGGACCCCAGTCGCGCAGGGGCCGGGCCAGTGTGTTGTCGTGGCGGACGTTGGAAGGCACGTCGATGCCGTGCAGGAGCAGATTGGTCATGCACAGCACATGGGGCAGGTGCTTCTTCTCGATCCCGGCGAAGCAGTCCTGGATCGTCCGCTCGTCGGCCTCGGTCCTGGCCTGCTTGCGTAGGTGCTCGATGGTGCAGGTGAGGAAGCCGCCGGTGCCGCAGGCGGGATCGAGGATGGTCTCGCCGAGGCGGGGGTCGACCTGCTCGACGATGAATTGGGTGACGGCGCGCGGGGTGTAGAACTCCCCGGCATTGCCCGCGGATTGCAGGTCCTTCAGCAGCTTTTCGTAGATATCGCCGAACAGGTGGCGGTCATCGGAGGCGTTGAAGTCGATGCCATTGATCTTGTTGGTGACCTGCCGCATCAGGGTGCCGTTCTTCATGTAGTTGTTGGCATCCTCGAAGCTCATGCGGATGAGCCCGCTGATCCGGTCGCCGCCGCCGGTCAGTGACTTGAGCCGCGGCAGCAGGCTGTCATCGACGAAGTCGAGCAGGGCGTCGCCGGTGATGCCCTCGTCATTCCCGGCCCAATTGGACCAGCGCAGGTTGGCGGGAAGCGGGGAGCGGTAGTCGTCGCGCAACAGTTCCAGTTCCTTCTCGCGGTCGTCGAAGATCTTGAGCAGGAACATCCAGCCGAGTTGTTCCAGCCGCTGGGCGTCGCCGTAGGTGCCGGCGTCCTTGCGCATGATGTCCTGGATGGTCTTGACGAGGTTGGAAACATTCGGCATTGGCTTAAGCGGCCTTCTGGTACAGGGCGGTTTCGAGTTGGCGCACGGCGGCGAGATAGGCCGTCTTGCCGCCAAAGAGCTTGACGATCTCCACCGGGGTGCCCAAGGCGGGCAGCGGGTCGACCTTTAGGATCTCCAGGGACTCGACGCTGCGGATGCCGGCGTCGGCGTATTTCTGGAGCAGCGCCTCGAGGACGGCGCGGGCCTTGTCGCCATAGGTGCCGAAGCAATTGCGCTTACGCACCCTCGCGGCCCGCTCCTGCCGCGTCAGGGGTGGTTGGTCGAAGGCGACGTGGCAAACCAGATCGAAGGCGTCGTAATCGCGGCCCACCTGCTCGGCCAACTCATCGAGGAATACACCTTTGGCGGCAAGCTCCTCCAGGATGGCCTGTTTTCTGTCGGCATCGTTCCAGGCGGTCAGGAAGGCATCCAGGGAGGTGTAAGCCTTCCGCAGGGTCTTGCGTGAATAGTCCCTGAGTGACTCGGTGATGAGTCTGCCGTCGGCATCGAGATACTGGACGCGCTCGGTGACGACGCGGACCTCGACGTCATCGACATAGTAGCGTCTGACGCCAGGGCCACGAGGGTCGTTCTGGCCATCGAAGGGATCAGCGTCGCCCTCGCCGCCGGCCTCACCGTCCCCTGCCGGGGGCTCATCCTCGGGCGGGATGGGCGGCTGATCGGGACCCGGCTCGTAGATCTGTACAGGATCGCCGTCGAACTCCGGATCGGCGAAGAGCGCCGTGGCCCGCCTGAAGTCCATGATGGTGAAGTACAGCTTGTTGTAGTCCTCGTTGATGCGGGTGCCGCGGCCGATGATCTGTTTGAACTCGGTCATGGAGTTGATGCGCTTGTCGAGCACGATCAACTGGCAGGTTTGGGCATCCACGCCGGTCGACATGAGCTGGGAGGTCACGGCGATGACCGGGAAGGTGGATTCCGGGTCGATAAAGTTGTCGAGCTGGGCCTTGCCCTCGTCGTTATCGCCGGTAATGCGCATGACGTACTTGCTGTTGGCGGCGGCCAAGTCCGGATTGGCATTGACCAGCGCCTGACGCATGCGTTCGGCATGGTCGATATTCTGGCAGAAGACGATCGTCTTGGCGAAGCGATCCGTGGCCTTGAGGAACTCCGTGATCTTGGCAGCGACCAGGGTCGTGCGCTGTCCGAGCATGAGCGCGCGGTCGTAGTCGCTGTCATTGTATTCGCGGTCTTCAATGGCGTGACCGAACTTGTCGGCCTGCCCCAGTTCCGGTCGCCAGCCGTCCAGGTCCCGATCGAGCCCGATGCGCACCACCTTGTAGGGCGCGAGAAAGCCGTCCGCGATGCCCTGCCGCAGGGAGTAGGTGTAGATGGGTTCGCCGAAGTAGTCGCTGTTGGAGACGTCCCAGGTCTCCTTCGGAGTGGCAGTCATCCCGACCTGGGTTGCCGCGGAGAAATATTCGAGCACCTTGCGCCAGGCGGCATCATCCGCGGCGCTACCCCGGTGGCACTCGTCGATAAAGACCAGATCAAAGAAGTCCGGTGAGAACTGCTTATAGATGTTCTGCTCCTCGTCGGTGCCGGTCACCGCTTGATAGAGGCAGAGATAGATCTCGAACGACTTGTCCACCGTCCGATTGGTGATCTTGGTCATGGCCTGACCGAATGGCTTGAAGTCGTTGGTCTTGGTCTGGTCGGCCAGGATGTTGCGATCGACCAGGAACAGGATGCGTTTCTTGGTGCCCGATCGCCACAGGCGCCAGATAATCTGGAAGGCGGTATAGGTCTTGCCCGTACCCGTGGCCATGACCAGCAGGATGCGGCCCTCGCCGCGGGCAACGGCCTCTACCGTGCGATTGATGGCGATGAGCTGGTAATAACGGGGGGTCTTGCCTGAGCCGTCATCAAAATAACTCTGGGACGCGGCCGCGGCCTGTGCCCCCGCCAGCCCTTTTGCCTTTTTCGCTGGGTTCCAGGTCGATCTCGTCCTCGGCGAGCCATTCCAGGCCGATGCCTCTGGCCGCCGACACGAAGTTGTCCAGTCCGGTGGTCAGTTCAATGACCAGCGCCATCTCCGGCTCGATCCCGGCGCCGGTCGCCTGCACTCGGATACGTTCGGCTTCAAGCGCTTGGTCGAGTCGGGTCAGTTTGGGACCGAGATAGCCCGCGACTTCGTCGCGGTCGCGGGGATTGAACTTTGAACCACCGCCGAAGCCGCGCGCCTTCGGCGTCGGCACTGGCTCTTGAAACAGCAGGAGCGGCAGTCGGTCTGCGTTGCTCATGAGTCCAGTATCCGCTCCGTTGGCGCCGCAGCTTCAGCAGGCTTAACGGTGAACCGCTGCTGCCAAGCCTCAAGCCTAGTCTGCACGATCCGTTTCAGGTTGCTGTCCGGCAAGGCAAGGACATGCCGCCGCAGCACATCCTCACCGAACTGTTCTGCTTCAGCGAAGCTCAAGCCCTTGAGGCGCATTGCGAGCGCACGGGGCGGCCAACCAAGCGGCTCGCCCAAACGGTCCTGGAAGCGGCGGAACCACTCTTCGAGCATCGACTGACTCGGGGGCGGCAGTTCCAGCCGCAACTGGAATCGGCGCCAGACCGCGCGGTCCAGGAGTTCGGGATGGTTGCTGGCGACGACCGTTACCGCGTGGCTGGGCAGGGCGTCGATCTGCATCAGGAGGGTGCTGACGACGCGCTTGATTTCCCCGGTCTCGTGGGTGTCGCCACGTTCCTTGCCCAGGGTATCGAACTCGTCGAAGAACAAGACACAGCGCCGGCTGGCGATATGCTCAAAGACCCGCCGTAGCCGCTGAGACGTCTCGCCGAGAAAGCTGCCGATGACAGACTCATAGCGGACGACGAACAGCGGCACCATGAGCGCGTCGGCCAGGGCCTCGGCCAGCGTGGTCTTGCCGTTGCCTGGGGGGCCAGCCAACAGCACGCGATGCCGCGGTTCGAGATTGTAGGTCCGCAACAGGTCGGCCCGATGGTGCTCTTCGACCAGATCACCACAGGCCATGCGGACGGCCGGCGGCAGGACCAGCGAGTCCAGCGAGCGTCGCGGTAGGATCTCGTGCAGCAGCTCTGCGGCCTTCTCGTCGGGGATCACGAGTCCCATGGGCTTGCGGCCGTTGCCGTTGCCGTTGAGGTTAAGGCCCTGGACCAGCCGGTCAGCGAGCAAAGAATGATTCTTCGCCCGCTCCTCGGCGGCCATGGATTCTACGAGGCGCACGAAGGTCCCCCGGTCGCCTCGGGTACCGGCTTTGACGAGGTCGACGAGTAAGTCGGCGCGTGACATCAACTATATGAATCAGAAAATGAAATAATCTGTGTCGGGGGCTCCGCAATGTTGCGTGAGTGCGGTCCTGAAATGGGGTCGGCAACGGTCCGCGATGTTTCGGTCCCGTCTGGGGTTTCGGCGGTCACAATCCGCCGGGCCTTCGGACATGGTACGACCATCGGTCGCTCAGGACGCGGGCCTGTCGCGGCGCTTGTTCCCGCGCCCGGACCCCAAGGCCAAGGTCACCCCCGTCGCCTCCGGCCTGCCGGTCTCACCCGGTGCCGCCTCCGGCATCGCGGTGTTCGACGCCGACCGTGCCGAGATGTTCGGCAAGCAGCAGGGGTCCACTTGATCCTGGCCTGGGGCGAGTCATCGGGTCTCGATCATCATTCCGGCCGTAGGGTGGACAAGTGATAGCGCGGTCCACCGAATCCCGCGTCGCCGCTGGTGGACTGCGCTGCGCTTGTCCACCCTACGATGCCGGTTGGCCGGAGTGATGACCAAGGCCTGCCGAGGTGCAAGGCTGGCGAGGACAGGTCCGTAGAGCGCTGCGCGGGGCTCGCTGGCGGTCAGGCGATGCAGATAGACTGGCGCCAACCTGCCGATCGGCGTCTGCGACACACGAGGCCGTTCCCTGCGACTCGGCACCCAACGCGGTGAAGGTCCAGCCCTGTGATCTCCGCAGCGGGTTCCATCTCGGGAGCCGCTCGCCGTGCGCGGGCGGTGACAGCGACCCGTCCGACGAGCGGGCTCCGGATCGGTTCCGGCAACCCTATGCGAAAAGCGCAAGGTTCGCAAGGGCGAGATCGTCGCCCTGCTGTATCGTTACCGCTATGGCCGCGACGACGCACTCAAGCTCTTGCGCTTCATCGACTGGCTGATCCGCCTGCCGCGCCCCCTGGAGCTTGCACTGCGTCAAGAACTGGCTGACTTAGAGGAGCAAACCAAGATGTCCTATGTCACGAGTTGGGAACAGTTCGCCCGCGAGGAAGGGCGCGAGGAAGGCGAGCAGCGCGGCGAAGCCAAGGCCGTGCTGCGGCTGCTGCAAGTGAAGTTCGGCCCGCCGGCACCAGAGATCGAGTCCCGAGTCCAAGCCGCCGAGTCGGCTCAGTTGGACCTCTGGCTGACGCGCATCCTGAGCGCAGCGACCCCCGAGGACGTCTTCGACGCGCCTTAGCCGGCGATCTCCGGTCGCGGTCGCCGGACGGCTTGGACGGCTCGGAGTTAGGCAACCGCGGGGATGACTCCGGCACCGGCGTGGGCTTCACCCGCGACCCTGGCACCGGCGAGAACGTCCTATGCGTCAAGAAGGACAACCCCTTCGAGGTCCTGGACGAGAAAGGGGTCGAGATACCGCCCGCGTATCCGTAAGGATGCGCGGGCGGTGGCGTTTTGCGGCCGGCGCGGGCCGCCAGGGGCGCCCGACCTGCAAACCGGGGTCCGCGGCGTCGGCCTCCGCCGGTCCGAGAGTCAAGTATACTGTCGAAGTAATTCGATACGTTCCAGAGGGTTCACATGAACATCCGCGTCCAGGCATTGGTAGAACAGGCACGCCGGCTTCCACCCGAAGAGCAGGCCACCTTGCTCTCGGTGCTTCATGAACTGGTGACACCGCCCGGTCCCGGTGCGTGACGGCCTTGCCGGGGGGCACCGGGGGCCGCGCGATTGGCCGCCGGTGCATCCGGAACGGCCAAGACAGCCGCGTCGGGTTCGGCCTCGTCAATATCTGAGCGTTATGGTAGGAAATAACGATTTCAGCTTTGCCCGGCCGGCGCCCATGATGTGAATCGTAGGCAGGCGACCTGGCTTCGGCGTGCTGATCTTCCCCAATCGATCCTCGCAACCCATTGTCCAGCTTGCTACACGAACCAAAGATTCGGCCCAGCCATCTGATGTGAGGTTACTGCCATAAGTGACAAGACCCTAAGCTCCAAGACCAACACCGCCATATGGATGGCAGTTGCCATCTGCCTCATTCCGAGCAGGCCGGCGGTCAGGTCCGCCATGTCCAGGGTGTGAAACCAGCGGGTGACGAACAGGGTCTGAAAGGGCTCGGGCGGGGGTTCCAGGGGGGCGCGCGGCAGGCCCAGTCGGACGAGCCCGTTCTCGTCGAGCCCGTAGGGTCGGCTGGTGAGCAGGACCCGGATGCCGGGCCTGGTGTCAGTGCGGCAGGGCGTCGGCGAGGCCGGCGAGCAACAGGGCGCGGGGATAGAGAGTGAGGCTGGTGCGCACCTGGGAGACGGGGACCTCGTCCAGTCCCAGAATTCGCGCAGCAGGACCAGCAGCGGCAGGCGGGTGCGCAGACTGACGGGCGTCGGCTCGGCGTAGCCCTACGGGGGCGCGTCGGCGCTCGGGGTGCCGGGGATGCTTTGCAGGACCGCCCAGCGGCGGAAGGTGGACTTGCCGGCGCCGGGCGGGGCCGGGCAATAGAGGGATTCCGGTTGAAGGATGGGCACGCTGCGCTTTGCCCATTCTACGATCCACGACCCTTCGCGGCACCGCCCCTCATCGGTGAGTCAGCAAGAGCAACTGATCGCCCCGCTGGATCTGGAGCCGGAAGAGCCCGCGGGACTGGCGCAGGACCAGCGTCAGGTCGCGCAGCGTGCCAATCCGCACCCCGTTGACCTCGCGGATCAGGTCGCCCTCGCGCAGGCCTGACTGCCAAGCCGTGCTGTCCTTGGTCACCGGCCCCACCAGCACCGCGCCGCCGCGTCCGCGCGGGTCCCCGAGCAGCGCGCCGGCGAGGCTGGGGGCGAACTTGTCCCCCCGCACGAAGTCGCGATAGGGGTCGGCGATCTCCCCTTTGAGCGTCATGGCCCGGCCGTCGCGCAGGATGGCGAGTTCCACCCGGGCGCCCACCCGCAAGAGCCCGAAGCGGTTGCGCACGTCCGCCCCGTTGGTCACCGGCCGGCCGTCCAGGCGCAGGATCACGTCGCCCTCCCGCAACCCGGCCGCCGCCGCCGCCGAGTCCGGGTCCACCGCCGAGACCAGGGCGCCGTCGCGCGAATCGAGCTTCAAGGCCGCGACCAGGTCCGGGGTCAGGTCCTGCACCGCCACGCCGAACTCACCCCGCAGCACGGCCCCGTGATCCATGATCTGGTCCATGATGGCGCGGGCCATATTCACCGGGATGGCGAAGCCGATGCCGATGTTGCCGCCGCCCGGGGCCAGGATGGCGGTGTTGATCCCCACCAGTTCGCCGCGCAGGTTCACCAGCGGCCCACCCGAGTTGCCCGGGTTGATGGAGGCATCGGTCTGGATGAAGTTCTCGTAGCCCTCGATCCCGAGCCCCGTGCGCCCGAGCCCGCTGACGATGCCGGAGGTGACGGTCCGGCTGAGCCCGAATGGATTGCCGATGGCGACCACGAAGTCGCCCACCTTGAGCCGGTCGGAGTCCGCCAGGGTCAGGGCGGTGAGCCCGGTGGCCGGCACGCGCAGGACCGCCACGTCCGTCGCCGGGTCGGCTCCGACCAGTTCCGCCTTGAGGGTCCGGCCGTCGCCCAGCGTCACGCGGATCGCATCCGCTTTTTCGATCACGTGGTGGTTGGTGAGCACCAGCCCGCGCCGCGCGTCCACCAGGACGCCGGACCCCAGGCTGTTATTCTCACGCTCCCGGTGCTGCGGAACCTCGAAGAAGCGGCGGAAAACGGGGTCGCGCAGGAGCGGGTGGTCCGCCGCGTCGATCCGGGTGACGGTGGACACATTGACCACCGCCGGCATCACCTGCTCCAGCATGGGTGCCAGGCTCGCTAGGGGTTGGCCGTCGGCCGCCGGCGGGAGCGCGGCCAGGGCCGGCAGCGGCGCCGTCGGCAGGGTGGCGGCCAGGGGGGCGAGCAAGACCAGGGGGAGTACAGCGGTGCGACGCGTGCGCTTCATTAATGGTTCCTGGGATGGTTCCGATGAGCAACGGCTAGGGGCGCTCCAAGGTATAGGGCGTTTCAAAGACCTCCTGCCAGGTCAGACCCTCGGCAGGCGACCGCCTTCCCATTTCCGCCTCGGCATTGCGCTTGGCGATCACGAAGGCCTTGGTCCAGAGCGCCTTGATGACATCGTCGTTGAGGCTCGGGGTCTCTTCGCGGATGTCCTCGATCTCGTCCCGGGCATCTTCGATACTTGCTATCCAGCTCGGTGATCGGCGTTCCGGCTGGCTGTGCCACTTGACAATATGCAGCATCAGCCGGACCAGTTGGCTCTTCAGCGCGCGCTTTTCCGACTTGGACAAGGCGTCGATCAACTCCGCGAGGCCGCTGGCCGCCTCGGCGATGCGGCCTTGCTGCAACTCCTGCTGGATGGCGACCGCCGTTCGGTAGGGCGACTCGGTAGAGAGGGTTTGCCAGTTCATGTTCTATCAGCACGACCTTAGTGGTAGAGGCGATCAGCAAGGCCCGACTCGTTATTGCGGCGGTCCCTTCCTGGTGCTGGTTCGTACTCGCTTGACGAGCATTAGGCTGTTGGCGCATTCTCAAGTGCGCGCATGAGTAGCAGCGAGACCAAATCGAACTTATTCCTTGATCTGCATAGGATTCAGGAGTCTGATTCGTATGGCGAATTATAACATTGTGTCGCTCAATGGCCTGATCAAGCTCTCCGCCGGAATTCCAAGCCGATCGTGGAGTTTGCGGATCATCTTGAGCGTCAGCGGGCGCTTGCGGTTGAGGATCTCATACACGCGATTGGAGCGTCCGATCATGGGCTCCAGGTCCTTCACGGTCAGGCCAGCCTGTTCCATACGAAAACGGATGGCCTCGACCGGGTCGGGCAGGTCGATCGGAAAATTCTTGGCCTCATAGGCTTCGACGAGTGTCAGCAGAACCTCAAAACGGTCGCCCTCCGGTGTCGTCGGCTCCGGTTCATTATCAAAGAACAGGGCAATCTCCCGCATGGCGGCGCGGTAGTCGTCTGCGGTGCGAATCGGTCGGATAGTCATGTCACAATTCCGATTCGATGCTTTGTGCATCAATGGTGTCGTATTCTGCGTGGGTGCCGATGAACTTGATATAGAGCGCACTGTATCGGTAAGCTACGGCGACGATCAGGCGGTACGCGTTGCCCCCGATATTGAACACCACACGTCGGTTCTTTAGGACACTGGCGCTGCGGAACTGCGCTTTGATGTCTGCCGGTTGCCGCCAGTCCGCCGTGCGTGCTTGGTCTATCCAAGCTTCCAGAGGACCCTTGGCCTCCGGGTGCCGGTTCCAGAAGTCCCGCAGGACTTTGGTGGCTACGATTCTCATGAATGCATCGTAGTCCCGCGATGGGATCGTCGCAAGGGTTCCGTGCTTCGAGACACAAAAAGGTCGGGCGGGTGCCCGGCCTTGGTGCTACCCGTCCCTAGGTCCGATCGTTCCCGGCTCAGGCCGCCGGCTTGACCTCGGTCGCGTCGACCAGCCCCTCCCGGGTCGGCTGACCAGCACGGATCTCGATCTCCTCAGCGAAGGGAGGTCCTGAACCTGACCGTCGGGCGGGGCCAGCAGATTCGCCGAGAGCGCCTGCAGCCCACCGACGACGACGTGTCCGTGGGCGTCGATAAAGCCGGGGACGAGGGTCTGGCCCTTGAGAACGACGAGTTGGGTCGCGGGGCCCTTCAGCTTCTTGACCGGGGTCGGGATGTTCCAGGCGGGAAGCCCCCTATATCATGGGCGGCGGCCCGGCTGGTTGGGCGCGCTTGCCGCTATTTTTCGGTCTGATTTCATCCTGACCCGAGGTCGATTGTCATGAGCGATGCATTGCAGGCCGCGGTGGTACGTCAGCGCATGCTGCTGCATGGGCGCTTGGCCGATGCCCTGGCGCGCCTGGCGGCCGCCTGCCGCGAGGCCTGGGGCGCCCGGGAGGACCTGGAGCGCCTGCTCGGCACTGCCCTGCAGACGCTGCCCTACTGCAAATACCTCTACCTGCTGGATCGGCAGGCGCATCAGGTGACCGCCAACCTCTCCCGCGACGGGGTCCTGCCCGAGCACTTCGGCCGCGACCGCAGCCGGCGCCCTTATCTGGCCGAGGCCCTGGCCGGCGCGCCCTTCTCCCTGTCCGCGGCCTATCTGAGCCGCAACCAGCGCCGACCGTCCCTGACCGCGGTCGCGCGCCTGACCGACGCCGACGGCGCCCTGCTCGGGTTCCTGGGCGCGGACTTCGACCTGCGCGATCTGCCGCTGACCCGTGAGCTCTACCGGCAACCGGACCAATGGCTCCAGATGAAGGGGGACCCGGCCATCCGCGGCGGGCTCTTCTACCAGCAGCGCGTCGACAGCCTGATGGACGCCCGCATCGACGAGGTGTTCGACCTCGTCACCGAGCTGGTATTGGCCCACGGCGTATTCCATGCCAAGCTGCATTTCTCCAGTTCCCGGGCCACCCTCTGGCTCTTCGACGACCCCTATCGTTACCGGGTACTCGATTTCGAGGACCTGAGCAACCCCGGCAGTTGTCTCGCCTATCCACGGCGCGACTATGCGGACGCGGCGCTGATCCCGGCCGCGCAGGTGTCCAGGGTCTTGCGCGCCTTTCACGCGCTGCGCTTCATGGACGAGAACATCTACCTGCGCGCCGGCTCGCTCAACATCATGAACGGCATCGTCTCGCTCACCTTCTCCTGCGACGGTTCCCACTACCTGCGCTGGGACGAGTTCCTGGAGAAGAGCCTGGACTTCTGGATCGGGGCCGGCGTGTTTTGTGCCGTCGGCGCGCCGGCGGGGGACGATGCGGGGACGGCCGCCGGGGGCCTGGCCGCACCGCAGACCGGGCACGGCACCGCGCCGGCCCCGAACGGCCACACCCCGGCGGGCCGGGAAGGGACGGATTCACCATGACGGGGCCGCGCGACATCGCGGTCTGGTACCGCGCCGCGCAAGTCGTCAGACCATTGGCGTAGGGTGCGCCGTGCGCACCTTCCAAGGCTGCGGTTGAACGAAACGTCCTGAGCCTGGGCCAGCGCCCCGGTGCGCGCGGCGCACCCTACCGGTACAGGCTCTTGCCAAAGGTCCGAGCTTTTCCCATCTGGGTGTACTGGTGCCCACCGACGCACGACCCTGAAACCCTTCCGCCCACACCGCACACTGGAGCCGGATCATGCGCCCCATCCGCTGGAACAGCCGCTATCGCAGCGGTGACACCGAGACCGACCGGCGCAACCGCGCCTTCGTCGAGTGCCTGAACAGCCTGATCGACGCGGCCGGGCGGCGCGAACATTGCCGGGAGTTGGAGGACGTCATTTCCCGGTTGAGCGCCGAGGCAGAGCAGGTTCTTCAGACCCACCCCGCCGACAGCGACCTCAGTGCCGTCTGGGGTCAACGCCTGCGGGCGATGCTCCCCTTGAGCCCCCACGGCAGCCCCGCCTGTCATCAGTGCGGGCTGTGCGACCTGGCCCAGCAGAAGATTGCGGAACACCTGGAGGCCCCGGCGCAGTGTCTCTTCCGGCAGGCCTGATGCCGGTCCGGTCGGAGGTGGCTGCCGGCTTCATTCCGTGCGCCCTCGCGCGACTCGATCGTCGGCGGGTGCGTTTGCGTTTCCGGACCCACCCGCGCCCCCGGCCCCAGGGTGCGCGCAGAACTGATGTGGTGACCGAGATTCCGGGTACGCTGTCGTTGTCGTTGTCGTTGTCGTTGTCGTTGTCGTAATCGAATAATCCGACCACGATTACGACAACGACAACGACAACGACAACGACAACGAGAACGAGAACGAGAACGAGAACGACGGACCGGGACCTCCTATGGCGCGGCCGGGTCGATCGACCTGCCGCCCACTCGCAAGCCGGATTCAGCGGCCGTGTCGCCCAGGCATCCGGCCAGTGGGAAATCGGCCATCGGGAAACCGGCCTTGGCCAGGCCACTGGCAAAGATGGCCGCCAGGTCCTCGCAGGGAAACCAATAATTCAGGATCTCGTGCATGCGCCGGCAAGCCTCCGGCCAGAGCGCGAACATGCGTCGCAGCGCCTCGCGGGCTTCCGTCCGGTTGCCGAGATAGCCGTGAATCACTGCCAGATTGATCTGAAAAGGGAAGAAGTCCAGCCGCGCAAACCGCCCGAGCACCGCCAGGGCCTCGGGATACTCCCCGCGGTGCAGGCAAGCGAGCGAGAAGACCAGGTGATACCAGGCGGGATGAAACGGATTGAGCCCCATGGCCCGGCGCACCAGGGCCAGACCCCGCCCCCATTGACCGGCGAGCGCCAGGTGCATCCCGATGACGGCGAGGTTGTCCGGATGATGGGGCGCCATCCGCAAGGCCAGTTCCGCGGCGGCCAGAAAGCCGTCAAGATCCCTGGCGTAGAACAGGATCATCGCCAGGATGTAGTGGGCCATGACGCTATGCGGATCGAGCGCGACCGCCCGGTGCGCCGCGTCCAGGCACTTGGCCGTCAGATCGGCTGCGGGCACGCGCTGATTGAAGCCGAACAGGGCCTCGCCCAGATAGACATTGGCGAGCACCGCCCAGGCCTCGGCATAGCCGGGTTCCTCCCGCACGGCCTCCTCCAGCGCGGTACGGGCCACCAGGTGGGTCTCACGGGAGAAGCGCTCCTCATACTCGCGGTAATGGAACACCGCAAGACAGGTGCCGAGCAGCGCCGCCGGCTTGCGCTTGAGTGATCGGTACAGCGCGCCGTGGGGGTCGAGGATGCGCGAGGCAACGTGGCGGGCCACCTGTTCCTGGGCCTCGAACAGGCCCTGGGGGGAGAACCGGAAGTCGAAGGTCTCGCTCCAGGCCACGCAGCCGGTGCCCGCCTCCACCAGCGTGAACCCGACGCGCAGCTGGTCGGCGTCCCGGCGCAGGCTGCCGCGCAACTGATAGACGATGCCGGGCGGCGGGGTGCCGGGATCACCGGGCCCAGCGGCGGGCGCGCGCACGACCACCAGCCGGTTGCCATACCCGCTCAAGTGGGTCACCAGTTCCTCGGTCAGGCCGGCCGCCAGGTAGTCCTGCTCCGGGGGGCCGCCGATCAGCGTCAGTCGCTCCACGGCGAGCAGGATCGGGCAGAAACCCCCGGCCGCCCCCGCCGTCTGGTGCGGGCGGCCGGCGAACTCCGGCAGGTAGCGGCCCCTGGGGAGTTGGAAGCGGATCGGGTCCGCCCGGCCCGGCCCGGCGTAATAGTCCGCGAGCAGGCCCCGCAGCCGGCCGGCATTGACGCGCACGATGGCGTCCCGGTCGGGATCGAAATCGGGGCGCCGTCCGAAGACCTCGACCCCAATGGTGTAGGCCTTGAGCCGTTCGGCCTGACCGGCGAGCTTCGCCGCAACGACGAAGCGCAGGAGGTCAGCCAGCTTCGGACTGGCCTGAAAGGCCTGGCTGGCAAGCACCCGGTGCAGACAGGCGGTGATGCGCTCCGGGCCGGTGTCGGTGTCCTGCGTGGTCTTCATAGCGATCGAGCCTTCTGATCCCGAACCAATCAGCGCCAGTGTAACGGCATTGAACGGTCAAGTCCGACAGGGCGGGGCCTTCATCGGTCCTGAACCGGAGTTTCGTCAGGTCCCGCACCGCGTCTGTCATCCCTGGCCCTGGTCCTGTGCCTGGTCGCGCCCGCAGGCACTGACCCTGCTGACCGGACTGCAAGGGCAGACCTTCCCGGAGCGCGATGCGGTTCGCGCGCTGCTGGCGGGACTTCAGGCCAAGCGCTGAGCACTTGTAACTTGTCGCTTGTAGGAGGGGTAGAGCGCAGCGAAACCCATCTCTGCACGCTCAAGCGCGGATGACCTCAATCGGCCGCCCGGCCGGACTCATGGTCACGCTGACCGTGGTCCGCTGCGCGATCGGCGGCTGGCCGGCGCGCCGATCGAAGATCACCAGCCACCCGGTCGCAAGGCCAAGCCCATCCAGATAACCGTCCAATTGCGCCAGCCCTTCGGCCAGCGGGTCCGGCGCCCCGTCGCGCCAGACCTTGAGTTCCATCCCCAGGGTAACGGCCCCGTAACGCAGACACAGATCCATGCGCCCGGAGCCGATGGCGTACTCACGCTCCAGTGTCCCGTCGCCGTTGACGACACGATGCAGGAAGGCCATCAGCACCAGGTGCGGGGCGATCTCGTGGTAGGGGGCACTGCCGAGCAGCGGCTGGCCGTGCCGGCGCCAGAAGGCGAGAAAGGCCTCCAGCAGGTGCCCCGGGTTAAGCGTGCCATTCCGGTTCAACCAGGTCGGGGAGATCTGCGGCAGCGAGTCCTGCGGGCCACTGGCCAGGGCGCGCGGCAGCACCTCGCGGTAGATCGGGTTGGCGACCACCAGGCCGCCCGCGCTGGCGCGGCGCAGCAGACCCAGATCGACCAGGTACTGGCGGTCCTCCTCCGGCACCGCGCCCAGTTCGGTGCCGGCCAGCATCGGCTCGATGACGCGGCGCACCCGCTCCTCGCGCAGCTTGTCGGCCAGTTGATCCAGGTGCGTCACCCGTTCGACGATCAGATACTCCTTGGCCTGCGCGATCAGGTCCGCGTCGATCGGGCGGGTGCGGTCGCGGCCCGCGACCATCCGGAAACAGGCGTGATAAGCGAGGGCATTGACCAGCCAGGGTTGTCCCAGTGTGAGTTCCCAGACCAGCGCCAGGGCCTCGGGGGTAAAGACCTGGCCGGTGTCGGCGGTGTGCTCCGCGAGCAGGGTGGCGACCTCGCCGGCGGTGAAGTCCCCCAGGCGCAGCGATTCGGCCTTGATATTGAAGGCGCTGCCGCTGGTGATGGGGCTCGGTTCGGAGCGGGCGTGGATCCGATAGTCGCGCAGGTCACGTACCCCGCACAGGATCACCGCCTGCGGAAAGGCGCCCGGCCGCTGGTTGTAACCGGCGCGTAACTGGCGCAACAGCGAGACCAGGGTATCCCCCACCAGGGCGTCCACCTCATCGAGTAGCAGCACCGCGGGCCGCGGCTCGGCGGCGGCCCAGAACTCCAACGCCTGGGCCAGCCGGTCGCCGGCCGGCACCGCGGCACCGCCGTCCCGGTACCACTCGGCGAGCCGCGGGTCTTTGAGGTAGAGCCGCGCGGAGCGCCCGAGCACGCTGCAGATGGTGGCCATGCCCTGGTCCACATCCTCGCGCGCCGTCTGCGCCCCCTCGATGTTGGCATAGAGCGTCCGATAGCGCCCGATGCGGTTCAGATACTCCATCAGCGCCAGTAGACAGGTGGTCTTGCCGGTTTGGCGCGGGGCATGGAGCACGAAGTATTTCTTCCGGTCGAGCAGCGCCAGGACCCCGTCCAAGTCCCAACGGCTCAGGGGCGGCAGACCGTAGTGGTCGTCGGGGCGAACGGGACCTTCGGTGTTGAAAAAGCGCATGGTGAGCCTCGCGAGCGGCGGGGAGGCCTGAGCATAACATGCCGGCCGGGGGGCCGTTGGCGTCACATCGCAGCGGACGGAAGGCCGTTATCGTTGTCGTAATGAGAACGCGCTTTGAGCCATTCCCGCATTGCATCATTGACGCGCGTCTGCCAGCCCCGACCGGTGCTCTTCAAGGCGGCAAGGACATCCGCATCGAAGCGAATCGTGGTCGGAACCTTGGTCGGGGCCTTCTGTGGACCGCGCCGACGCGCCGCCAGGGCCGCACGGACCGCGGCAATTCCACCCTCACGCACGACCACGGCATGGCGGCGGGCGGATGCTTCCGCGGGGGTCGGCGCGCGATCCTCCCCGGGCGCCGCTTCGATCAACTCGTTCAGGGACCCGGTCGCCTTGCCTGCGCAGGCCCCCGCACAGGTGTAACGGTATGTAACGGTAAAGTCTGCCCGCCCGACGGTCTTGGTCGACTATTCTTCGGCATTCGTCACTTCAGCGGCCGTCGCCAACCGACGTATGCAGCGTCGGCTGGGCGCGCGGGCCTGTGCCCATCCGGCGTGCTGCGTCACTCCCCGCCCGCTTGCGGGCGACCCACGAAACCATCGCTTAAGGATCAGGTATGACACATCTAAGAGCCACACTGCCCGCGCTGCTGGTAGCGGGCCTCGCCCTGTCCACCCCGGGCTCGGCCGCCCTGCTCGTCAACGGCGATTTCGAGACCGGCAACTTCACCGGCTGGACCCGCGACACCGACGGCAATGCCGGCACCACGCCGGACTTCCAGATCATCGGCAGCCCGGGCAGCTACCAGGCCCGCATCCAGGCCGATTACGCCGGCGACCTCGCCACCTTGTCCAACACCCTGTTTCAGCTCATGGACCTGACGGCCGGTCCCGGGGAGCAGGTCAGGGTCAGCTTCGACTGGGTGTTCGCCGGCGCGGCCGGGTCACCCGACGAGGATTTCGTCGTCGGTCTCGGCAACGGCAGCTGGAACTACTATGGCGCCGATGGCAACCTGGGCTTCCTGCTGACCGGCACCGCCTACGGCTCCGGCAGCTTCTCCACCCTCCTGGCCGCGAGCTACAGCAACGCCAGCCCCTGGACCCTGGAGTTCCAGGTGAACAAGGGCGACGACGCGCAGGGCTCCCACCTGCTGCTCGACCATATCCAACTCGAGACGGTGCCCGTCCCCGCGCCGTTCCTCCTGTTCGCCCCCGGCCTGGCGCTCCTGGCCTGGCGGCGGCGGCCCACCGCGTCCCGGCCCGCCCAGGCTTGATCGCCCCACCCTCAGAGGAAACGTCCAATGCACAGCACATCACGCCGCCGCTGGCTCTGGCTGCTGGCCGCGCTCTCCCCGCTGGCCCAGGCCGACTGGAGCCAACTGCCGAGCGAAGTCACCGTCACCCAGACCCCGCGCGCCTTTGACCGGGTCACCAAGCAACTCTTCAGCTACGCGACCATCACCAACACCGCCACCGAGGCCGTCCCCGGCCCCTTCCGGCTGGTGATCCCGAGCAGCAACTTAGGCGTCACCAACGCCACCGGCACCACCACCGACGGCAAGCCCTATTTGACCTTCGGCGGCACGGCGCTCGCGCCCGGGCAGAGGCTCACGGTGCGCGTGAACTTCACCAACACGGCCTCCCGACTGACCTACACCACCCAGCCGGAGCGCTACACCGATCCCACCTTGGCCATCACCGCGCCCCGCACGGTCACCGAAGGCGAGACCGTGTCCCCGGTCGGCTTCGCCGGCGGGAGTTTGGGCAGCGTGACCTATGAATGGTCGCAGGAAAGTGGGCCCAAGATCACCCTGGTCGATGAGACCACCAACCAGCCGACCTTCATCGCGCCCACCGTGACCGACCGGACCCTGGTCGTGCTCAAGGCGCTGATCACCGACCCGGACGCGCCCAGCGGCTACGGCGTCAGTTCGACCAAGGTCGATATCGACGTGGTGCCGGCCGGCAACCACGTGGTCCAGGCCACCACCAGCGGCCTGCTGGCCTACACCGGCGACGCCGTCAGCCTGCACGCCAACTGCACCGGGCTGGCCAGCCCCACCTACGCCTGGACGCAAGTGTCCCCGGCGACGCCCGTCATCACGCTGAGCGATCCCGACACCGCCAACCCGACCTTCACCGCGCCCGACAGCACCGCGATCCCGGCCAACAGCGCCCAGACCTTCACCTTCCAAGTCACCTGCACCGACATCGGCGGCGTCACGGCGGTCGACAAGACCTCGATCCTCATCTCCGGCCCCATCGTCCTCAGGCCCAACGCGCCGCTGACGGTGTCGGGTGCGAGCGGCGTCCCGCCGCAGCCCTTGACGCTCCAGGGCAGCACGCCCAGTCCCACCGTGGTGTCCGGGGACGCGTTCCAGCTTGCCGTGCCGGTTTTCGGCGGCACCGCGCCCTACACCTGGAGCTGGACCCCGACCGACGGCGGCCCGGCCCTGACCGTCGATCCCAACACCGGCGTGGCCTCCGGCGTCGCGCCCAGCGTCGGCGTGGCGACCACCTACCACTATACGGTGCAGGTCACCGACAACGCCTCGGGCAACAAGAACACGACCGTGGTGGTGAACCTCATCCCGGCCCCGGTGCCGTCCACGCCGCTGAGCGTGTCGCTCCCGGTCAATGCCTTGTTCTTTGGCGAAGGCCAGCAGAACATCGCCCTGCCGTCGCAGGCCTTTGGCGGCACCGGCCCGTACACCTACAACTGGGAGTACGTGCCCTTCCACAACGGCCCGGCGGTCACCCTGACCGGCGCCAACACCAGCCATGCGTCGTTCAACGCCCCGCTGGTCGATGGCGACACCAACCTCGGTTTCCGCGTCACCGTCACCGACTCGGCCAGCCACAGCGTCGTCGGCAACGTCAGCGTGCGGATCAACGACCTGGCCCCCTCGTTGAACGTCTCCACCACCAGCCCGATCACCGCCAAGGTCGGCGAGACGGTCAGCCTCAACTTCCCGATGCCCCAAGGCGGGGCCGGCGGCTACAGCTACGCGATCAGCCAGACGGGCGGCACCACGGCCACCCTGTCCAGCACCACCAGCCGCAACCCGACCTTCACGGTGCCGTCCGGCGCCAGCGGCGACCAGACCTTCGTCATGACCGTCACCGACTCCGCCGGCAACCAGGTGCAGGCCACCCAGACCGTCAGCGTCGAAGCCCCGCCGCTGAACGTGGCCCTCTCCGGGCCGGATCACGGCGAGGAAGGCACCACCGTCAGCCTGAACGCCGTCGCGGCGGGCGGCACCGGGCCCTACACCTACGCCTACAGCGTCAGCGGCGCGTCGGTAACGATCCCCGACACCGCCAACCCGTCGTTCACCCTGCCGTCCGTTCCCTCCGGCAGCACCCTGGCTCTGGCGGTCACCCTGACCGTGACCGACGCCAGTAGCCCCACGCCGCACACTGCCACCTCCGTCTTCAACGTGACGGTGAACAAGCCGGCCCAGGCGCCGGTCAATTACTCGGCCTTGTGCGACGGGTTCCTCTGCCTCATCGTTGAGTCGATCACGCCCTGCGATGCACAGCATCCGTATCCGATGACAACCGTGGAGGACGATTCAAGCTTCCAGCGGCAAATTAGAAAGTGGTGCGGTAGCGCTGATGAAGCCAGGGGTTTATGGTGGGACCAGACGTCCGATAATGACGGCGGCTGCATGTCGCTTTTGTACCCGGGGGATGGTTTTCCGCAATCGCCGAACGGAGTCGCCGTGACGTGCCACTTTGCGTGCAAACCGCGCGGTGCCGACATCGGCAATCCGGACTACGCCTGTAACGGAGGGAATATTGCGCCGCCTCAGGATACCCTGATGCAGATGGACTCGAATAATCCGGATAATTGGTGATCCAAGCCGGGTAGGTCGGGCAACGGCTTCATCGTTGCCCGACATTCACGCCGGAATGTCGGGCCCTACGCGGGCCGGGGTCTGTGACCCCGGCCCGAACGCTCAGGACGCCGCCCACCTGACTGCCGCGGCGGCCGCGGCGCAGGCCCCCTCCGGCCCCCGCGCCGATCATCGCCAGGGATGGCGAACGAACGGCACCCATCACCGACCATCCGCAGGCCGCCACATGCATCTGACCCCGACCGCCATCCTCACCGCCGCCCTGCTCGCAAGCCTGCCCGCGCACGCGGCCAGCCCCAGCTTCGACTGTGCCAAGGCCACCCACGAGGCCGAACAACTGGTCTGCAAGGATGCGGAACTCGCGAAGCTCGACCGCAACATGACCGAGATCTATTCCGGGCTGCTCAAGCGCAAGACCGGCCAGGAGCGCAAGGAACTCAAGGCCAGCCAAAGCAGTTGGGTCAAGACCCGCAACGAGTGCTGGAAGTCGCGCGACCCGCGCGGCTGCGTCCAGCGCGAATACCAGACCCGCATCGATCAACTCTACAACTGGCGCTGAGCGCCCCCCATGCGCCTTCGGCGCCCCGGACCGGCTAAAGCCTCGACCTCCGGTACGGGCGCGATGGTCCAGGAGGTCGAGGCTTTAGCCGGTCCCGCGCCCGCTTGCGGGCGCGGGTTTCGCGTTGCCAGGCAGCACGTTCGGCGCTTTGGAGCATTCGCCACCAGGCCCAGGTCCCGGCCGGGGCGACGACCCGTCCGGCTTAGGTTAATCCGTGATCGCGTCCGGGGCCTGGGACCCCCATTCGTCCAACCACCACATCGTTCAATCAGGATTACCGATGCAGCCTCTCAGAACCACCCTTGCCGCCCTCACCGTCCTCGGTCTCGTCGCGGCCTGTACCGAGTCCTCCAGCGTCCGCGACGCTTCCGGGGGCTACGGCGGCCCCATCAACCAGCCGATGGTCACCAAGCGCAATGACGGCAACCTGGACGTCTCGGTGCCGGGCGGCTGCCAGGTGCTCTATAGCGCCAGCGGGTCCTTGATTACCAAGGGCAGCAGTTGCAGCAAGAACGACGCCATACTCGCCAATCAGACGGTCGCCGAGTATTTCCGGCGCCAGTGAGTAACGAGTCAACAACAAGCTAACCCCAATCGTTGTCGTTGTCGTAATCGTAATCGTAATCGGAGAAGCGATGCACTTTGGGGTACGAGAGAATCCAGGGCGCAACGATAACCTCGACAACGACAACGACAACGACCGCGACGCCGAAGGCATTCTTCTCGTTTCCACGCTCCAGCGTAGGAATGCCGTCCGGCCGCGGAAGCCTCCCGCGACGCTGGAGCGTCGGCACTTGCTCCCACGCTGGAGCGTTGGAGCGTGGGAGCCAGAAGGCGGCTGGGGTGCGCGCCAATGATCCTAAAGCCGGCAGTTGCTCACGCCAAGACGCCAAGAGGATAATGGGTTTCGCTGCGCTCTACCCATCCTCGTCATGCGGATCGACGACCGCGGCTCGCCCGGTTACGGGAAGGCCTTGCGCACTGTCGACGCGAGTCGTTCGAGCAAGCGCAACCGCCCAAGGGCGGGCACCTGCCATCGTGCATCCTTTCCAATCGATAATCTCACCGCGGAGTCAATCGAAGTTGAACCAGATCAAACCTCTCCATGTCCAGATTGGTGCCCTGCTGGCCGTGGCGCTCGCCGCCCCCACCGCCGCGCTTGCCTACGGCGAACGCGATGCCATCCGCGACTGCGAGAGCCGTCTGCGCAGCGAATATCAGATCAGCGACCTGCGCGATGCCACGGCCGAGCGTCTGCAAGACCGGCTGCATCATTACAAGGTCCAGGGGCTCGCCAAGGTCGATGGGGAGAAGTACCCCTGGACCTGTGAGATCGTGAACCGGCGCGTCGCCGCTATCCAGTACCAGGGACGCCGGTCCTCCCAGGGCGGGGGCGGGACGCCCGAGGTGGTGCCGCGTCGTTCCGGCGAGATCGAGGTGCGGATGCCGAGCGGCTGCACCGCGCTGTACGATCGCGACGGCCAGTTGATTACGCGCGGCAGCAGTTGCAGCCAAAGCGACCGTCGCCGCGCCGACGATGCCGCGGATTCTTACTTCCGTGAGCAGGGACGCGACAGCGGCCGCGGCCGCTACGAAGGGGGCGGCGCGCCCCCGCAGCTCATCGCCGGCAGCAATGGCGAGGCCGAGGTCGTGTTCAAGAACGATTGTGTCGTCTACTATGATCGTCGCGGCCGGCGGACCAATGTATCGCCGAAATGCCAAGGCAGCCAGGTCACCAAGGCCGATCAGGCGCTGCGCGCCTACCGCCGCGAGCAGGGTCTTTAGGTCCTGCCTATAACGTCGTTGTCGTTGTCGTTGTCGTTGTCGAGATTATCGTAGCGCCCGGATTCTCGCGCGCCTCAACGCGCATCGTGTCTCCGATTACGATTACGATTACGATTACGACAACGACAACGACAACGATTGTGTATAGCGTGTCCTTGACTCGTTACTAACCCCTTGACATGACACCACCCCTGATCCCAACCGAGGCCTTGAGTTCCATTATGAGATCACTCCCTTTCATCTTTCTCGTCTGGCTCGTTGCGGCGCTGCCGATCCTGGCCGCCGATGGCATCCGTGAGGAGGCGGTGCACTTCAAGGCCGGGACCTCGGGCACCACGCTCAAGGGCCGCCTGCACGGCGACCAGGATATCGACTATGTGCTCGGGGCCAAGGCCGGGCAGCGGATGACGGTGGACCTGCACACCGACAACCCGCAAGCCTATTTCAATGTCCTGCCCCCGGGGACCGACGAGGCGATCTTCGTCGGCAGCAGCGCCGGCAATCGCTTCGTCGGCACCCTGCCGACCGACGGCGACTACCGCATCCGGGTCTACCTGATGCGCCCCGCCGCTCGCCGCGGTGAGACGGCGAACTATCGGCTCGGCATCAAGATCGGCGGCGGCGCCCACACGAGCGCCAGTGCCCCGAAGGGCGACTTCGCGGACAGCCTGGCCGGCGGCCCGGACTTCTGGCAGGTCACCGGCGTCGCCGCGAATGACCAACTCAAGGTCCGGCGCAGCCCCTCGGCGAAGGCCGCGACCATCGTTGGCCTGCGCAACGGCGCCGTCCTGCGCAATCACGGCTGCGAGATCCACGGCGGCCAGCGTTGGTGCCAGGTCTCCATGCAGGACGACCCCGGCCGCCGCGGCTGGGTGGCCGGTCGCTATCTGCGCGAGTCGTCCAATTAGTCGCCCCCGGAGAGAATGCGCACGCATGCGCCGGACCTGGCGCCTTGGCGCAGGTCCAACCGTCGCGGCAGTCCGCCGCGTCGGCACCTTAAGAACCACCTAACCACCATCAGGAGTCCCCATGGACATTACCGCGTACTGCTGCTGGTCGTCCTCGGGCTGATCAGGAAGGCCGTGCGGTAAGCGGCCCCGTGGGCGTTGCGTCGGCCGGGTTACCGTGAAGGTCGCGCAGCGACCCTGTGGGAGCGGCTTCAGCCGCGACGAGGCTCCGCGCACCGCCGCAACGCCGCAGGTTTCCGCGGCCGTGCAGCGCATCGCGGGGCCTTGATCATCATTCCGTCCGTAGGGTGGACAAGCGCTAGCGCAGTCCACCGAATCCCGCGCCGTCGCTGGTGGACTGCGCTGCGCTTGTCCACCCTACGATGCCGCGTGGCTGGAGCTGTGACCCATGAATGCGGCACGGCCCTTTTCTCTCTTCACACCCGGAAGTTCCGGAGAGCGACGTATACCGTCTCCACAACTTCCCCCGATGGGCTCAAGATGAGTTGTCAAGCCGCCGCGGCCAGCGCGATGTTTTCGAGTGTAACGGGCGGAATCCGGCCTTCCCCGAAGACTTGGAGTGCGTCCAGAATCTCGATGCCGACCAGGGTCTCGCCGGGGCCGATGTTCAGGACCACGATGGGGTACGATGGCGGCTCGGAATGCTCGCACAGTCCCTCGGGACGGTATCGGTGGACCATTGACCCGGCGCGGCCGGTGGGGAGCCCAGCCATGAATGCACTCAGCCTGTCCCGCGCGGCCCGACTCGCCGGGGTGACCCGCGCCGAGATCCAGCGGCGCATCCGTCAGGGTGACCTGCCGACCTTCGAGGGGAGCGTGGCCGTGCGCGACCTGCTCAAGCTCTACCCGGACCTGGTGCTCGAGCGCGAGGGTGGCCTCGCGCGCGTCGACCGGATCAAGGCCCTGGCCCTGCCGAGCCGGCACCTCGACGCGGTCCTGCCGTCCCCCGAGGTCCTGGTCGGGCGCCTGCGGGGCCTGAGCGACGCCCTGGTGGCCAAGCGCTCGGCCCTGGCAGCGGCGGAGGCCTTGCTCGATCAGGTGCAGGCCGGGCTCGCCGCCCTCGCGGCCGATGCGTCGGCGTCCGCCCCGTTTCGGGACCTTGAGTCGCTGCGCGACTGGCTGACCGCGGCACGTCGCGAGTCCCGGAGCCTGGCGCCCGATGACCCCGCCGCGCGCCTCTTCGCGCTCGACAATGTCCTGCGGATCATGGCCGCCAACGTCCGCCTGCTCCCGAGCGGTCACGACTTCTTCGTCGAGGGCAAGGAGTCCATCCTCGACGCGGCGGTCCGCGCCGGGGTCCACCTGAGCTACGGCTGTGCGAGCGGCACCTGCGGCCAGTGCCGGGCGCGGGTGGCAAGCGGTGAGGTCGCCCCGATCCACCGGCACGACTACGTGCTCGGCGAGCGCGAGCGGGCGCAGGGCTATATCCTCGCGTGTTCCTGGACGGCCGTCTCCGACTTGGTCCTGGAGGCGGTGGAGGCGCGCAGCGCGGACGACCTCCCCCGCCAGGAGATCCGCGCCGGGCTGCGCCGGCGCGAGGCGCTCGGCCCGGACCTCGTAAGCCTCAATCTCCAGACCCCGCGCTCCCAGACCCTGCGTTTCATGGCCGGCCAGCGGGTCCGGCTCACCCTGGACAACGGTGCCAGCCGCGAACTCCCACTCGCCAACTGCCCCTGTGACGGGCGCAGCCTCTGGTTCTTCGTGCGCCGCGGCCCGGACCCCTTCGCCACGGCCGTCTTCGCGGACCTGCGGCCCGGGGACCCGATCCTCGTGGAAGGCCCCTGGGGGGACTGCGTGCTGGACGAGGAGTCACCGGACCCGGCCGTCTTCATTGCGCTCGGCGACGGCATCGCCCCGCTCAAGAGCATGATCGAACACGCCGTCTCCATCGACCGTCTCGATTCACTGCAACTGTGGTGGGGCACCACCCAGCCGGAGGGCCACCACCAGGCGCACTGGGCGCGGGCGCTCAAGGAGTCGCTGGACAACTTCGGGTACCGGGCGCTGCCGCACGAGACCCCGGAGGACCTGCTCGCCGAACTGGCCGCGGCCCGGGACCCCGGCGCCGCGGACCTCGGGGACGCGCGCTACTATCTCGCCGGCCCCGCCCCGCTGCTCACGCGCCTGCGCCGCGGGCTGACGCAGCGGGGGGTCGAGGCCGAGCGGGTGCGGTGGACCGAGACCTGACATCGTTGAACCGGCGGTCGGCGGTGACGGCGACGGCGGGGCCGTCCCAGGGCTCCATGAGGCACCCGGATCGGGCCTTTAATCAGCCGCACCGCACCGTGTGCCCCGAGGTTCCCCATGACCCGACACCCGAAAGCGATCACCTTCGCCGATCCGGACGGACGAGCGCTGGTACAAATCGAGGTGAGACACGGGCCGGAAAAGGGGCCAGTGCGGCTTGGCAATGTCGCGTAGTCTAGTGGGTGCAAGTCCCACCTGGGTAGTCGTGAGCCGCGAGCCCAGTATCGAGCCTTGCGGCACGCACGGTAACGGGCGTGTCGATGT
>Ga0247837_1003424_pt1 | contig 27712 bp, 22 predicted proteins | sample LaCtaG_2_FD_187115 | JGI IMG/M metagenome (GOLD analysis project Ga0247837, IMG submission 187115) | Freshwater microbial communities from meromictic Lake La Cruz, Castile-La Mancha, Spain - LaCruzMarch2015_14.5m | ecosystem: Environmental > Aquatic > Freshwater > Lake | place: Spain: Castile-La...
TCGGCCGCCGAGCGGCCGCGGCGCTCGTCCATGAGCACGATCGAAATACGTCGCTCGACCGCGAGACTGATCGCTTCGTTTTCGCCGTGACCGAGTTGGATGGTTTGATCAAGACGGTCCACTTTCTCCACCGTCAGCCACTCCGGGAGACGCAAGAGCCAGTTCGTAACAGCGGACGGGGCCTTTGGATGACGCAACTCGGCCAGCACAGCCTCGGGAATCATGACTTTGCCAAAAAGTTCCCGCAGCAACTCCACCTGACCGATCAGGATCAAATAGTTCAGCGGCGTGGTATCCGCCACCACCACGCCTTGCACACTCATGCCTGGAGAGCAGCGCGAAGTTTTTCCCCACTGACCTCCAGTTCCTCCCAAGTCGGCTGCTGCTCGGCGCGGTGGCGCTTGAAGAATGCCTCCGCCTCATGAAACCCCAGCCCCAACATCTCCGCAGCCTGCCCCCGCGAAAGCCTGCCTTCGCGATAGCTCTCCGTGATCAACATCTGACGTGCACGAGTTGCTGCATCGCCAGTGTCGAGACCGAGCAAGCGCTTCCAGGCGTCCGGGAGTTCGAGAACGAGTGTCATGGGGCAAGCCTACGTCTTCGAAGTTGATTCGCAAGCTGTCGCTCGTTTTCACCATCACTTCAAAACTCCTCAATCCATTTTCTTCATTCCATGAATACCCTTCCTCACTTCTCTCGTCGCGAATGGCTGCAACGCACCAGCGCGGGCTTTGGTTATCTCGCGTTGAGCTTACTCGCCACGCAGCGTGCTCTCTCTGATAACGCAGCGCCGCTCGCACCGAAGCAGCCGCATTTCCCCGCCAAGGCCAAGCGCGTGCTTTTCCTCTGCATGGACGGCGGGCCATCGCATGTGGACAGCTTTGACTACAAACCCGAACTGCCGAAATACGCGGGCAAAGCCATCGGCAAAGGCAAGGTGCCCACCGGCAAACTCATGGCCCCGGTGTGGGAGTTCAAGCAGCGCGGCCAGAGCGGCCTGTGGATCAGTGAGCTGTTCCCGCAGATCGCCTCGCACGCCGACAAGCTCTGTCTCATCCGCAGCATGAAGACCGATGTGCCGAACCATCCGCCCGCCTTCCTGCAAATGCACTGCGGCATCCCCACCGCGCCACGTCCCAGCATGGGCGCATGGATCACCTACGGCCTCGGCAGCATGAATGAAAACCTGCCCGGCTTTGTCACGCTGAGCCCCAATCCCGGCAACGGCGGCTCCGCGAACTACGGCAGTTCGTTTCTGCCCGCCATCTATCAAGGCACGCGCATCGGCAACGGACGCCAACCCATCGCCCAAGCCAAAATTAGCAACCTCGCCCATCCCCGGCTCGCACGGCCTGAGCAGCGTGCCCAGCTCGACTTCGTGCAGCAGCTCAACCGCGCCGCGCAACAGCGCCAGCCCGAGAACGCCGCCATCGAGGGCCTCATCGAGTCACACGAACTCGCCTTCCGCATGCAGGACGCCCTGCCCAGCGTGCTCGACATCGAAAGCGAGTCCGACACCGTGAAAAAGCTTTACGGCATCGGCGAAACCACCACGGATGACTTTGGCCGCCAGTGCCTCATGGCGCGACGCATGTTGGAGGCCGGAGTTCGCTTCGTGGAGGTCAATCACGGCGGTTGGGACCAGCATCGAAATCTCACCGAAGACCACGGCAAACACGCCGCCGCCGTCGATGGCCCCATCGCCGGCCTCTTGACCGATCTCGAAGGCCGCGGCCTGCTCAAAGACACGCTCGTCATCTTCGCCGGTGAGTTTGGCCGCACGCCGTATGCGCAGATCGCGGACGGTCGCGACCACAACCACACCGGCTACACCACCTGGTTCGCCGGAGCCGGCGTGAAGCCCGGATTCAGTTTCGGCGAGACCGACGAGTTCGGCTACGAAAGCGTCATCGATCCCGTCCACATCCACGACTGGCACGCCACCATCCTCCACCTCCTCGGCCTGGAGCACACGAAGCTCACCTACCGCTACGCCGGCCGCGACATGCGGCTCACCGAGGTGAAGGGGAATGTGGTAAAGGGGATTTTGGTGTGAACCTTGATGCCCACCGCGCCGGACAACCGCGCCGGACAACCGCGACGCCCACGACGACGCCGAGCGCATCCGCGAGCGGTTGCCGAGGCGCTTGCAGAGATTCCGTGATGCGGTGGGTTTGAGCACCGTCCACCCTGGCTCGTGAGAGTGGCAGCCGCCGCAAATCCGCCGACAGGATCAAAGGCGGTCTCCTCTACCCGATCATGGACGAACCATCAAACTACCAACCCGCCACAGCCTGCGCGATCGACTGCGCTCAGCGATCCCCAAATGGAGGCCAGAGCCGCATCCTCTCATCCTACCCCTGATGCCGCATCCGAAACTGCTTCGGCGTTAGGCCGATGCGTTTGCGGAAGTGTTGGGTGAAGGCGCTTTGGTCGCAGAAGGCGTGGGCTTGGGCGATGTCGATGACTTTATCGTTGGTTTGGATGAGGGCTTCGGCGGCGGACTCGATGCGGATGCGCAGCATGAGTTCGTAGGGCGTGACGCCGAGGGCTTGGTGGATCTTGCGATACAGCGTGCGCTCGGAGAGGCCGCATTCGCGGGCGAGCTCGGCGGTGCTGAGGATGCGGCTGGTGTTCTTCTGGATGTGGCTGACGATGAGGGTGACTTCACTGCTGGGTTGATGACGGCTGCGGCCTTCGTCACGGCGGGTGAGGCCCATGAGGCCGATGATTTTGCCGTTCTTGCCTCGCAATGGGACCTTGGTGGTGAGGAACCAAGTCAGCGTGCGCTGCTCGTCATACCAAACTTCGAGGCGATTGATCAATGGTTTGCCCGTGCGAAAGACGAGCGCGTCATCGGCTCGGTAGGCCTTGGCGGCTTGCTCGGGGTAGAAGTCTTCATCCAGTCGGCCAATGACGTCGGCTTCACCTTCGAGGCCCAGGCGGGTCCACATCGGCTCGCTGGCGGCGATGAGACGGCTCTCGCGATCCTTCACAAAGAAGAACACGTTGGGCTGCTGATCAAACTGAGCCTGAATGCCTGCGGATCGGTCATGCTGGCGAAAAACGCACTCTGGATGGACTTGGGGGACATGGCAGGATGATAACAACTCTTGGCAGATTTAGGCCACGTATTTGCGAATGGAAGGGCGTTTTACTGCACCCAAAAAATCCTGCCGTCTCTTCTCCTTCCTCACTCTTTGCCTGCTCGCCTGCACGGGGGCCTCGGCTCACAATACGGTGCTCACGCTGCGTCAGGATGATGCTGCGAACACGCGGGTGCCGCTGCCCAAGCAGTGATGCCAGTGAACACCGGCTTCTCACCTGAAACTCCTCGTATTTGTCCTCGCACTGACATTTGAAGCAGCAGCAGAAGGTGGAACAACCATCGGAGCACAACATCCGCGAACGCCGAGCGGCTTGCCGAGGCGCTTGCAGGCACTCTGGGAAGCGATGGGTTTGAGCGGCGTCCACCTCGGCTCGTGAGCGTGGCATTAGCCGGACATTTTTCGCCCTCTGAAAACTTTTTTCGGCAAATGAAACCGGGAACAGGGAGGTATGATGTGACCTCACCATGTCGCAACCGCCCGAACATCCTCCACATGACCAGTTCCTCCGCCTCTATGCGGAGCATGAGGGGGCGTTGCATACCTTTGTCCGGTCGATGCTGCCCACGCGGGAAGAGGCGTTGGAGGTGATGCAGGAGGTCATTGTCATCCTCTGGCAGAAGTTCAGCCAGGTGGACGACTTTCGGCCTTGGGCTTTCGGGGTGGCTCGCCTTGCGACGTTGCGCCATCTGGAGCGCAGGAAACGTGACAGGCATGTCTTTGATAGTGAGTTGGTCCATCAGTTGGCCGACGAATCCGCCGCGATGTGCGAACGGCACTCGGATCAACGGGAGGCACTGGAGTCCTGCCTGCAAAAGCTCCCGGTCACCCAGCGTGAGCTGGTGCTCACGGCCTACACCAAGGGCACTCGCATGGATGATCTGGCCACTCGGCGCGGACAGACGCCGATGTCTCTCTACAAACTGCTTCACCGCATCCGGCAGGCGCTGCTGGAGTGCGTGCGGCGCACCCTTGCTCAGGAGGAAACGATATGAACCACGACTGGCATGACCTCATCCAGCGCTACATCGCTGGCACACTCTCGGATGATGAAGCTCTGGCGCTTCAAAACGCCCTCAAGTCCGACAAGGACCTCCGGGCGCTCTATCTCGACTACATGAACCTGGATGTGGTCTTGGGATCACACGCGGAATCCCGTGCTGCGGTGAATGAAATCCTGGCGTCACCGATGCCTGGGGAAACAAGCCGCTCGTCACGTTGGTTCTCCTGGCGTCCACTCACCGCCGCAGCGGCGGGGATTGTGTTTGGGATGTTCTGCACTTCGGTCGTGTTTGGATATGTGGTGCAGCGTGGCTTGGAAAAGAAGACGCCGCTGGCGTTGGTGCAGCCTAGTTTCGAGGATGCTCAGATGCCTTTGGCGAAGGGGTTTCCTGATGCTTCAGCGCATTGGGGTGGTGATGAGGCGAAAGTGGTGACGGCTGAGCACGGCGTGAGTGCGAAGGAAGGAAAATTCATGCTTCGGCTGGAATCATCGCCCAGAGGGTCGCCCCGCTTTGTGTATCAGGTGATCGATCTGACATTGCTGCCGCCGAATGGTGGCGAGATGCGTGAGATTGAAATCTCGGCCTCGTTCGCTGCGGCGGATGCTGAGTCTGCGATGCGCTGCATCATCCGAGCGTTTGCGATTTCCGAGGCGCGTGAGAATCTCGATGCGGCGTGGCTTGATCATCGGGATGAAGCCATTGCATCTGCCACGCGTGGCTTGGATGTGATGCCAGGAAGCAAAGGCTGGCAGTCCATGAGCTTGAAGATTCAAGTGCCACGCGCTGCTCGCAGCCTCGTGCTCTTCTTTGGTGTGCGCACGCCGGACAAGACCTTGCCGCAGTCAGCGCACTACATTGATGACGTGCAGGTATCGCTCATCGAACCGCAGCCACTGCCTTGATGACCACCACTCAGGAACTCGCGGCCTATTTGATGTCGCTGTGATCTCAACTTTTACACATTCACGTCCATGAACATCACCCGCCGTTTGTTGCTAAAGCTTTCTCCACTGTTGGTGTGGCGTGCCCCTGATCTGCACGCTGCCGAAGCCAAGCCGGAGGCGCTGTTCCTCGGACAGGGAACGATGTCTGGGGAAGTCACCGACGCCACTGCACTGCTGCAAACGCGCCTGACCTTGGCGGCGCAGCTCGATGCCGAGGGTGATCTGCCCGGAGCCGCAGGAGTGGTCTGCTTTGAATGGAGCACGCACTCGGACTTCCGCGATGCGCAGCGCACTCCGTTTCAACCGGCGGCTGACAAACACGACTTTATTGTGCGTGCTGAACTCAGCGGCCTCAAGCCCGGCACCACTTACCATTACCGCGCCAGCTATGGTGCTACGGATGCGACGGCTCAGGCAGGGTCGAGTTGTTCGTTCAAGACCTTGGCCGGCGGAGGCATCGACACGCCGGTGCGTTTCATTGTGGGCAGTTGCATGAACTACAACAAGTTCCTGCACGGCAAGAAAGGCAAAGCTGGTGGACCTCTGACTGCCACGGACGAGGACAAACGCCTCGGCTACCCATCCTTCGAGTCGATGCTGAAACTGCGCCCAGACTTCTTCGTGGGCACGGGAGACATTGTTTATTATGACAACCCGTTGCGAGTAGCCAAGACCGTCCCGCAGTTGCGCCAATGCTGGCATGAGCAGTTCCGGTTTCCTCGCATGATCGAGTTCTTCCGCCGCGTCCCGGCTTATTGGTCAAAGGATGACCACGACTTCCGCTACAATGAATCGGACAATTTAACCGACAAACTGCCGTTGCCGAAAACCGGCATCGACATGTTCCGCGAGCAATTGCCCATGCTAGCCGCAGACAGCGAGAAGCCGACCTACCGCACGCATCGTGTTAGCAAGGATCTGCAAATATGGCTCACCGAGGGGCGCGACTATCGCTCACCCAATGAGATGGCCGACGGCCCTCAAAAATCGCTCTGGGGTGCGGAGCAGCGCGAATGGTTGAAGACGACTCTGAAGGCCAGTGATGCGAAATGGAAGATCCTTATCTCGCCCACGCCGATGGTCGGACCCGACGACGGCAAGAAGATCGACAACCACGCCGACCTCAGCGGCTTCCGCCACGAAGCGGATGCCTTCTTCGCCTGGCTGAAGGAGAACCAAATCGACAACCTCAAACTCATCTGTGGAGACCGTCACTGGCAATATCACAGCATTCATCCATCGGGCGTCGAGGAGTTTGCCTGTGGTGCGCTGAACGATGAGAACTCCCGCATGGGCGTCGCACCGGGCGACAAAAAGGGCTCAGATCCGCAGGCGCTGATCAAGCAGGAATACTCCTCGCCCACACCCAATGGCGGCTTCCTGCAAATCACCGCTGGAGCCGAGTTGGTCTTCGAGCACTTCGACTCACGAGGAAAGCAACTGCACCGCGCAGTCAGGTAGCCTGCAACCCATCCATGAACATCACTCGCCGCTTTCTACTCAAGCTCACCCCACTCCTGTTTTGGCGTGGATCAACTTCGTCACTCACCGCTGCTGAAACGGAGGCGGCACTTCCTTTCGGCGCTGCTCACTCGCAGCTCGATTCCCTCGCGGTAGGCGAGTGGTGGAATGCCAAAGTGCCATCGGCAAAGAAGGCCGCGCTGCCACCAGCGATGGAGGTGCCGCGTGATGAGGTCGTCGCCTTCGCGCTCTACACGCATGACCATGGCGTGCTGAAGCTGACCGCGCAGTTCTTTCCGCTGAAGCCCGATGAGGCACGCACCGCGAGGCTGGAGTTTCAACGCGATGGTGCATGGGTGGAGGTAGCCGCGGCAGCGATTCTCTATCCCGGATGGAGTGCGCATTTTCGCATCGAAAAGTGGGACGCCACGCAGAACGTCGCCTATCGCGTGCGCCATGGCGACAAGGCGATGTTTGAGGGCCTGATCCGGCGTGATCCCACCGACAAGAACGAGATCGTCATCGCCAACATGTCCTGCAACTCCAACCGCACTGGCGGACTGCGGCCAGAGATCGTCGAGCATCTGCGGGCGCAAGATCCCGACCTGCTGTTCTTCGCCGGCGACCAGACCTATCGTCATACCGAGCACACCGCTGGCTGGATCGAGTTCGGGCTTCAGTTTCGCGATGTTATGCGCGACCGCCCGACGATTTGCATCCCTGATGATCACGACGTCGGCCAGCCCAATCTCTGGGGCGAGAACGGCAAACAATGCCTGCGCGAAGACGGCAGTGATGGCGGCTTCCTCTATCCTGCAGAGTATGTGAACCAAGTGCAACGCCAGCAGGCCTGGAACCTGCCCGATCCGGTCGATCCAGCGCCCGTCGAACGCGGCATCACGGTCTATTTTACCCGCTTGCGAGTCGGTGGCGTGGACCTCGCCATTCTCGAAGATCGCAAGTTCAAGTCCGGCCCGTTCGGCAAGATTCCCGTGATGGGGCCGCGCCCTGATCACATCAACGACCCCGCCTACGACCCGAAGACCGTGGACCTTCCCGGCCTGCAATTGCTTGGCGAGCGCCAGGAGAAGTTTTTGCGCGACTGGGCTCAAGACTGGACCGGAACTGAGATGAAAGCCGTGCTTTCCGCGACTTCCTTTTGCGGTGCCGTTCACATGCATGGCAAGGCTGACAATCGCCTGCTCGCCGACCTCGACTGCAATGGCTGGCCGCAAACGCCGCGCAATCGTGCGCTCGAAGAAATCCGCCGTGCCTGGGCCGTGCATCTTTGCGGCGATCAACACCTCGCTGTCATGACCAAGCAAGGCATCACCGAGCACGGCGATGGCCCCTATTCCTTCACCAGTCCCGCCTTGGTGAATACGACCTATGGCCGCTGGTGGCATCCGCTCGATGAGAAGCCCGGCCCCAATCCCGTGCCCAACAGCCCGCTGCCCTGGACCGGCGATTTCAAAGATGGCCTAGGCAACAAGCTCTCGATGCTCGCCTATGCGAATCCGCCCGACATCAACGACGAACGCCAGCGCGCCGATGGCTACGGCATTGCCCGCTTCGACAAAAAATCCCGCCAGATCACCTTCGAATGTTGGCCACGCATCTCCGATGCAAACGCCGCTGAAAAAGCCCAGTTCCCCGGCTGGCCCATCACCGTCTCGATGGAAAACAACGATGGCCGCAAAGTGCTCGGCTGGCTGCCCGAACTCGTCTTTGAAAACGGAGCCAACCCCGTCGTGCAAGTCATCGAGGACGCGACCGGTGACATCCTCTACACCGTCCGCGCCCAAGGCGGGAAATTTCACCCGCGTGTCTATTCCACAGGCAAACACTCCCTCAAACTCGGCTCAGACAAACCGGACTCACAAACCCTGGCCGCATTGGAACCCAAACCGAAGGCCGAGTCCGGCCAGCAAGCCGTGAAGCTGTGAGCCTCAAATCAATCCACTCTCTCACCCTGGTCTTCTTCCGCTATTTCCGCCGCCGTTGTGACGTTGGCCGCTCTGGCCCCTACTTCCACAACCATCCCTTTGATCAAACCATGAAAACATTGACCACACTATCGCTGATCCTTCTCTTGGCTGCGTCCTACACGGCGAAGGCCGAGGACGACAAAGCCGCCGCAAGAGCGGCCAGACGCGCGGCTGCGAAAGCGGCGGCTCAGACATCTCCCAAGGTCGCTGTGCCGGCGAAGACAGGCCTTCGCCTGCCGAGCCTGTTTGGCGATCACATGATCCTCCAGCAGAACATAAAAAACACTATCTGGGGCTGGGCCGAGCCGAAGGAATCCATCACCGTGACAGCTTCCTGGGGAGCCACAGCCTCGGCGCAAGCGGGTGCGGATGGCGCGTGGAAAGTGCTCTTGGAGACACCTGCGTTTGGCACGGGGCATTCGCTGAAAATCACCGGTTCGAAAACCATCAACATTGAAGACGTGGCCATCGGCGAAGTATGGCTCTGTGCCGGGCAGTCCAACATGGGCTGGTCGGTGGGCAACTCCGCGGAGGCGGAGCTGGAGGCGAACGTCAATCTGCCGAACTACCGCATTTTCAAATCCGCCCGCGAGCACTGGCATGAGCCGCTGAAGGAGAAGCGCGATCTTCTCGATCAATGGAAGCCCTGCAATCCGGAGTCCGCCGCTGAGACCTCGGTCGTGGCGTATCACTTTGGCAAGAAGCTCCATCTCGCTCTCAATGTTCCCGTCGGGATCATCCAGCAAGCATACGCAGGCACGCCGATTGAGGGCTGGATGCCGTGGGAGGTCCAGCAGGACATCGCACAATCGAAGATGCAGAAGGCGGACGGCGATAAAAGCGCGAAGCTGCAAGTGGAGCGGAAGGGCGAAAGCCGCGAGAAGGCGCTCCAGCAGTTCGAAAGCGAACTCGCTGATTACAACGCTAAAATCGCCGCAGGCGAGACCATGAAGAACCAGGCGCGTGAGCTGCAACCACCCACGATCACCAAGCCCGCCGACTTGGGGCATCAGTATCCGGCCCACATCTTCAACGGCATGATTTATCCCATCCGGCCTTATGGAATCAAAGGTGCCATCTGGTATCAGGGCGAGCGCAATTCCAAGACCGCGCCCCAGGCCGTCGCCTATGGCGAACAAATGAAGCGTCTGATCAGCTACTACCGCTCTTCATGGCATGAACTCTCCGGCGGCAATGTCGCGAAAGACTTCCCCTTCTTCTTCACGCAGTTGCCAAGCTGGGAAGCGCCGCAGACGCAGCCCGTCGAAGGCTTCGAGGCCACTTGGGCGGTCAACCGCGAGACCATGCGACTCGTCAGCATGGAGATGCCTCATACCGGCATGGCCGTGGGCATTGATTGCGGCGATCCCATCGCCCTGCATCCGCAAAACAAAAAGCCCATCGGCATCCGCCACGCCTACCTCGCGCTCAAAGAAGCCTATGGCAAAGACATCGTCCCCTGCGGCCCGCGCTACCTCAGCCAGAAGATCGAAGGCAGCAAAATCACCCTAGAGTTCGACAGCATCGGCACCGGCATGATGGCCGCAAAACCGGGGAAGCTGGATGCCTTCGCCATCGCCGGAGCGGACCAGAAGTGGCATTGGGCGGACGCCGAGATCGCAGGAAACAAGGTCATCGTTTCCTGCAAAGACGTGCCGACTCCCGTGGCCGTCCGTTACGCCTGGGCGATGAATCCCTCGCAACGCAATCTGCTCTACAACAAGGAAGGTCTGCCCGCCTCCCCCTTCCGGACCGACACTTGGCCGCTCTTCGATCCCAAAAATCCCGACGTGGGCGTGGAGAAACCCGAAATGACCGACGAAGCCAGCGACGCGAAAAGGAACTACAAAGACTGGGAGCGCCCGCGAATGACGCAGTAAGTCACCATCCTTGTTCGTTTCGATCAACGCCGAAAAAAGATAACATTGTGAAACAGACACTCCCAACCCTCCTCGCCGCACTGCTGCTCGCATCGCTACAGGCCGCTGATCTCACCGAACCAGCCATCCAGCCCAACATCCTCTGGATCATCTTGGATGACGTGGGCGTGGAAATGCCCTGCTATGGCGAAACTCAGATTGAGACGCCCAATATTGACCGCCTTGTTCGTGAAGGCATCCGCTTTGAACGGGCCTTCCTCACTTCTCCGGTCTGCTCCACGGCCCGCTCGTCGATGATCACTGGCATGTATCAAACCACCATCGGGGCCAACAACCACGTCAGCGGAAGGGGCCCGCGCCAGATTGAACTGCCAGCGGGTGTGGAACCTGTGCCCGCCATGTTTCAGCGGGCCGGCTACTACACGTCTAACGGTGATTACCCCGGCAAACGCAAAGGCATCGGCAAGACGGATTACAACTTCGAGTGGGATCACAAGATGTATGACAGCAATGACTGGGCGGGTCGCAAGCCGGGGCAGCCCTTCTTCGCGCAGATTCAACTCTGGGGCGGAAAGAACCGCAATGACGACGGTAGCTGGTATCGCAATGAGGCGCTTAAAGCCTTGGGCACACTGACCAAACCTGAGGATGTAAGCATGCCACCGTATTATCCCCGTGATCCGGTGTTGTTGGAAGATTGGGTGCAGTATCTGGATGCCATCCGCCTCAGCGATAAACAAGTCGGCGAGATTCTGCAGCGGTTGGAGTCCGAAGGGATTTTGGACCAGACTCTCATCATCCTGATGGGCGACAACGGCATCAGCCATGCGCGGGGCAAGCAGTTCCTGTATGACGAGGGAATCCGGACGCCGTTCATCGTGCGCGGACCGGGCATCCCGCGCGGGGCGGTCCGGACCGATCTCATCGCACATATCGACATGGCGGCCACCTCGCTGGCCGGTGCGGGAATCAAGGTGCCGGCATGGATGCAGGGGCGTGATGTCTTTTCGCCCGACTACCGAAAACGCGACACCGTTTTCGCCGCGCGCGATCGCTGTGGCGAGACCGTCGATCGGATCCGCAGTGTGCGAACGGAACAGTTCAAATACATCCGTAATTTTTATCCCGAGCGGCCTTTACTTCAGCCCAGCAATTACAAGGACACCAAACCCATCATCATCCGCCTGCGCGAACTGCATGCCACGGGACAACTCAATGCTCTGCAGGAAGAGTTGCTCTTCGCACCATCGCGGCCACCCGAGGAACTTTACGACGTGCAAAAGGACCCGTTTGAAACCGTCAACCTCGCGGGCAATTCCGAATATGCAGCGACTCTCGCAGAACTCCGCGCCCGCTTGGAGCAATGGTCGCGGGACACCAGCGATCCCGCTCCGGAGTCCGCCGAAACCTATGATCTGGAAATGAAATCCCAGGTCGTGAGAACCAAAGACCCGACCGAAAAAGCCAGTGTCATGGAAAACATCACCCTGATGAAACAGTGGGCGACCGAGCGACCCCTGCGAATGGAGCTGAAAAATGCGGGCGCTTCGCTTCTTCGCTAACCAACTACTGAAACTCGATGGAACGAAGGACAAGATCCATCACCACGCGCAGCTTCCTCTGAATAGGCCATGGGAAGCAAGAACTCGTCGAGCTTCTTCCCGTGGAGCGGCACAACGGTAATCCGGCAAGAAGTCCATACCTTGCACCAAAAGGCTTGACACGCCTTTCAGTAAAAGGTATCAAGTGGTCCCTATGAAAACAAAAGAGCATCTCCTTGATGGTGTGCCCGAGCTGCTGGTCCTCCGGCTGCTTGCGCGCGCAGAAATGTATGGCTATCAGCTTGTGTCTGAGATTCAGAAACGCTCCGAGGGCGCATTCGAGTTCGGCGAAGGCTGCATCTATCCGGTGTTGCATCGTCTGGTAGCGCAGCGGCAGTTACTTGAGCGTCAGCAGGAGGTCAGCGGTCGCACACGACGCTATTACCGCCTGAGCGAGGCGGGCAAAAAGCGGCTCGCACTCCTGGAAAACACATGGAAGCAAGTCTCGGCAACCATCACCGCTTGTGGAATGGAGGTGCGTCATGCGTGAGGCTTTCAACCTATCGGAGCTGCGCGCTGCTTTGCGCCGGCAGGGCGTGTGGGGTTCATCCGCAGAGCGGCTTTTGCAGGACTGGGCTGATCATCTGCGAGATGATGTCACTCGTCGCGTCGAGTGCGGCGAGAATCCCGCATTGGCTGAAACTGCAGCGTTGCACGCGCTGGGCACTCCGGGCGATCTTGCGACCCACGCGGCGAACGAACTTAAGGCAGGATCGTGGATCGGGCGGCATCCTTGGGTCGCCGGTCTTGCTATCCCAGTGCTTGTCTGGTTGTTGACCTGTGCGACAGTGTTTTGCTGCGCTGCTTGGTTTAGTGGTCTGTTCTCTTATGCCGATACAAAGAACGTGAATACCGAGGTGTTGCAAGGTTGGAAGCTAGTATTCAATTGGCTGCCCTGGCTGCTCTCCATGGCCTGGCTCGCGAGGATGGCCTGCCGCATGCCTGGAGGATGGAAGCTCTTTTCCATCACCACCGTTGTCCTCACGCTTTGCTCCACGATGTGGCGCATGGACATCCATTCTCCTCTCCAGGGGCCTGGAAGTGGTTCGTGCGCTATATCCGCATCTGGCCCAGGCGGATTTCTATTCATGGGAACTGCCAGACTGTTTCTGGGACCTGAAGAAGAGCCTGCTTGGTCGTCCATTTTGGCGGGAGGACCGGCTTGGTGTCTATCGGCCCTGCTGGCCATTGCGGGTCTGCTGGTTCGCTTCTGGGCCACAAAATCCCGCCCAGAGCCTGAGCAGGTTGCATGATTCGGAACGGCAACGCATCTGCCAAACGATGGCAGGTGCGACCGCATCATTGCTCCCAAATCTCTCAGCAGCGTCCTAGTGGAGTGCTGAGAGAGGTCCGGCAACAAGTGTCTTCCAGGCTTAGGAGATGGTCACTACAGCTCTAATCGGTATGGCGGTGACACGAAAACTCCGAGGAAGCCCGCGATGGGCGGTCGCGGATGGAGCGAGGAAGCCAGGTGGCTTCTCTCGCCATTTCTGCCGATCGTGTGACATTACTCAAGCTCGCCCCTACGTTGGTGAACCATCCCTTTGATCTCGTCCATGACCCGCATGAAACCGCTCCTTGTTCTCCTCGCATCGCTGCTGCCATTCGCCGCGCTCCACGCCGCCGAATCGCCGCTCAATGTCCTGCTCATCACCGCCGATGACCTCGGCCATGAGGCGATGGACTTCCTGGATGGCAAGGTGCCAGGCGTCACGCCGAACCTCAGCAAGCTTGCCGCCGAGGGCCTCAGCTTTCAGCATGGCTTCGTCAACAACGCCATTTGTTGTCCGAGCCGCAGCATCATCGCCACGGGACGCTATGGGCACAACAGCGGGTTGTTTGGCTTCAACAAGCTCACCAAGCTGATCCCGACGGTGTTTGGCACGTTCCAGAAGGCGGGGTATCTCACGGGCGTGCTCGGCAAGGTGAGCCACTCCACACCTGATGCGGCGTTCCAATGGGATTTCGCGCACGACCAAAACGAACTCGGCGCGGGGCGCAGTCCGACGAAGTATCATGGCTACGCGCAGGAGTTCTTTGCCCGCTGCAAGGCGGAGAAAAAGCCCTTCTACTTCATGGTCAACTCCCACGACCCGCATCGCCCGTTCTACGATCCCAACGGTCGCGGCAAGAACGGGGAGGAAGTGCCGTCGCGAATCTTCAAACCGGAGGAGATGGTCATCCCCAGCTATCTCCCTGACCTGCCGAAAGTGCGCGAGGAATACGCGAACTACTTCAGCTCCGTCCGCCGACTCGACGACACGGTGGGACGCGTGCTTCAGGCGCTCGAAGACGCCGGGCTGGCCAGCCGCACGCTGGTCGTCTTCATCACCGACAACGGCTCCGCGTTTCCCTTTGCGAAAGCCAACACCTATCGCGCCAGCAATCGCACGCCCATGCTGTTTCGCTGGCCGGGCGTCATCAAACCCGGCTCGGTGGACAAAACGAACTTCGTCTCCGAGGTCGATTTCTTCGCGACCTTCATGGACGCCGCCGGCCTGCCGCTTCCCCAAGGGCTCGACGGACTCTCGCTGGTCCCGCTCCTCAAAGGCGGCGAGCAGGACGGACGCGACTACGTCTTCACCCAGATCGACTACACCATCGGCGGGCCGCCCAAGCCGATGCGTTGCGTGCAAGACGCGCACTACGGCTACATCTTCAACGCCTTCTCCGACGGCAAATTCAAATACAAGAACAACAACGAAGGCCTGACCTTCGCCGCGATGGAGAAAGCCGGGAAAACCGATCCCGCCATCCAAGCTCGCGTGGACATGTTCCGTCTGCGCGTCCCGCACGAGTTCTATGATCTGGAAAAAGATCCCGGCTGCACGAACAACCTCATCCACGATCCCAAGCATCAGGCTCTCGTGAAGAAATATCAGGACCGCCTGCGTCAATGGATGATCGAAACCCACGACCACTGCCTCGCCTCCTTCGATGCCCGCGAAAATCCCGCCAAGCTCGCCGGTGCCGTCAAAAGCTACCCCGTGCTCGACAAGTCCGGCGGCACCGCCACCGAAGCTGGCGAGGAGCCGGACTCCAAGCCCTCAGCAACCGACGAAAAGGCTGCCAAGCGGAAAGCCAACCGTGCGATGAAGAAGGCAGCGGAGGCGAAATAGTGAAATCCAACTTGATACCCGCGATGAGAATCCATCCCGCACTCTATTCTTTGCTGACGCTCACCCTCGTGAGCGCCGGCTTTCCTCCCCACGCCCAGCAGCCCAGCAACGGCCTCGCTCCCGAGGTGCCAGGGCTGAACTTGGCGGACAAACTTTACCGGCTGGAAGCCAAGTTGCCGGACTTGGAAAAGCCTTACCTCAGCGCTGCTCCAGAGGACAAAAACGACGGGCTCGTCGTGGGCAAGCTCGGCGTCGATGGCGGTGACCGCGCGATGATTGAGGCCTTTGCCAACGAGCTGGCGGCACCGGCGAAGGACGAGACGGCGGGCCATGTGGACAGCATGCTGATCGGCTATCGCGGCAAGCTGCTCTTTGAATCCTATTACCGCCGGGGACGCGCGAACTTCCCGCACTACCAGATGTCGATCACGAAGTCCTACACCGCGCTGGCTGTGGGTCGCGCGATTCAGCTTGGCCTGCTGAAGATGGAAGACCTCGATAAGCCCGTGATCTCTTTCTTCAAGGCACTCGACAAGACCAAGCTCGTCGCGGGCGCGGACACGATCACGCTTGCGCAGGCCATGCAGATGGGTTCCGGCATCCGGCTCGCGAAGGAGAAGGAGAAAGAGTTGATGAAAAATCCCGCACTGCTCAAGGGGCTGGGCGAGTTGCAGGCCTATCTGCAACACAGCGATCCGATCCCGCCCATGCCGCGCCAGTTCAAGTATCAGGAGCCCGACACCTCCATCGCCATGCAAGTCGTCAACGCCGTGGCTCCCGGCGGCGCGGAAGAGTTCATCAAGACGGAACTGCTCGGACGCCTCGGCATCACCCAGTATCACTGGGAGCACGCCACCAGCGGCCTGCCGAAGTCCGCCGCCGGCAGCAGCATCCTCTCCCGCGACATGCTGAAGTTCGGCCAGCTCATCCTCAACAAAGGCAAGTGGAACGGCGAACAACTCATCCCCGAGGCCTACCTCGCGCGCGCGACCACGCCGAGCCAGATCAACGAGCACTACGGCTTCTTCTGGTGGATCGAAGACTTCACCGTCGGCGGCAAGACCTATCCCAGCTTCCAAGGTCGCGGAGCGGGCGGTCAGTTCATCTTCATGTTCCCCGGACTCGACCTCGTCGCCGTCGTCACCTCCCACAACAAAGGTATGGGCGACATGCTCAAGACCCTGCCACACCGGATCATCCCGGCGTTCATTCCGAACTGAAGGCACAATTTAAAGGAGTGACTTATGCTGAAACACCTCCTCACGCTCACATTCTCCCTTCTGCTTGCCTCGCTCCATGCCGCCGAGCCGAAACTGAACGTCCTGCTCATTCTCTCGGACGATCACAGTTATCCCCACGTCGGTTGTTATGGGAACAAGGACATCCTGACGCCGAACCTCGACAAGTTCGCGGCGGAGGGAATGCGTTTTGACCGCGCTTATGTGACGTCTCCGCAGTGTGTGCCGTCGCGAGCGAGCATCTTCACTGGACGCTCGCCATGGCGATTGCGATGTCGCGTTTCTCCGCGCCGCTGCCGCGTGACATCAAGACGTATCCCGAGGCTTTGCGTGCGGCGGGTTGGTTCACAGGCGTTGCGGGGCGCACGTATCACATGGATGGCGCGGTCACGCGCAGCGCACCGGAAACACAGGTAATCTTTGAGAAATACAAGCTCGCCACCTTCCCCAACCGTCTCGACTACGTGAAGATCGGGAGTGGCAGTGAGGCCGGGCTCGCGCAGTTCCGTGAGTTCCTTGACCTCAAGCCTGCGGAGAAGCCGTTCTTCCTTCAGCTTTGCTCAAACGATCCGCATCGCCCGCTGAACACCCAAGGTCCGGTGAAGCATGATCCGGCGAAGATCAAACTTCCCGCGCAGCATCCCGACACGCAGCTCGTGCGTGAAGACTTTGCACGTTACTACGACGAGATCGCGCACCTCGATGTGTTCTTCGGCAATGTGATGGCGGAGCTGGAAAAACGCGGCCTCGCATCGAATACCATCGTCGCCTTCATGGGCGACAATGGCTGCTCGCAGTTCCGCGGCAAGGGGACGCTCTTCGAGTTTGGCATCCGCGTGCCGCTGCTTGTGCGCTGGCCAGGGAAGGTGAAACCGGGCTCATCATCTGACGAACTCATCAGCGGTGAGGACATTGCGCCGACTTTCCTTGAAGCCGCAGGCTTGCCCGTGCCGCCGGAAATGACCGGAAAAAGTTTCGTGAAGCTGCTGCGCGGCGAGCCTTTCGAAGGGCGGCAGTTTGTCTTCGCTGAGCGCGGTGCGCATGGCTCCAACCTGCCGGGCAACAGTGCGGATTTTGATCTTGGCCGCGTGGTGGTGAGCAAGACGCACAAGCTCATCTACAACGCCATGGGACAGCTTCCGTATTTGCCAGTGGACTTCGCGAAGGACGATCTCTGGAAGGAACTGGTTCAGATGCATGGGGCCGGGAAGCTGGATGCAAAAAGCGTGAAGCTCTACTTCGCCCCGAAGCGTCCGATGTTCGAACTCTACGATCTCACGAATGATCCCGGTGAGTTCCACAACCTCGCAGGCGACATGAATGCTGTGAGCTACGAACGCGAACTCAAGGCCGCGATGCAGGAGTGGATGATGCTGCAGCGCGACTTTCTTCCCCTGCCCGTGCCGCCGACCGAAGGTCCTGGGGTCAAGAAAGGCAAACAATAATTCCGCTCCATCAATCCTATGAAAACACACTCCGCCCCCGCCATCGATCGTCGTCATTTCCTTCGTGGACTTGGCGTTTCGCTCGCACTTCCGGCTTTTGATAGCCTCAATGTCGGCTTTGCCGCTGCGGCTCTGAAGGCTGATCCGCGCCGCTTGATTTGCATCGGTAATCATCTCGGCTTCTGGCCCGGCGGCTTCTTTCCGACGGCGGAAGGGCGTGACTACGCGATCAGCCAGACGCTGGCTCCGTTGCAAGAGTATCGCTCGGACTTCACGGTGTTTTCGCATCTCGATCATGGCGTGAAGGGCGGGCATGGCGCGGTGCATGCGTTTCTCACGGGCGTGAAGAAAGATGAGTCGCCTGGTTTTGCGGAGAAGAACATTTCGCTCGACCAAGTGGCGGCGGAACATGTCGGCGCGGCGACGCGCTATCCTTCAATCACAGCGGGGATTGGTGAAGGCACGGACATGTGCTGGAACCGCGCGGGTGTGCATCTTCCGCCGGTGAACAATCCCGCGCGTTTGTTTGAGGCGCTGTTTGTCGAAGCGACTGCGGATGAGAAAACGTCGGAGCGCGGACGCTTGTCGAATCGGGCCAGCGTGCTCGATGCCTTGCGCGAGTCCGCGAAGCTCATGGCCGGCAACCTAGATGCGTCAGACCGCAGCAAGCTCGATCAATATTTGATCTCGGTGCGTGATGTGGAGCGTCGGTTGCAAATGTCCGATGCTTGGCTGGACAAACCGAAGCCGAAACCGCCGATTGATGCGATCAAGGACGAGGAGCGGATGCAGATCGAAGAAATCCCGCTGTTCATGGATTTGATGACGCTGGCGCTGCAAACGGACTCGACACGCGTGGCGACCTTTGAAGTCCCACTTGGATTCCACACCAATGATCTCGATGTCGGCAGCTATCATGGCCTGTCGCATCACAGCAAGCAGGAGGGCCTGCTCACGCAGCTCCAAACGGTGGAGAAATACCTCATGACGCAGTTCGCGCACTTGCTCGGGAAGCTGAAGGAAGCGGGCCTCATGAACAGCACGCTGGTGGTGATCGGCAGTGGCATGGGCAATGCCTCAAACCATTCGACCAGTGATTTGCCCGTCCTTCTCGCCGGTGGCGGCATCAAGCACCAAGGCCATCTGGTTTGCCCAGAGGAGGATCACAAGCGCATTCAGTTGTCCAATCTCTGGCTCTCCACGCTCCAGTGGTTTGGTGTCGAGCGTGAGCGCTTCGGCCGCAGCACGGGGACGTTCACACCGATGAAGATCGGGTGAGGAGATGGAGACAGGAAACAAACAACCACGAAAAAACGGCGCACGGTTCACTGCGGTCTGTCTCCAACCCCCAACAAAAATGTGACCGCAGTCGGCTCATTTGGAATTAGTCCCACGACATGGCCTCCTTTGCACCAGACTCCTCACGATTCATCGCTGCACTGACCCGGCATCAGCCGGCGTTGGAGGCGTTTTGCCATGCGCAGTTGGCGAACCGGCAGGATGCTCAGGAAGCATTGCAGGCGACATGTGTGAAGCTCTGGGAGAAATCCGGGGAGTGGGATCCGAAGACGGAGTTTTTGCCGTGGGCCTTTGCGGTGGCGCGGTTCACGGTGCTGTCCCACATCCGCGACCGAATGCGCGACCGGCTAGTCTTTGATGAAGACGTGGTGCTGGCAATGGCTGAGGAGACCGAAACGGCGGCGGCCCAGTTTGAAGATCGTCGAGAGGCACTGGGTGCCTGCCTTCAGAAGGTGAAGCCCGAGCAGCGTGACCTGCTCCAGGAGCACTACATCGCCGGACGTAGCGTGCGGGAGCTGTCAGGTGCCACGGGCCGCAGCGAGAGCGCGGTAAAAATGATTCTGCTGCGGCTACGGGAGCAGCTCAGCGCCTGCATCGAACGTCAACTCCGCCTTGCACCATGAAAAGCGATTCCTCTTCCATCGATCACCACTTGCTCGCTCTGCTCCAGGCTGTGCGTGACACGCATGACGACGCAGCGCATGCCACACTCAATGAGCTGCTGCGCAATGATGCCGCCGCCCGTGCCGCGATGCCACGCCTGCTGGTAGATGAGCAGGCCCTGATCCATCGTCTGCGGGATGACAGCATCGTCACGCTGCTAGACTCAGCTCCATCGGCGGGGCTGGCAAAGTCGCCCCGCACACCTCGCTGGTATTCATGGCGTCCGCTCACAGCGGCGGCGGCGGGGATTGTGTTTGGCATGTTCTGCACGTCGATGGTGTATGGGTATGTGGCACAGCGCGCAGGCGTGGTCAAAAAAGTGCCGTTGACGCTGTTTGATCCGGGATTTGAAGAGATGCGCCAGATCATTGAGGACGGCATTCCTGACAACGCCGGGCAGTGGGGCATGGATCTGGCCAGGACAGCATCTGCGGAGGGCGATGTGAAGCCGCTGCGAGGACAGGGCATGATGCGTCTCGATCCCCTTCCGAAGGATGAAGACATGAAAAACCGTCCCTCGCGTGTCTATCAGGTGCTCGACCTTCGCTCGCTGCCGATTCACAATCTCAACGGCGATGCCGAGGTGGAGGTAACCGCCTCCTTCTGCGCCGCGAAAAGCGATCTCAGATCACGTTATGTGATGCGTGTCTTCGCTCTCGATGAAGCTCCCGAACAGGCCACAAAGGACTTTTGGCCGAAGGTCGAGAGCGATGGCGTCGCCTCTGAAACTCAGCGTTTCGACATCGAACCCGGAGATGAAGGCTGGCATACCTTCTCCCTGAAACTGCGCCTACCGCCCGGCTCGAACACTCTCATGCTCATCCTTGGAGCAGCTCCGCCCACGGACATCCCTCAACCACCTTCCGTGCACTATCTCGACGAGGTGCAGGTTTCCCTCATCACTCAGCAGCCAGTCTCCAGTCCATGAACACCAGCCCGCCCCCCACCTCCAACCGCCGTTTCTTCCTCCGCGCCACCGGCATCAGTCTCGCTCTGCCACTCCTCGAATCTCTCGGAGGCAGAGTTTTCGGCCAAAGTGCGGCTGTGGGTTCTCTCGCGGGTAAGGCAGTGAATGCCGAGCGTCCGTTGCGGATGGTGTGCATTGGCAACTTGCTTGGTTTTTATCCTCCAGCGTTCTTTCCGACGAAAACGGGTGCGGCTTACGAGTTGCCGGAGTCCATCGAAGCGCTCAAGACGCACCAGAAAGATTTCACGCTCTACTCGGGCCTCGATCACGGCATCAAAGGCGGGCATTTCGCCATGAGTTCGTTCCTTAGCGGGGTGAAGACCTCCGATGCGAAAGGCATGCCGGATGGCAACATCACCGTCGATCAACGTGCCGCTGAGACGATGGGCGGTGCCACGCGGTTTCCCTCGCTGACGTTGGGGTCGGAGAGCGGCATTCATGGCGGCTGTCTCATGTCGTGGACCCGTAGCGGCACACGTGTGCCGCCGATCAGCACGCCGCGTGAGCTGTTTCAGAAGCTCTTCATCAATGAAGATGCGGCCAGTCTCGCGGCGTCGATGGATCGGCTCGATGTGAAAGGCTCCATCCTCGACGCGGTGAATGGCGATGCGAAGTCGCTCCAGCGCCACCTCGGCCAACGCGACAAGGAAAAGCTCGACGAGTATTTTACTTCTGTTCGCGATGTAGAGAAGCAGATCGAGCTGCGTCGCAAATGGGCCAGCGTGCCGAAGCCTGATCCAAAGATGAAGGAGCCGAAGAACACCGATTTCGTCTCCGATTTGCCTGTGATGTATGACCTCATCGCCCTCGCATTGCAGACCGATTCCACGCGCATCGCCACACTGGAGATCGGTGGCGATTTTGAAGCCTCCGCCTTCGGATTGAGCGGCGGCTATCACGGCCTCTCGCACCACGGACAGCGGCCTGACGCCATCAAAGGCCTCATCAAAATGGAACGCTATCAGACGGAGCAGTTCGCCAAGTTCCTAGCCAAGCTCAAATCCATCGAAGACGGTGCAGGCACGCTCCTGGATCATTCGATGGTTTTCTTCGGCAGCGGCATGGGGAATGCGAACTCCCACACGAATAGCAACCTGCCCATTATCCTCGCTGGTGGCGGCTTCAAGCACGGCGAGCACAAGACTTATTCTGCAAAGGGGCCGGGCCGCCAGATGCTCTGTAATCTGTATCTCTCCATGCTCCAGCGCTTTGGTGCGGAGGTGGACAACTTTGGCACCAGCACCGGCACACTCACCGGCCTCGCTTGAGGCTTCAGAACCAGATCTCATGCTGCGCTCCTCGTTTCTACTCACCGGGCTATTCCTCACATTGGGAGCCCCCCTGCTTCACGCCGCTGCTGATGCCCCAAAGGTTCAGCACTTCCTCACCACCTACTGCAACGACTGCCATGGTGCCGAAAAACAAAAAGGCGACCGTCGTTTCGATCAACTCGCGCTTCCCGTGAGCAAGGTGGACACCTTGATCGAGATCAAAGACATCCTCGATCAAATAAACCTCGGCGAAATGCCACCGAAGAAGTCAAAACAACCTTCACCAGACGAACTCAGAGCCTTCATCAAGCAGACGACTCAGGCACTCTCAGCAGGACGCGAAATGCTCGCCAGCACAGGCGGCAGTTCCGTTTTGCGCCGACTAAACCACCACGAATATCTCAACACCATCGGTGAACTGTTCGCGCTGAACATGGCGGCCTTTGATCCCACGACGAAGTTTCCCCGCGATCAATCCGCCGAGCACATGGAGAACCTCGGCGATGTGCTGCAAACCTCCGGTTACCTGCTGGATCAGTATCTCGACGCGGCCGATGCGGTGGTGGAAAAGGTTTTCGCCCATCAGCAGCAGTCCAAGGAACAGACGTGGCACTTCAAAGGCGAGTTCAAGACCAAGTCGAAGTCGGAGAAGAAGCGCAACGAATACAACAACCTCCACCTGCTCGTTTTGGAGTGCATGGACTCCGACAAGCACACCGGCGGCTTTGGCTTCATCAACGACTTCGTGAATGGCGTGCCCGTCGATGGCTTCTACGAGATTCAGGTGCTGGTGAAGGCCATGAATCGTCAGCACCCCTACGACCCTGAACTTTTTGAGATCGACTCACGAGAGCCTTTCCGGCTTGGTATCGTGCCAGGTGATGCCAAACTTGGGCCGCTCGAGCTTCCCCAGCCGAACCAGCCGATGCTAACGGAGATTCAGCTCAATGATGGCGATGCCGAGTGGCGCACGATGAAGGTCTGGCTGGACGCAGGCCACACACCCCGATTTGTGTTCCCCAATGGTGCGGAAGAGATTCGCAAAACATGGATCAAGATCGCTGAACAACACAAAGATCTCTGGCCCCAGTTTACAGATGAAGGAGATCGCAAAGAAGGCAGAATCGGCATCAGCGGAGCCAAAGCGCTAGCCTTGCACGTCGCGATGTTTCCGCATATCCGCATCGACGAGGTTAAGATCAGAGGTCCCATCATCGAGGAATGGCCGCCCGCGACTCAACAGGCCGTCTTAAGCAAAACAGCCTTCTCCGCCGAAAAGACCCGCCAGTTGCTTCAAAGCTTCGCGGATCGTGCGTATCGCCGTCCAGCCACTCAGGAGGAGGTAGATCATCTCATGGCCGTTGCAGAGAAACGCACCAACAACGGTCACTCGCCGCTGGATGGCTTCAAAGCCGCTCTGAAGGCCGCTCTCTGCTCGCCTAGCTTCGTTTATCTCTCTCAGGAAACCCAGGGCGAGTCAAAGAAGCTCGGCGGCTACGCGCTGGCCTCTCGCCTGTCCTACTTCCTCTGGTCCGCAATGCCGGATGACCAGCTGATGACGCTCGCCGCCAACGGTGAACTCACGAAGCCAGAGGTGTTGCTGGCACAAACTCGTCGGATGCTCAAAGACAAGCGATCCGATGCCTTCGTCGCCGGTTTTCTCGATAGCTGGCTGAACCTGCGCAATCTCGGCGGCATGCCGCCGGATCGAGGCGAGTTCGAGGAATACTATTCGAAGGGCTTCCAAGACGCCTTCAAGACGGAGACCCGCATGTTCATGCGCGACCTCATCGACCGCGATGCGAGTATCGTGAACTTCCTCGACAGCGATTACAGCTTCCTCAACCAACCGCTCGCCACGCACTACGAACTCGGTGAACTCGGCGATCCCGCGAAAGCCCACGAGTTCCGCAAAGTGAGTTTCAAGACTGACAAACGCGGTGGCCTGCTCGGCATGGGTTCCGTGCTCACGATCACCGCCAACGGCATTGATACCTCACCCGTCACGCGCGGCGTTTTCCTGCTCGAAAACATCCTCGGCACACCGCCACCACCACCGCCCGATGACGTTCCAGCCATTGATCCCGATGTGCGCGGAGCCAAGTCCATGCGTGAGCTACTGAGCAAGCACCGCGAATCACCGAACTGCTACGGCTGCCATCAGAAGATCGATCCGCTCGGCTTCGCCTTGGAGAACTTTGACGCCATCGGCGACTGGCGTCCACGCATCGAAAAGACCAAGATCGACTCCAGCGGCGAACTGCCCAGCGGCGAGAAATTCGATGACGTGGCCGGATTGAAAAAGATCCTCGTTCAACGCAAAGACCTCTTCGCCCACATGCTCACCGACCGCCTCCTCACCTATGCCTGCGGTCGCCGCATCGGGGCGCTGGAGGAAGCTGTCGTGGAGAAGATCGTCGCTGATTTGCCCAAGAAAGAATACGGCCTGCGCTCACTGATTGAAGCAGTGGTGACGAGTGAGCTGTTTCAGAATCGGTGAATCGTCAGCGGGCAAACTACTTTCCAAAAATGGCTCCCTCCATGAAAACCAACCTCATCATCTTCGCCTTCCTGGCCACCACTGCACTCGGGAAAGACAACATCCCTCTCGCCGCATCCCCGTCCGAGATTACCATCGAAGCCGAAAGCTTCGTGAAGCAAACCCATGACGACAAACGCAAATGGGAGATCAAAACGGAGCGCCCTGATTTCTCAGGAGGCAGCTACATCGAGGCCCTGCCGGACACTCGAGTCACCCACAAGGACGAACTCATCGACAAGGAGAACTTCTCGCACGCACCCGGTAAGGTGGCCGTTCTGCACTACCCGATTCAAGTGCCCGAGCCGGGCCGTTACTATGTTTGGGCGCGGACCTTCTCCACGGGCGGTGAAGATAATGGACTGCACTTCGGTCTCGATGATCAATGGCCTGAAAGCGGGGAACAGTGGCAGACGGTGCAAAGGAATGGCTGGTATTGGGACTGCAAACAACGCACCAACGAAGCAACCAATGGTGTGCCCATGCAATTGTGGCTCGACATCGACAAGCCCGGCAAACACACGCTGATGATGTCCATGCGTGAAGACGGAGCCGAGGTGGACCAGATCATCCTGACGAAGTCCCGGGACTTCCGCCCTGATGGGGTGAGTTACGATGACCCGGCGACCTCTGAGGGTTCGCCCAAAGCGGAAGTGCCGCGCCAGCCGGACGGCAAAGGGGACGTCATCGTCGGCGGCGAACTCAAGCAGTGGCACAAAGTCACACTCGCCCTGGATGGTCCGTTTGCGGCCGAGAATGACGAGAAGCCCAATCCCTTCACCGATCTCGCTTTTAACGTCACCTTCACCCACGAAAGTGGTTCGCCGAAATACATCGTTCCCGGCTACTTCGCCGCCGATGGCGATGCGGCTAACAGCAGTGCGGTTTCCGGCACGAAATGGCTGGCCCACCTCTCACCCGACAAGACAGGAACATGGAACTACACCGTGAGATTCACCAAGGGCGAACACGCCGCACTTGATGGTGGTGGTGAGGCGCTGAAGCCGTTTGATGGCATCAATGGCTCCTTCAACATCTCAGCCTGTGACAAGTCTGGTGTGGACTTTCGTGGCAAAGGACGCCTCGAATATGTCGGCAAGCATCATCTCCAGTTTGCAGGCTCGAAGGAGTATTTCCTCAAAGCTGGACCCGACTCTCCCGAGACCCTGCTGGCTTACATGGACTTTGACTGCATTGGCAAGTCTGAGGCACGTCAGATGAAAACATGGGCACCGCACAGGAGCGATTGGAAGCCCGGCGACCCGACCTGGGGCAAGGGCAAAGGCAAGGGACTCATCGGGGCACTGAACTATCTCTCGGCAAAGGGCGTGAATGCGTTCAGCTTTCTCACCTACAACGTCACCGGCGATGGCGACAACATCTGGCCCTTCGTCGAACGCAATCAGAAGCTGCACTACGATTGCTCGAAACTCGCGCAGTGGGGCATCGTCTTTGACCACGCCACAGCTCTCGGCCTCTACCTGCATTTCAAGCTGCAGGAGAACGAACTGGATGACAACCGCCGCAAAGGCAAGGAGGGAGATATTCCAGCATCCCTCGACGGCGGAAAGCTCGGCATCGAGCGTAAGTTGTATTGCCGCGAGCTCATCGCCCGTTTCGGCCACGCTCTTGCGCTGAACTGGAACATTGGCGAAGAGAACACGCAGAGCAGCGAGGAGATTCGCGACATGGTGAAGTTTCTCCACGACACCGATCCTTACAAACACAACATCGTCATCCATACCTTCCCGGGGCAGCAGGATGAGGTGTATGAGCCCTTACTCGGCGACAAATCCCTGCTCACTGGGGTTTCCTTGCAGAACTCATGGAGTAAGGTCAACGAGGTCACGCTGGAATGGCTGCGTAAGTCCGCCGCAGCTGGACGGCCCTGGGTCGTCGCGAACGATGAGCAAAACCCTGCGGGTCTCGGTGTCCCGCCTGACCCCGGCTACCAGGGCCATGATGGTATCGCGGTCGAGAAAACAAAGCCCAAAGGCTCAAAGGGCGAAGGCTACATCTCCTCCAAACCCTACACGATGCATGACATCCGTAAGCTCACTCTCTGGGGTAACCTGATGGTAGGTGGCGCGGGTGTGGAATACTACTTTGGCTATTCGCTTCCCGAGAATGACATCGAGTGCGAAGACTTCCGCAGCCGCGACAAAAGCTGGGACTATTGCCGCATCGCCCTCGACTTCTTCCGCGATGAAAAAATCCCGTTTGCCGACATGACCAGCGCCAACGCACTCATCGGCAACTCGAAGGACAACAACGACAAATACTGCTTCGCCAAGCCCGGCGCACTTTACCTTGTCTATCTCCCCAACGGCGGAAGCACCAAGCTAGAAATCGAAGGCAGATATACCCTGCAATGGTTCAACCCCCGCGATGGTAGCAAAGGAGAGATTTCATCCTTCAAAGAAACCCTCACCGCCCCCGACGCGAACGACTGGCTCGCCGTCATCCGCAAGCAATAGTTCCTTCACTCGTCACCCCATCACTCCACCCATCCAATAAACATGAACATCAAATCCATCCTCACCACACTCATCATTCTCTCTGGCTCCTTGGCGCACGCCGATAAGGACACACCCGTGCCACCGGAAGTTCAGAAGCTCGCTGAAAACCTCGTCGCTGCTCTCAAGAGTGGAGACGATGCCGCGCTCCTAGCCTGCTGGCACACCCCTGGGGCTCGGGCCAAGATAAACGTAGCCGAAGAAGCCGCCGAGGCCGCTGCGAAAGGCAAAACCCTATCGCCAGAAGACCTGGCCGAAGAGGGCGAGGACGAAGTCGAGGACTGCACGGAGGAGAATGAAGACACCACTGAGCGAGCGGCCCGGTTGCGCGCGTTTCTCACCAAACACTTCGGTGAGCCCTCCGCGCTCACGCTGCAATCCGTGGACCTCGACGTGGACGAGGATGCACCTTCTGAGCAGCCCGCCTACGAAGACTTTGATTTCGTTCTCCGCACCGCTGACGGCACCATGATCACCATTGATGTGGATGATCTCATCAAGATCGAAGGCGTCTGGAAGTTCACAGGCCGCCTTGACGACGACATTAACCCCGTAGTTTCATAAACAACGGCTGAAGCGAGGTGTGGCAGGAGCTGGCGGCGGCCTTCTGCCTGGGTGAGAGTGTGGTTACGAAGCAACAAACCCACTCAAACGAAAGGCCACCATTAGT
>Ga0247837_1003426_pt1 | contig 27703 bp, 14 predicted proteins | sample LaCtaG_2_FD_187115 | JGI IMG/M metagenome (GOLD analysis project Ga0247837, IMG submission 187115) | Freshwater microbial communities from meromictic Lake La Cruz, Castile-La Mancha, Spain - LaCruzMarch2015_14.5m | ecosystem: Environmental > Aquatic > Freshwater > Lake | place: Spain: Castile-La...
TTGCTGGCATACGCCCGATACATTCAGAGGCACAACCGGGACACACCCTGTTACGGCTGAGTAGCATGTTGGTAAGGTGGCAAACCGAGCAGAAACACTTTCGAGCGCAACTGAATTCCCCCTTATATATCAGATTCCCACACGGACAATGTTCCCCTTCTCCTAGATCAGACTTTGCAACGATCACTTCTAAGTCCTTCTCAGAGAAAGACTCCAAACACACTAGACAGGCTCTCATATTGGAGAGTACACAGCTGTTGCATAGTTTGCAAGGGTGTTGTAAATACATGAACAAATGGAAATCTGCAGGCTGTTTATCTTGAGAGCATCTCAAACACCGTAAATCAGATCTCGACCGTCCAGATAAACTGCCTTCTGCACAAAGTGGACACTTTCCAAATGGCTTTACTTTAATGTAAAAGCATTTATCACAAATACAACAAGTCTCATTTCTGTGATTTCCTAAGATATAGTCCGTTTCCGTCTTTTGAACTAAGCAAAGTTGACAGCACAAATTTCTATCCTCTTTCTGTTCTTCTTTTCCCTCCTCTATTGCGCTAGTTTTCTGCAGTCGTTGAATAGCCTGCGTATCTTCTGATTTGATCATTGACTTACAGGAGCCACAGATTTGTGAGTGTTTATGAGGATCAACTTGTAGTGCCAGTAAGCACTGATCACAGAGCATGCACTTATGGGTGGAGTCTTTGAGCGTAGTAAACTGTGTCAAAGGCTTGTAGTGTAGGCATTGGCTGCATCGAGCCATTTCCTCTATCTGCTGCACTCCAACTATCTCTATTTTTGGTTGGGTGATCTTGGCTGCAATCCCTTTATCAAATCTTCCACCACATATTGGACAGGAAAAGCCACACTTGGTGAAAGAGGCAATAGCTGCACAAGGCACACAGAGTTGGCAGTTCCCCGCACATGTCCACTCCCCCTCAAAGCTGCCACATTTCCGACATATATTCTTCAAGCCAGTCCCCATCGTAGGCAAACTGGGGGACCTAGTGTCGGCGTACCGATCACTACCCATATATGCATCCTTTCGAGCTATCTCGAAAATAGCCTCGTTGAGGTTAGTTCTGCAGCCTTGATACTCACATCTCACCTCTACAGTTGCCATTTCTTGGATAGATCGAGGCCGCTGCATGGCCTCTCGAGCTTTGCGATATAGCGCAGATTTGAGATATATATGCTTGCACTTCTCAAGTACTACGAAGCTGTCAAATGCGTATTCCTTATAGAGCACAACGATACTCCCATCAGTGCACTGATCCAAATATATCGTCTCAATACCTGTCCTTTCCTCCCTTTCATAGCCACACTGTATCACCTGAAGGCCATACCTTTCCCACATCTGAGCTATTTGAATGATAGGCTCATTGCATAGACCGAAGAATTGAGCCAGGTCGTTCACTTCTGAAGTCTGAGCATTCCAGGCTGTAAGGATCTGATTAGTTGTCGAGTCTTTGTTCATACTTAAAGTCATCAGGTCCTTTCCGCCGCATCCATTTAGCTCTGATTGAATTTGATCTTTAAGTGCTGAGAACTGAGGCAGGGAGCAGGTCTCCGCGAGGCTAAAGAGCAGGGCAGAAGGAAGGGACAAGACGTCAAAGCGGAAATAGCGCATTTCGACGTAGGCGGACTTAAGGTAGACGCCGTGGACCGGAAGGCGTGGAGTCACCCTCATATTTCTTAGTCCCTAGGAAGGCACTTCTATAAATTAGCGTTTTGAAGGCCGGGTGTTCTATCAGCTAGTTGCACCAAATACTCGTACTGCATCGGCGATATAGTACAATTTTGCTTATTAGCGAAATATAGGGAAACTTATGAGATTTAGAGTATTCCCGGGTGATTTCTTCGGTCTATCACGAAGTGCTCTATTCTGCTTGCCATGCATTCGATAATCACAGCAAGCGATTGTGTAGAAATCATGCGAAATAAGCACTTCTAGGAGCCTTTGCATTCTTTGAAGCTAGAGAGGGGAAATTTCAATTAAAAGCAGTTTTGGCCTGGGTTATTGATTATTAGCAAAGAGAATACAAACCGGCTCAATTCCGAATTCAGGTAAATTGCGGTAATCTAACTCAAAAGCGTGAATATGAAATCTAGATAGAGTCCTAACATTGACCAAATTGATATACTTAAGCTATGTAGCGTACTTCCAAATAGTGACTTCTTTTGGCTTTTCCCGATAGTGGTTTAGTACGTCGCTTCCACAGACTCTGCAATACTGGAACTCATATTTGCAACGCGGATGTATGATATGTCCACATGTCAAGTCCACCAAATCCTTAGTTCCCGGTTCTTCGCAGTAGCAGGCCAGAAACAGTTTTCTTTGTGCCTCTCTCAACTCAGAAGCAGGTTTACCTTGAACCACAGTGTGACATACAGGGCAACTCAGTTGGTCTGCATTGACTTCTACGCAGTGCTGGCAGAGAATATGGCCCTTTGGGCAGATACCTGATACAGACAGTTTCGTGGTGCCTGTTGTGAATATACTCCTCAAACAACGACTGCACTCTACACTTGCAGGCAGACGCCCGATACATTCAGAGGCACAACTGGGACACGCCCTGGTACGGTTGAGTAACATTCTAACAAGATGGCAGGCCGAGCAGAAACACTTCACGCCGCATCTGAATTCCCCTTTTAATATCAGATTCCCACAAGGACAGTATTTTCCCTGTATGAGGCCTGGCTGACTTTTGGTATAAACGACCTCTAAATCCTTATCAGAGAAGGATTCGTAACAGGCTAAGCAAGCCCTCATGCTTGATAATAGGCAAGTGTTGCATAGCGTGCAGAGGTGCTGGAGGTACATGCTTAAGCGGAAATCAGCTGATTGCTTATAAGAGTGACAGCCGGAACACACCATAGATTGACTGTATCCTGAACATATTTCTTGAGAGCAGAGAGGGCACTTTGCAAGCGACCTTATCTTCGTATTTATGCACTTATCGCAAATGCAGCAGGTATCGTTTCTGTGTTTGCTTGTGCAATAGTCCATATACGTTTTCGGCTCTAAGCAAAGTTGACATTGCTGTGTGTCTTGCATTACTCTGTCTGCATGCTGGCCAGACTTAGGTCTGTTTTCTCGTTGCCACTTCTTAATTGCATCGGTATCTGGCATCAAGAAGTCCTCCTTGCAGCCAACGCAGGCTGGGAATATCTCATAAGAACCAACCGTTAGTGTCAATAAGCATTGATTGCATAGACAGCATACATGACGAGAGGACTTGAGCACATCAAATTCAGCTAAAGGCTTAAAGCCTTTGCATTGGCTACAGCGAGCCCTTTCCGGTATTTTCTGTCTTTCACAAATCTGCCTTCTCGCCTGAATTATTTTGGGCATTATAGAGTATTGATACCTGCCTGAGCATTGGGGGCAATAGAAGTCATGCTTGGTTAATGAAGAAATAGCAGCGCAAGGCACACACATCCGACAAGATTTTCTGCAAATATACTCAAATGAATTCTTTTTGCAGCGTATACAAAAATTCAACGAACCACGGCTCAAAGAAACAGTATCAGTGTGTACATCACAAGCCATGTCAGCGTCTTTTCTGGCGATATCAAAGACTGCCTGGCTAAGATTGGTTGTGCAAAACTGAGCGTCACACACTACTCTTACTTCAGCCATTTCTAGCTTTAAACGAGGCCGCTGCATAGCCTCTCGAGCCTTCCGGTACAGCACAGCTTTGAGGTATATATGCTTGCACTCGAGCACTACGAAGCTGTCGAGTGCGTATTCCCTATAGAGTCCAACAATGCTTCCATCCGAGGGACATTGACCCCAATATATCGCATCCAAACCTGTCTTTTCCATGCCTTCGTTTCCATGCATTATTATCTGCAGTCCAAACTTCTCCTCCCACATCTCCCCAGTTTCCGTCCAATCCCGATAACGCAGGCAAAAGACTTGAGCCAGGTTCTCCACAGCTGAAGTCTGCCTATTCCAGTCTGTCAGGATCTGATTAGTCTTCGAGTCTTTGTTCATACTTCGAGCCATCAGTTTCTTTCCTTCCGCTCCGCATTGATGCATCTCGGCTTCAACTTTCTGCTTGAGTGCTGAGAATTGAGGCAGGGAGCAGGTCTCGGCGAGACTAAAGAGCAGGGCAGAAGGAAGGGAGTAGTCGCCGTAGCGGAAATAGCGCATTTCGACGTAGGCGGACTTAAGGTAGACGCCGTGGACCGGAAGGCGTGGAGTCACCCTCATATTTCTTAGTCCCTAGGAAGGCACTTCTATAAATTTGTGTCTTTAAAGCAGCAGTTCTTGCGTCTAATATAGTTAGTTTCGTTGGGTACTTGTAGCTGTCTTAGTGGTAGCTAGTGTGGAGACAATAGAGTATGATTTTGCACTAAGAGGGATAGAGGGGAAATAAGGCTGCAGGGACCTGTCACTAAGGTGCTTTGTTACGCTTCGCCTGCATATATGCAGCAATACGACTAGCACTTCTATGTATATCCATGAAGAATATGGACTTAGAAGTCTGTACAGCTACAGCCAGCTAGAAACAGACTGGGCCTTTAGTATACTGCCTTTCTACCTTTCAGAATCCATTCTGGAAAAGTGCCAATAGGATGTGTCAATAACAGCAAGATAGGACCCGCTTCGGTTTATTTTACAGTTCGTGGACTACAAGGACTAAAACTCAGATATTAAAACCCTTTTCTCTCGTTATTCCCCCTTTCTGGGATGCTTTCAGGCGTGAATTTGTATTTCCGCGCCCCATTATATAAAAGCCCTACTTACACTTCCAGCACTTTCACAGTGCATCTCAAATTTAGCCTATCAAACTTGACTAAGCAATATCTCACTCTCTAAATACCCTGATCAATTCCCTTCGCTGTATGGGCACTATTCGCGCGGTGGTGTTTTTAAGTAGGATAGGGAGGAACTTGCAGGTGGTAGACATAGTAAAGTATTAATAGGAATTTTTAGCGGCAGAGATGCAGAATAATTCACTTAATTACGAAATCGGGCACACAAACATGACTATGAGAGCTAGATTACTAATATCGAGAGAATTAGGCTATTTTGCGTACTTCCAAATGATAATTTCCTTGGGATTTCCCCAATATTTCTCTAACTCAGCTCCACAAATTCTGCAATTGTACAGCAAATAACTGCATCTTCTGTGCGCCACGTGCTTACACGGTAAATCGACAATATCTTCATTTTCCGAGTTCTCACAAAAGCAAGCGAACACCAGCTTCTTCTGAGCATTTACCAGCTCCCCCGCAGACTTGCCTTGCATTGAACTGCTGCACAGTGGACAGATGGGCTGGTTCCTCTCGACCTTCACACAGTGTTGGCAGCAGATATGGCCTTTTCCGCATATACCTGAGACGTAAAGGTCGCCTGTGAGGGTTATTCCCCGGAAACAACGGCTGCACTTGAGGTCGTATGGAAGGGTTCCTGAGCACTCTTCGGAGCAATTAAGACACTGGCGTGTGCTATTGAGGAGAATGTGGGTAAGATTACAAGGTGAGCAGAAGCAGTTCCGCGGACAGCTGAAAGAAACTACCAGTGCTGATTAGGTTCCCACATAAGCAACGCGGGCCTGGTATCAGATCAGACCGAGCTTTGATTTGGATACTCTCTGCGTCTTTATCAGAGAAGGGCTGGAAACAGCTTTGACAGGCTCGGATATTTAAAAGGATACAGCTGTTGCACAGAACGCAGGAATGATTCAGGTAAAAGCTGATCTGGAAGTCGGAGGATTGCTTGGAAATGTGGCATGCGGCGCATGCTCCTGTTTCTCTAATGCCCCAGTATTCTAATGGGAAGGACCGAGAGCAAAGGAGACATTTCCCTATTGGCTTGATCTTGGCTTGGAAGCACTTATCGCAGATTTGGCAGGAGTGACTGTAAGCTCGCTGCATCGAATAGTCCATTTGGCCTTTGGTTTCCGAGCACAAAATACAACATTGGTCTACGCTAATAGTTCTTATGTCTCTCAATGCTCCTGTATCCTGACTGGTATTTTGCCAGCTCCAAATAGCTTTTTGGTCTGTAATGCTCAGCTCGTCCTTACAGTGTGCACACTCTACCGGCTTCACGGCATAGTATTCAACCTTCAGCATCAATAAACAGATATCGCAAATCCAGCACTTGTGCGTAGAGTCTCTGAGGACTTTAAAGTCACTAAGAGGTTTGCTCGATTGGCATTGGCGACAGCGAGTGGTTAATTCCGTTTCCTTCACTTCGCTTACCTTTCTCCGAGCCACCGTAAGTTTATCTAGCACCTGTGCGCGGTATCGATGGCCGCACTGAAGACAGCATAAGCCGTGCTTTGTCAGTGACGCGGCTGCTGCGCAGGAAAGACAAATAGCGCAGTTATATCTGCAGATCCAGTCATGTGAAAGGCGGGCACAGCCCTTGCATTTCCCCAATTCATAGTCGCTTAACTGAGAAAACTCGGGAGTGATCGCCGCATCCCGCTTTCCTAGGCTAAAAACAGCCTTACTGAGATTGGCCAGGCAATGCTCCACTCCGCAGATTAAGGTCACCGCCGACATCTGACATTCGGACAACGGCCGCTGCATTGCCTCTCTCGCCTTCCTATACAGCGCTGCTTTGCTATAGACATGCCCGCAGTCCAGGACCACAAAGCTTTCCGGCGCGTATTCCCTATAAAGCAGCACAACGCATCCAGCGCTACCCTCGTTCCAGTAGATAGTGTCCATATCCGGCCTTTCCGTGCGTTCATTCCCATACTTCACTACTTGTATGTGGAACACATCTCTCCACTTTCCAACCATTCGCTCAACATTCATAGAGTCAAGTTCGAATGCATGGATGACTTCTTCAATAGCGGAATTGCCGGAGTTCCAGGCTGCTAGGATGCGCCTTGCTGGTGCCTCTTTGGACGTACTCAGGGCTAACAAGCCTTTTCCTTGCTTTCCACACCTTTTGGTCTCTTCGGGAATGCGGACTTGGAGAGATGAGAAGTGGGGGAAGAAGGAGTGCTCTGCAAGGCTGAAGAGGAGAGCTGCGGGAAGGGAGAAGTCTCCGAAGCGGAAATAGCGCATTTCTACGTAGGAAGAGTTGATGTAGGGACCGTGGACTGGCAGTCTTGGCGTCACCTGCATCTTTCTACTATTTGTGTAGGGCAATTAACTGTCAAAGAAGCAGCAAAAGGCTAACTTTGCTGTGCAGGACTACTCAAATAAGTCCCCGAACACATTTTGCGCATGATGCTAAAGTATTGGCTGATTCTTGAGGAAGTTACTCGGGAAGATGTGATAGTTAGAGATTCTCGATAACAGCGATGCATGGATCTTTGTCCTAGCGAGTGAAAATCGAGGTATCTATTAGAGATTATTTAGCGTACTTCCAAATAGTGACTTCTTTTGGCTTTTCCCGACAGTGGTTTAGTAAGTCGCTTCCACAGACTCTGCAATAATGAAGGTTATATTTGCAACGCGGATGTAAGATATGCCCACATGTCAACTCTGCCAAATCCACATCTCCCACTTCTTCGCAGTAGCAAGCAAGAAACAGTTTTCTTTGTGCCTCTCTCAACTCAGAAGCAGGTTTACCTTGAACCACAGCATGACATACAGGGCAGCTCAGTTGGTCTGCATTGACTTCTACGCAATGCTGGCAGAGAATATGGCCCTTTGTGCAGATACCTGACACATACAGTTTCGTGGGGCCTGTTGAAAATATTGTCCTCAAACAACGATTACACTCAAGACTTGCTGGCATACGCCCGATACATTCAGAGGCACAACCGGGACACACCCTGTTACGGCTGAGTAGCATGTTGGTAAGGTGGCAAACCGAGCAGAAACACTTTCCAGGGCAACTGAATTCCCCCTTATATATCAGATTCCCACACGGACAATGTTCCCCTTCTCCCAGACCACACTTTGCAACGATCACTTCTAAGTCCTTCTCAGAGAAAGACTCCAAACACACTAGACAGGCTCTCATATTGGAGAGTACACAGCTGTTACATAGCTTGCAAGGGTGTTGTAAATACATGAACAATTGGAAATCTGCAGGCTGTTTATCCTGAAAGCATCTCAAACACCGTAAATCAGATCTCGACCGTCCAGATAAACTGCCTTCTGCACAAAGTGGACACTTTCCAAATGGCTTTACTTTAATCGCAAAGCATGTATCACAAATACAGCAAGTCTCATTTCTGTGATTTTCTAGTAGATAGTCCGTTTCCGTTTTTGGAACTAAACAAAGCTGACAACACAACTTTCTCTCTCCTTTCTGTTCTTCTTTATCGTCCTCTATTCTCATAATTGGTCTAATAGCTTCCCCAGTAGTGCGATGTGGTTCCGATGATACCTTAGACTCCATCAAGGAATCAGCCTTTGGACCGCAAAGAACTGATTCAGGCAAATTTGCTTTTTGAGCGTCAGAAAGGTCTGAACTTTCTGGAAATAGGCTCCTTCCAGCTGGACTATCAGGCAGAGACAGCCACTTTCCCTCCAGTTTCAGGCCAATAGCGGCTTCTAGTTCCTGGACTTGAATAACTCTCAGCCTTAAATGGAGCATGTCGCATTGACCAGTATGCGCTATCTCCAATATTTGCCTCGCCGATGGATTCGTAGGATTGTATGAAAAGTTCAGGGCGGAGTCGGTGGTTTCTGATATGCCTTCATTGATCACTGCTTCGCTAATAGCCTGTAATTCCCTAATCTGCGTCATATACTTCTCTTGAATAGCTCTAATTTGCCCCTGCATCTGGTCAAAGTAATCTTCAATTTCCCTCTCCACCCGCTTCAGCACTTCCAAGCTCCCCCTCATTTGCTCCTGCCCGAACTTGACTCCCGCCAGCCAATTATGCCACTGCAGCCAATTCCCCTTCGTGACCATCGCTGCTGCTTCCAAACAGACGGGAAAGTGACTGCCTTGCAGCGCTGTGTGCTTCGGAATGCAGTGGGGGCAGAGGAACGGCAAAGGCTGTTTGCAGATGCAGGCTTGAACAGCGGTGTCGATCTCGCAGAGGCTACAGACGAGGTTGCCTTCCATTTATATAGACAAAAATTGACCAAGACATGGTCCGATAGGTCTATGCCTACTAGGAGATTTCGCTAATGTATGCGACTGCTAAGTCTATCACAGATATTTCGCTAACTTGATTTGTTCCCCTTTTGCCTTCAAAAACTCTCCACACATCCGACAAGAGAATATGAGGTTTTTGCAGTGGCTATGCACCGTGTGTCCACATTTGAGTGTGTATAGTTCTCCCCCCGTTTCTTCACAGGGACAAGCCAGGATCAATTTCGCTTGAGCCAGCACCACCTCTGCAAATGGTCTTCCCTTCGCAGAGGAACCACAAACAGGACATAGGAGATGGGAATCTTGAACCTTTATGCAGAATCGACAAAGTATACAGCCCTTTTCGCATATACCGTAGATTTGGCTTTCTTGGTTTCTTATATCGAATGACTTCAGGCATTCTGAACATTTTACGTAGGGAGGGAAAGTGCCTTCTATATGTAATTGGCAATTAGGACAGTTAGTAGAGCCTGTCAACAGATAGTGCTTCATCAAGCACTGGTCACAAAGGCACTTATTTCTGCAGGATAGCCGTCCCACTCTAACAGCTTCTCCACATCTACAGGTTTCCTTTGGACCTGACTGCGATAAAATCGACATTTTGATAAGAGAGCCGGAGGGAAATAGCTGTTCGAAGTGGTATTCGGAAGATGGCGGGTTGGCTTTCTGCTGCCATTGGCGCAATTCCGTCAATTCCCTCTGCGAAAAGTTATCAGAGCAATGTGGGCATCTGACACTTGAGCCCTTTCCGAAATCTGTCGCTAGAAGGCATTGATCACATGTCCAGCACCTGTGGTCTAATGAGCTGATTCGCTGAAAGCCGGAAAAGGCCTTTTCTTCCCCACATCCTCTGCACTCGCACACCTCCTTTAGTCCCTTTACCCCTGCAGTTTTTCGTCTTTCTTCCAAAATTCGAGGGATAAACTCGGTGCGGACTCTGGTTCTGCATGAAGGACAGCTGAAGAGAAGGGAGGTGAGGGAGGTTATAGTAAGACAGGACAAACACACTGAACAGCTCATTAAACACACCCGCTTCTCTGGCGTTCCCTGGCATATTGCGCATTGCTTCTCTTCTTTCCTCCGTAAAGGCACAATTGAAAACCGCGCATACAAATACCCATCAATCAATTGCTGGTCGTCAGAGTTAATTGCCGGTATGGAGGTTTCTTTTCCCAGGGTAAATGCGAATTCAGCGATATCTTGACCACAAATTCCACTAGACATACAAATAAACCCCCTCGTTTCAAACTCCTCCAGAGTCATAGGACACTTCATAGCTGCCCGCACTCTGCCGAATAAGTGCGATTTGAGGTGGATGTGACCACAAGGAGTTACTGTGAAGCTGGGAAGGGAATAGGCCGGGTAAAGGAGAACTGTGGTGCCGTCGCCTGTATCCCAATAGACTATTTCTCTATTTTTCGGCAATTTTGGACTCTCTTCCCCCAGTCTCACAAATCTGAACTTATATTCGCCTTCAAGTCTCTGCAGAAATCCGTCGAAATCTCCACTAAATGTCTGTACGCACTCCCTGACCGCCCTCTCATCCGAATTCCACCCCAGCAGTATCCTTTCCTCCGATACCTTCTCATCTAGGCTGAGGGTGATCAGTTGTCTGCCCATAGGCAGCTCTTGAGATGCGTTCTGACGCAATTGATTGGCGATTTTGGGTAAAGCGAGAGATTGGGTTTCTTCGAAAACTCGAAAGAGGAGAGCGGTCAGTAGGGACGAGTCTGCGAAGCGGACATATCGCATTTCCACATATGGGTAAGAGGCGTAGGGACCATGCACAGGCAGGCGAGGCGTGACTCTCATCCAGTCTACAAAATATGAAAAGAGTGGGAAGAAGGACTGTGGGATTACTAGGAAAAGGCAGGGAAGTAGTTGCGGAGAGTCTTGTATCGGGGCTTGTCTCTCAGTGGGCGGGCGCAAATACGGCAAGAGTAGAGCGTAGGCAAACATCTGCTGTGGACTTGGTGTCTGCAGGGGAGTCGCTCATCATATCCGCCTTGACCTGCACAGTAGCAGCCTAGGCTGAAGGACTGCTGGCGAGATCTGACCTCTTCCGCATTCACATTGTCTATTGGTACCAAACAGTTTCTGCAAAGCGCTCTATTGGACTGGTCTACCTGCACACATAGGAAACACAGCACACAGCTATTGGGACAAACTCCGCAAATCTGTCCTGAAGATACTGTGGTTGTTAACTTCCGCAGACATCCACTACACTCCACTTCCCTGGGCAATAAAGAAGAACTCAATCCCGCTATTCGCTGGTTGCAGCTAGGGCATTCAGAACTACCCCGGAGAAGCAGATTTCGGAAGAGACATTGAAAGCAGCGACAGGGCCGAGAGCAGTGAGGCTCTCTCAGTATAATTTGGTTGCCGCAAGGACATGTAGGAGTAGTGGATGGCTTAGGGGCAGCTCTAATAGTGGAGAGAACCTTCTCTAGGAACTTTCGATCATGCTCATTGTAGCGATTAAGGCAGATACAACAACGAGCTGCTACACCATTTTTGCCCAAACACTGGTCACATATTGCACATTCGTGGTGCAGTTTGGCGTATTTTCGCATCTCAAATTGTGGTTTCTCTGAATTACATTTCAGGCATTTGCTAGTAGCCATCATTTCTGCCTTTAGTTTATTTGTGGTCTCGGCCTGGATAACAGAGTTGCGTACCTCAGGGGTGAAATCTGCTTTGCATTCAGGGCAATTCGCAGACCAGGCTGAGGACTTTTGACCAATCAGCAAGCAATCTTCACATATCTGACACTTATGCGTGCACTTCCTAACCAGGGCAAATTTCCCCTTCGCCTGAACTTGCTCACATACTAAGCACATAGAGAACTCTTCCAACGGCTGGAAGGTCAGTTGAATTGCAGCCGTATCACTATAGCTGTAGTGGCTTCGGCAGTGCAGACAAAGCGAAGGCAGACTGCTTTTGCTCGCTTTCTCAAAGCACAAGTCGCAGACTTTGCAGGCCCACCAGTGAGACAGTCGCTGAGAGACACTGTAGTAATCAATGCTGCGCTTCTTCTGGCAGACAAAGCAGTAAATAGCAGGCGTAGTTTTCTGCGAAACGGCCAAAGTGATTTCGTCACAAATCGACAAGGAGTAATGAAATGTAGTGCAGAGCTGGCAGTGGTCCCCTATAGCTGAAACCGGCCGTCTTTTATAGCATTCATCGCATATAAGGCAGGTATGAGTCCCAAACAAGTAATACCGAAACGCAGATATTTCCCTTTTTATCGAGCATTGCTTGCAAGCTACACCCCCAATGTCGCTTATTTTCGTCTCTTCATGCAGTTGAGGGGTAGCGGAAAATTCTGCAATTGTTTTTTCTGGAGAGTCACAAACATCTAAATACTCCGAATCTTGTATTCCGCTTTCAGGTGTAAGTAAGCGAAGACATTCTCCACAAAGCACGGGAGGATGTGTCAATTCCAAGCTTTCTGCGAAGCTGTCTATTGGTAAAAGCTTCTTACAGTTATCACAACTGAAACTGGGAGGCACGGCCCAGCCTGTACGTGTGCTTGATTGCTCCACTACAGCCTTGATACTGCTCTTTTCAATGGTGGTGAAGCAGCAAGGACAGATGGGTTTCGTGTAGGTAAGAAAGGCAATTATTGCACATCCAAAGCAGATTCTGCAATTGTGTTGGCACGCCAGTTCCAGGTTTCCCCTGCGACAATATTGGCAATTGCCATTTGCAATTCTATAAAGTTGGGATATTTCCGGCTTAAATCCAGATTTAATGGCGTCCATAACAGCAGCTTTATTGAGCAAAGGCTTGGCTGCCTCTCTACCCGCAGCAAACACCTCCCTTGCTAAGTCCTTCGTACAGCCATTTACTCCACAGGCTAATCCCACACCTGCAAACTCTGATTCCTGCATCGGTATCCCCATTCTTTCCCTTGCCTTCTTAAATAGATCTGCTCTGAGATGCACATGCCTACAGTCAGCCGTCCACAAGCTTTCCATAGTCCAGTTGGGGTACAACAGCACAACGTAGTCCCCGCACACATCCAGGTATACTTTTGTCTCCCTGAAAGACTCTGTTTCCTTCCCTAATAGAACTATATCGAATTGAAATTTCGCCTGCATTGTCTGTAGTAAATAGTCCTCTTGCCCTGGCTTGAGATTGAAGAACTGTATGAAGGCTGTGATCACCATTTCGCCAAATGAGTCCGTGTTCCACATCGCTAGCAGATGCTCCGGCGTTACATTAGGGTCGATAACCAGCTCTAATGCTTGAGCCAGAGGAAAGGCGGGTGTTGATTTCTGCTTAATCTTTTGATAGAGAGAGTCTCTGATGGGTTTGAGGTGTGGACGGAGCAGTTCTTCGAGGAAGCCGAAGAGAATGGCTGCAGGACGGGAGAGCTGGCCGAGGCGCACATACCGCATTTCGTAGAATTGGCTGAGAGATGCGTATTTGCCGTGTAGAGACAGTCGCGGAGTCACTTTCATTTCCGTCTATATATTGCATTCAGCGCTAATGGAGGAAAAGAGGGGGAAGACTGCGAAGCTAGGGGGATGCAGGACTTTGTGAGGAAACGAGATTAGAGGGCACTGGCTTTGGCAGCACCAGGAAGCGTAGACAATGTGTCTATGTAAGATAGCTATTAAGTCGCACCAACTGCGATTTCTTCTTATACTCATGTCCGCAGAGTCGACAGACCTTAAGTTTAGGCCAGCACTCAGTATGAGCAGTACATCCGCAAGAGATCTGTGACTTCATTCCTTTGTCCTTTCCACAGTAACACCCTAGTTTAAACCCTTTCTGCCACTTCACAATGTGCTTCACTTCAATGCTCTCCACGGTTGCTTTGCATACACTGCAATTGGCTTGACCTTTTGTCATGGTAAGGCAGAAACAGCAAAGAATACACTGATTCTCACAGATGCCACTCACAGCCTCAGAGGACTCCGCCTGAATAGAGAGAGGTCTAGAGCAGCCCGTGCAGTTGACCACTTCAGGCAGTTGCCCTTCAATAGGAGTATTACACTGTGGACAGTTCTTGCTATTGGTAAATATATAATTCCGAAGAAGACATAAGGAGCAAAGGCAGGCTTTAGGACAATTTGGTCTACTTTGGTCTATTCGGCTACCACAATCTGTACACAGTTTCTGATTTGCAGGGCGCGGAGAAGGCTGAGGCTTTGGCTTCACATGAATCCGTTCGAGCAATTTGCCCATAATTACCTGATCCTGCGGATTGTACTGCACAGAACACTTCGGGCAGGCCGTCAGACTGTGACTAGTCAAAAGGCAAATATCACATATTAGGCAAGTATGATGCAGTCGCTCGCTTTTCAGCATTTCCTTCCGAGGTTTTTCCTTTGAACAGATGGAACAAGTCCTAGGAGTGTTCATTTCAGGCATGCAATTCCTCGACTTCTTCCAACTATGTATCTGTTTCAAGCTTTCGGTTCTCACGATATTGTGGCAATTCGGGCAAGCGGGCACCCAGTTAGTGTCGTATAGAGCATCGACACAGTTATCACAGACACTACAGTCATGCTTTAGCACTTTCATGATGGAGTAGGTGGCTGACTCTCTCCCACACATTTGGCATTCACCAGTACTACTGACTCTGGGAGTGCTTTTGGAGGGAGGAACAGATGGCCCAGGGCTTTGGCTGAGTAGCAAGGGGATAGCTTGATTTAGCACTGCTAAGTCCTGGAAGGAGTATAAGCTACTGCAAGTTGTACATATTCTTATGCCCTGTTGATGGCGGGCCACAAGGCAGTCATCACAAATTCTGCACTTCCACCAATGAGACAACTTCATCCCCACTGAGAACTTGGGTTGGTGGTTTTGCCTTAAGCACACAGCACACCAAATACTGGGCAACTGAGTAGCAGCGGTAGTATTAGTAAACCGCTTAGCGTCATAGGAGGTGTAGGCCTGGGGACACCGAGGACATTTTGGCTTCTTGTTATCAGTGAAAAGGAGACTGTGGTAGCACAGGTCACAGATCAAACAGGAGTGTTGGCCTGAAAGGTAGAATTTGAACTCTTCGATTCTTCGTAAATTTCCACATTTCTCACACTGACAAGAGTGCTCCTTGGATTCCTCAATTGGTAGTGCTTCAGAAGCCAGAGTCAGAGATTGGAACTGAGCAATGCTTGAACTGTGGCAGACGCTGCATATAAGAATTCTCCTGTTCATATAAGAAGTTTCGATTATATCCTTCATTGGAGTGTCTTTGAAACAGTAATCGCAAAAGGAATGAGGCAGTGGCGTGCAACCCACACACTTCCCCAACTGCTCTTCCAGGTACATACATATGTCCTTGCTAAGCTTTTCACCGCAGGCAGGACATCGGGAGCAATATCCGTAGGAGCAATAGGCCACAAGTGCACATTCGCGGCAAATTAGACACATCTCATGACAAGAGAAAGTGCCGTTCCGAATTCCACAATATCGGCACATTTGAGTATCGGCAGGTTTCTGTCTGAGGTACTTTTCTATGTCTCCTTCCCCTTGAGAAAGGATAAGGTCTGAATGTAGAGATTGCCATGGGATCGGATAAAGGCCTGCGGCTTGTTTGCCTGCTTCAAAGGCTTCACTCCTTATATCTGCGCTGCAGCCCTCCACCGCGCATTTAAAGGGAATTCCACTGAATTCACTCTGTGTCCTAGGCCCGCCCATAGCCTCTCTCATCCTTTTAAAGAGACCTGCCTTAGCGTAGACATGTCCACAGTGTGTGACAAAGAAGCTGTCTAGGCTTCTACCAGGGTACAGCAGTACTGTCTGCTGTTCCCCTCTATCCCAATATATAGTGGGAGTGCTTAATGGATTGGCCGCTGGCACTTCTTCAGCTGTGACTGCTTGATAGTCAAAAAGTCCTCTCAGTGCATTCAGCAGATACTCGATGGGAACATCTTCATACCCTGTGAATTCTCTAATAGTCTGGATCATCGAATTCATAAAATCGTCTACACAGTTCCACACAGCTAACATGCACTCCTCCTTCACCCTCGGCTCTAGCAGGAAATACAGCACTTCCTTGCTACGTATCATCGCAGTCTCCGCAATGTACTGCCGCAGTCTGCTCCGCAGGGCTTCATGGTAGGGAAGTCGCAGTTCTTCGAAAAGGCCGAAGAGAGCGGCTGCGATATGAGACGACTCTGCAAAGCGGAAATACCGCATTTCCACGAATAGCGGGGTTTCTGCGTACTTCTGGTGAACCGGCAGTCTGGAAGTCACTTTCATTATATCTATAAAAGACCCACTACAAAGTTACAAAAATCCCCACTTTCCAGACTTTATCGATGTTTTTCGGTCTTTTTGAGGCTTTTTAGGACTGCGAATATACGAGGACTAAAGGAAGTGACCTATTTCTACCTAGAGGCTTGCTCGCTGTAGCTGCGCAGACCTTGTCTTTCGCTCAGTGGCTGCCTGTTCCAGTCGCAAACCCGGCAGAATGGTAGAAATTCTCTGCATTCTCTATGCACCTCATGTCCACATTTAATCGCATCTCTCGGCCCCACAATACTCCCACAAAAGCAACCCAGCTGAAAACTACCCTGCGTAGTCACCACTTCCTGGGCTGTCTTCCCTGCTAACTCCACTTCCGCTCCACAGCTACACTTCCCTTTATCCCCTTCTATCCGAGTGCAATACACGCATAAAATGCACCCGTTTGAGCATATTCCACTCAGGCTTTTGCTGAGACTGGCTGAGTCCAGGTCCAATGTCTTGTGACAACTCGTGCATTTGTAGCCGGAAAAAGGCAGGTTTTGGCAATATGTGCGACATTTTGGACATTCCGCTTTCTTTGTGAGTAAAAAGTGCTTAAGATTGCAGATGGAGCAGAAACAGCGCTTTTTACAGGCAATTGAGTCCTGATTTGCTTCATTTCCGCAGGGACAAAGGCCTGCTTTTTGAGCCTTTTGAGGGAAAACAGCACACAAAAAGGCCTTATCGTCTTCATTATAAGGCCCTCCGCACCTTATGCACTGTCTCATATTGAGGTTTTGTCGGATACAAGTATCACACAATAGGCAGGAATGACCCAATTTCGGACTTATCAAGGTCTCATATTGCCCTTTAGATACCCCGCACAGCCCACAAATCCAAGATTTCGCAGAAGCATTTCCCTTATTAACGCGGAAACTCTGAATTTGCCCGATTTTCCCATGTACAACCGCAGGTAAATGAGATGCACACTTCGGACAGGTCAGAGCCGTGCACTGCTCACTACTGTATATGAGGTAGCAGTCGTCACAGATTTGGCAAGGGTGGCTGATATCGAAGTAGGTGGAGAAGTTTGAGTAGGTGCTTGCTTTGTGACATAGTGAGCACCTCATACCACTTGAACTTTGCTCTTCACTACCGACTGAAACAACAGCCTTTCCCCTGGGCAAGGAGCAATTCGCACAGACTTGCGGACTGCCCGCAAAGCAGCTGCTGCATAGCAAACAAGCGTGATCCTCACTAAGACTTTCCTCATACTCGGCTAGAGGCTTTGCCAGCCAACAAACATCACATAGCATTTCCAAAGTCTCCAATTTCCCCATGCTTTCCACCTGTTTTAATACTTGCCCGTAAAATTGCTTCTTTAGTCGTTCGCTACAGTATGGACATCTGAACTGAAAAGGCGTAAAAGTCGCTATTAGTGCACAACTACTGCAAACTAAGCATCCATTTGAGCACATTTCAACTCCCTTTTCCCGTCTACAGTATACACATTGGTCCCCAGCGCTTGGATCTAGGCTCGACAGATATGCCCCACTGTAGATATCAGTCAATACATCTGAATGTGGAGGCTGGACTGTGGAGCGCTCCATTATGACTCGAGAAATGAAGGCAGAAAGGTCGAATTGGCAGTTCGGATGTGGGCAAAGTAGGGAATCGTTGCTGGATTTGGCCTGGAACTGGGCTTCTAAGGCATATACGGGGACGATGTGCCCACAGGGCGCTATTCTGAAGCTGTCCATTTCCCTCTGACAATACATCACTACGGCTCTCCCTTCCTCCTCCCTGACATACACAGTCCTGCAGCCTCCTCCTGTCTCTATAGAGTCAAAGCCCAGGGCTGTCCCCAGTCCTTGCACAACCTCCCAATCGCTGCAGCCCAGCTTCCCTGTCAACTCCGCACTTGCTTGAATCACTGCATCAATGAATTCCACCCTGTTCCAGGCCGTCAATAAACGCACTTTCGCCACTCTCAAGTCCAACAGAAAGGAAAAGAGTCGCTGAGTGTTATAGGAGCAGTACTGAAGGTAGTCAAAACAGTGCTTTCGAGCCTTTGCGAAGCAGGGGTGTCGGACTTCCTCGAGGGTGACGAAGAGCCAGGCGGTGGTTACGGACCTGTCCCCTAGGTCCACAGACCGCTTTTCCACGTAGTCTGTGCCGCTCTCTAGCGCAGCTCTCCTAGACACCATCATTCAGCTCTATATCTCCCACCCGACAGCTTCCATTCCTAGCTATAATGAAGCGATTTGGGGCGCTGGCTTTGCTCTTCGGCGCTACCTTCGTAGGCATCTCCCTCGGCCACTCCCTCATTCGCGGCCTCTTCGGCACCAACCACAGCAGACAAGAAGGCAGCCACTCGCAGGCCCCGGCCCAAGCCAACCCCTGCCAATACCAGATGCAGAACTTCTCCCAGTGCATCAACTACGCTCATATGGATATCAGCAAGTGCCAGGTCTATATGGACGACCTGAGGAGCTGTCAGTCGCAGTACGGAGTGCAATAGGATAGTAAGTAGTCAGGACCAGTCCCGGAAGGACTGATAGAGGTGCATAAGTGTCTAGTTCGTAACTTCTACTGAGGCCTAAGTGTGGGCTTATGGCAGGCCTGCCTGCCTTTTCTATAATTATATGTCCACCCCTCGTCTCTGTCAAGTCTGCCGCGCTTCCCCTGCCACTCATCACTGTTTCTGCAGAACGCCCTGGATCTACCTCTGCACCGTCTGCTCTACTCCCCACTCCTCCACCGAAGGAAAACACCTCGTGCTGCCTCTGCGCCCGGCCTCCCCCAGTTCAGTCTCCTCCGTTGTCCAGCCCCTTTCCCAGGTGTGTGAGAGTTGCGCACAGAACCCAGCAGAGAAGCAGCTTGAAGAAACGTGGGTGTGCAGTGCTTGTGCGCAAGTGTTTGAAGGGAGCACCCAGGCTACCTCCACACGAAGTCCGACTGCACTCACAATGGAGGACCTGAAGAGTGTGTTGGAGGGTGAAATACAGAGTGCGAAGGGGGTGCTGAGCTGTGCGAGGGACACGTATGATAGGGTGATAAGGGAAGTGCACAGGCAGAAGATGAAGACGATGCAGGGAATCAGCAGGAGTGTTGAGGAACTGGAAAGGATGGTGCAGGAGTATATAGTCAATCCGGTAGCGGAAGTGAATATCTCCAAGATGTGCTTCGAGACTCCGAAGGGCGACAGCATAAGAGACGAACTGCAGCTAATTCGGTACCACAGCGACATCGACGAACTTTGCCTAAAAATCCCCTCCATCTTCACCTACTCCCCCGCACTCTGGCTCTTCCTGCCCCAGTCCCCGCCACTTCCCGACCTGATCCCACCCATCATCCCTCTCTTTCGGAAGTTCAACTTCCAGTACTCCCTACCTGCCTGCCAAGAATCTCCCATGCGTGGGAACGTCCAGCCTCTGCATGACTGTACAGCGTGGCTGTTTGTGACCGAGGAGTACTTGTTCCTATGTGGGGAGGCGAGGAAGTTCGGAGCGTACATTGTGGCCATTAGTGGATTCGTGTACAACTCCACCGCCCCCAGTATATATAAGCACGAACATCCCTGCATAGGCCGCTACAGTGACCATGTGTACCTCTTCGGGGGAGAACTGAGCGACGTCCCTCAGAAGTACTGCGAGCGCTACACCCTCTCCCAAGACTCTTGGAGCGCCTTGCCCAACATGCAGTTCCCTAGAAGCGAGTCCCTGCCCTGTCTCCACAACGACCAGTTCTACCTCCTTGGCGGGAAGTGGAACTCCACGGCAGAGCAGTTCGACCCAGTGAAAAGCCGCTTCAAGACTTTGACGCTGGAAATGCCCTTCCACGGCTTTATGTTTGCAATTGAGTATGACCAGGACTTGTACTGCTTTTCACACGGCAGGGTGTTTTCTTGGGAACTGAAGATGGGTGCGGAGTACCTCACTGAAGTGGTGGATGTGTCGGATGACATATTTTTCTTCGTAGATACAGGCAATCCTGTGAGAATCAGAGACGAGATATACTTTTTCGGGAACAATATCAAGGAGAAGCAGAGTTGTTTGTACTCGTTCGACCTGAGCACAAAGAGGTTCACAGAGAAAGCCAGAGTAGGCTTGTCTCTATCGCTTTTCGGTAGATAGATTACTTAGCACTTGCAAAAAGCACTCTCACTCTATAAATCTAAACTCAAAAGCGTAATAGTACTAGTGATGACTTATCAAGCGTCTACCCTCCAACTTACAAATATCAAGGAAGCGTTCCACTACAACCCCAATACACCCCTCTATATCTCTCACGAATATCGGCAATTCCAAGGTGTAGACCGAAACACAGGCAACGAAGTCTTAATATATGAGTACACAAGCTACAGTGAGGCGCTGGAAGCGCTAGTTCAAGCGAATCACCCACACTTCATGTCTGTGCGGGCGTGTGGGGTTGACCCCGACCAGAAGTCTATGTTAGTAGTTGTGGAGTCCCCCGAGACTCCTTTGGCCACTATTGCTCAACAGCGTGCCCACATGAACGAGAAATACACTGAAGATGAGCTTCTCTGTCTACTTGGAATGGTGCTGTCTGCACTGATCTATGCACAGAAGCACGGCTTCCACCACAGCAAGTTGACTTTAGACAAATTGTACTGTAGTAAAGGAACGGAAGTGAAGTTGTGGGACTGGGTGGATAGGGAAGAACTGAGCGAATTGGCCACTATGGATACGTCACTGCTCAGTGAGCCTGAGAGGGAGCCGCGGGACACGAATATGGAGGAACTGGTGCAAATCGTAGAGCAACTGGCCGAGCGGGTGGGCACTCAAGCCTCCTTTTCCCCTGAATTCCATCAACTAATGCAGCGAATGACCAGCAAAACCCACTCCCTCGAAGCCCTATTTTCCCACTTTCTCTACTTTTTCCCTTCAATATCCGCTCGTTTGGGCTTTTCCAGCTCCGGCTGTATTGAATGCAAGCAAACTGACCCAGTCCTAATGTGCTGCTGCCGCTCTGTGCCTCTCTGTCCCGCCTGCCGACACCTCCACAGCCTGCCAACGCCCAGTGCTCACTTCATTGTCACTCGCGAGCAAGGGAAAAGACTGATTGGCACTGAGAATAGTGACCAAATATATAGACAATTAGGCCTGCTGAACACTATTTTGCAGGAATTGACCACTACTATTGGCATCATTGAAGCACAGATTAAAGTAACAACAGAGAGCTTTGATCAATACATGCAGTCGGTCACTGCGGAGAAGGAAAACAGGTTGAAAACGCTCGATAATTACCTGGAAAAGGCTACAACAGTGCGCAGTTTGATACAGAAGACAGGCGAAACTGCAATTTGGAGCGAAGATTCAGACATAATAGCCAGGCTCTGGCGGATCCCCAGGCCCTATTTCACAGTGGAAACCAAAGATACTAGCGCTCTTAAGGTCCGGGAGCACCTTTCCTCGCTAGAAGCGGAGCTGTACCCCGCAGTTTACATCTATTACCCTGCCCACGGTCTGGTTTCTAAGCGGATCGACGTAGACGAGTCGCCCCAATGTATATCCCTCGACTCTGCTATTCACATAGACGCAGACACGACCATGGCCTACTGCTACCCCACCAAACTTGCCATTTGCGGGAGTTCCCAGGCTCCCAGGCAGTTCCTCCTAATAGAAGCCTCTTCCGGCCTTATAGAGGTTACAGTGGAGATGCTGTTTCCGCGCTATAGGGCTGGCATTGTGGCGGTGGCCGACTCGGTGTATGTGTTTGGAGGGCGGGAGATAGGGCCACTGGCGGAAGTGGTGGGTTTGGAGCAGGCCTCAGCACTGAGGATTGCGGATATGAGTGAGGCCAATGCACAGTTTAACCCCTGTGCCGATAGCAGCGGACTCATCTACCTCCCAGGCCGACTAGTGACTAGGTTCGACCCACAGTCCAACTCCTACAAGCGACTGTTCACCCTTTCCTTCCTATTCACCACTGCAACCGCTCTATGCGTAGGGAACAGCCTTTACATCTTCACAAACGAAGGCCTGGTCACTGTTGACTTACAGCGGATGGGTCCTATCCGCAAGTCGGATATCCACATAGTTGGCTTCTGCAGTAACCCTGCGCCCAAGTGGATTGCGGACAAGGCCTACTTCTGTGCTGTGGGGGAAAGTGTGGTGCTGTGCTTTTCCTTCTCAGACACAGGGGTGACGCAGCACCAGTTATCCTTGGCTTAGTCTACAATAATATGGGGGAGGTGTGGAAGTGCTGCAAGAGCTGCAATCGGCCTTACAACTCCAAGACGTGCAGAGGCTGCTTGCTGAGCTGTCTGCACACTGTCTGCGAGAGCTGTTTCGCATACAACCCAGTTCTCCCCTGTCCAGAGTGTCGAATGGCCAACAGCAGGCCTCAAGGCGAGAAAGTCATCGACTACAGCCTCATGGACATCCTCGAAAGCGAGGAAATCCCCTGCGAAAGCGAAACATGCTCTCAACTCGCCACCAGACTCTGCGAAAAGCACTGGAAGGCAGTGTGCCAGACCTGCACCTGCAGCCCCTCCTGCCCAATGCTAAGCTTCAACGACAGCGAAATGGACATCGGCGGCTTCCTCTACTCAGAACTCGAAGGCAAGCGAGCCACCGTGCCCAAATTCGCAGAAAGGCACTTCCGAGTGATAGGCAGTCTGCCTAACCTCAACAAGCTGCAGCTGGTCCGCAGTCTGTATGTAGTGCCCTACTGTGCGGAGTGCAAAGCGCCGGCGCAGACTTCCTACTACTTCTACATGCCTGGGGACTTCTACTGCCACAGTTGTGCGGGGAAACTGTGTCAGTCAGGCCAGTTGAGTTCCAACTACTTCCCTCTGAACTCGCAGACGGAGAGTCCGATTGATGTGATGCGACAGAATGTGGTGGGGTATCTGCGCACTATTGATATATTCACTGTGCCTGTGCAGGTGGGAGAGTTGTATCGGCTTATTCGGGATAAGTTCGAAACTGGGAGTCTTTATGACATTCAAAAAATAGCGAAACTTGCGTTTGCGCTCACTAACACTGGAGTGAGGAATGAAAGGACAGTCTGTCCCGGCTGCTCTCTTTCCTTCCCTACCTCCCTATTCAGGCAGTATCCCTGCCTGAGTGCGGCCCACGGACTCTGCCAGTCCTGCTGGATCAAGGAAGAAGCCAGGCCGGGAAACGTGATGAGATGTCCAATGGACGGGATGCTGTACCAGCGACAATAGCCTAGTAATAGATAAAAGATTACTTCCGATTTACTATGAAAAGCTGCTCATTTGCGTGAGATACCTGCTGTAGCGGGCCTTCGACAGAGGGCTGAATGAATGAGTTCAGAAGTCGCTTTTCCTCATCACTGATAGTGTTCCCCGTGGTTGAAACCTGACTTCCAGACTTCTCCTTCAATTTCGTTTCCGCTGCAGGTGTTAGTGGCATTTTGGTATTAATTTCCACTGCATGCGTTAGTGGCATTTCCCTCAGTTCCCCCGCCAGTTCCTCCGCAGTCCTGCCAGCTGAGTCCTTCAGGTCTGTGCGTGCGCCTTCTTTCCGTAGCAAATCCGCCAGGTCTTCTCGTCCTGCCCAGACAGCTGCATGCAACAAGGTGAATTGATTCTACGTAGAGGGGACCGTGGTAGTCCGGGCTTCCGGCCACTTGGGGTTTTTGGACAGGATCTCCCAGGTTTGAGGGGAGTTGGAGAAGATGGCTCGCAGGGAGTCGTTCATCTGGCTGGGAAGTACCCATACAGCCTCGGATTTCGAGGAGTGAGAGCCCATATATATTGCCGTGAGGGAGGGAGAATGCAGCAGAGGGGGAAGACAAGTAATAAGTCATATAACGGGGGTAGATCTATGACTATTGTATCTGCACAAGCTGTATTAATTGACATTTCGACTGCAGAACTCCCACTTGCAGCCTCGATTTGCCAACACTGTATATCTCCGATTCACCCAAAAGCCCTCTACCACTAAAGTGGATATAAGCGGACTTAGCTACAGTGGGTCGGAGCTGAGTTGAGGGTGGAGCCGCTGGCCTTCAGTCCTCGGCCTAGCGCTTTGTCTGGTGGAGGCCAGTTTCAGCCGACTGGCTTCTACAGTATTGGGCCTTGTTAGTGCGCTTCGAGGCTCCAGGTGACGTGAGTTTCTGCTTAGGTTTTGCACCAAATAGGCGTTCCATCGACTGTCTTTCTTCCACTTCGCGGTTGAATAGACAGACCCGACGTCTCTGAGCCGGGAGAACAGTCCCTAGGTGGCTCTCACCCTATTGGACGCATTGACTTCCTGCACAAATCGCTCTCTCGATGCCTTGTTGAGCGTGCTCGCGGAGCCAGATTTCCCTAGCTGCTTCGGGTGCAGAGTGGACGAGTGCAGGTCGATTGTTAGCATTTTGCGTAGCAAAGCGCTATTTTCACGTCTGATATCCGCTTCTCTGTCCACCTTCATTTGCTGACTTTTGCCCTTGCGCAGTCTGAAGCCAGCAGTTTTGGGCGCAGCGGTGTCCAGCCGGCCTCTGACCGTCTGCAAGCGGTGCAAGTGTCCCTGGTCCTGCTGCTGGCGTAGGAAGCGCTCATACACCACGTTACAACTCACAGTGTTCCACATTACCCCATTGTCCTAGAAGAAGTCCTTATTCTCGGGACTCTGCTCTTCGAACTGGTAGTCGTCCTTTGGCTTCTCGTCTTCGAAGGGGTCGAAGTTGGACTTCTTAGGCGGCTCCTGGAGAGAGTCGAAGCCGAAGCCTGAGTTTTGAGGCGCAGAGGACGGGAAATCCTCATGAGACGGTGACTGCCTACCTCCCTGCATCATCTCATCAAACATGAAATCGCGAGACTTGGGGTTCGCAGGGGTTCTAAAGTCAAACTGGCCCTTAGGATTAGGGTCCGTTTCCCCCGACTCGAAGCCAATGTCTTCCTTAGGATTAGGGTTGTCCTGGGCAGGACCGAGGCCAAAGTCTTCGAGGAAGTCTGGCTGTTTCTCTTGGTATTGAGGGAAATCGAATGGGCTTTTTGCAGCCCTGGAAGGACCCGGCTCCTTGGCCTCCTCTCTGAGTTGGGTTTTAGGTCCGATTACTGCCATTAGGTCGTCTTTAGGCCGGTTGCTGGCTTCTTCGAAGTCTTCGAACCGGGCGGAGGGGTGCGACTCACTATTTGCCTTAAAAGCAGCGAAATCGTCTGCCAATTGACGTATATTTTCCCCCAACTCCCTCACCAGTCCTGCCGTTTCCTTCCCTTCCTGTCTCGAACTCTCCATAACTTCGCTAAGTTGAGACCAATCTCCTTGCATCTCGCTTGCACCAGTAGCGGAGTGGACCCCTGATAGGTCTCCTTTGAGCCCTTTGAGGGTGGTTTCGACTGTGCTAAAGGCTTTGGTGAGAGATTGGTTGCCTGTGGTAAGGTCCTGCATTTGGGCTTTCAGGAAGGAAAAGGCCTTTTTCGTGTCCTCCGAGTCAGCCCTAACCCCCTGCAAATCGCCCTGAACCAACCCAAAGTCACTCTGCAGACTGGCAACACTCCCACGCATTCCCTTCATTTCTCCCTGCACATTCCCCAAATTCGCCTGAATCTGCCCCAAATTGCTCTGCAAATCGCTCCACTTCCCCTGCAGTCCATGCAGCAGTCCCTTCACATCCTCCAGCTCCTCAGCTATCCCTTGCACCAGGGCAGAGGAGCCTTCCCCTGCTTTGGCATTTAGCCGGATCGACTCCATCTTGGGTAGAGTCTCGAGGAGTGTTTGCGTTTGGTCGAAGTGTCGCTTCATGTCGCGAGTGGAAGTTTCCATTTGGAGGCTTTGGGTGTCGCGGAGAGTGGCGATTTCTGCCTTGGTGGAGCGCAACTCGGTGCTTAGGAAGTCGAAGCGTCCTTCTAAGCCTCGGACGACTTGGAGCAGTTCTTGGAGGAGGGGAGAGTCTTGGCTGGACTCGACTCTGGCGGGGGAGTGGAAGGACTGTGGGGATTCTTCGGATCTTCGGGCTGGCTCGGGGACTTGTCTGGGAGCTGTTGGCTGGACTGCAGCCTGTGGAGGGGGAGTAGCTCTCACTTGGCCTGCAACCAGTGCAGACAAGGACGCTGGCAGTGAGTCCGGCAGCCTCATTCCGTTTTTAGCCTTTACCAGCAGCTGCATGGCCACTAAAAACTGGTTCTTCGAAAGGACCCCAGTGTCTTGCGGGTCCGCCAAGCTCCATACTCTCGTCATTTCACTCGGACTCACGCCTGCTTTGTCGAATAGTGGCCTGGCTTCAGTCTTTCCTAAGGCTGCTTTGCCTTGAGTTTGAGTGGCGAACAGCTGCTCAAAGCGCTGTCGATCGGCTGGAGTGAGGGAGAACTTGTCAGGAACTGGGGGTGCTTGGGGGACTGGAGGGGCTGCGCCTTGGTCTAGCTGAGGCAAAGCCACATCTTGCGCACTCTGCAGGGACTCATTGGTAACCGAGTAGCCCTGTTGGGCCAGAGCGATCAGTCGCATAGCTACGAAGAACCGCTCTCGGTCCAAAAACCCCTCCCCTGCAGCAGCCAATTCCCACACTTCCTTGAGGACGCCCAAAGGCAAGCCGCTGCGTCTAAAGAACTCCACCGCTGCTTGGCCCTCCACCCTGCCAGTGCTGCCAGAGTCTGCGCGAGCGAAGAAGGCAGGATAGGCTGTGGTTTCCTGCGTGGTCAGTCGCACTCGTGGTTTGGAGGCACGGGAAGCCCCAGTGGTGTACATATTATAAGACTAAGGACAGGGGTAGGGGAAAAATGGAGAATGAGGGAATTGAACCCTCGGCCTCATGCATGCGAAGCATGCGCTCTACCTCTGAGCTAATTCCCCAGGTACTACTGCTCGGATCTCTAGTCTGAAATAGCCCTGGGCTGCTCTGGCCTCTAGGAACAGCGGAAATGCTGTTAGTACTGCCCCGTTGAGAGCTTTACTTGGGAAATACACTAGACTTATTTTAATACATTGACTAGAAGACTACAGAAGCTACAGATACTTCACGCATACTCTTTTGAATGTATCAATATTGGCAGGAGACAGAGAGATGTATGAGGCAATTAAAGGGTCTATGGACAATTAGCTGGATTTTGCTATATTGAGCACAGAAGTGCTCTTGTGATTGCATAGATTTCGTCTACTTCCCTGGAAATCTTCTTTAAAGGAATATTGGTGAAAATTACAGAGTTATCATATTAGTGCCATGTCCAGCTCCCCTCCTTCCCAGTCTCTACACGAGCGCAGTCGCTCCTGCTGCAAGTCTCCTTTCGGCTACTGGCCCGTGACCCTGCCTCCCCGCTGCAAGTCCAAACTAGTGCGCAACCCCTCTCTGTCCCAGGTCCCCAGCTACGGCCTAGAGCCGCTCTGTCTAGGCGACCTGCCTGAGTCCGTTTCTTCCTCTCGACCCGCTATTCGAGGCCCGACTTTGAGGAAAAGGCGGAAAGAGTCCATATCGAAGGCAGTCGAAGCCGGGGAGAACTGGGAAAGAGACGAAGGAAAGGTGCTGGAAGTGGTGTTAATGCAAAAAACGGCCCAAAAGCACTGCAACGGC
>Ga0247837_1003430_pt1 | contig 27694 bp, 21 predicted proteins | sample LaCtaG_2_FD_187115 | JGI IMG/M metagenome (GOLD analysis project Ga0247837, IMG submission 187115) | Freshwater microbial communities from meromictic Lake La Cruz, Castile-La Mancha, Spain - LaCruzMarch2015_14.5m | ecosystem: Environmental > Aquatic > Freshwater > Lake | place: Spain: Castile-La...
TGGACAGGCGCCTTACTCGCAGGCTTATTTGGAGAAGTGGCAATCACATTGTGTTGACTACCGAGCTGAAATGAAGGAACTATGAAATCCAAAGTATTTGTCTACCCATATAATTCGCGCAGCTTTCAATGGCTGTTTAGTAAGCTCATTAAATATATCTGTTAGGTTTGTTTCCTAAAATACACAAACATCTATACACCGAACAAGTCCCTCTTTTGCACAAATTGTCTATTCAGTACAAGCTGAAAAGGCGGGCAGTGGATTAAGTCGCTTTCTTAGAATTGTCTGCTAGTTTATTAATTTTCTTCCTTCCTGCTATCGGCCTCCAACAGAGCTGCCTGTTGAGTTTCCTGCTGAGCTTCCCGAATCGCCTTCTGAGCGAGGTAACTGAAAAGGGCAAGAGTGCCCATCCCCACTGCCGCGGAAAGCACCAGCACTGCGTAGCTGGCCGCCGAGTCTGCTGTCCAAAGCTGTCTCACCACTGCGAGCTGCAGTCCGTTCACATACATCCCATGCACAAAGCCACACACGAAGTAGACTTTGAAGGAAATCGGACACCCTGCCAGTCCATAGTTCTTCAGCGCTGAAGGCATGGCAATGAAGCGTGCAAGCATCGTATACTTGTACGGCTGGTACTTCATAACAGTATGCAGTCCTCGGAAGGTGTCATTCGGCTCCCACTTGCACCCCATGATCAAGCTGTAGATAATCGCTAAGCCCAGACTATACCCAGTCATAGACAAGGTGAAGGCGAGTGGCCAGCTGTAAAGTGCACTCAGGGCGGAGTTGGGTACAATGACTGGTATGGCAGCTACGACTGTCAAGGCCTGGATGGCGATAAGGATTCCAAGTCCCAGTGCTCCTGCTGAGGCGATGGTGGTGTAGAAGGACTTGACTACTTCTGCGGCCGGCTGGTAGAGGGTAGCGAAAATCGAGATAGCGAGAACGCACAGGAGCAGAGCCGCGAAAGTCCAGCCGTTCATATTACTAAAGAATGACCATCCCTGCCAAAGTCCACTAAGAAACCTAGTGACACTGTCTGTCAGGAGAAGCCTGAAAAGCATTAGATAGAGGGCGATTGCGAGTGACTTCACTGGAAACATTCAGATGAGTTCTTGGTGCAAAGCCACAGACTGCCGCTAGACACATAGAAGCAGCTTTGCAATGCCAACGAACTCCTAGCAGAGGGAGGGTACTAGTACGTTTTACGAATATTTTTCGGCTTCAAGAAACCTGTTTCTCCAAGGCGAATCCACTGGCCGAAATCACGCGTTCTCCGCCGCTCTTCTGACACATCCCCTTCTCTCCAATTCGCTTGAGCGTTGGGGCCTGGGGAACTCTGATCTCCTGGGTGAGAGGTGGAGAGGGGAGGGGAGGCAGGCTCGTTGCCAGGACTGATGTTCGCCGAGTGACTATACACAAGTGCAGATACTGGCTCAACAGTTGGCTGCGGACTAGTGGAGTGAGGGTGTAAACCTGCTGATTTGGGCTCTTCAGGCTCCTTGTGGGCATAGAACTGCTTGACCTTGTGAGTCTTTGCCGGGGGCGGGGTGGCCTCGCTGATGACGACTGTGAGTTCTGAGAACTTGAGTGTGGACTGCTTGCGTGCGGAGACATGCGCTTCAGAGAGGTGAGTACTGTCGAAGCGAAGGATCGGAGGGTGAGTATCGCTCCTTCTCCCTGTTCTCTCCTGCGCCGGGTTCCGTTCCATGCAATTATATCGAAGGAGAGTTACTAAGCCTCGGCTTCCTCCTCATCGAACTCGCCTTCCTCCTCAGCGGTGGCGTCCTGGTATTGCTGGTACTCTGACACGAGGTCGTTCATGTTGCTTTCCGCCTCTGTGAACTCCATCTCGTCCATGCCCTCGCCTGTGTACCAATGCAGGAAGGCCTTCCGTCTGAACATCGCTGTGAACTGCTCAGCCACACGCTTGAACATCTCCTGGATAGCCGTGCTGTTTCCGATGAAGGTCACAGCCATCTTAAGGCCCTTGGGCGGGATATCGCACACGGAGCTCTTGATGTTGTTGGGGATCCACTCCACGAAGTAGGAGCTGTTCTTGTTCTGCACGTTGAGCATCTGCTCGTCCACTTCCTTCGTGCTCATGCGGCCACGGAACACAGCGGCTGCGGTCAGGTAGCGGCCGTGACGGGGGTCGGAAGCGCACATCATGTTCTTCGCGTCGAACATCTGCTGGGTGAGTTCAGGGACGGTGAGTGCGCGGTACTGCTGGCTGCCTCTGGAGGTGAGTGGTGCGAAGCCGACCATGAAGAAGTGCAGACGGGGGAAGGGGATGAGGTTCACTGCCAGTTTACGCAAGTCGCTGTTCAGCTGGCCGGGGAACCGGATGCAGCAAGTCGCTCCCGACATCGCAGCGGAGACCAGGTGGTTCAGGTCGCCGTAAGTGGGGGTGGTCAGCTTCAGGGTACGGAAGCAGATGTCGTACAAAGCTTCGTTGTCGATGACCATGACTTCATCGGCGTTCTCGACCAACTGATGGACGGAGAGGGTGGCGTTGTAAGGCTCCACGACAGTGTCGGACACCTTGGGGGACGGAAAGACGGAGAAGGTCTCCATGATACGGTCGGGGTACTCCTCGCGTACCTTGGAAATCAGCAGAGTGCCCATGCCAGAGCCAGTGCCGCCGCCCAGAGAGTGGCAGATCTGGAAGCCCTGGAGGCAATCGCAGCCCTCAGCTTCCTTGCGCACCACATCCAGCACAGTGTCGATCAGCTCTGCACCCTCGGTGTAGTGACCCTTGGCCCAGTTGTTGCCCGCGCCGGTCTGTCCGAAGATGAAGTTGTCGGGGCGGAAGAGCTGGCCGAAGGGACCAGCACGAACGGAGTCCATAGTGCCAGGCTCCAAGTCCATGAGGACAGCCCGAGGAACGTACCTGCCGCCTGTCGCCTCATTGTAGTAGACGTTGATGCGCTCCAGCTGGAGGTCTGAGTCTCCGTGGTAAGACCCCGTCGGGTCGATGCCGTGTTCGTCCGAAATCACTTCCCAGAACTTCGCGCCGATCTGGTTGCCGCACTGCCCGCCTTGAACATGGACGATTTCACGCATCGATTAAATTATTACGGCCACAATGGCTTCCAGTGCCCTGCCTACGGTTATATATTGTCTTTAGAAGGGCCCGATCTCTGCGCCCAGAGGGACTGAAGGACGGCCGTCTGGTCCACACAGCAAACTGAGTCTTAGGAATAATCGACCTCTTGGCGGCGCATAGGTCAGACTTTGTCGAGATATCGCTTCTAAGCGACAGAAAAGCCGCCTAAAGGCTGAAGAGTGTGCGTAGCGGCAGCATAGAAGCCATAGGGGTCTGCAGAGGTCCGCAGTTTGACCCGGGCATCTGCCATTTCTCTATGGCCAGGATGCGTTGCTAAGCCCAGCCTTTGCCTCCCAGCCTTCCCTCACTATCTACTCTATGTCAGCGCTCCAGCAATCAGCTCACTCCCAATTCAAATTGAGACTCACACGACAGTGAAGTTACACTAGGACCGGTGTCTCTGCTCCCAGAGCTGAAGGACTTCTTCCTGCGGCATTTGCAGCGATGCAGCTACCTTCCTTGCACATATTCGTAGTGAACACTTCTTCAGTCGCATATACTCGTCCATGGTGGCAACAATAAGGGGCAGCAGACGCTGAGGTCTGGGGACAGGGGACAGGCTCAAACGACGAGGGTGGTAAGCCAAGGGCAAGCCTAGTTTCTTACGGAACTGCAGAAAGATGAAGCGCTGGAGTAGGAAACCTGCTTCCGACTGCAGTTCACTTACCTCCTCTTGTAGGCTGAGCAAGACTGTCTGAATCTCAGCCTTCAGAGCCGGCTTCATTACATACGTTACTACGTAACGGCGAGCTTATGCAAGTCCTACGAGCTGAAGTAGCTGTCTCTGAATAGCGTTGCGGTCTGCAGCTTCTCGCAGGGCCTCTGCACTCACTGAACCCAGGCGCTCCTGAATCATCTCCAACTCGGGTAGGGAATTGATCCCCTTCACAAGTCGTCCCATTAGATCGCTCAGAACTTCACTTTCGACCTTCGCTTCCGCAGCCTGCAGAAGCACAGTTGCCGGATTCGTGTGACTCCAGAGTTGGGGGGTCATCCCACCACTCAGCATAGCGCGAATTAAGGCTGGACTTGCATGTTGGTAGGCAATAGTTAAAGCTTCTCCGGCTAGTGGAACTGGTAAGGGCAGGCCTTCTGCGTACTGCCCCACTAGTCTAGCGAGGGGCAGGAGCTCTTCAAATCGCGCATCTCCACGCAGTATCTCGAACATGCTTTGAACTGCGACTACATCCGGCTCGTATGACAGGAGGAGTGTATTGGAAATCGCTCTGGCTTCGTGGCTATAGAAGGACTCTATCGGAACGAGCGTGAATGGACGCATAGTAGCGAGCACTAGTGCTTTTAGTTGAGTAGGGAATAGATGCCGGCCGTCCAGTTCCTTTTCGAGAAATTCAATTATATCCGCAACCTTGCGACACAGACTGATGTGCTGACACTGCTCAGTGGCCCGGGCCAATAGAGAGTGAAGCGCTTCGAAAGGCACTCGTCCATGCTTGAAGAAGTAGAAACTGTCCAGCACGAGTCCGTAGATGTCCTGTGGAGAGAGACAGGCCAGGTCCATTGTGAGCAGGAAGCTGGCAGGGTACAGAGTTTCGCAGGGCACTGTGTGGTGCAAGTTCAGCTTCACCCAGTCCACAACCCCCACTTCAAAGTCAAGACTTGCAGTCTGCAGCAGCACTTTGTCCTGCTTGCCTGCGCTAGTCAAATAAGTGAGCGGCAGGGGCCATAAGTCACTACTACCAGTCTGCTGCAGTCTCAAAATAGTTCCCTGCAGTTCCACCAATATATAGGGATGTCCGTTCAAGTGAGTCCACTGTCTCATAACGTGAGAGACAGGGACTAGTTCATCTAGTACTTCCCAAAGGTCTTCAGTAGTCGCATTCCGATATTGATATTTCCGCATGTATCGCCTAATTCCCTCTCTGAACATCTCTTCTCCCATTAGCGCCTCGCACATTCTCGCGAGCGCTGCTCCTTTGCCATAGCTAATCACATCGAAAATACTATCGATCTCATCCGGGTCAATGCAGGGCTGTATGACTGGATGTGTGGCCGGCAATTGGTCTCGCTTGAGCATGACTTCCAACACATCCCTGAGAAACATGGTGTCCAACTGGTACTCAGGGTGCAGAGTTGCGAGGCACTTGTGCTCCATAAAGCGAGCGAAGCCTTCATTGAGCCAGAGGTCGTCCCACCACTGCATGGTCACGAGGTTGCCGAACCACATGTGGGAGATTTCGTGGCAGAGGGTGCGACAGTTCCGCACCAACTCAGCAGGGTGGAGGCCTGCCTGTTCCTCCAGTAGATGAGCATGGAAAGTAATAGCACCCCAGTTTTCCATCGCTCGCACCTTCAGTTTGTGCACCGGAATCAAGTCCAGCTTCTGGAGGACGTAGGGCAGGCCGAAGTAATCCTCATAGTATTCAAGTGTCTTGCAGGCAAGTGTGCACTGGGTCTTAGCATCCGCAGGCTCTAGGTAGTACACCGACACTTGGTGGCCTCGAGTTTCCTCTGTGACTTTCGCGAGTGTGCAGACAGTCCAGTGCAGGAGATACACACTCATGAGAGGAGTGGGCTGGAACTCAAATAGACTGCCTTCTCGGCGTAGTATAGGCGTGTTGGAGACCACTTCAAAGCCGTCTACTTCGACAGTGAGGCGAAATACAGCTTTGAAGTGAGGCTCGTCGAAGCAAGGGAAGACTTGGCGAGCGTATATAGGCTCGAAGTGGGTGGCAGCCATGACGTTCCCTTCCCGCTGGGAGGAGTTGAAGCCCAAGGTCCCCCAGCCAATCCTTCCTCGAAAACGCACACATAGCTCGTGCTCTCCTGGGAGCACTTGAGAACCTTGCACTTCCAACACCTGCCATGGCAGTCTGTGCGCACTCACGACTTCTCCATCGATCCTGGCTTCTTCCACTTCCACTTGCGGGTCCAGATGCACTCTCAGCGCCTGCGTCTTCTCCTGCACAGCCACTCGAATCCGCACTTCTCCGCTGTACTTGGTCTCCGCCATATCCACCTTCAGACGCAAAGCATACTCAGAGGGCGTAGTGCCTCCGGGCAGCCGCAGTCCTTCCATTACAGACCCAATCATGGTGCAGAAACTACCTACAGCAAATTGCATCGCAAACAGGTGCGTTCACTGGGAGCTGGCTGCGTGGCTTCCAGACGGCTCAGACTCTGCTCCAGCTGTTTGATTTTCGAGCTGAGTTCCTCGTTGCTGGAAGTGAGTCCTGTCACTTTGCCGCGCATGTCTGCGATTGTCTGCTCGCGCTGGTCGAGTTGCTCGGCGTACCAGTCGATGTGCTTCTTCAGGTCCTGGATTTCGGTGTCGAAAGTAGCGATTTGGTTTTTGTACTTCTCCACTAGTCCTACGTCGCCCACTACCACATTGGTGGGTTTGGCTCCAATAGCAGCCAAAATCGCCTTAGCAGAAGCCAAGACCTCTTCAGCCGCAGGCTCCTTCGGCCGCACCTGGACCTGGTCTCCGCCACACTTCTTGCACACTGGGCCTGAGGACGTGGAAGTGCTGCAGGCTGAGCACACTGCACTTAGGCACTGGACACACTTCAGCTTCTTGGGGCGGAATTTACCATGGCCAATTGCGGATTGGCAGAGGGAACAGGTTTTCGCGTAGAGCCAGGACTTGGAGTCTTGCATTATGGAAAACTGCGCAGTACTGCCTCATACAAAGCCAACCTAATAGTCTGCCTTCCACAGCCCATAGCAGTACTTGAAACACCTAAGAAAGGGACTCTTGCAGCATGGTTGGTCTCAGTGGAGAGGGAGTTGAAGTGCTGCAGCTCCTAACGGCTAGACAGTTAAAAATGAAGTTCACCTCTACGCCTGCCTGGACCATGCTGCCACGACGTCAAGGACATGGAGAGCACGGCAGCCCGGGGCCAGGCACCTACTCCCCCTCCCCATCCAAGTCCAGTCCTGCCTACTCCCTGGGTACATCTGCTCGGCCTACTTGGGTTCAAAGTGGTCCCTCGCCCGGTCCTGGAGCATACGATCCTCTAGAAGGGAAGGGAACTACAGGACATGCGTAGGGTCTATGCAGAATGAGCAGGAGCTCTCGAGACCTCAACATGTCTGCACCCAACTTGGGCCCTGGAGCCTACGAAGTGCCGAGCCTGGGAGTGGAAGGACCGGCCTACACTATGGGGCTCAAGACTCCCACCAAAGTCAGAGACGATGACGGCCCTGGGCCGGGTGCATACGACGACACAGTGTTCAAAAGTGTGAAAGCAAGGAGTCCGAGCACTTCCTTCCCCACCACCGGCCACAAGACATTGGACGCAAGGGAAGACTCGCCCGGCCCTGGCGCCTACACTCCCCCTCCCCGCTCCTCCCGTTCTGCTATATTCGGCACTGTAGTGAGAACTTCCCTCGCCTCTAAGACTCGAGTCCCTGGTCCTGGAACTTATCAATCTGCTGCTCGGGAAGACGGACCGAAGTACAGTTTCCGCCCTCGACTTGATAGCTCGCTCACGAATATCACACCTGGACCGGGCGCTTATAGTGTCAGCCATTTGGAGAAAACCAAGTCTCGAGTGCCTTCGGTGGCGCTGGGGACTGGGGGAAGGAAGGAGAAGGAGCGAGAGGAAAGCCCGGGGCCAGGTCAATACAACCCTTCGGGAAAAGGACTTGGAGGGCCGAAATGGAGTCTAGGCTCAAAGCCTCGAGGAGACCTGAATTCAACCACTCCTGCGCCAGGCTCCTATGACATACCCAGCTCTACTCAAAAGGGAGGCTTCACTATGGGAAGAAAAACAACGGCTCAGGACAGCAGCCCTGGTCCTGGTCCAGGAGCTTACCTCTCTACTTCGCTCCGCACTTCCTCGCCTGGCTTCAGCGTTGGCAAGTGCTCCAGAGGCACTACTGCGAAGTCTCAGGATAAGAGTCCTGGACCCGGCGCATACACTCCTACAAAACTACACACTGTTCCAAATACTTCATTTGGCAAGGATAGACGTCTGTCTTTACCAGGTCCGGAGCGTACCCCAGGTCCAGGTGCTTACCGTCTACTCAGAGACTCAGTAGCAGGCCCGAGGTACACAATGCAAGGCAGATCCCAGAGAGACTTCAGTGAAAAGACTCCTGGTCCTGGGCAGTACGACCTCAGCAAGTACGAAAAAGTGAAGGACAAAGTGCCTGGAGTGGTAATGGGCAAAGGACGCAGAGAGTCCACCCACTCTCGGTCGCTATCAGATGTGCCAGGCCCAGGAGACTATGATGTATCTGGAAATAGGGGAGGACCGAAGTGGGCGTTCGGACAGCAGGAGAGACTGGCTGCCCCAGCCTCAGACACGCCTGCTCCAGGCGCCTACGATCCCTCCCTTTCGCACAGTCAAAGAGGCTTCACGATGGCTGGGAAGGATAGCCACACCGACAAAGACCCAATTCCAGGCCCAGGCTCCTACGACCCCGCCATTATCCGCTCCACCTCCCCTGCCTTCAGTATGGGAACGAAGCAACGCCCTGTGCCTCTGAAACACTCTGCGCCTGGCCCAGGCTCCTACGACCCTGCAGCTCAGCACTCGCCTCCCACTCACTCCTTTAGCGCCGCCCGCAAGTCCTCTCCGAGCTTCGGAACTGAAACTCCGGGACCAGGGAGCTACGATCCGCCTAAGGAAAGCTCTGGACCGCTATTTTCGATGACTGCTCGAGAGGATAGAAACCTGGACAGCACTTCCCCGGGTCCAGGGCAGTATGACACTACCAAGTATGACCGACTTAAAAGCCGCCCGCAAACAGCGAAAATCGGCTCTGAACCCAGAAGCAGGGATAGACGAGGAGACCCGGTGCCTGGACCAGGACAGTACGACCCTGCGATAAAGTCGCAAGGACCGATGTGGGGCTTCGGGTCAGAGACGCGAGATAGACTAGGGGACAGCTTCGGCCCTGCTCCTGGCACTTATGAAGTCGCAGACACGCGCACTGGCCAGGCCTACAGCATCTCAGCCAAGCCGATTTCCCCAAAAGCCGAGGCGAACCCCGGCCCAGGCTCGTATGACCCGCCTCTACAGAGGGCAGCACCTGCCTATTCGATAAGTGGAAAGAGAGGCAGGATTGTGGGCCAGGAAAAGGAAAGTGTGGGTCCGGGCCCTGGGAAGTATACGCCAGTGCTAGGCACCAGTCCCGGAGTCAAGTAAGTTCCACCTAGGTTTGGATCCGGAAGGCTGGACGCCACTCTCGCATCGACTCCAGGCCCAGGCGCTTATGACCGCTCTTCCAGCATTGGCAAAGGCAGTCCTGGCTACTCCATCCGCGGACGGCTAAACGAGACAAAAGAGGCCGGAGGCCCGGGACCCGGAAAGTACTCGCCCAAGCACGCAGGCAGCGAGGCCCCTGCTTATCCTTTCGGGAAGCAGCCGAGAGAGCCGAAGTTCGGACTGTCAGGCGAAGGGGTGGGTCCGGGAATGTACTACTCCCCTCTCAAGACCACTCCTCCGGTCTGGAAGTTCGGCTCGGAGCCCAAAGACCGCCAGCCCCTCTCTGACTCCCCAGGCCCCGGCCAGTATGACGTGAAGGCCTCGGTGCCTGATGTAGCTCCGTATGCTATAAGCAATAAGTAGAATGCAGCAGTGGGAGGCGCAAAGGAACAAGCGGATCCACGACCTCCGCATTCGCAACGCCAAGCCCACCATAAAAGTCCCGACTGCGCTCACAGGCTCCCAGGACCAGCCAGACTACACTCTACCGCTGCTGCCCTTCCTCAAGCGCTTTCACTTGCAGCAGTACTCCAAAAAGCTTGCTGACTTGGGCGTCTCCACGGAAGCACTCATGTCTCTGGACCACACTGAACTCAAGCAGTTGTGTGAGCAGCTCAAAGTGCTGCCTGGACATTTGAGCAAGTTTGAAGCTTTGCATGGGCATCTGTGGGAGCAGGAGGACCGAATGGCCACAGCGCCGGTCTCTATGCCTGAGTCTAGACCGACGGGTTCCGAGCGGGAAACGTACTACTACCAGCCGCCTAGCACTGCACCTGAAGATGAGGACGTAGTGGAACAGCGAAGTGCTCTCGAGGCTGTAACTTTCCCCGCAGAAGAAGAAGAGAATGCTCTCCTGCGGGAGAAGCTGGAAGAGGCCACTCGAAAGATACAAGCTCTGGAGGCGCAGTTAAAGCAGCCCAAAGAGGAAGCCAAGCAGCCAACCAGGAAAGCGCTCCAGCCTCCAAAGGACCCTGTGGGAGTCTCCTATGACTCCGCCAAGATGAAATCTACGCTAGCGCACTTGGATATTGAGGAAATGTGCAGGTGTCTCAGCAGAGCCATTCGACTGCACATTCAGCACGGCGAGCAGGTGCGGGTGGCCAGGGCTGAGCCTGAAGACGCACAACTGAGGGAGTCGCTGCTGAGCATGCCTGACTTCCTGGGAGAGGCGAGCGGCAAGCTAAGTCTCAACTACAACACTGCTTCCAGCACCACTTCCCGCTACTCCTCTACTTTGGAATGCAGTGACGACTCGGTCCCTTTCACCCCTCAAATGCCACAAATTTCCGAAGCCAGTGATGAAAGTTCCCCTTCCTTCCTCGCACCTACTCCTCTGGAGCCGCTGAAGATCCCTCTCGGTCTGGAGCAGATGTTCAGAGACGTGTACGAAGACCTAGAAGCCCTGCCCGGCACAGTGCCCACTCAGCAAGACATATACAACTTCGGCAAGAACTTTATCATCCTGTGCAGGATGGAGAAGGAAGTGTCAGTGATATGTCTGATCTACCTAGAGCGCCTGATCCTCAGTACCAGTCTGTACCTCACTTCGCTCAATTGGAAGAAGCTGCTGGTTACTGCACTCATCCTTTCCTCCAAAGTGTGGGATGATGAGTCCTTCGAAAACTCCAATGTCGCACAAGTGTTCACACTGTATTCCCTTGCTGAGATCAATCAAATGGAGCGAATCTTTCTCAGCTTTATCAACTATGAAGTGCAGGTGAGTGCCAGAGAGTATGCGAAGTACTACTTTGTACTCAGGACTTTTAGTCAAGACAGTGCGAAGAGCTTCCCTCTGCAGCCTTTGGACGTGGAGACTGTGAGGAAACTTCAGAGGAATGGGGAGAAAGCGGAGGAAACACTAAAGGGCACTTATGGAGAGGCGATGAATAAGACGCTCTAATGGCTAGATAGACTAGAGGTCTGTAGTGGCAGGAAAGGCCATGGAGGAGACACCGTCGTAGAAGGTGGAAATGAAGCTGCTGAGGAGGGCCCACAGCACCCCAATAGGGAAGCGCTCCAGCACGATGTAAGCACATGTAGCCAGGAAGAAGTAGAAACTCAAGTACCAAATGAAGTCCTGCCAAGTCACTCTGAGTGCAAGTTACCGCCTGTATATCTCTCTGAGCAGACGTCGGGAACTGCCCAGCACCGAGCCGTACTCATTGTACACGTCCGCGGTTTCTCGGTACTTCTCCGAAGTACTGCTCAGCACGTTGGATATCTCCTGCATCTGGTCCTTGCCAGAACTCATCATAGAGTGCGCTTCTTGTAGGCGAGCAGTCAGTTGCGCTGCTTCGTTTGCCCTCTTTTTCATTGCAGGCATAATGAAAGGACCGCTTGCAGCAGGTGTGGCCCTCGGGCTGTCCAGCCACAGCAGTGTGAACGCACAGTCTCTGTTCCGCAAGTCGCAAGAGTTCGAGCTCTCCTCCATCAAGAAAGAAACGAGTGTGCGCAGACCTTTGTGCAAGTTCTGCTTCCAAGCGGAAAGCTTCGAAAACCGTCTGATCAAGGTGTGCACTTGTCCGGAGCAGTGCTGGGGACATGAGAAGTGCGTGCAGATGAGGAAGGAAGCAGCCTGTGGACAGTGCGGAGCTGCATGGGTGAGTAAGTACGAGCGGGAAATGCAGGTCAGCAATGCAGAGGCGGCCAGCTTCCTGCAGAGCATCGAAGAAGGCACTGAGCGGCAGCGCTCTCACGCCAGCTCCATCAGTGAAAGTTCCGGCGAAGCACGCATGCGCAAAGTGATCCAAGCCGCCACCCTCACTCCCTTCTGCCGTCTCTGCGGCAAAAGCAGCGACCACCTAGACAACAAACTCATCTTCCCCTGCCAATGCTACGCCCTCGCACCGCAGGAGTCCTGGACGCATAGAGGCTGCATCCGGAACTTGCTCATATCGCGGCAGTCGGATGTGTGTGAGCGCTGCAAGACTCCCTTCGCCCTGGGCTGTGTGAAGGAGTCGGCCTGCACACTGGAAACAGTGGCCGCCCAAGCTCTATTCCTTATGGCATTAACAGCGGCTATATGTGGACTGCTCGCCTTTGTGGCATCAGACGAAGTATGCCTAACAGAGGAGGAGGAAGCGTGGAAATGGGTGCTGGTGGGTTTGTTAGTGATAGTCCTTTTGCTCCTACTGGTCGTGGCTTTTCTCCTGATCCAGCGGTCTCAGCGAGACTTCATCATTCGCGACATCTTCGTTCTCTGCCAAAAACACGAAATCGCCAAAATCACCGCTCACAGTCATGAGTGGTTCGAGCTCTTTATCAAGCAAATGAAGGCGCTGGGATACATCGGGGACAAGCCCACAGTCCACAGGTCCAAACAGCAGAAATCAGTATCAGACACGCCTCCGCAGGTACCGCAGCGTCCCCAGTCTGCCCAGAGCGGCCATCGCATTGGCCGTCCAGTGGAAACTGAAGGCTTCGAAGAGAACGCAAGTTCCGGAGTCCTGCAGGAGCACTCGGTAGTGAAGGAAAGCCAAGTGGTGCTGCGCCTCGAGCCGCCCCGACCTAGTCCCTAGTAAGTATGCTTTGAGGAAAACGCCATATAATCAATATGAGAGCAAACACGCTGATTATAGGGCTCCTGCTGGTCCTGACCGCTGGCCAGACCAGCTCCAACGCACTATCCTTCCTGGACGGCTTCCTTGTGGGCATTGAGAAGGACGCCAACTCCCCTGACCAATGCGCCACTGATTCCCAATTGCTCCTTTCAGCCACTGATGCACTTATCTCCGATATCCACGCAGCCATCACAGGCAACTCCTACATTTTTACCCAACTGCTGCAAGACGCTATCGACCTTAGCAATGACTTCGACAGCTTTGGCAGTTCCTGTGACTTCACTGAGCTCATCACAGCCCTGCAGGCGCTTACTACTGCTGACGGAGTCGCTGCACTGGTGTGGAGATTCGTAGACAACACTAAGGAAGTCGGGGACTATGTGAAGGTCCTGCAGGAGTGCAAAGCCGAATACAGGGATTGCGGCGCTGCGGCCGGCCACATCTTCAGCATCCTTGTAGGCTATCAAATATAGGGACGTAGACTCAATTATGGCTGAAGAACCCGCTGCCCTGCTCCAGCAAGCAACCACTTTTCTGTCCCAGCTCCAGTTTGCAGATGCGGAAGCCCGGCTTTCCCAGGCCTGGACTCAGCTGCGGCCGTTTTTCCCTTCGAATCCCTTAGCTGTGGAGGCGGGTTTGAAACTGGGCGAGCTGCTGAGAGAGCGAGACAGTGGCTGGGAGCAGGCTAGAGAGGTGCTGGAACTCGTGTGGGAAGCAGCGAAGCGCACTGATCCAGTGGGCGAGACGGTTACTCGGGCAGGGATCAGTCTAGGGCGGGTGTGGCTGGACGCGGAGGACTATGAAAAGGCCACTGCAGTCCTGCTCTATTCCAGTGTCTTGCTCCCTGACTCTCAGTGGACTGCAGTCAATCACTGTCTTCTGTCCATATGCTGCAGCAAGACTGGTGAGATGAAGCAAGCCAAGACCTGGCTTAAGAGTGCCCTGGGAATTGCAGCCAAGGCACTTGCCCACTCCTCAGCACTGGCACTTATCTGCAAAACCATGGGCGAACTCGCTGCACTCACCGACATGCACAAAGACGCAGCTCGTCTTTTCAACCTGGCCAAGGACTCTTACACTGCTCTGCGGGAAGTGTCGAAGGACTCGGGGGAAACTTTGGCGGGACTGGCAGGTGTGTATGAACAGCTGGGGAAGGTGCAGGAAGCGGAGGACAGCTTCACTGCTTCGTTGGCATTGCTGCGCTCCCTCAACCCCAGTTCCTCCTCCACCCTCTCTATCTGGTCCGCACTCGGACAATTCTACGGCCGACAGCACCAAGACGACAAGCAAGAAACGCAAATAACCCAGCGCTACACCTACTTGCAGCAAACCACCGAGTCCCGCTACACCCAAGACACTAGGAGAGAACTGGTAGCGCTGTACGAGCAAAAGGGCAGGGAGCAAGAAGCTGAAGCAGTGCTCACTCAGGCCTACACAGCTCTCAAGTCCTCCCCCAATTCCGCTGATGTCATGGGCGACTTGGGACTGTTTTATGCACGGAGTGGACGGAGTGAGGAAGCGGAGGATCTGCTAAAGCAGGCCTATGACCGTTGCAAGGCAGGAGCCGCTGCATCCACTGAAACTGACTCTGCACTTCGCAATTTGCGATGGTTTTACGAGCAGCAAGCGCGATTTGGCGACATGGAAGACACTATTAAAGCCATGCTGGAGTTGCACCGGTCTCTCGACCCCTACTCGCAGAACTGCCTCATGTGCTACTACGACCTGGCCTGCTTCTACATGGGGCAGGAAAAGGCAGAGGAGGCGGAAAGGACGTTCACAGAGGCAGCTACTGGCTTCCAAGCCGCCTATCCAGAAGCACTGGAGACCGCTAGTGCCTTCCTGCACCTCTCCTGGTTCCTCGCCACTCAGCAACGTGTCGAAGAGTGCAAGAGCGCTCAGTCCACAGCTGTGTCCATCCTTGCTGAGAAGTTCGGGGAGCAAGGCACAGCGCGAGACATGGTGCAGCACTTCGTCAGTACGAAGGAAGTGGAGCTGCTGGAGGAAGTGGAGGACTGGGTGGCCACTGACGAAGGGTGGGAAGACCTCTAGACTAACTACTCAGTATAATGAGGGAGATAGTTCAGGTGAATGTGGGGTTGTGCGGAGTGAGAGTGGGCACAGGACTGTTGGAAAAGCTGTGCTTCGAGCATAATTTGGACCCTACAGGGTCGCATATCCCAAGGCAGGAGGAGCAAATAGGCAGCTATTTTGCAGAGAAGTCCAGCGGCTTATTCGAGCCACGTACTGTTCTGTTCGACCTCGACCCAGACTCCATAGATGCTAGTCGCGCTAGTCTCTACGGGCATCTCGTCCCACCAACACAATGCGTATCCGGATATGACGGAACTGGAAACAACTGGGCGAAGGGGTATTACACAGAGGGAGCGGAAAAGATAGACCAGTTGCTGGACGTTGTTCGAATTCAAACGGAGAAGTGTGAGTCACTGCAGGCCTTTCAACTGCTGTATTCCCTGGGCGGGGGCACAGGCTCAGGGGTAGGAAGTCTGCTGCTATCGAAGCTGCAAGAGGAGCAGCCTAAGCAGACGTTCGTCAACTGTGCAGTGCTGCCCTCGCGCCTGGTGAGTGACACAGTGGTGGAGCCTTACAGTGCAGTGCTCGGACTTGCGCATCTCACAGAAGAGGCAAATATAGTGGTGGCCCTGGACAACGAAAGACTCTTTGAGGTTTTTCATACAGGACAGGGCCTAGCCACCCCTTCGTATAGTGACCTCAACCACATTCTGACATCCAGTCTTGCGAACTGCACAGCTCCCTTCCGCTTTGGAAATGCACCCTTTCCCCACAGCTGGAGACAACTGGCCACCAGCCTAGTGCCCTTCCCTCGCCTCCACTACCTTTCTATCAGTGACGCGCCCTTGCTGTCTCGCAATGCAGCAGACACTCCCACGCCCCTGGTCGAAGAGCTAGTTGCTCAGATCCGCAGACCTCAGAATTGCCTCACATATGCAAGTGCAGTGGAGCGCTTTTTTAGCTCCTTGGTGCTGTTCCGTGGACCCTACAGCCAACACTCCTGCGACTTTCCGCTATTTCCCGGCCTGGACTTCATCCCTGACAGTGAGAAAGTCTGGAGCTCTCAAGTGCCGCCCGCTGGGAGAACTGCGGGAGTGACTCTGATGGCTAATGCCACTGCAGTGCAAACAACGTTGCACAGACTTCTTACCGCCTTCAGTCGCATGTACTACTATAGAAGCTTTCTACACCGCTGGACGGGTGAAGGTATGGATGAGTTGGAGAGACCCCTCTGACGTGCATTAGAGTACTGAAGCAGTTTAGACAGCTATACCGCAAGAAACTGTACCTATTCCACTGGCTAGGGGAGCTAGATGAGATGGAACTGACGGAAGCGGAAGTAAATCTGACTGAATTGGTCTCAGAGTACCAGCAGTACTCCAGTGCTTTCCCCCCGGATAGCTAATCCTCATATATCATTTAAAAGGATTTATTGGTCTTTTCGAGTGATTCTGCTCTTTTTCTCGCTTCTTCAATGGCTGGTGCTTCTCCAAGCACCAGTGCCGCCTTCTCCAGGTACTCCCTCGCCTCTGCAAACCTGTGAGTGGCAGCAAGGAGGAAAGATGCGAGTTTGAAGTAAGTCAAGTAGAGCAGAATGGACTGCGGACTGCAGGGCTCGAGAGCTGAGATGCAGGACTGGTAGGCTGTGATGGAGTCCTCCACTAGTCCTTGACACTCCAATGCCTTCGCTAGGCCTAGCCACCCTTCTGCCCTCTCCTGCTCCCCAATTCCTTCTAGTCCCAGCGCCTCTCTGTACTCCTCCTCACCCCTTTCTCCCTGTCCCAGCCTCACCCTCACTTCTCCCACTCGCACCCGGGAGTAGTAGATCTGCAGGGCTGAGAGCGGGGTACAGAGGGCTAGCTCCAGTGCAGATTGAAAGGTAGATAGAGCGAGAGAAAGGCGGTTGCAATGCAGGTATAGCAGGGCCAGTTTCTTGAGTGCGATAAAGGTGCGTGGGCTGGAAGGGTGCATACGCTGGTGGATTCGGAGTGCTCTGGCGTAGTGCCTTTCTGCCAAATCCCACTTCTTTTCTATGTGGTAGTAGTAGGCCTTCATTGTTACCATGTCTGCGAGGACGAGCGTGTCTTCCTCCACTCCCTGCATCGCTGCTTCGAGTCGGTCCGGGAAGTCGCCGGAAAGGTCGTCTAGGGAAGTGCGCATTAGGCCGAAGCCACAGTAGGAGTCAGGGACGTGAGGAAGGGCGTGGGCCTGTATCAGATCCAGTAGCTGTGGCAGTATCGAGAAGCAGTCCGCACTCAGTCCCCAGGCCGGAATCCCCCAGTCCGCAGGCTCAAACATAGCCGGCACCTCCTTCTCCCCATTCAACTCCCCCATCACCTCCGTAGTCACATAGTACACTAGTCCTAGCAACCACGTGCCTGCCATTTCCCCCTCCTCCTTCCCCACTGACTCTGAGAACTCTTGCTGGAACTCCTCGGTTTTGCCTTGGGCCAGAGCCACTAAGGCGCAGTAGAGACGCAGGTGGGAGGGCTGGGAACTGCGAGGGAGGGACTGGAGGTGCAGGGCGGCCTCGGAGTAGCGGGAAGTGGCGAGGAGGATAAGGATGAGTAGGGTGAGGAGAGGCAGAGAACGGTGGGTGGCGAGCAGGCGGCTGAGCAGGGACTCAGCTTCTTGCCACTCCTCTACCTTTCTAGACACATACAGCCTTCGCGCCAGTTTCACCCCCACTCTCTCACAGGCCTCCTCATCTCTCCCCACCTCCGACTCCGCCACTTGCAAAGCCCAGCGGTAGCCCTCGCCTTTGCCCTGGTCTCCCAGTCTCTCCCCAGTCTCCACCTCTTTCCTGTAGTAACTCTGCAGTGCCTTACCTTCACTCCAGCTTTCCAGTACTAGTCTAGCCCGAGGTGCGTAGTCCTTATATACTTGGTTGCAGAGGGAAAGCCGGACTTGGCGGAGATTTGGGTTGGGAAGGACCCTCGCTAGGTGGTCGACCAGAGCCAGGGAAAGGGAAGGATTGGAGGCTGAGTGTGCGAGGGATTGGAGACGATGGGAGTAGCGACTGGGTCTGTTTTGGGCTTCGGATATGGCTTTGGCAGCGTCTGTTTCTGTGAAAGAACTGAGACTGAGCTGGATGCACTCCGCAACATCGACTGAAACGTCACGAATGCCGACATGCACAATAGCGGGGATGTAGGCCTGGACTGAGGGTACACAGGGGACTAGCAGAGACTGGGCACGGGAAGCGATAGTGCCAAGGTGGGTTTGCAGGGTAGAGTAGGAGGAAAGCACTGCATTTAAGGCGAAATTGCGAGTAGAGTGCAATCGGGCATACGCATCTTTAACAGCTTTATCACTTTCCCCACTCAGTTCCTCGCTTCCCAGCGCCCCAAACACCACTGACTCCCTTACTAGTCTGCCCACTATCGCAGCGTCCGGCTCCTGCCACAGCGGCCACTGCACACATGTCCAATAGGCAGGCCCTAATAGACCCTGCATCCCCTCGTCCAGACCTTCTCCTTGGCGCTTTAGCGCTTTCCTAGCGCCTTCTAGCCTTTCGTACGTTGCATTGGCCTTGCTTTGCAGAGAGTGGGAAAGACTGGCAAAGACAGATTGGATGGCTGTTTGAAAGGAGGCTGAGGAGAGGGCTAGGGAGTGTTGGATGGACTGGGTGTTGGTCTCTAGAGCGAGCTGTAGGGTGGATATGTGCTCCAATCCAGCTTTCGTCTGAATAAGGGACAAACGAGGCTGCATAATTAGTACTCGGATTAGCGAATAGGCAAGAACTGCGGAAATTGAGGAATTTGCAGTATTTATTACAGGAAATAAAGATGGAGGCTGGGGAGTCTGACCTGAGAGAAGCCGCCAAAGCCTCTCTCGACTACAGTAAAGCCTTGTGCGCCACTGGACTATATGATTCCGCTATCAAATCGCTTCGAACAGAGCTGGATAGACTGAAGGAACAGGGAGTCCAGGGGAGGGAAAGGGCGGATCTAGCATTCGAGTTGGGGGAAATCGAGGCGAAGCATGTGAGGAAGATGAAGGAAGCAGAGGCAGATATGAGGGAAAGTGTGGAGACTGAGTGTAGGCTGGACCCTGCCTCAGAACTCGCAGCTGTGGCGGGTATTCAGCTGGGTCGCATTCAACTAGAACGCCAGCTGTACTTGCCCGCCCGCCTTACCTTCCAGTCCGTACTCACCTACCTGCCTGCCCACGACTCGCCCAACTACCTATTCGCTCAGGCCTATCTAGGCTGGACCTATCGATGTCTTGGGGACTTGGGCGTGGCGGAGCCTATGATAACAGAGAGTCTGGAGAAGTGCAGAGACCTGCACCCGAAGTCACGTCAAATGGGCCTGATATTGAAGCTGTATCTATCCATATTGATTGAGCGGATGCAGTACTCCTTAGCCAAGCGCTACTTCCGCCAATTAATCGAAGATTCCCAGGGACAAGTTTCCGAGCATCCTGAGGACCTCGCAATTGTCTACTCCATCCAAGCCCATTACTACGTCGCCAGAGGGCGCATACCGAAGGCCTGCCAGACCTTTGCACGAGCTCTGGCTCTCCACACCCAGCACTACCCAGGATCTGGGAGAACTGTACTGTGTTGTGTGGAAGCTGCCAAATGTTATGCGAAATATGGGCGGATTCAGCAGGCCAAAGCCGCATTTGATGAGCTGATCACTCGACTAGAAGAAATCGATACCACGAACTCAGTGTTAGCACAAGCGTGGACTCATAAAGGAGACGTACTGGCCAAAATCGACCAAGATCAAGAAGCAGCCCACTGCTATGACATTGCAGCGGCGGTCTATGAAGATCTAGGGGACATGGAGCAGGAAATTGAGTGTCTACTGAAGCTGGGGAATCTGCTGGTACGTTATAACACTGAAGAGGCGGAAGCCAAGTATACAACGGCACTGCAACTGGCCAGAATTCTAGACAACCCTGCCACCTTAGCGCAAGTCTTGTCCAAAATGGGTCTTTTCTATCGATGCAGTCCTATGAACAGTATAAAGAAGGCGACTGAATGCTACACTGAGGCCTTATTGATGGCTAGGACTGTAGACCCAGCCTCTGTCCTTACAGCCCAAATATGTATAGCGCTGGCTATGGACAGCGAAGACACACTGCCCTTGCTTCAAAGCGCTTTCAGTATATTTGAAGCCTGCAGCTGCAGTCCCGCAGAAAAGCTGAATGGAATACTTCATGTGGCCAATAGGGCTGAGGATGATGAGGACTGTGTGGAGCTGAGGAAGTCCGTTAATACCAAAGTACTAGAGCTATTAAATGCCTATGCATACCCAAAACAAGCCATCAAAGCTGCAATCGAGCATCTGGATTGGGGGTCAGAGGATGATGACTGCGGCGTGGAAAAGGAGTTCTACCTGCAGCTACTCGAGCGTAGGAAAGCCCACGACCCTATTTCTCTCCTAACAATCGAAGCATTGGAGCTGCTGGCTGCTGAATTCCATGGAGAGGACGAAGGCCTGGCAGATGCCTATATGTGTGAGGCTTTGAATTTGAGACTCACGCACTACCCATGGGATGTGGAAACTGCAGACGCTCTTGTGCAGTATTGCGAAACAGTCCTCAAAGAGTCTGAGAACTATGCTGTTAAAGAGGAATACCTGACTAAAGCGCTTGTAATTGCCTGGAAAGACGACCCTAAAGGGTTAAAAACGGGGAAAACACGCTTAGCCCTAGCGAATGTACTGAGGAAGCAAGACCGCATAGAAGAGGCAGAGGAACACGGAATGAAGGGCCTGGCCATTCTGCACATTTGCACCCACAACACCACTTCCGCCTTCAACGACACGCTGAAAAAGATCTACAAGTGGAAGGAAGACAGAATAGACTTCTGAGCTTAGTTACATTTCCTAAGGACCATATGTACCTTACTATATATATCTACAGGAGAAGGCCTGGTCCTTACAGTACCTATAGTGCTAGGCTTTCAGTACCATTAGCTACATTAATGTATGTAAATGGCTGTGATCACTCATAGCTGCAAGCGACTTTGTTCCAGGCTTTTAAGTAGATCTGGAGCTGTTGATACTATTGAAGTCTACGAAGATATCCCCTGTAAGCCTATCTATATGCCTGTTTGAGTAGAGTCTGAAGCACTTCCAGGTCAATTACACTGAGCCAGATTTCCTCCGCTCCCCTGCAGTCTCCCATGAGTCTGTATACTTCCGCCAGCCGACTCCTGTACTTCTTACTTCTCCAATTTCCACTGCCTTCCCACCTGTACAGTGCCTGCAGATAGGCTGCCTCTGCCTCTGCCTCCGCCAGTCTTCCTCGCCTGATAGAACTCTCCCAGTACTCCTAACAGCTCAAAAGGTCGCAGATCATAGCAATTGCGGACTTGATAGGAATAAAGGAGTGCTTGATTATAGTAGTTTTCAGCCTCTGAGTCTTGATTGGATCTGATGCACATCTCAGCCAGTGCATTGGGGACAGTCACAACCTCTGCATGCATATCAGACTCCTTAAAGAGTCTAGCAGACTAGAAAGTTGCTCTTTCGCCTCTGCTTTTCTCCCAAAAGACGGAGCTTTATAGGCAATTTTCTCAATTATAGCTCTGGCTTGCTTTCCAGTAGGGAGGAAAGTAGCTGTAGCGCAGCCAGGAAGGCGGCCCTACACTTGTGGCTGCGCAGCTCCCAGCACTCGCCTAGATTTTCATAGAACTTGGCTATCTTCTCAGCCGGCCATTTCGCTGCTTTTCCCTTTCTAATGGCATCGATATAAGTCTGTTCTACCTTAGACGCAGGCAATTTCCAGCCCTGGCATTCAATTAGCTCCATGCGCTGAAGTCCCCATGAAGTCACTATTACCTTCGATACAGTTTTAAGTGCCTCATTGAAGTAAAGCTCCGCTACTTCCCTTTGATGTAGATGTGCGAACCCTGAGCAGCCCACAGTTCTTGAGAACTTCTCACATCTGCAGACTTGGAGTTGCAGGGAACTTTGTGTATACACTTGCACAGAAAATCCACTTTTGCGTATATCTGCCCAGTATTAATCCAGTACTGCTGCATGTTGTCCTTGTAGATGGAACTGGGAAGGCATGGGTGCTGATACATCTGCGCTTCAGCGAAAGCATAGCATAATTCCGTGACTTCGACCTGGCCACGCAGGATATACACCTCTGCAAGTGATATTGCTGAGTCAATAATTAACAGGGTGTTTGCTGTGGGATGGGTGCAGGCTTGAGGAGTGCCTTTTTGTAGTTGCTGGCAGCATCGAGAAAGCCATGGTGCTGAGGGAAGTACAAGCCTTCAAAGTGAATTAGACTGGTGTCGGTTGGAACTATAGCAGGCTGGAGCACTCCTAAATAGGGCAGTGCGCTCTGCACTTTTGTCGTAAGTTCGGAGACTGCGTATTTCCCAGGTAAGAAAGTCGAGGCTGCGTCATAGACTTCTTTCGCCTTCCTGTGTCTTTACTTTTTCATATGAAAATCGCCTTCCAATTCCCATACTTGCGAAATTGTAAGTCGCAAACGATTTACGTCGTTTGTCGACTGTCTCCCCAATAGATATACATTTGTATGATCTCCAGTTCTCTCAGTGAAGTCCTGTAAAGCACTCAAAACACTCTTCGAATCTCTGTGAGTTACACAACTTCCGAAGAGATTGGGACAAAAAGAGGGATTTTGAGCTTGATGCGAGGTCGTTGAAATGAGTTCTAGGTAGAAGGCCTGGGAATAGATTCTTTTGGCTGCGAAGTATTGCTCTGATCGATAGTACAAATCACCCAGGCTTAGTCTTGTGTCTATTCGGAGTAAAAGGCCAGAGTCGCTGCTTTCGACTATTTCCAGCGCAGACAAGAAGTAGCCTTCAGCCCTTTGAATTGCTCCTTTATTAGCGCAATATTGCCCGAAGTAAGCCTGATATCTAGCCCTATCCAGGTTGTTTCCCTCCAGCCAGTGCTATAGCAGCTCGAATTCCTCACAGTTGTAGTACAGCGATATAATATTGTCTATGCGGGATGTTATTTTGGCATGGCCGGAAGGGATTTGGACATAGATATGATAGGCAAAACATAGGAATTCGCAGCTTCCAGATAGGCTCTAAATATACAGCCGTAGTACTCTCTCAAGGCTTCATACACCTTAGCAGTATGAGGAACTTGGATATACTCCACTATGGAAATAAGTGGAGAGAAAAGGACACTATATCTATTCTGCTCCTGCAGTAATTAACACAGTAGAAAAGCCACATGTAGTGAAAACTCTCAATTTCGTAGGTCTCTATAGAGCCAAAGCCTGTCTATAGGCCTTTTCTGCAGGGCTCTGTTTCTTCTGCTCAGTCAAAGCCAGCCCAAAAGCCTCCAAGTCCCAGCTCTTCCCTCGTTCTTCCAGCCAAAACCTGTGCTCTGAGGACTCTTTTGAGAATCACTTCGCAGCCTTTCTTATCCCTCTATAGATCGTTTGGCTGAGAGTCTGTAGGAACTGAGGGAAATCGCAAGATCTCTGTAAGGCTGTTAGGGCTGAGATATAGGCTGCCCCCTGGCTAAGTCTCTTATAACCTCATTTTTTCCTACAACTCGCTGAAATTTACAGAGATTTCCCTCCATTTTCAGCGATTTTAGCAGTTTTTCCACTTGTTGATGGATGTTTTGAGCCTTGGAAATCTGATGAGTGATAACGCATACACAGGCCATTTGCAGGGAAATTGCAATAGCATCCTCACACTTTTCCTCTGTAGTATAGGGTACATTTAGCGCCTTTTCCAATAGGAAAATGCTTCTTTATACCTCTTTTCTCCCTCCAAAAATAGCGCAGTTCTATAGTACAGCAGGGCTAAAGGTCGACAGGGAGCGCTTTTCTCATGTAAGTCTGTAATTAAGCATAATCTCCCATAGGAACTCCACTTTCCACTGCTTTTATACACTCGTAGTAGCTGGAGAGCCACTGTAGCGGTAGATATTGAGGGCAACTGCTTGCTGAGGAGACAGTGCTTTAGGCATTTCCTTGCTGATTGGAGGTCTTTGAGGCGGAAATAGTGCTTTCCCAGGCGAATTAGCCACTTTTCACAGTTGAAAGTAAGGGTTTTCTGCGTCAGTAGCAGGGATTTGAGCGAACTTAGGGTGAAAGGCAGCTTATTTCTGAGTACTTTGCAGTGCATATGGTCAAGTGCGGTAAACAGCTCTGTACATATACCTGAATCACACAAATTGTACTTTTCTGCAGTGATTGTGGCCAAATTCCGTTCCCATCGCAGGTAAAAGAAGCCAATATCTCCCTCTTTGGCATAATAAGTCTGTATTCGTTTTCCGCCGAGTTGTAGCGGGAAAGACGCAGATAGAGCCGATACAGCTGCACCACTGCCCACATACAGGCATCCTGCACTTTGCAGAGCTGCTAGGACTGCTTCTGTCTGTTTGGTGTGCTTAGAGGAGAGGGAGTAGGGAGAGATACACTGCAAAGTGGGGAAATAGGGAGCCTTTGGGTAGGGAAATGGGCTTTATCAGTCCAATTCAGGGTGTTTTCAGGCTTTTTAGTGTATTTCTTTCCTAGCCGAAGTATCATTCCACGCAAATTAGTACGACTGAGCTCAAATTTTCCCTCAATTGCCTTCTTTTCCTTGCAGGTTTCCTCCCCTTCTCCTTGAATTTGGACAGTGTCTGCACTGGCAGGACTGCAGTGTGGGGACAGAAGGAAATGCTCAGTAGACCACAAAGCGCGTTTGACCATTTAATTAGCCCTGTGCTAGAGATTGATAAACAGCGCTATGGCTCAGAGATATCCAGGCCCGGCTGGACATTTACTTATCTACCTACTTAGCTGCTGAGCCAGCTTACAACAACGTCGTTTCCGTGCCGCATTTCGGACACCTGACAGTGCTGGCGGTCACTTTCTGAGTCGCGCAGTTCTCACACAGCCAGTGGCCACAGACCGTGGACTTAGCAGGCCCGCAGTTGCCGCAGCCAGAACACCCAATCGGAGGGTCTCCCACAGGTACAGGGAAGTGCCCGGGCGCTGCTACTTCCTGCCACTCTCTAATGAGTTCGGGACTGATCGGTTTCTCGCACTTGGGACAAGTGATGACTACGTTGAGGTCACGCGCCGCTCCAGGCAGGCCGGCCAGTGCACGGTCTAGGTACTGTGAGGCGCAGTTGCGGGAGCAGAACTGATGTGAGCAGGGCAACACCACGGGTCTGCCGCCCGCCACGCCTCCAGAGCACTGCAAACAACCATCCTCTAGAGCTTTCCTTTCATACATTACAGACACTGTAGACACCAAGCGGTCCTCACCCAAGGCAAGTAAGTACTTCAACTGGCACTCTTCGCTGCAAAAACTCGCGTAGTTTTCGAAGCCTCGGACTGAGCAATAAAGAGGCGCGAAGGGTTTGAAGCATAAAGCGCATAAGTTTGAATTATCTGGGACGCTCTGTGGGAAATTGCCGCTCTGTAGACTGTTCCGCTGAGAGCTAAGCACTTCCTGGGGAGCTGCAGGTCTGGGGCCAGTCTGCATGGGTTCGGAAGCCACGGGAATTAGCACGGGAGGTGGGGCGACTTTCGGGGCGGGCTGCACGAACTTGGAAGAAGCTGGGACTGCAACTGGAAGGGAGGCCGGTAGATTGGGCGCCTTGAGCCTGTCCGGCAAGCACGTCTCTGAGCAGTATTTGTATATTTCCGTGAGTTCGGCCACAGACCTGTTCGCGCACAAGTCCAGTCGCCACTTAGACGGCGAGGAGTCATAGGGCTGGCTGCACTTCTCGCATAACGGCAGCACTGGCCGCTGAACTTGTACATCTGCCAGCAGCTTTTGTGGGAGCAGCTGTGGCTTAGGCAGTGGGTGCATCACCCTTAGAGGGTTTTCCTCCTTCTTCGGCAGGGGTGGACCTGCTAGGCCTGGCTGTGCTGCTTTGGACTCCACGCTTTTCCCAGGGTTGAAACACTTTTGGCATATTCCTCGTCTCCGCTCGAGGTCGAGTTTATAGTGTGCGTTGCAGTGGGGACAGCTGGATCCAACTGCAGGCGGGACGAGTTCTTGCCCCTGAGAGCCGGGGGGAGCAGGGGGCCTTGGTGGCAACTGAATCTTTACCTCCTCTACTGGTGCTTCTGGGTCTCCCCTGAGGTACGACTGCAGACGTATGAAATCAGGCCTTTGGCGAGGGTCTTCCCTCAGCATTCGCTCCAGCAGACTATAGAGTGGCTGTATGTCGCTCAGTCCTGCCAACAGCACTGCTGCTGTTTGGTTTGTTGCATTGGGTTCGTAGACCAAATCGAGGACAGAAACGCCCAGAGAGTACACGTCAGCCTTGGCTGCACTCTGCATAGAACAGATCCATTGTCGTGCAGTGCGTTCAGGGCTAATATATCTCTGCGGGAGGTCTTTTACAAATCGCCGATCGTCTTCAGTGGAAAGGGAGCACGGGGAAAAGTCGAGGAGTTTGACCGTTTGGCTGTTTTCGTCCCAGTAGATGGAGTGGGGACTTAAGTGTCTGTGCAGCACATTGTTCCTTTGGGCCTCTGCCAATACTTCAATTAAGCCTGAAATTTGGTCGAATGTGACTTCCACTGTCCATGGACAGCACGCCCGGTCCCGAAACCACTCACCCACTCTCAACTGCAAGTCCTCTGTGTACACCACCAACTCCCCTACTCCCGGCCTCTCCACTGCCCACACCTTCCCTAGGTGGCCATGAGAGTACCTTTGTACGAAGGCCCAGGACTGCTGGAGTTGCTGCAGAGCTGAGGACTCTGCACAGCGGTAGTGCCAAGCCAGTATAGGCTGAGAGTCAGAAAGGTGTTCTGCCCGCTGGATGGACAGGTCGAAAGTACCGAAGTCTGAGGGAGCACTGAGCAGTTCAGACAGCTCTTTTGCCTGCATTTCTATAAATATGTAAAGCTGGGATTCTACAGCAAACTCGTTTAGGTCCTAAACAAGTTTCCAGAACACAATTTTCTCTTTATCTCACTTACTCTCGCAGCATCGCATTCAATTGCAAGAATATGAGACCAGCTAGTCCCTGTTCATTACTACTACCAGTCCTGGCTAATGTCTCACACTGCATCAGAGGTCCTATATCCTGACTTAGCAGCCACTTTCAACACTTCTCACAGCTCAAGCAGGCCAATCCCTCAGACAGGGCTACGCTTACAGCAGGCCTCGCACTGGGCTCGATTCTCCTTAGTCCCTACAGCGCGTACTCCCAGGCCTGTGAAGTTCTGCGCCAAACTCTCCTTCTTTCCTCTCAATTCCCTACTTTGGAAGAGAGGGAAATCCTTGTAGGACGACTTGGTCAAGCTTTAGTAGAGATGCATCAGCCTTATGAAGCGCTTTCCCTGCTCCAGCCCTTCATACATTTGGATCCAGGTACTGAGGAGCAACTGCAAATTGCGCTCACTCATACCGACGCACTGCTCAGAACTGAGGAAAGCTGGATATATGCTGTGAAAACGAAATTGCAAATAGTGACGTTACTCAGCTCCAGCAAGGTATTCGTATATTGTGCTATTGGCTGAGAATATATGTTTGGTGGGGTGCCATTTCTTCATCAATAGAGAAACTGCATCATAGTGGTATTGGGCCAAGTCGCTTTTATGCACCCCACAAAACCTCATAGTATATTTAAACGATAGAGAATTATTGGTTCCAGGTCTGCACATAGTTTGTGTTTGGTCGAAATTAGTGGTGAAGTTTTACCTTCCCCTTTTTTACCTTTCATTATAGAGAAGATTCTTACCCTCGGCCACTCAGTAAAACAATCTAGCTATCATCACCAAGACCTGTTCACTAATGGGTGAGCCTAATTCAAATGGAGTCTAGTCTTCAGAGCAGACCTGTCAACTTTCAGTACAAGTGAGGGGTTGATGTGTTGCAGTGCGGTAAGAGGATGTTCTCC